>JACRYO010000822.1_pt1 | contig 26714 bp, 48 predicted proteins | sample 8023221 | NCBI WGS metagenome assembly JACRYO01 (sample SAMN15823180, study PRJNA655841) | gut metagenome | isolation source: fecal sample D85 from dog with diarrhoea from SPCA | host: Canis lupus familiaris | place: South Africa: Mmabatho, Mahikeng | collected 2019-09 | reverse complement strand
TACCCTCTTACCCTGACCATCACCAGTGGAACGGATACGTGGGATGGAGCGGAATTCTATGATACCCGTATCACCGGCACGTATGCTTTCACGTCCATTGAAGGCGGTTTGAAGGGTAAGACCATCCGCAATCTCCGTAACGCTACAAAGGTGGCAGAGCAGATCGTCGCCTATATCGCAGAGGACCGCAACTAACCTCCCGAAGGGATTCCCGCTGCGGGGAAGTTCCTTGTTTCTACGTGTCCCCTGATGGTGGATTAATATTCGCGGGATGCTTGATCTCCGAGCGAGTATCCTGTACCATGGAAAATAAACATTTAGTGAGAGAAAGATAAGGCTATGAACAAATTAGAGAAACTCGTTATTGTTCTGGAGAACAACATCACTAACCCCTCTACCATACCTGCTTCCGCTACCGCTATGGCTGAGATTGTGGATGCCATCAGAAGTGATGAAAGCACCTCATCTGATAAGGTGCTGGATAACACTCGGGTCTATTTCGCGCAGAAGGTTGAAACTGCACTGCGTAACCCCGAGGTGAAAGCACTGTTGGACTCCACTTTGCCGGAGGACGATGATTCCCGTGATAACATGGTAGTTACGCTTGGTACATACCTTGCCGTGAGCTACCTTATCCACGACATACAAAACGCATAGGAACCCTTTTGGACGACACCTTCACTCTCATCACTCAAACTATCAAGGATAGTATCGCTAAGAACCCCGGTCCCGGGCAGGAAAACGCTTTGCGTGCCCAATTGGTGTATCTGGGGCTTATAGAAGGTGACAGTTTCCTGAAACTACGGAAGCTCGTGGAATTCACGAACCAGCGGATTCGAGAAATCGCAGAGGAAGCCGCGACACTGGATAAGGAAGACCCTCACTTTGAGGATATCCTTGGATCCATCTCCGCTCATCTCGTGATAGGTGACCTAGCTGATAGGATGATGCGTGCCAGAGAGAGTGACCAATAATGTCTTTCTCCGGCACCACATTATTTCTCGACTTCGATAATGTGGTAAGTTCTGACGCTCTTTTTCCTCCTCGAGATAGCACCGGCTGGTTGGGTGACTGGACACGTATAACCCTTGATGGCATGGAAATCATGTTCTCACATGAACTCATTGAGGAAATCACTCTGCTTAGTGCGAGGGAAAATCTGAACATCGTCTGGCTCACCGATTGGGCGGAGGGGACCAAAGATATCTCCCGTGTGACTGGTCTGCCGGTTTTTCCTTTTCTGGAGATGCAGGACGATGACCTCTACACTGTCGACCCGTGGTGGAAACTGCGGCACGTCCAGAGGGAATGGGAAACCACCAATAACCGTATCATCTGGCTGGATGACAGCATCCCCGGTAACACCCAAGCTCAGGAATGGGTTGAACGGGAACAAGGGAGGGCGCTTGCCATCGCCCCGGTAAATAATTGGGGGCTAACCCGGCATCATCTCCAACAGGTTTATGACTTCTTAGACAACTAATCATCCATTATCTAAATACCCTTAAATACCATCAGATTAGCGTCCCTTTTGGTACCAGCGATTTATAGGGTGATAGGATGAACAAAGATTCGGATAACCAAAGGAAATTTCATGGCACGAAAACTTAGTGAAACGTTCGCTCAGGTTGATATCATTGACCAAATTGATCTGAACTATAACGGAAAGTCATATTCGGCACAGTGGCTTGATTTGTATAACTCCAGTGAATTAGGGAGACCAAAAACATTCCCTTCGCTATTGGTCATCGTTGATGAATTTGGGGAGGCGATGGGGGAATGTAATGGGGAACCGGAAAACGAGCTAAAAGATTTAGCGGTTCGAAAGCGTCTTGAAATGCTTCGGGAAGAAATGGGTGTTGAACCTATCACCGATCCCTACGAAATCCAGCGCATTCTAGACCGTGTGTGGTCGGGGGAATGGATGGGGCAGTCTGATATGGGAGGGAGCATTCTGGGGGATACCTTACAGGAAATCCTAAATCTAGACCATGACGCTTACAAAGAGGTAGAGGAGTCGCTTATCCGCACGGGCATGGTGACCGTTATTGGCGGTTCAGGGTGTCTGTACGCTCCAGATAAGTAAATGTCCTTTACCGGCATCTTTCGCTGGCTGAATTCACGGATAAGACCTGCGAACCAAACTGGCTCTCCTCGGGTTTCACATATTTTGTGTCCCCCTATTGAAGGTGGTAGAATGGTAGCCTAATCAAAACCACTTGGAAGGAAACCCATGATACAAAGGTTTAATGATACTTTCCCTCTGATAGAAGTTCTTGACAGTGTTGATATCACATTTGAGGGTAAAAAATACTCGGCTCAGTGGTCTCTGTTTTGGCGGAAGGAAGACCTTGGGAAGCCTTGCCGGTTCCCTCCTCTGCTCACCCTCGTTGATGAGGAGGGCAATGACCTCGAATCGGTTCACCGACCTGCTGACCGCGAGATTAAACTTTTAGCAATCCAGCATCGCTTAAACCAAATCCATGACGAAATAGGATACGCCCCCATTACTGATTTAGCGGAAGTCCAAAAAATTCTGGATAGGGTGTGGAGCGGAGAATGGATGGGCCAATTCGAGTTTGGCGGCAATATCCATCGGGATACACTAAGACAAGTGCTCAATTTGGAATTAGATCAATTCTGGCCTCTTCTGGATACCATTATCGAAAAGAAAATGGTGGGAACCATAGACGGGTCTTGGTTCTTATACAACCCACAGGACAACTAGAGGAGCGGCCCGCAGGAATTTCTGCGGGCCGCTCCTCCGTCTTTTATCGTTTAGACGTTCGGGTTGGGGTTCTTCCGAACCTTCTCATTGACCTCATCCGCCACCTTGATGAAGATGGCTACCATGTCAGCAATGGAAGCACCAGCGGTAACCATGGTGCTGTGAGCATCCCACGACTTCTCTGTTTCCTCATCGGAGTAGAACTGGTCTTCCCCAATGTAGAACTCGTCGGTAGAGAAAACCGACTTGCGGGGTTCCTGCCAGTTATAGGCACCCGGTCCGCCCAAAATCACCTCGTCAATTTCATTGGGCTTCTCGCCGTCTTCCTGACGGGAAGCGTAGATGGTAGCGGTTCCACCACCTGTCTGAATAACGTAGGTGTTTTTGAATCCTGCTTCAACCAGTGCTTCTACGAGTTCTCCACCATAGAATTCAGTCTTGTCCAGAGTTTCCACGAGTTTCCTTTGCTTGGGTGATGTTCGTTATGTCTAGTATATGCCTAGACGGGGCAGAAATCAACTTTATCTGGTTAATGCTGTGTCTTGACATTCTCTAACTGCTATGCCTATGATGCTAGTAGAGAACCCAACAAGGAATGCGAGCACATCATGTCAGCACTGGAAGTTATCAAACATCCACTGAATATAGCTGAGGTAGTTGCATACGGCTATGTTGGTAGCCGGCTTTATGGTTTGATTACTGATGAGTCTGACACTGACCTCGCTCTGATTACCCGAGGCAAAGCAAAATCCACGCAGAAGGTCATCGATGATATGGACTACCGTATCTATTCGCTGGATTCTTTCGCTCACCGCCTCCAAGATACCCGCATGTCCGAAACGGATTTGCTTCTCAGCGGGGCAATGACAATCCTCGACCCTGCTTACGAAGCCTACTTCCACGCTTTCCGTGTCAATAGCCTCAAATACGTCCAGCAATGCGAAGCACACATTTCCTTCGCCTTGCGACAGGTCACCCCCGCCGTGTTGGAAAATCACGTCCAGTATAAGGCTCTGAAATCCGCTGTACGTTGCGCGATGCTGGAAGCAAAAATGGTAGCTCACCGCGATGGTTTCAACCCCGTGTTCAGCGAAAACGAGCAAGACACTTACTGGGAACTTATGAAATCCTTCACCAGCCGAATTCAAAATGGTGAGTCCGCCGTAAGTCTTGCCGCTGGACTCCATGGTATCTGCTACAAGAACCGTGGTATTAGGTAAATCGGGTATCTCCCAATCTTGTCGCGGGCAACTTCAAGTTGGAGAGTAACTTATCTGTGTCCCCTTATTGTAGCTACCCTGATTGAAACCAGAATAAATTATGCTACCCTATCCCAGACCTCAGTATAGGAGGTCAGGCGTTCAACAGACACAATTTCCAGATAACGCGGATCCACCAGCAAGGAAATGGACCCAGCAGCTTCCCAGCGATTCACATAACGATATACGTCACCAGCCGGGCGGTCTTCCTTCAGTGTTTCAGGCCAATCATTATCGTCAAAGAAGATAGTCTCATTCAAGACAGCATTAGCCTTCAACTTGATGCGGAAAATACTGATAGGGTGCGGAGAATCTATATGCTTGTCGAGAATGACTTCAAGTGCTGTCCGTTCCGTGCCGACATGAACAAGCGGTATGTTTGGGATATCATTACTCAACAGCGAACCCATCCAGTCCTGACCATCCGTAGCATGGTACCAATAAGATTCCCGCACGGTGTCATCGTTAAGGTATTTCCCACTGCTGGCATGAATATCCATCACAGTTCTTCCAGAGCACTGCGGGCACGCGAAAAATACGTTCTCCTGCTCTTTTGTGAAATAGCGATGACACTCCCGGCACCGCATGAGGGTTTCAGCGGTGACGGGAGCGACCGTGCCGGGGAATTTGAACATGGAATTACTATAAGTAATTATCCCCAGTATGTCAAGGCTTAGGTGTCAGGTTGCTGTTCTTTAGTGCCTGAGTTACACCATCCTTGTTGATGACGACAGCCTTAGTCTTCTCTCCATACAAGTCATCGAAGGTGATAGGGGCCGGCAATTCACCCATGTCTTTTACCGGGATGTTAAGAGACTCCCGCATCGCCGTAAAGAAATCCCTGTTGATGGTTTCCTTATCAATAACGAATCCATCCACCACCGCATTTTGGAAAGCTCGTTTGAGTCGAGTTTCTGCGGACGGCTGGGCTTCGAGCATACTATTCAGCAACTCTCCCTCTTTTCGACCAGCGAAAATCTCCAAGGTGAAAAGTTTGAACGGATTCCGGCTGTCCGGTAGTTGGTAAAGAGGCAGTGCTCCGAAGGTGTCAGTGATGGGATCAAGTACGCTATCCCATTCCCGGCAACGATTTTTCCATTCTTCTTCAGTTACACCTTCCTCCGCATCGGTGTTATTCCAGTAGCCGTAGGGGGTTACTTCATCCATATCCAGCAGAGCGGTGAAATACTCTGGCTGGCTGTAATAGGGATACCCAAGGATTTTCCCCGTGGAGGCTTTACCCATGACCAGCGAGAACCGCAGTGGGTCTTCGAAGGTATGCGTGCGAGACATCTTCGCCTGCTCCGCACGCCACTTCTCCTCAGCTACAAAGTAGAGTGGTCGGTCAGTGTCATCACCACCCTTATCAAAGATGGTGGTGATTTCCTCCATGGCAAGTTTTTTGGCCTGCTCGGTGAAAACCTCATAGGCTCGTTGATGGAGTTTAGCGGTGAATTCAAAAATATCCTCCGTTGAAATGAGAATACCATCATAGAGTTTCGTTGACATTGAGGCCTTTCAATAGTATATGGATATGCTTTAAACGTATCGGTAGGGCACAATGCCACCAAAGCAATTGTACCCTACCAAAATAAGTATGTCTTTTCCCGCACTACTGGGCGCTGTAAATAACTCCCTGAATATAGTCATCAACAACAACCTGTGCCATGGCTTCACGACTCTGAGGGGTCTTCTCAATGGTCCAATTCTTCCCCAGTTCACGGCGAAGGGTATCAGAGAACTCGCTCATATGCTCCACCAACTCACGTTCTGAAACCCCCGTGTCGGCGGTCTTGTCAAATTCCTTCGACAGGTTATCGTAAGCCTCCGCGACGGGGGTGAAAGCAGTTTCAAAAACATCTGACGTTTTGGCAAGGCTACGGTGAAGTGTCGCCTGCTGAACTAGTGCTTCCCGCAGGGTAGAAACTTTATTACCCCAATCGAAGGAGATATCTGAACGCATCAAGGTGTTAAGGTGGTCATCCACGTCCTTGTAGGCGATGGCTGTTGCGAGCAGTTCTGAATCGGATGAACTGAGGTCGCCGTCCGTCTTTCGCTGCCTCTCAGTAGCAGCACCACAAATTGCTTCCACAATGTCCTGAGAACTGTAATCTCCACGCATCTCATCCATGATGTTGAGCATATCAACATAGGCTTGAACGTGTTTCCGGTAACCCACCCGGTTCTCACAGTTATCATAGTGAAGACATGCGGTGAGTATGCGCTGACGGAATAGAAGTTCTCGCTTCCGCCATTCCTTATCAGTGGAGTTCATGGTTATCCTTACCGTAGAGTAAAAGTTTCTTTCAGATTACCCTATAAAATGGCAAAAGTCAATGAACAGCAGGGAAATTGTTGTGTCCCTCTACCCACCCTGATAAAATCCGCACGCAGACTCCCTATGCGAGTCGATTCATCTGGACATGGAGTTTCCCCCGTACAAGGTTATAAGCACCCGTGATGGTGTGCGGGTCAATATGAAGGCACTCTTCCTTCATGGCATCCTCCGACTCAGCAGAGTAAGCAATGGTGGATTCCAAGATGGTTTTCGGGTTAGATTCCGTTTCGGAGAGTTTAAAAATCCGGGTAATCATTCGGGAGAACACCAGAGAAAACATCATGTATTCATCAATCAGGGTCTCCCAGCCCGGACCATAGCCATGACAGCGTTCCGCTTCATTACGGTACCTGTCACGGTTACTATATAAAACGCTGAGAGCGGGTTCTAGCTGGCGCATAGTTGTATCCGACACGGGGTTTCCTTTACATGTATATTTTTTACCACCTTAGCAGGCACCTGCCGGCACTGTCAAGGGAATTGGGAACCCCCTATAAAAATCATTAGGATACATGACAAAAGCGCAGGAATCCGGTATAGTCACAAATAACCGTTGAAAGGAAAATCATGTCCGCTGAAAATACCGCCGAAAATCTCTACCCTACTGATTTGAGTGCTAAGTTTCAGGCGACAGGCGGAAGTGAATACCATATTCTGAAAGCCATCAATGAAATCAAGGACGCACTCGGCTCTGATGAGCAGATGGTCAGTAAGTTGGACTGGGTAGTGACGCAGCTCGGTAACCTCGCCTACACGGCAGGTGTTGAAATCAGCGACCATGATATTGACGCTCTAGTGGATGCCAAGGTGGAGGAGCAGGAGTACATCAAGTTCCTCGGTTTCTAGCTGAATGTCTTTTTACACGAATGGGCCGGGGCTAATTTAGCCCCGGCCCATTCGTGTAGGAGTGGAGACCCCCCGATAATGCTTCCTTGAAAGCACTATTCACTTATCGTTACGGTTCTTCATCGCGGCTTCTAGAGTGTCAATGATGGAAAGGTAAGCTGTTCCGAGTACCGAAAAATACATGTCGTCCTCGGTTGCCGTGTAAGCGGTCTCATCAGTTGCCTTAAGTGAGTCAAGGCTATCGTATTCCGACTTCAACTTAGCGATGATATCCGATGCGGTTTCTTCGGTCTGTTCCCCCTGACTGAGGCAGGAAAGAATGACTCTGACAGATGTTGCGTAAGCACCCATAGAAGCGCTAGCGGCGATTTTCCCCTCGGGCTGACTCTGCGGCATACGCTGATAAATAGAATCCCACGTATTCCGCTGGCTGACACAGAAATCAAGCGTGTCCTCAATATATGTCACGATGTTCTCTTCCGATGATTGTTTAGGTTAGGGTTCAGAAATCCACAGTTGGTTTTCAACCCTATGAAGGATGCTGCTGTAGGCATTGAACATGGCTTCATCGTAGCGGGATTGGTTCAATGGTTGATTTTCCTGTTGAATCTTAGCAAACTGAATAACCTCATGGGTAATCTGCTGAGGTGTTTTGTCTTCTTTCATCAGGTTGAAGATCATTGACAGAACCCGGCAATAGGCATCTGCCGAACCCAAAGCGTCGGTGACATGGTAGAACTCGGCTCGGGTCTCCCAGAGGGACCGCTTGTGACTAAATTCTTCAACGATTTTCTGCAAACGCATTTCGTTTGAAATTGGAATGTTCATCGCGGCCTTCTTCTTAGGTATTTTAGTATTGATTCCATGATATATCCCCACCTTTTATTTGTCAATCCGTCAGTTACTTACCATCAGGTGTCCCCTTTTATGTGAAAAAGTGACTAAACCACGCAACGGTTTCCTCCACGTCACCCTCTAAGCGCCCTCAGCACCCGCCAGTGCCCGTCTGCCGGCTTATAATCCCTAATTCGCTGTCTTAGCTGTGGTGGCTATTGAAACCGCAGAGAGCCGTTTCTGAGGGGTGTTGACACCCCCGCAAACATGTGGTTAAGTATGAAGTACAGAAAACAACTAGAGGAAAGTCTCAAATGTCTAAGTCTCTCATCTTCCGTTTCGTCCTGATCGCACTCGTCTGGGTTCTCATGGTCCATGCTGGTTTCGGCCTGCTTATGACCCTGTTCGCCGTTTTCGTCACCTTCCTTTTCGTCAATATCTTTGTCCTCGGCTTCCGACTGGTTACAGGGGTTGCTGGCAGGTTCAGGCGATAACTCTAAGAAATCCCCCGCTCTCACAGTGAGGGCGGGGGATTTCTGTTTCCTGTGTCATCAATATTGTGTCCCTAATATTTACTTAGCCGGCAGTGTTGACATCTCTCGGGAGCTGCTGTACAGTAAAGACCATGGAAAACAACAACGCTGATATGACCGCCATCATCAACAAGCACGAAGCCCTCGTAACGGCTGTTCATGGACGGCATGAAATCATGGTTGCGGTGGAACCCTACGCCCTGCGGTTCCATGATTTCCTGACCCGCGTGATGCCCCTGTCTCCGTATGCTCATAAGACCCATCCTCTGCTGAGTTCTGATTACGGCATCATTGACTTCTACGATTATGAGCTTGACCTCGTTGATAGCACTCCGAACGCATTCTCCTACTTTGAGCCGCACACCGCCTGCCACTTTGAAGTTCCCTATGCTTACCTCACCGACCCTGAGAAGTGGGAGGACGAACAGCGTGTAGAGCACCGAACCAAGCTGGATGTGGTTGAGCGTGTTTATGAGGGTTTCGCTCCCCGTGTCCGCGAGGAGATGCCTGAGATGCACCCCATTATCACGGGTATCACTGAGAAGGATGGAGAAGAAATCGCTCTGGTCAATGTGGTGGAGGGAGAAAACTACGGTATCACCTTGAACCACCCGAACAGGGATGTCCTTGTAGCGAATGTACTGACCATCAATCTGAATACGGGTGAGGTTATTACGGCGAGCCTGCTCTAACCCGCAGAACGGCGGTGAATGTCACTGTATTGTCACATCGATGAGTGTGACAATACAGTGACATTTGTTTTCTCGTGGTGTGCCATAAAAGTAACATTTCCCATATTTTCACAAATGTGCCATAAAAGTCACACTAGTCCATTTAGTGTCCCTCAATCACCCCCAGTACAGATACAAAAAGTGAGGCCCCATCCGAAGATAGAGCCTCACTTTTTCATGCTTTGGGTTATGATCGTGCGTACCAATCGATGCGGTTTAAAACCATATCGTAGTAAATGTAGCTAATACGGTCAAAGGAGTTCTGCTCCATCATTCCTCGCAGTATATCCAACTCAGTCTTAGCGTGGTTGCGGAGAATGTCAAAAATTTCAACTTCCGATTTCCCCGCATCATGGGCTTCAAACGCCAAACGGATAAAGTTGGCATAGATATCAGCCCTCACGAATTGCTCAGTCCGATGCCGCTCACCATAGTAGGGGCTGCCATCAGACGATCTGCGTTCCGCTGAGGATTCAAAGTCCTTACGGTATTCAGCCATTTCTTTGACCCAAGCACTCACACGCTCCGGCATGAGTGGAGTCTCGGATCGAGACGGGGCGGTGATTCTTGGCTGAGCCGGCTTAATTGAGGGTTCTCGCTCAACATTTGTCACCAGAGAGACATAATCCACCATCGGAAAATCGAGCGGGCCATTTTCCTCCCCAGGTGAATAATTACCATCAATGCTAGGAGGGGTCGGGCCTGAGAATTTTAGGAAACGGGCGAACAGTATATTTTGATCCGCCGCATTATAGCCCCTTAAGGTGGGCCAATCTAAGAGCCAGCCGTCGCCGCAGGAGGTGTCCAGTGATCTCATCGTAGTCGGGGATAAAGTCGTATTGAGGTTTGACAAAAGCTTATCCCGGGTATCCGGAGATAAGCTTTGATTATCACTCTGATATGTAGTCATTATTTCCCTTGGTAATTCGGTGGTTTCTTATATTGTAAGATAATCAATTCTTAAAGTCAACTCTATTAGATATAAACAATGCCGCTAATAAGAAAAGCGACCCCCTATGAGGTCGCTTTCCGTTTAGTATATGATCCACTCCATTGCGGGATGCTCCCAAATGTCACGGAAGAAGTTCTTGGCATCACCTATATCGCTAAAATCAAGCCGCACTTCTTTCAGCGAACCAACATAAAACGCGGAAAGCTTATCCGCACCAATGTCATAATTGAGGTTGCTGACTTCTTCCGGCTCACCATCTTCGGTGTAATACTCATAGGAGGAGATAAGCTCCTGCCGCACCATCGGCTGAACCCACAGAGGCTCAATGTCTTTTCCCTCAGTGTAGTTCTCAAGGATTTCCAGTACCGCGTCAATTTTTTCCTCGGTGATGTCCAAGAGGTATTCATCGTTGATGAGCACACGCAACGCATTCTTTGACCCGTTATACTGGATGAGCCAAGACCCGAGTAGTACCTTATCCATGATTACCCTTCGTTGTTGGTCTCTAACCTAACTAATGTAACCACCGATACCCGCAGTTGTCAAGCAGGTACCGGTGGAAAGATTACTGTTCGGTGAGGTCTTTCAGAAATTCAACAGCGTCTTCATGGTTCGGCAGGATGAATTCTACTGTTTCAATTTCCCCGTCATAGAACTTGGTGAGGTCATCGTCTTCAATGTAATAGTTGAGGTTCCACAGCGTAACATCGTCATCGTTTTCAAGAGCATCTGAAATGAATCTCTGCGGAACCATGTGCTGTGCTGGCATAATCACAGCACCCGCTTCAATGATTGCTGAGTCGGCAAAATCTTGTGCGTCCTTGTCCTTGACAATAACCAGATAATCGTCATTAATCAGTGCCCGGACTTCGCCCGTCTCGGGGTTGCCGTATAGTTCGTATTCTTTTACTTCTACCTGCTTCAAGAGGAACTCCTTTGTGGATGGGTTGATAGATAGGTTCATTCTAGCGTTCAGGCTGGGAAGCCGTGTTTCGTCGCCCCCAGAGGGTTACATCAGCGGTGTCCATGCCCATACGTCGCGGTAAAACATTTGGGCATATTCCATGCTACCAAAATCCAACGCTAGGCTGATTGGATCACCGTTATAGAATTTGGTGATATCTTTTGCGTGGTGGTGGTCGTAAGTGGGCGGGATGTACTCGTTGCTAAATGGGTTGACCATTCCTTCCATAACCACTTTGCGTGCTTTGAGAGGCTGGACAGTAAAGACTTTGACAGTGGTCGTCGGGTTGAGCGTTTCCGCTCCCGCGACAAATTCATCAAGCTCATCACCGCTTACCCTGATGAGATATGACCCGTTGATGAAAATATCTAGCGGAGTGTCGGCTTTAGTAAAAGCGGCTTGCCATTCACGAAGGCTTTCTTTAATCATGCCGTTGTCCTGTCTTCTAAGTGTATTTTGCTCTTACTATACCAGAAAAATCAGTATTTATGAGTAAATAAGTACCCGCTTGCCGTTGCTCTATTGTGTCCCCTTTGTGTTCTGTAGGAGGGCAAAAGAAAAACCCTCCGAAGAGGGCTTATCCTTGGTGTAATTAGAAGATGTATTCGGAAGCTGGGTGGTCCAGAATGGCGTTGTAGAGGTTGCGGGCATCCCGCAGGCTGTCAAATTCGAGTTCCAGTTCTTCGTGTTCGCCTGCGAAGAATTCGGAAAGGTCATCGTCGGAGAGGGTGTAGTTGAACTTTCCCTCAATGTACTCGAAGGTTTCCTCGTCAAAGATGTCTTCTTCAGCGGTCTGGGGAGACATCGGCTGGACGGGAACCAATATGGGTGCGTCTTCGCTTTCCATGGCCTCAATGGAGTTCAGGAATTTTTCCACACTGGAATCAGTGAGGTTCAGGAGGTATTCACCGTTGATGAGAACCCGCAGGGTGTTGCTCTTCTCGTTGTAAGACGTTTCCCACTGTTCAAGCGTTGCCTGTGCCATGATATTTTCCTTCGTTGTGGTTACCTTGTACCTTTACTCTAAATCACGAGAAGCAGGGATGTCAACTTCGGTACGGAAAATATCTTGTCGGTAGTTTGAGGCCCGCCTGCTGGCTATTTTCAGAGGATAGTGGTAGTCAAACACATCCGGCGGTAGATGTTGCTGAGCACTGTGTATTGACCAATAGGTGAGGTATCTTCATCTTTTGCCTTGAGGGAAGCCTTTTTGCACTCCTGTAAAGCGAATTCCTTTGACAACCCCCTGATTTCTTCTACTGTCCGACCAGCGTCCATCTGTGCATAGATGTATTCCAGCATGGTGTCAATGGCAAGCAATTCCAGCTTCACTGCTGTCTTCCCGTCCATCCCTCGCGGGGTGAACCAGAGGTCGTGAGCGGGGCCGTCCAACTTTTCTTCCAGCCACTCCCGAACACCAATAAGGTGAATGAGGAACGGGTTCGGTTCCGTCGTGAACGGGGTGTCTTGTGTTGCTACCATGGTATCTCTTTCAGGGGTAAAAATTACAGGGGTGAATCAAGGGAAGGGTCCAGCATGGTCATCCGCAGGTAAGCAGCGTTGTAACCTCCCCACTGGGCTTCTCCTTCAATGGACGTGAAGGGATTGAACTTATCCCGTTCGGTCAGGGAGAACTCAATGGTGTCCTTGATGATTTCCAGAGGTTCCTCACCACTTTCTATCGCCATTTCGCGCATTCGATTAATCAACTGGGTAAAAATCATCGTCTCTGCTTCAAGGATGATCTTGATCTGTCGGTCAATCATCTCACCCTTGCTACGTTCTGTATGAAGCAGAGGAATGCGTGCTTCATTCCGATCACGGTGACGCTCCATCGGGGCTATCATTTCATCAAGGGTTCTCATGGGATGCCTTTCGGGGCAGTTTGCTCGGATAGTTCTATGTACCTACCATACCGTAGGTTGTCCCGATAGTCAATTTTTGGTATTTAGAATATTGAGTATGTCTTCTCCATAGTCTTCGGCTTTCTTCATTGAGACTCCAGAAACACTAACTAACTCAGCTATCGTGTTTGGCCGCCGGCTGATGATGTTCCTCAACGTTTTATCAGGGAAAATGACAAAAGCCGGGCAGCCATTGGCATCCGCAACACCCCTGCGCCAAGTTCTGAGTGTTTGAAACAAGTCATCGTCTGTCCGGGCTGGACTTTGAATCATGGATAAAGCAGCAGGAAGTGTCTGACCATCCTGAGTGGTGTTGTTTATTTTCCGGGTAAGGTCTTCTGCTATGCGGGCCATGGAAGCGTTGCGGTATCCCCGTAGGAACATGATTCTCAACGTAGATAAAGCGACGGCCTCCATCGCCGGCTCATCCCATTTAGGCAAAGTCTTGTCCCCGGTAGGGGCAATATTCCTCACATTTACATGTGGAGAGGAATCAAGGATGGAACGCATGAGCCCTTCCATATAAGCGGACTGAGTTGAAGAAAATCCGAAGTCACGATCTTTAAAAACAAGTAATGCGGTTCGCCACCAATCCTTGTCCTTGTCGTGGCTCTTCAAACGGTTATAGAAACCATTGCTTGCCTTGCCCACATAGGCATCAAACGAGTTGTCGGGGTTGAGATGCGAGAACAAAATGTAGAAGCCGCATGAATTCTGCCACGTCGAGGATAACTGTTCAATTCCATAACGCTCTACAAAAGCCGCACGAATCGGAGAGGCTTCGTCAATGATTTCCAAGGGTAACAAGGAATCCAAGGATTTAGGTGCGAAGACAGTAAGGTGCTGATAATTTTGAGTGTCCATGGTTACACTATGGGACGATTAGCAGAACCATAACCACACCATAATGGGTGGGAACCGAAGCGGCTCCCACCCATGTCTCATCGACTAATCTTATGCCCGTGTTAGTTACGCACCGTATCCCTCGCGGACAATAATCTCACTAGTCCCTTCAACGCGGTACAAGGTGACAACATCGCCGGGACCAGACATTTTCAACTGGTGGTTGAATTCGTGCTCACCATTAGATGTTTCAACTACCATTGAGTTCGCCCCGGAACTCACCTCTACTAAATACTTAGCCATTTTTCTCACCTCCTCGGTTACCCCTCAGTATAGCGTAACTTTACCGGTATGATGAAAATATCCCGCATAAGGAAAATCAAACGATTTCTCGCATACCCGTATTAGGAGCCAACTATGAGCATTACTTTCAAGGATGTCAAAGAAGCCGCTGGCGACACTCCATTGTCAATCCATTCCGGTGAATCCACCCCCGATGGCTATTTCGCGGTGAGCTTCCCCTTTCTCGGTCTTTTTACAACATACCTCCTAACCGGCAAACCTCAGGATGAGAACGCTCCCGTTGTTGGACGGGTGGAAATTAGCGATAGCCGGATGAGGGCAAACGTTTATCGTGGAGCAGGCCTAATAGGTGGGGAATACATGGTTGCATACAGTTATGATGAGGCTTTCGCTAAGATACTTGGCTAACAGATAACCCTATTGATTCGCCCTCTCCTTGATATATTTTCTGTCCCTCATAATAAAGATTATAGTATTCTAAAAATGTGATACATTATGGAAGGAATAATATTTTAGGAGGAAATAGTGACCAGCGATAATGAACACCTAACAAATAATTTGGTGAAAATTGAAGAATTTCACAAACCCGATATCGCGCATACTCTCGTAGGAGTTAGCGGAGGGGGAATTCTCATTGGTTGCAATGCTGGACTTATTATGGAATGGAATCCCAGCTTGATACCTGCAGTAGTAGGAGGATCTTTCGCGTTAGGTATTCTCACTCACCTATTTGCTCTTGTCCCAACGAAAAAGAAATTTCTCAATAAGGTTGCTCGAACTCTTGAGATCAATGATAAATCAAGTCTCAAAGCACTTGGGAAGGTAGCGAATAAACGCCAATATATAAGAGTAGCAAAAGGAAAATACACCTTCATTGACCCCGATGCATCACGTTGGGTGGAGGAAGGAACGTATTTACTAAAAGATGGGGGTCTGTGGCGAGTAGAACCATCCAACCAACAAGAAGCGTGGGATGAGAACCTCTCTGATTTAAAGTCCATTTACAATATTCAAGAGATAACATCTGCTATCCAAGAAACAACTTTTGTCCAGCTTAAGAGGAAACGGTATCTAAGCTCAGTGCTAGACAGGCGGCTGGCCCGTGTCTGATAAAATCGCACAAGTAAAAGAAGCCATGGAGGCATACTGGCAGGACACCGCCACATCTGCCCAGAGTGTTGCTGACACCATCAGTTTCCAGCGTCAGTCAGTCAGTGACCGGGATATGAACGCACTGATTGAATTCAACGCCGGGCTTCGAGCCGCTAACAACGTACTGATAGAAATCCGCCGGGAAAGTGCCATCCCGCTAACTGACCGGCTGGAAAAGATGCTAGATGCCGCACTATGTTCTGGCACCGCCCATATCGAGACTGCCCGGATCTACAATAATGTCCTCAAAGTACTCATGGAAGACTAGCCCCCGCTCACCCAGCCTCTTCGTTACCGCTGGGGTAATCGGGAACCCACACGTTCTTGATGCCGGTGAAGTTGTTGCGTGGGCAAATCTTCCGAGTCAGAGGGGAGCGGAAGGAAGGTGCCGAGCACGGTATTTAGTTCCTCAGAATCCTGTTTCACGCCATTATCTCGTGTGGAAATTTCTGGAGAACTAGGCGCCGTTTTCGCTGGAGCCTGCCCTTTATGTCTTTTTCCAGCAGGTGCGGCCTTCAACTCGGACTTGATGGTTTTCAAAATATTCTCATTGAGGCTTCCATCTGCCCCATCCGCTAACCATGTGCCAATTTCATCAAAGAACTCTTGTGCTGTGGTGAGCGGAACGGAAGCGCTTCCGCTCACCTTTTCCTACTGGATAGTTATTACGAAAAACCTGACGCTTCTCATTGCTGGCATGGACGAGAACAATTCCCCGGGTCTGGTGCCCTTTGAATTTGTTCTTGTAATGATCAAGAGCAACTGGAAGATGCATAGTGAATTTGTCGGTTCTTCCGCCGGCGTACCGTTCCACCGTTTTACTGTCCGACCACCAGTAGTCACCACCTTTCCAATTCTTTGAATCTACGAGCACTATCTTGTCCCCATTGACAATCACATGGTCAATATCAGCTGTCTTGGAACCGGGGAATTTGACCCCGTGGAAAATTCGCGTACCGGGAATCACCAGCAAGCTGCGTAGAAGTTGCTCACTGAGATGTTCGCCAGCCTCCCCGACAATCACCGCATGGTAACCAAATTTCCACATTGCCCCATGAAGGTTTCCGGCAGCACCGAATTCCTTGTCTGTGAAACTTCCCCGTAAGGGTGTCTTTTCGTAACTTGGTTTAGCTCCAAACAAACGCTTAAAGAATGATAGGGGTTTAGCCACCCTGAAATGTTCAGAGATACCCGACCAGTCTTTTGTGAACCATTCCATGCCCTCAATGTCCAAGCTGCCGGTATGCGAACCCCCGGTAGCAGTTGCCGGGTCAAACGGTGATTTGGACCAATTATGGTGTTTTGGTGCTGGGTTGATAGCATACAGTTTTTCCATGGTTCCCCTAATAGTTGTGACACACTACACAGTTAATCGGCATTATGCTCCATCATGTCTTTGGCAAAGTTTTCCGTAGGGCTTGCGGGGGGAGGAGAGATAGGTATATGCTTGGTACAGAACGAAGGAAAGTCCTTCAAATAGATTCCAATAGGAGCGAAAATGTACGGTAAAGCACAGATTCTCGTCAATCCCTTCAAGCAGGGCGAGACCATCACCATCCCCAGTGGCAGTGATTACATCTCTATGGCTCCGAACGTTGATGGCATCCAGAAGACGAAGCAGAACCAAAAAGTCGTGGTTGACCGTGCTCAGCAGGGATACACCTATGATGAGCAACTCCACGAGCCGCAGGTTATCGTTGAAGGCGAGAACGGATACTGGGAGTACTTTTACCTCAATGAAGTCATTGTCAGCATGAACGGCCATGCGGTTGAGTACAAGGAACACACCATCGTCCTCTAAGGATTCCATCCCCCCTCCCGAATCTGGGAGGGGGGATTTTTCTTTCGGTTCGTAGTGCGTTATACTGGATTCAACTATCCGTTTCTGCTGAAAGAAAATACATGACTATTCCCAACCATCTAAACGATGAAAACACCATTCCCGTAACCATTTATGGGGCCAGCGATGATTTGGTCGAACTGGACACCCCTGACTGGTCAATTTACGAAGAGTACGATGCCTACGGCCCCACCTTCGTAAGGCTTACCGCACCTGATGGCAAGACCATGGTTATTCGAGTTGAATTTGGCCGCGAGGGAAGCAAATTTGATTGGGACTTGGAAATTTACGAGAACAGTACCACTTGGGTTGTAGAAGACTCGGTGCGACCAGACCGAGATAGCGACCCAGCCCTCATTATCCATGCTCCCGTGGGAACGTACTCCGAGGAAGTCACCTCCGAATACGAGTAAATGTCCTTTCCCTCGACAGTGACGCGAAATCCATGTTTATTATTTAGCGCAGAGCTTGTGTTTCTACTCATCGTGTCTTAGAGTTAGGTAAAGAAGGAGCGAAACACCTTCCCCCCCAACTATAGGAGATAACATGCTGACCACTGAACAGGCCACCGAAGCCACGATAAATAACATCTACCCGCCTGTACCTTTCTCGTGAGGAGCGCGTTGAGCTAATTGCCATTTACCATGCTGAACAGAATCGTATTAGTATGGAATGGCGTACATGGCTTGCGCACACGTACCTGCCTGATGAAGTTGTAGGTTCCGACTTGGAGGTTATGGTGTGGTCCAAAGTTATTAAAGACGCTGAGAGTAGCATGATGAATTCTCGCGCTGACAAAGAAGAGAATTACAAGGAACTTGTCGCCCTCGTGAATTTTGCTCGCGGCTAATCTTTCTGATGATGTGACAATAAGCGAGTGAAGTTGTGTGTGAAGACCTGCAGCCTAAAACCTGCAGGTCTTCACTGATTGTAGGGGTAAGGTCTTCTCTACTCTATAGAGCCATGAAAGTCCCTAGACTTATCACTTCGACTACTTGTTTTTGCTAATTCACCTTGGTTTTAAGACCCGACTGGCGGATAGATGTGATACGAGTCACAAAATTCTGGAGAATATTCTCAGAAAAGTCAGCGTGTCTCTTCCCGTCTCGCTCTAAGAGAGGGCCGGAAACCGGTTTCACCCTTATAAGGAATCAAGGAGAACAGTTCCATGTCCCTAAGGCGTGTGCTCATAACACAAAGAAACCTCAACACCCAGCCTCGCTACCATACTGGGCGGGGGATGCCCGATTACCGAGCATCCCCCATTTGTGCCATTTCCCATAAACGACCTCAGCGTTGGTGAAGTATGTTATGGAGGCTTCCCATCAATGTATAACGATATGCCTTATACGAAAGTAGAATCTACCGTAGAAACTTCCAACAGCAAATGGACTTGCCGGGAGCGACCCATGCGAGCTATTTTTTCGATCATGGCTCTGGCGCCGTCTTCCAGCATGACACTCTCGGGGAGAATGAGCATAATGGACTTCGTTGCTTCGCCGGTTCCTGACCCAACGTTCTGAGTGTCAATCATCTGGTAAACATCACGCAGAGCAGATAGCGCTTTCGTGGGGTCGGGTTCTAGGACTTCCCATTGCTCCGGATACCGCCGGCAATGCTCCAGAACGTTTCTCCGACCCAGAGAGGTTCCGCTTTCCGGTTTTTCAATGCCCAGTACAGCCAGAGATGCTGTGGTGTCCCACATGATAGTTTCTTCACCTTCGTCAATAACTGGTATTACGTAAGGAGCCAAATTCTTAGCATCACCGTTATTAATATGATTTTCCATTTTACTCCTAAGGGTGGATTTTATTTATTTTTATGATATCATATTCCAACTTCCCATAAGAGGATTGACACGGGGTTTCCCCCGATTCAGCCCGGCATCACCCATTGGTGTCCTTTCCCATAAATAACCCTAGAAATAATGAAAGTGGGTTATAATAGGGACTTCCAGTATATTAGAGATGAGGGAAAAGATGAGTAAAGGAAACGAAATCCGGATTACAGGCTTCGGTACCGCTGGCAGGACCGCTCCGCTGGTTGTTGATGCTGAGCCTGCTATCAGTAGAGGCGAGGGTCTTGTCTTCATAGATATGCAAGGAAGTGCGGATATTCCCGATATCTTGTCCGATTACGCTAAAAAGCATGGCCGGAAGTTCTATCACTGGACAGTAGATGACACCGCCTATGCCGGACCATCTGATGCCGGTCCAGCACATTACAGCCCCCTGCGGAATTGGGGTGCTAAGACTTGGGTTCCCGACAATGTTATTGATCTGTCAGATGTTGCCGCGAACGGGTCTGTCTCAGTATTTAGTCTTAACCCTGCTCATGGACATGCTGAGTCCAATCTCATCCTAGATCTAATTCTTGCTGACATGCTGGCTGTATCCGCTAGGCTCAATGGTCATCAGCAGCATCTAAATTTCACCATTGTTGAGAGCCATCCCGTTCAGGAACCGTCTTATCCTAAATCTCGCGTTCATGTTCAAAAGCAGCCTCGGTGGAATGGTTATCCAGACATGTCTTCTCCGGAGGTAGCTAAGTTGATCGAAAAAGTTATTTTCCCCTATGCCTTGCCAACAACTCATCGTTAGGTTAGACTGGTTACACAACGAGGGAAACGCCCTCCACAAAACTAGGAGTTACGTCAATGACTGCGAATACTAACACCGAAGCAATTGTCCGCGATGTGCTGGGTATGACCTACGACCAGTTCGGGTTTCAGGATGCAACTGACCTGATCGAGAAGATTGTCAAAGTTCTTGATAATGAGAAGAACACTGTCAAGGACGACCCCGAAGACCCGAAGGACGCATCCTTTGCCGCTGAGTACATCCGCTCCCGCCTGTGGAGCCGATTCTCGGGCGGGAGCGCATCCGCTGGTGCTACCACGGAACTGTTCCTGACCCTGAACCGTGAAAACGAACTGGGCTGGGTTCGGGATGAAGCGCACTACCCCGATTACATGGCGGCGAACCTACCCGCACGTCTGCAGAAGGCTCGGGAAGCCAAGCAGAACAGCTAATCACTTCCAAGGGGGAGGTTATCTATAAGGTAACCTCCCCTTTTTTGTTGCACCCCACAACCACTATTACATCCCTCCAAGCGGCACTTGAAAATCGCAGAGCATTATGATATGGTGTGAATAAATTACCCGACTATTGGAGAAAACTGATGCCTCTACACATTGATGTACGGGTCAACGATGAACTGATTGAACGCCTCCACATTGCTCGCCTGACCAAAAACGGAATGAGCGAGGACAGCGTGAATGAATATGGCGTGATCCGCAGTGAAAAGGAAATCACCTATGATGAATCAGGTAACACCGTCAAACGTTTCGCCCGTGAGCCTGAATGGGTGGGGTGGCTAGATGCCCCATCCTTTCAGCACCGCTACGGGGAAGATGCTCTAACGTGCCTTCTAAGGGCTTTGGAGACCTTGATGCCCGAGCGGTCTCATGTCAAGGAACTAGAAGCGGAGAACGCCCGTCTGCGGGCTATCGTAGAGTCTCTGGGCCACTCCGAAGACATCACTGCACCATAATCTCATGGAAGTTGGGTAAAGGGGTGGATTCCCACACGAATGTCCTTTACCAGCAACACATTTATCTTCACTACAGTGCTCCTCCACGAGCGGACACTCGGAATTGATTTCCAGCCGGCGGGAGGTGAATCCCAGTAACGAATCATCCGGGCAGAAGTTGCTAAAGACGATGGGAAGTTATACACTTAAAGAACCACAAACACCTATCAAATGGAGAAAAATATGCTTGAAGAAATGATCTCTAAGGAACTTGACAAGCTGGGAGATGGGGCTGTCTATTACAACGGGACCACCTCTGCTCTGATTCTCACTGATGATAAGATCATCGGTGTTCGTGCGGATGGAACCGTCACTGTCGCCACGGGTCACGAGTGGGAAACCGTTACGGATACCAACCCCGGTTGCTCCTGCGGTGAGGCTGATCTCGGAGCACCCGGCCATGATGGCGGAGAGCACTACTCCGAGTAGGGGGAGTTCTCCAATGGGATAATTCTCTTGTGCGGACACTGAAGAAATTCGGTGTCCGCACAGTGCTTTAACAGTATGGTGCTCCTGTCATAACTGTGTCCCCTGTTGGAGGTAAAAGAAAAACCCCGCCGAAGCGAGGTTTCCCGTGGAAGGCTTAGCCTCGGGATTCAATGAGGTCATTGACCGCCCGCCGCAGAGCGGCAGTTTCCTCAACAACCGCTTCCTGCATCGCGGTGTTTTTCGCCAGTTCAATACGCTGCAGGCGGGTCTGCTCGGAGCTTTCCTTGAGAGCCTCAATCAGTGCCAGTGCCGTTGCTTCATTCATTGTCTTGCCTTCCTTAGAAGTTCGTTGTGCATTTATCCTAACCCACGTCTCAGGGAAGTGTCAACTCTTATATGGAAGTAGTTTTACCCGTGCCTGCTTCTCCATGCCAATGTCATCTTGCTGGATGAGTTATTGACACATTCCATACTGTGTGCTTATACTGGATACATCAACAGGGCTAAATGCCCACGACGAAAGGCAAACATCATGTCCGAGACCGATTTCCAGAACTTTGTTAACACCCAGCCCGGTGCCTCCATGTTCTCCACCGCAGAACTTCGTCAGGCGTTTTCCATGAAGCAGGAACTGGAGAACCCTGAATTTGATACTTTTGTCCGACAGACTCGGGGTATCAACATCGTAACCCGTAACAAGATGCTCCGTGCTTTTGATGCCGATGATGCTGGCACCCGGCTGGATGAACTTATCAATCATTCCCCCGAGAACTACATCCGCCCCGAGATTCGTGCTGAACTGAACCGCCAGTGGAGCAAGAACTTCAACGAGTCCTCTCGCTTCAAGGGCTAAACCCTATGAGAACCCCGCCTGAAAGTCAGGTGGGGTTCTTTTTTATTTAACGAGGAATCCGGCATACCTATGTCCCCTTGCTGGTGCGGATAAATCTGCCGGCTTAGAACAGTTGACATCCTCATACTGGATACCCTAGAATCAATACCAGATAGCAAATCAACGCACCATCCGAATTTAGGAGCAAAAATGAGCGATTACCTTACCCAGTGGAACCTGCGGGACCTCCGCACCGAACTGTCTAAGTACCCTGCTGACACTCCCGTAGTTCTCAAGGGAGGGGCACCCTTCGGTTCCATGGAATCCCACCGTGGTGACTGGGAAAGTATCGCCATTGACGACAGCGGCGACAAGGGCACCGTGGTGACCGTCGCGGAGGTTTTGGAAGCCATCAAGGTTCGTCTCCGCAAACCCTTGACCCAGCCGATGTGGAGCGGTAAAGCGACCCTTGACACTCTGCTCTGGGTTGATCATTACGATGACAGTACCAACCGTGCTGTGGTGGGTGCGAAACTGAACAAAAAGGGTCAGGTGCGTATCAAAACTCAGGTTCAGGATTACTCCCTGTAACAAAGAACAAGAGGAAAGGGTGGTGGGGAAACCTGCCGCCCTTTCCTCTTGTTCCGAACCGAAACCATGTCCCCCCATTAGTCCTAGGCGGAAATACTTGACTTTAAGGTATTTGACGGGATATACTCAATTATAAGAATTCACCCAAATAACTATCACACTTACAAGGAGCCATAGATGCTTACCATCAACGGAGAGAAGATTGAAGCCGGTCACGGTTTCGCCACGAAGTCCGGCATGGTCCCGTTCATTGTTCTCACGATTCACCGTGATGACACGGTGACGTTTGTTTCTCAGGCTCATTCCTACCGAATCCAGAGCGGACTTATCACCGCCCGTTCCGGAGATACCCTGCGGGTTTCCTTCGAACGGTTCAAGGAAATCTACAAAGAACCCCTTGAAACCGTGTATGACCGTGAGGAGAAGGAAAAGGCCCGCGAAATTGCTCTGCGTGAGCATGAGTACCAGCGCAATAAGGACCACGAAGAAGCACTTCGGATGGACCTCCTCCTGCGAGCCTCACGAGGTGAGGACATTATGGCCCTGAGCAACGAACTTGAAGCCATGATCTATGAAATCATCTCCGATTACAGTGGGTACTAAGTACCATTGACGATGGGGATGGGGATCGGGCAACCACTCGGTCCCCATTTTTATGTCCTTTACCGGGTAACCCTCTGATATACTCGTGTCAAATAGCCCGAAGAGAAAGTTAGGTATGTTTATGTCTGAGAACACACTCAATGGTGCCGGTAATCAGCACCCCATGGAAAAATGGGAGCATGAAGACGCATTGGAAGCACTCACCGCTGACCATGAACAGGCAATCCTTATGGATATCCTCAGAGATGCCTCCCGTGGCAAAGACCTGAACTGCCTCCTGAGCAGGATGGAACGCGTCCTGAAAGAAGCAAAGGATATTGCCTACGACCAAGGGGCCTACGAATAGGCTTGACAGAACGGGAGGGCTGTCCTAAACTGGTAATCAACTACTAAACCAAGGCAGGAAAAATGTCCGATACAACCCCAACCCCTTCACCCAACCTGAACCTCAGCTGCCCCTATTGCGGCGGTTCCCTCTACGTCTCTACCAAATGGGAGGGTTACGGCTACGGCGGTGATAAGGTTACCGATGCAATAGAATGCGAAGGCGAATCGTGGTGTAACGCCGAATGGGAAACCAACGGTACCCTTCGGACTCAGCCTCTCTTTGTCCAGCACCTCGAAATCTATAACCGTGCCGAGGGTTATTCACCCACTCAGAAATAAGTGAAGGCGGGAACCTCATCTTCAGGTTCCCGCCTTTTCATGGAACATTTCAGTGTCCCTTTTATATTACAAAGCAAAAGCAAAAGCAAAAGCAAAAGCAAAAATGGCCCCACCTTATAGAGGCAGGGCCATTCGTTGTGTGGATTAGACGATGGGAGTGCGGGACTGGCTGACTTCCACCGTATCCTCGTTGAGGGGCTTCGCGGAGACAAAGGTTCGCTTCTCCCCAGCCTTGTTCATCAGTTCAACGGACCAGTGGCGGGTACCCATGGTCAGGTTCAGTTCCACGCCAGCCTTGGTAATCAGAAAATCGGAGCCGTCAATGAAATCATTGTTCTCCGGTTCAGTGGAGGCATCCTTCAAATCCCACACGTTGAAGTTTGAAATCAGATGACCAACCTGCAGTTCTGCCGGGGAGGTGAGGTACTCATCGTATCGGGGGCAGAGCGGGAACTTCAGTGCTGTCATAATCATGGGATTTTACCTTTCGTTAAGGGCCTGTGATGTGCCCGGTTGATGTACTCATTCTAGGCATAGGCCCGATGTGTTGTCAAGTTGATAAAACATCACTCACCACCACGGTAAGAGTCGTAGTGGTGAGTGTCTTTTCCCGCCTTAGCGTTCGACAGTATCCGAAATGTGTTCCTCGGAGCGGTTTACTAAGATGTTGTCCTCCCACCAAATACGCTTGCTCATCAGGGTGGTGGTGCCGTTGTTAGCATTCATCAGTGTAACTGTCCAACGTTCCTGAAGACTCTCAAAGTCAAGGGTCTTACCTGCGGTAACCACCATGAACTTCTCCCCGGTAAGTTCAGGAGCCACCGAGGCAGTGGAGCCTTCAAACAGCATCAGGGCATCAGCACGCGAGATGAAGAAACCGGGGTCCAGTTCTTCCGGCTGGCTGTTGTACTTCTGGTAAGTGACTGTCTCAGGGAAAGTATTCATTGGGAATCCTTTTGTCTGCGGCATTTTGCCTTGTGTAACACCCAGTATAGACACAACAGCTAACAGGTGTCAATAATTGGCCGGCGAGAAGACGATGTAGCGTGTTATGATTGCTAGGAACCCGCATTGGAAGGAAAACCATGATATCCCCTGAACTACCAGCAGTACAGTTCTTCACACCCGAGGAGACTGTCATCAATGATGAAACCCTTACCCTTGATGGACCGCTGGGGAAAGCATCATTTCGTCTTGTGACCATCTTACGGGTGGAATTTTTCCTTGATGAGTGGAGAGCGGATATCTCACTCCATGAAAAGGACGAAGACTCCACGGACGAAATTTTCCGTCGAGCAGTGCGTAACAAAAACCACCTTCGGGAAATCATTGATGGCTTGGCTCAGGATTTCCCCACCATTTCTGACACCACGCAGATTATGTCTAAGGCAGATTTGTTCTTTGACACCATGAACGCCGGCCTGATGAAGAAAAGTCGGCTAAATGACACCACGGGATATTGTGATGATTGTGGCCCCATGAGCGACAAATATACGTTTTTGTTCCTCCCTTCCATGCCCGGCACTAATTTGACGGCATCCTCCGTGAGTTTGATATGGGAAGCCGGGTGCTACGGTGGGAGCGTAGTAGAAGGGGAATTCTCAGCCGTCAAAAATGAGCTTCTCTCCACCTTGGAACACATGCGTTCAATAGCGGATAAGGATTATGCTCGCAATATCAAGGACATCATGAAATTCCTTGCCAAACAGTAACTCTAAAGAAATGTCTTTTGCCGGGATGGTCCTAGAGATCCCTTCCCCTATGGCACAACAAAGCCCCTACTCCTTGAATTGAGGAGGTAGGGGCTTTGTTGTGCCTTTTAGATGACGCTGTACAGTGGCTTCGTGCGTCCATTGAACCAATCCATGTGGTCCCGAACCATCATACCCATGCGTTCAAGGTGCCAGAGAGCGGCAGGGTGATCAAATCCCAACAGATCAACGACCTTGGCTTCCAGAGCGGAAGGAGTGGAAATGAGGAGAAGGTTCTGAACATTGTTCAGCGTAGAGCGCTGAAGACTGGTCATCTTGTCGCCGTGTTCTGTAAGGGTGTTGGCGAAATCTCGACGGTTTGCCTGCAGGATTTTGAGGGCAACAAGGTTATCATCACCATCGTTTTCGGTAACGTAGCATCGCTTCTCGTCTGCGATATGTGTGATGTAAATTCGCTGGGCATCGGTAACAGTAATCATGGAATAAACCTTTCAGATGGCGTTGTTGCCTTTGGAACTCATACTCTACCTAGTTAGCCACACCATGTCAAGTACCTCGGCATATTGTTTGTCACCGCTCATCGGGGTGTATTCCCTACCGAGGAAAGGAAACACCGTAACTTACCGGGCTGAAATCATCTTGGGCGGTATTCACAGCATAACGAACCACCACTGTCGAACGATCATTATTCTCTGATGGAGCGAAGCGGTAAGCGTAAATATCCTGAATGCTCAATGATGGCTTTGATTCCAAAACCATCTGTATTACTTCCTCTGTAGTGGAAGTACTCTGGGCCTTTTGGGGAAGCGGGATTTCCGTATCAAACGTGTGCATCACGTAATCTTTGCGGTACTCCAGAATCGGGACAATGTAAGCCCTCAATACTCCGGTGTCTTTTTCCATCGCTGCGGAAATACGTCGATGAGCCATCACAGCGGGAGCCGGGTCAAGGATAACAGCACTATCAACCCGAGGAAGAGGTTCCATGCCCTCGCGTGCTGTAGCGAGAGCAAAAAGGATTCGTTTCGCCAAGCTAACATTTTCCAAGTACGTAGTATCAGGC
>JACRYO010000538.1_pt1 | contig 28447 bp, 23 predicted proteins | sample 8023221 | NCBI WGS metagenome assembly JACRYO01 (sample SAMN15823180, study PRJNA655841) | gut metagenome | isolation source: fecal sample D85 from dog with diarrhoea from SPCA | host: Canis lupus familiaris | place: South Africa: Mmabatho, Mahikeng | collected 2019-09 | reverse complement strand
CCCGTTTCTTTAGCGACACGTTCCATACTTCTCGGATCTACACTCGTTTCGACAAATAGAACAGGCACATTTGAATCCCGCACTTGGTTAACGATCGTTTTCATCTGTTCAGGTGTCCCTTGGCTTTCTGTATTGATTTCCCAAATATAGGCAGCCGGCACATCATACGCTTTTGAAAAATATTTGAACGCTCCTTCACTAGTTACAAGCAATCGTTTATCTTCTTCGATCGAACCAAGACTGTCTTTTGCTTGCTGATCTAATTTTTTCAATTGTTCGATGTACGCTTTGCTGTTTTTTTCATACTCTTTCTGATTATCTTCATCTTTTTCAGAGAGAATCCTTGTTATTTCTTCTACGTACTTCATCCCATTCGACAAATCTAACCATGCGTGAGGATCTGCCTGAGTTTTAGTAGCCCCTTTTGCCAAATAGAGTGGTGTAACTTTTTTACTTACTGCAAAATAGTCTTTTCCTTCCTCTTTTTTCGCTGTTTCCATCAAATTCATAAACCAGCCGTTCCCGGTTTCTAAATTTAACCCATTGTATAAAATGACATCTGCATCACTTGCCTTTTTGATATCTTCCGGCAACACCTCGTGTTCATGGGGATCCGTGCCCACCGGAACAATACTATGAACAACTACATGCTCTTTTCCTACTTCTTTAGCCATATCTGCTAAGATCGAATTTGTTGCCACTACCGTTAATTGATTCTCCCGATTTTTGTCGGTTGCTTGGCTCCCACAACCGGCTAAAAGTAAGAACCCTACAAATAACAACCAGTAAATCTTTTTTTTATTTTTCATTGTGCCACCTCTTTTACTTTATTTTTTTAATTTTCTTTGATCGTACTTATGCTTGCTTTGACCGAAATAAAATTCCTTTTGTTGGTGAGAACAAGAAAGCAAGTGTAAAGAACAGCGCACATGCCAACACGATCGTAGCACCAGAAGGCCAGTTGTAACTATAACTGAAAAAGACACCGACAATAGCACTTAAAACGCCGATAGTTGCCGATAGAATGATCATTTTCGCTAAATTGTTCGTTAACAAATAAGCTGTCGCAGCCGGAGTGATCAGCATAGCGATCACTAGGATCGTTCCTACTGTCTGTAAACTAACAACTGCAACTAAAGTCAAGAAAAACATCAATACATAATGGATCAACGTAGTATTCAACCCATAGGCTTTGGCCATCATTGGATCGAATGATGTGATCTTCAGTTCTTTATAAAAAATAAAAATGAACAATAGCACGATCCCACTCACGATAGCAGTCATCTGTAAATCACTTTCTTTAACCGCTAACACATTTCCAAATAAAATATGGTAAAGATCGGTTGCACTTTGGGCAAATGAAATCAAAATGATTCCAAGTGCAAAGAAAGAGCTGAATACGATCCCGATCGCCGTATCATTTTTTAACCGACTACGTTGTGTTACAAACCCAATGATCCCTGCTGTCAACATTCCAAAAGCAGTCGCACCGACAATGTAACTGAACCCAAACATATACGAAATAGCAACCCCTGGTAAAACCGCGTGAGAAATAGCATCTCCCATCAATGACATCCCACGTAATATAATAAATGCGCCAATCACTCCTGAAGCCAATCCAACTAAAATTGACGTAAGCAATGCGTATTGTAAAAACTGATAATTCAGCAGACCTTCATAAAAAGATTGAATCATTTCTTCTCTTCTCCCTTCACTAATTGACCGATCACTTCGCCATAGGCCGCTTGTAGATTTTCTGATGTGAACGTTTCAGCCACAGGACCGCTGGCAATCAAGGTTTTGTTCAGTAGGATCAATCCATCAAAATACTCCTCTACTTTATGTAGATCATGATGAACAATGACGATTGTTTTCCCACTTTTTTTCAATTCTTTTAAAAGAGAAAAAATCTTCTTTTCACTTACCGCATCTATTCCGACAAAAGGTTCGTCTAAAAAAATCCATTCTGCACCTTGAGCAAGTGCACGTGCTAAAAAAACACGTTGCAGTTGCCCGCCAGAAAGCTCACTGATCTGTCTTTTTTCATAATCGCTCATCCCGACTTTTTCTAACGCTTGTTTTGCTCGCATTTTTTCTTTCTTCCCTGGGCGCTGTCCTATCTTTAATGAAGGATAGGTTCCTAGTAATACGACCCCTGATACATCAATAGGAAAAGAGAGATCCAACTCATTGCGTTGCTCGACATACGCAATTTGTTTACGTACTTTGTGGATGGGTTGCCCACCAAAAAAGATTTCACCCGATCGCTTGGGGATCAATTCAAGGATAGCTTTCATCAAAGTTGATTTTCCTGCACCATTCGGACCGATGATCCCAGTGATCTGTTTTGGCTGGATATTTAAATCAATTGCTTCTAACGCTGATTTTCCTTGATAAGCAACTGATAGATTTTGAATTTCAATCATATATTTCGACATGCGCAATCTCCTTTTTAGGTTTACCTAACTTTTATTTTAAATGTAGTTTAACTTAAAACGAAAGCATTTTCAAGTTATCCGCAAAAAAAAAAATTAAAATTCACTCGCATTTTACGCAAAGTTTCTGTAAAATCACATCAAGAGTCGATAAGCGAATTTATTTTATTTAATACTTGTTCTCATCTGAAATATGCGTTGCAATTATTAGTATTTGCTTGTTTTACTCAAAAATCGAAAGGAGTTTTAGTATGGAAGAAGAAAAATTAACTCGAAGTCTTAGCGCACGTCATATACAGATGATTGCGCTAGGCGGGACTATTGGCGTTGGATTGTTTATGGGTGCTTCCTCAACCATTCGCTGGACTGGTCCTTCAGTTATGATTGCTTATGCAATTGCAGGATTCTTTTTGTATTTGATCATGCGTGCACTTGGCGAGATGCTTTATATCGATCCTTCAACTGGGTCCTTTGCAAATTACGCTAGTGAGTACATCCATCCTGTTGCTGGTTATCTAACTGCTTGGAGTAACATTTTTCAGTTTGTCGTAGTTGGAATCAGTGAAGTCATCGCTGTAGGTGAATATATGAATTATTGGTGGCCTAACTTGCCAACCGTTATTCCAGGAATCCTTGTTGTCCTTTTTTTGATGCTTGCAAATCTAATCTCTGTTAAGGCATTTGGTGAATTAGAGTTTTGGTTTTCAATTATTAAAGTAGTAACGATCATCTTGATGATCATCGCAGGTCTGGGAGTTATTCTATTTGGATTTGGAAACCATGGTGTGGCTGTAGGTGTTTCAAATCTGTGGAAAAATGGTGGCTTCTTTACTGGTGGTGTAAAAGGATTCTTTTTTGCTTTGTCGATCGTTGTTGCCTCTTATCAAGGAATCGAATTGATCGGTATGACAGCAGGAGAAGCAGCTGAACCGAAAAAGACGATCATAGAAGCAGTGCAATCAACACTTGGTCGGATCTTGATCTTTTACATCGGTGCGATTTTTATCATTGTAAGTATTTATCCATGGAATCAATTAAGTGAGATCGGGTCACCATTTGTTCAAACATTTTCTAAAATCGGCATTACTTTTGCCGCTGGTTTGATCAATTTCGTTGTTTTGACTGCTGCATTATCTGGATGTAATTCAGGTATTTTCAGTGCAAGCCGAATGATCTATGCTTTGGCTGTCAACGGCAAGATGTCAAAGAAATTTTTGAAACTTACAAGTCACGGTGTTCCATTTTATCCAGTTGTCGCAATCTCTGGCGGTATCTTCATTGGATTGATCCTAAATTATCTATTACCGATGGTCGTACATCATTCAGAAAATCTATTTGTTTTTGTTTATAGCTCGAGTATCCTTCCAGGTATGGTGCCTTGGATCGTTATTTTGATCAGTGAGATCAAATTTAGAAAGTCACATCCTGAAGAAATGGCTGATCATCCGTTCAAAATGCCATTTTCTCCTTACACGAACTATCTTTCTTTGTTATTTCTCGCCATTGTTTTAGTCTTTATGTTTATCAATCCTGAAACAAGAATCTCTTTACTTATTGGCTTGGTTTTCTTAGCTTACATGGCGATCCATTATTTTATTCGAGAACGCAGACTAGCAAATAGAGCTTAGAAAGAGGACTGAACAGATGTGTTTACACGCGTTTAGAGCACAGCTTCCATTTCCTCGATATACTCTATAAATCATCTCCCCTTCAAAAGGGTGGTTTGCACTAGGGCTATTACCCCTTAACACCGGCCAGCGCCTAAAGACGCTGGCTTTCTCATTTCATGTTCAAGCCATATTGTCTTTGCCACTTTTGACCACCTTTAAAAAGGTATTTGTATGACTCGCTAACCCTTGAAAAGGGATATTTGACTGCTGACGAATGTCTTGCTTTACAAGATTTACTCACTCTTAAAATCACAGAAATTTTCTCTGATAAAGAAAAAGTTGAAGAAATAAATTTTTATCTTAATTTAAGAGAAAAATTCGTTTCTTTTCATAAATTTTTTTGTACGTGTACATTGTACTTGTAAGAACCAATAATTTAAGCTAATATAAAGAAAAGGGACTATGCGTGAACATAGCCCCAATGTAGAACCGTTAAAAAGACGGTGGCATAGGTTTTATAATTTTTAACCATCTAACTTCTAGCCAAAGTGATTAGATGGTTATTTTTTTTGGCCTTTATGGTCAATAATCAGCAAAACCAATGTCGCAAACGCGATCATTAGTTGAATTGCTTCAAAAGTCGACACTTGCTTACTCCTTTCTAGGGATAAAGCGATGAACCATAGGCATCACCCCTTCTTCAAGAGATTAGCCACCATCTTTTCACTTTTCTACCTGTCAATTATACCATAACTTTATAATTCGATTTATTAGTAAAAAAATTATGTAGTTTTGCGGTAAGTTTACATGAAGACCATCCTCTTTTTATTAGTGTCCGTTAACCTTAACAATTAGAATAAGGGTCTTCTTTTTATTTTTCTCTCCCTTACCGCAATTTATTTTACACTTAGACTGCCTCTTTTTTTATTTTTCAACAACGAAACAAATCGTTTCTGACTCCTCTGTAGCTTGCATCCCGCGAATATCATCAAAAACTTCACTGCTTCCAAAGCCTATAGTGCTTAATTCCATAAAGAGCTGTTCCTGCTCAAAGACTGTTTCCCAAATGAAAAATTCTTTGATTTTATCTGGATAAAGCAAATAATGCTGTTCCAAATAGGTATTGGTCCCGAAATAATTTTTTTGTGCTGTTAAGTGTACGCATGTTTCCTGCGTCCAAAAATTATTTTCCTCCAGCTGCCAAGTTCTCGCTGCTTCGAAGTCTATATATTTCTTCGGAGTGAAAACATCAAAAATAAATCTTCCGCCTTTTTTTAACGCCGCATGGACCTTTTGAAATACTCGTTTTCGATCCTCTGAAGAAAAAACACCCAAATCACAATAGATCAAGACGATAATGTCGTAGACCTCACTCCCTAATTCCTCTTTCAAGTAGTCTCCGCATTGATAATCAATGACGTATCGCTTTTCTTCAGCTGACTTCGTAGCATGAGCAATACTCAACTTAGAAAAATCGATTCCTTTAACTTGGTAACCAGCTTCATAAAATTTTTCAGCATAGATCCCAGGGCCGCAACCTAGATCCAGCAGCTTTGGAAACTCTTGTGCTGGACATTTTTGTGTCAACCACGCCATCGATTGATTTATATATTCCGCATTTCTTGTAGCCCCATCAAATTCGGTATCTAAGTGGGCCGCTAACATTTGAGGAGCTAAGTGAGCATCTAACCAAATTGAATCCTTGCTGTGACTAAAAATCGGGACATCCTGTTTAATCCATTCCATAATTTTCTATTCCTCTTTCTCACTGACGACAATCCAACAGACAACAAAAAAACGTGAAAAATTTCTGTACAAAAAATAAACTGTCTTTTTATCCGAAAATTTTCAGTTTATTCACTGTCAGAATACTTTTCCACGTTTCACTAAAATCCTGCAATTACGGAATGTATAGTGCGCCGGACCAAAATCGCCTCTTATCTACTTTTTGTGATTGTCGTCACGATAAGTTTAGCATAATTTAGTAAATAATACGCATACAATGAACTACCGGTATGGTCGAGTTCCCAATCTGATTTTTAGTTTTGTCCTACTCTCATCTTTTTTTATAACTATTTCTAACTATTAACACTAAAATAAGTATAAACAACTAGTCCAACAGCAATGATCCCTAAAAAAATCAAAAATATATTTGCCCATCGTTGGTATTCACATTAATCTTATTTGAACTTCTGCTTCTCAAAATAATAAGGAAAAAGATAAAAGCCCATGCATAAATCATGATTTTCCTCCTACAATTTAATATCTTCATAATATATAAAAAAACTACAAAAGAAATAGTAATACCCCTACTCTCATGTGGTTTTTCACATTTTTTAAAATATTTTAGCTAAGTGCAATGATCTAAATACATATAAATTTTCCCATTTGAAAAATAAATCCATCCTTTACCTCACTACTAATAACAGTAACAAATGATTTAATTATTATTTACGTGTTCTTCTATCCCACAATTGAATAGTATAGCCTAAAACATTTCGACCAAAATATATGGTTAAACAGAAGAAGAAACATGGCAATAGAATTAGCCAATTCATTTCAAAATTTCTAATAAGTGTTCTTAGCATTGACAGCGTAATAGTGCCAAATAACAAAAATAAAGAGATATTCATTAAGTAAACTAATACTGCCAACCAAAATGTCATTCCATATTTTTTTTGTTTACTTGTATCATAATTAAATAAATCATCTGAAAATATAAATATCCATGATAGTAGTTCTACAATAATTTCGATGGATTTCTCCTCCTTGCTATGTTAATTCAATCCAAACATTTCCCCGAATTTTATCATAGCTACTATTATCAATCAAATTAGCAATATAAGTTCCCGGGTCCAGTACAACAACGATAGTTTTACTCAATCCTCCAATGATCTTGTTTAACTGTGAGATTCTTATAGTTGCTGCTACACGACTTTGTAATTGGTTTACTAACATATTCCATCCTTTTTTCTTCACATAAGCTGAAATGGAACCGCCTGTAATGAATGATAAAGCAGTGTTAATCACTGTTGCTAACACACCTACTGAAATAACATGTGTAAAACGCAACATCGTTCTAATGTCTGGTTGAATACCAAACTTTTCCATTAATTCTATTTGCATATCTGCTTGAGCTTTTGATAGATTTTGGTAATAAACTGAAGAAGAATCAAACACTCCTAACATATATTTTGTTGCAACTGCCTGTTGTTCACTAGTTTCAATGTTTTCAATACTCTTAGTAGATTCGCTAACTACCCGTTTGAAGTAGTCAGCTTGTTCAAAAGTCATTTTTTGAATATCAATTGTTGCGTTGTCATTTGATTCAATCAACTCATTTTACATTGTGTCCTCAATTTCAACATTTGAAATCAAACTATCCCCACTTAGTTTTGAATTTACAGTGATTTTATCTGAATTATTTGTATCCTCTTGATCGCTATTCAAAGTTGATTGACTAATAATATCATCAGCATAAACAATTCCATTTGCAACGGTTGGGGCTATTGCGGTTAACATTGCTCCTTAAGCCATTCCAGATACGATAAACTTATTGATTTTCATGTAAAACATCTCATTTCTTAAGTAACTTTACTTTATGTATTTTTTAAAATCACATAAATATCCTAGAACATTAAAATCAAGTCTTAAAATAAGCGCTTTTATAGAATCGCACTTAAAAACTTTTTCAATTCATTAAAAATCGTCTCTTTCACTCATACTGTGGCCTGTTTCGTAAAACTCTTTTCGTTTTTAGATTTGATTGTTCATTTTCATTAGTATGTTTCGGTCAGTTGCTGTGAAGAGAAAGGATTGTAGAGATACAAAGAAAATAAAAGGGAATGTGGGACAAATCTAAAAATCAGGTTTGCTACAGACTCTCTAATAAGTAGCGTCCAAAAGTTAGTTTTTTCGGAAATTTCAAAAAAAAAAAAAAAAAAAACGAGCAATACAAAAAACGTATTGTTCGTTTTTCTCTCCAATTGCTCAAACTTAAACGACTTTTGTCTCGACTTCATTTTTAGTGTGTTTAATCAATTCAGTTTCAAAACTTCTCCCGGATTCAAAAAGTAGTCGTCCATTGTCATGCCATTCAAGGATAAAATCGTTTCTACTGGAACCCCTGTTCGTTCCGCAATTTGGTTTGGTCCTTCGCCTTCTCGAACAACTGTTGTTGCCGCTGAAGCACTTTGATCTGCACTTTGTGAAGAAGAAGTTCCTTGTGCATATTGATCAGTGGACATTTGGCTTTCTGTTGTTGACTCCGTTGTTTGTGCTGTTGTATTGGTTTCAGTTCCACTTGTTTCCTGACTTGTAGATGATTCAACCTTCAAAGAAGCACTCGTACGCAGATAAATATCTGATATTCTAGCAACTTGTGCAGTGTACGTTGCAGAAAGTTGATTGATCATCGTATCAAGATCCACACCATCTTTTGCATGCGCTGTTTGATACTTTTCACGTAGTTTGCGGATTCCTTCGTCAGAGATTGCTTGTAACTCACTCGCTTTTTGGTTTGCAACAGTGGATAGTCCAGTGAGCCCATCCTGATTCTTTTGGATCTCCGTCTGGTATTCTTCAATCAGAACAGGTGTCTGATCTTCGATTTTTTTTGAATAAGTTGTAAGGATCGTTTGTAACTGTTCCTCAAGTGTCCCCTCAGCGGATGATTGTGTTGACTTCATTGTTTCTTTTGTTTTCGATGTTTCCGTTGATGCTGACTCTTTTTTCTTTGCTGTTTTACTTGTACTTATAGTTGTACTTTTGGCACTAGTATCATTCTTATTGTGGAGATAAAGCCCAGTAACAGCCCCCACAAGTAATAGAACGACTGCAATTGCAGAACCTACTTTCAGCATACGTATACGGGACTCTTTTTTTTGTTGTTGCCGACGGGCCGTACGGACATTTTCTCTTTGTTCGTTTTTTTCGTTCATTTTGTACCACCACCCATTATTCATAAAATAGCGTTATCAATTCTCGCATATGTCCATTGTAGCAAATTATCCGAGTAATGAACATTTTAAACTGTGTTATTTAAATGAAAAATTCACCATTTTTGATGGTTCCAAGATTCTCCATCGATCTCTCCTTGCAACTGTTCCATCCGTTCAGTTATTTCAATCACCAATTGTTTGGTTTCATGTAATAATGCTTTTGTTGGATAATCAGCCGTTCTGCTTAATTCATCCAATTGGCTCAACACCCATTCTTCTGTCATAATCTACTCCTTTAATTCGCGTAATGTAAATGTCAGATCTTCAATATCTTCTTTTGCTTTCTCTAAATAATCGATCACGTATTCTTGCATTGGTTCCCCAATTGATTTTAAGGTATCGTTGGCTCTCATTTGTGCAATAAACCAGTCAATACGATTCGTCAAAGTAGGTTTCTCCTTTAAAGTTAAATACTGTTGATACGCAATCAGCCGTTCCCATTTTTTTTCCTTTGATTGATACATGAATTGAGACATGACATATGGTGGTAAAAAAGACATCATCAGTTTGTTCGCGATTCGTTGATACGGCCGCAAAAATTCTGAAATCGTATACTCTTCTTTCCCTCCGGATTGATACTCTTTTTCGGCAACTCCTGTCGTCAAAACGATCCCTAGCTCTTTTCCTCTTAGTTCTAGCGATGCATGCTCCAAAACAGTATCTTGCCATAATTTTAAATGTGCTGGGGCACTGTACCAGTAAAATGGAAATTGAAAAATGATTCGATCATGATCTTTCAGTAATTGTAACTCTAAAGCTAAATCAATCTGACCATCAGGATACATCTCTTCCAGATGATGCCAAGTAGCATTCGTTCCGTTCATTGCTTCTTTAAAAAATTGTTGGTTCAATGATGTATCGATTGCGGGGTGGCTCACGATGACCAAACTTTTCATGTCAAAAACTCCTATCCTTCATTGTGTTCTATATAGTTTAGCATAAAAAGAAAAAAGGACATTTCTGTCACGCTTGTCTCTAAGTCGTCCATGATACAATTTCTTGCGTTTCTAATTGTTTTTTTAAGGCTTCCAAGGAATGGTATCTTGATTCCTCATTTTTCATTCGTTTCCGATAACTTGTCGCTGTTTCACCAGTTGTTTTTTTGAACATTCGACTAAAAACGACTAAACTATTGAAGCCAACTTGATAAGCGATATTCTCTACTGAGCTTTCTGTTAATGAAAGTAAAAAAGCCGCCCGATTGATACGTACACCAATCAAATACTCTTTGATACTCGTTCCCAAATGATTTTTGAATACTCGCGACAAATGGCTACGATTGACGGATAATCCGCGAGCAATTTCTTCTACTGTCAGTTGTTGTGCATAATGTTCTTCGATGTATTTCACTGTATCGATCACTAAAGGAGAATACACTTTTTGCTCTCCTAATCTCACTTTCCCCCCATCTTTCAATAGAGTTGCCAAAAGCCGATAAGTTAAAGCAGTCAATTCTAACTCATCTGCTACATCTTCTTGCGAGTAATGGATACATTCCAAAATAAGATCGACATATGCGGAGATACCTGCTGATACCATCGTATATTGGTCATCCTTAAATGGTGAGCGCCGAATGATCTCTTCAGCAGCTGCTCCTCCAAATGATAACCAGCAGTAGACCCAAGGATCTTCTCCATCTGCTAAATAAAAGGTGGACTCGCCTGGACGTATCAAAAAAAGATCCCCTTTTTTCAATTCATATCGTTGTTCCCGGACATGGTATGTTCCTTTCCCCTCCATTATGACATGCAAAATAAAATCTTGTCTGATCGCAGGACCGAAAGAGTGAAATGGCAGCGTTTTTGAAAAACCACAAAAGTCAAAATTCAATTCTTTTTTTATCTGTTGTTGTTCCTTTTTTAGAAAAATAGCCTGTTCCATCGATACACCTCCACACTTCAACTTTACTCTAGTCTTCTAAATATGCAACAAAAAGTTAAATAGTAGTCACAGAAATATATTCATTAGGAAGCGTTTTCTTGATAAGGTATAAATAAATAAAGGACCGTTCTTATTCATTTTAATCGCTTATTGTTTGTAAGCTGAATTAGAACCAAGAACTTTAGACAGCTCATGTAGCAAAAAAAGGTGTATTTGCCGTACTTCAATACGTAAAGAAAGGACGTTTATTATGTCAATCACAATCAAAGATTTTGGACAAGGATATCATTTACTTGTTTTAACAAATAAACATGGACTACGATTAGCGGTTACCGATTTAGGGGCGCGTATCGTCAGCTTGAAGGCAGAAAACAGAGAATTAGCATTAGGGTTTGACTCCGCTCAAGAATACCTAGAAAAAGATGTCTATATTGGTGCCTCGATTGGTCGAACAGCTGGCAGAATCGAGGATGGGCATTTTACGCTTGACGATCGCACGTACCAACTAAGTGTCGATCCAGCTACTGGTCATTCCTTGCATGGCGGTTCTCCTGGTTTTGAAACCAAGAAATGGTCTTATCAAACGATTGAAGATGAACAAGGAGATACTGTTCTCTTCACTACCGAAAGTCCTGACGGAGAACATGGTTTTCCAGGTAATCTAAGAGTAGAAGTTCGCTATACATTGACTCAAGATGATATCTGGCGGGTAACCACTCGCGGTATAAGTGATCAGACGACCCTATTCAACCCGACAAATCATGTCTACTTCAATTTAAGCGGTGATATCACCCAACCAATCGATCAGCATATTCTTTGGTTGGACAGTGAAGAGTACGCCCCTTTGAGAGCAGATAGTATCCCATTAGGAAAAAAATCTTCGGTAACCAATACGCCATTTGATTTTCAAGAGCCGAAACAGCTTGCGACTGTTTTTGAAAGTGATTTTGATCAAAAAGTGCTTTTCGATGGCATCGATCATCCCTTTTTCTTAAAGGAACAAGGATTAGACAAAGTAGTAGCTTTTCTTGTCAGTCCAGATGAAAAAATCAAAGTAAGTGTAGCTACAGATGCGCCAAGTATTGTGGTATTTACAGCAAACTTTGGAGAAAATACACCTGAAATGCGGGGAAAAAATCTGAGTGATCATGGTGGGATCACGTTTGAAACGCAAATTGCTCCTGGGGCAGAACAGTTCTCGGATTTTGGAGATATCAAACTTCCACCAAATACCTCCTTTGAAACAACAACAGAATTTAAAATCGAAACAAGAAAGGATTTTTAATAATGGAAATCAAACGCAGCTTAAATACAAAATTTGCAGAAATCTTCGGGCCTAAACAGACAGCTCAATACTTCTCACCCGGAAGAATCAACTTGATCGGTGAACACACTGACTATAATGGTGGGCATGTCTTCCCAGCTTCGATCACTTATGGCACTCAAGGTGTCGCAGCTTCTCGAAAAGACAATAAAGTCTTAGTGTATTCAACAAATTTTGAAGATGACGGCGTAATCAGCTTTACATTGAATGAGTTAGATTATGATAAACAAGCTGGTTGGGCAAACTATGTCAAAGGAATGATCCTAAAGTTAAAAGAAGCAGGGTATACATTTGATCATGGCTTCGAATTATTAGTGGAAGGAACGATCCCTAATGGTGCTGGCTTATCAAGTAGCGCTTCTTTAGAATTATTAGTAGGTGTCGTATTAGAAGATTTGTTTAATCTGGCTATAGATCGTCTTGTATTAGTACAAACAGGAAAAAAAGTAGAGAATGAATTTATCGGTGTCAACTCAGGGATCATGGATCAATTCGCAATCGGCTTTGGAGAAGTGGACAAAGCAATCTTACTCGATACAAATACCTTAAAATATGAGATGGTTCCAGTGAAATTAGATGGCTATGCAGTGGTTATCATGAACACAAACAAACGTCGTGAATTAGCAGATTCTAAATACAATGAACGTCGAAGTGAATGTGAAGAGGCGCTTAAACGTCTACAAACACAATTAGCGATCGATGCATTAGGTGACCTAGACAGCGAAACCTTTGAAGCTCATACAGATTTGATCAACGATGATACTTTGATTCGCCGAGCACGCCATGCAGTAACGGAAAACCAGCGCACACTAGAAGCAAAAGCAGAATTAGAAAAAGGAAACTTAGCTGCGTTTGGCAAGTTATTGAATGCCTCTCATTACTCATTGCGTCATGATTACGAAGTAACTGGGATTGAATTAGACACTTTGGTAGATGCTGCCCAAAAACAAGAAGGTGTCTTAGGCGCTCGAATGACTGGTGCTGGATTCGGCGGATGTGCCATCGCATTGGTCAAAGAAGAAAACATTCCAGAATTTGAAAACAACGTCTACGATGCTTACTTGAAAGTTGTTGGTTATGCACCAGAGTTTTATGTCGCTCATATCGGTAATGGGACAACTAAAATCGATCCTGATGTAGCCACTGCTTGATTTCAGTCGAATTCAAATCAATACTAAAAAGAAGTAGAACGATCCTAGATTATCTCTTGGATTCGTTCTACTTCTTTTCTTAGTGAGCTTCGATCTACTTGATTGGTTTTATTGAAATAAATACGTATTGTTTGTCTGTTCTTCAATCGTCTTCTGCCACTCCGTATTCACACAAGACTCTTGTTTTTTTTCTGTGAATTTATACGGTCCTAAGTCAAAAAATTGTTTTAGGATTTGGTTGACTTGTTGATACAACTCTGGGGTCTCAATCACATTTTTGACAGTCAACGCTTCATGATCCTTTTGAAAATGAATTAACCCATCTTCTTGCCGAACCTCCACGCATTTTTCTGCATGTCTTAATTGCCGTATCTCTCCAAGCATCTCGTAAATATCTTCCCCTTCAAATCCCTCTAACAAGGCCAAGCTATCAACTAATGATCCTACGGACAATTCTGCTATCGTTGCTTTTTTCCCACCTAAGTCAAGCTGATAGATCGTAGAGTCAATGATTCCACACGCATTACAGCCACCTTCTGTCAGATCACTTTTCTTGGTTAATTGAACTTCTTTCATTATGGACTCCTCCTTTTTTATGATGATTTAGATATTTTTTTGCTTTGTAGTTCTTCCTTCTCTTCATTTCTCGTCTTGCAGCGTCTCTTAAACAACGAACCTGACAGTCGACATACGACAATACGATCTCATCTGATTCTTGTTCAAAGCCCCAAAAAGACATAATGATCCTCCATTCCCATTTATTTATACGAAAGCCACTAGTGGGCTTTTTTTACTTTTACCGTACCATTTCTCATTTTTTTCAGCATAAGAAAAAAAGTTCCACTAGTCAATAAAGAAAAACAAGTATAAAAAAATAAAATAGATATATTTCTTTTGATTATGAACAGATACATTCAATAAAAATAAGGAGTACCGCAAATATCATCTCATTAGATGATAAAAAAAAGAAAACACGCGAGGCAAAAGCAAGGAATGCTTTGACCTCACGTGTTAAACAAGAACAAATGGCAGAAACAACTCTTTCTCAAATAAATCGATAGCCAATCCGGCAAGAAATTTGCATGTATCCTTCTTCTTTCTCAGAGTTAGCCTCTTCTGCCACAACCTCTTTTCGTTCAATATCATTCCTTACTTCTCATTCAAAAAAGAATGATTGGCGAAAAGTAAACAGCTGCTTATAATTTTTCTACTAATTCTTCTAGTTCATTCAAGCGTTTTTCAAATATGACCATTGCATCTTCGATATAATTTGCTTTCGTCATATCGACACCCGCTTTTTTCATTACTTCAACGGGATAATCACTACTTCCAGACTTCAGATAAGTAAGGTAGTTTTCTAATGCTTGTGGTTCTTTCGTCCAGATTTTCTTCGCTAAAGCAGAGGCAGCTGAAAATCCAGTCGAATATTGATAAACATAGTAATTGTAATAGAAATGAGGGATACGTGACCATTCATACTTGATTTCTGTATCTTCTTCTACAGCTGGTCCATAATATTTAGTATTCAGTTTCCCATAATTTTCACTCAAGTATTCACTTGTCAACGGAATACCTTTTGCATCCTCTTCATGCATAAAATGTTCAAATTCTGCAAATTGAGTTTGACGGAATATCGTACCTTTGAATCCATCAAGGTAATGATTCAAAACATACGCCCGTACTCGAGGATCTTCTTCTGTTTCCAACAAGTACTCCGTTAAAATATTTTCATTCGTTGTTGATGCAATTTCAGCTAAGAAAATCGGATAATCCCCATACACATAAGGTTGGTTTGAACGAGTGAAGTAACTGTGGACACTATGTCCCATTTCATGTACCAATGTAAATAGTTGATCCAAGGCATCATGCCAATTCAATAGAATGTATGGATTTGTATCATAGCTTCCTGAAGAATACGCGCCACTACGTTTGCCTTTATTTTCTATTACATCGATCCAACGCTCTGAAAAGGCTTTTTCAACGACTGTCAGATATTCTTCACCCATTGGTTTTAAGGCTTCCAATGCTTTTGCTTTTGCTTCTTCATAGGTAAACTTGATTGGTGCTTCACCTAGAACTGGTGTATATAGATCGTACATGTGTAGTTTGTCTACCCCTAAAAGACGTTTACGAACAGACATATAACGGTGTAATAATGGCAAGTTTTTATTGACAACTTCCACTAATGTATCATACACGCTTTCTGGAACATGGTTGTTACTTAAAGAAGCTTCACGAGCTGACTTGTAATGACGGATTTTTGCTTTATAATTATGACCTTTGATATGCGCACTCAACGTAGATGCAAATGTATTTTTAAATTGTTCATATACACTGAAAAAACCTTTGAATGCTGCTTCGCGAACATTGCGATCCGTACTTTCCATTAACTGTCTGTAAACACCGTGAGAAAGTTGGATTGCTTTTCCATTTTCATCTGTGATCGTAGGAAACTCTAGATCAGCATTGTTCAATACCGCAAAGATATCACTAGAAGCACCAAATATTTCACCTGCTCCTGCAAGTAAAGATTCTTGTTCAGCAGATAGGACATGCGCTCTATTATCTACCATTTGTTGGATATAATGGCGATAAAGTTCTAGTTTTGGTTCTTGTTCAAAGTACTGCCAGATTTGGTCATCTGAAAGTTGAAGTACTTCTGGTTCGTACCACGAAATAGCTTCACTCACTTTTGCTAATAAACTGCCAGATCGGGCATACAATGCTTGATAGGTTGTATTTGCAGTATCTTGATCATTTTTCATACTAGAATAAACATAGATCCGTTCGATTTTTCGATAAACATCTAAAACAAATTCAAGTGCATCCAAAAATTCTGTGGCACTATTTGCCAAAGTCCCTTTATATTTATCAGAATTTTTTAATTCTTCAGTCAATTTTTCATAAGCCTGATCGAATTCTTGATCGTTTGCAAAGATTTTCGTTAAGTCCCATGTTAGTTCTTCAGGTAATTCTTCTCTTTTTGGTAATTTGGTCGTTTCACTCATTGAATACACTCCTTTTTTTCATTCCTATCGCATCTTTTTTACAATCAAGATGTTCACCTTCATAGCACTAGCTATTGAAGTCCATTTTAGCACAACTTAATTCGGTTTACACATAGAATATAGGCGACATTCTTCATAAAATGAAGAATAAATGATTGATTCCCTAACAAGGGGGAATTGCCAGCTTTTTTTATACGCAAAAAGTTTTTGTAACCATCTTAGGTATCGCCCATAATTGCTTTTATGTGCCTCCCTAATAGAAACCTCCTCGTACAAGATTCGATAAAGAAATACTAACTCTTTAAAATAGAAGAAAAAGTAACTATCACGATACATCCAATCTGGTAAATACAGCAAATGTCTTTGATAGGTGTAACAGATACCTTGTAACTTGATATATTTAGGATGTCGCGAAAATAGTTGCTGCTGCAGCCATCTTTTATAGGTTACTCTTTTAGATAATATTTCAGGTTTTATCTCGCCAACGGTTTCATTAAAAAGCTTTGGCAGTACACCACTGAAAAACAACCACGATTTTTTTTCATAGGTGATTTTACCATTGATCGTTTCTTTCATATGATAACGCAGAATCAATTGTCTCTTTTTCCAGTCCAATTGCCATAGATGAAGCCCACAACTTTCATTAAATGCACAAAAGCATTTTTCGATCATCGTCATTTTTTTATTTTTTAAAAAATTGTTTCCTATGATCCACCACACTCCATAGCCGTTTTTTTGATATGTGTTAGTTCGCTCTTCAAATCTTCTGTATGGTAATGTGGAACACTGAATTTCTATTGCTAATGTTTCGTAAAGAACATCCGGTCTTTGACGAATTTTCGGTAAGTATCCCTCTAGCTGAATCACTGAATTTGTTGAATGTCGCTGAAGCCAATCGAACACGACTTGTTTTAAGTTTAGGTGTTCTTCCGTTTCGCCTTCGCTAAAACCAGTACATACTTTACGGTTTTTATGCGCAAAGTGCGCACTTTTTTGTTTCCCAGTTTTTAAAATCACCCGCCCTTGACACACCGGACAAAAAAGCAAATGCTCTTTCGTCACTTTTTGAGCAGGAAACTGTTTTCCCTTCTTATCGATAGCATAAAGCATTATTCTCACCTCCAAAAAAACATACGCAAAAAAGGATCTGATCTTTCGGATCAAATCCTTCTTATCTATTCCAAACAGGTGGAGAAATTTTATTTTTGATCAAGCAAAATAAAATCGTGTTCGTTCTAATGCATTTCTTTCCATAATGAGTTTGGCATACTCATTCAGTGTTTCATTTGTACGATCGCTTTTTTCTGCGTACTCCAAAACGCGTGCAATTTGGTTTTCAACGTCCATTTGGGATAAATTTTCCATCCAAAAATGAACCACTAAGTAGTACACATCATCTAATAGGTAGATATCCGTCCACGCTGATTCTAGTTCTACATTATTCGCCAATTGAATCATTTGTTCAAAGTCGTCAAAAGCAAAAATTGCTTGGTGTTCAATTTCATCGGAAATGCGTTCGTCCGATTCTTCTACTTCATTATTCAGAATTTGTTGTTGAATAAACTCAGTCACATCATCAGAATCCAACGAATTTTCATCATTTTGGAGCATTTCTTCATTCGGAAGATTTTTGCTGATAAAAAGTTCTAAGCCATCTCCTTTTGGCAACACCTGAAAAGTAACAGCCTCACTGCTGCGAAACTCATCTTCAATATCCACTTCTTCCAGAATACTATAGAAAAAGTTTTCAATTTCTCTATGGTTTCCAAGTAGGTCCAAAAATGAGACTCCTCGCTCTTCTAAGTCTTCATGCCCAATCATTACTCGTATTGTGTTTTCGTTAATATGTTCCATTTCCATTTTGCTACACCTCACTTTGCCACAACAGTCAATATACCTTCATTGTATCGAAATAAGCTTAAATGTAAAGAAAAATAATTATCGCTTAAAAACAAACTAAATTTTTTCTATTTACTTGACACTCTTGGCAAATCCCTCTTCTTTTCTCTCATGCTACCATACAAAAAATGATTGCTTTTTTAGTATTCCATCTGTTGATCATAAGGATATAAAAAAAAACTTAGAAAAACTATTTGAAAGTTTTTCTAAGTTAAGATTTTTTTCTATAAACCAGCCATCAATTGTGCTTGACGCAATTCTAACTGACGTACATCTCGTGGTAAGAAACGACGGATTTCATCTTCATTAAAACCAACTTGCAGACGTTTGTCATCGATCATGATTGGACGACGCAACAATCCAGGGTTATTTTGTACAAGTTCCAATAATTCTTGCAACGGTAATTCATCAAGATCCATGTTTAGTTTTTGGAAAACTTTAGATCGTGTTGAAATAATTTCTTCTGTGCCATCTTCTGTCATTTGTAAGATTGCTTTTAATTCTGAACTGTTTAGAGGTTCAGAGAAGATATTACGTTCAACAAATGGAATCTGATGTTCTTGCAACCACGCACGAGCCTTTCTGCAGGAAGTACAACTTGGGGAAGTATATAGTGTTAACAACGTGCACCACTCCTTTTTGTGGCTATTGCCACTTTTTTGTAACAGAAGATCATTATAATCTTCCATCTGTTTCTATTATACATAATCAACTTTTAAATAGCTACCTTTTTTCATAAATTTTTTTTAAAAAATGAAAGTTATCTAAGATTTATATTCCGTAAAACCAGCGTTTAGACCTTGGTTAACCATTTAAAAATGAGAGTTTTCAAATCTAATTCAAATGAACAAAAACAGTAAAACAGCTATTAAATCTGTATCATTATTTTATACGAGCTACTATTAGGTAGCGTTTTCATTAGAAGAATTATGTTTTTTATTTATTTTTATCCAAAATAATCTTGATTTACAAGTACAGATTAGAATTAATATAACGCTTATTTTCTCAATAATACAACTGATTTTTTTTATTGCTGGATGTATCATACAGAATAAAATTTACTTATTTTTGCATATTATCGTTATTTTATTTTTTAATTAATTTATTTTTTCTGTATTAGAAAAACAAGTGTAACTGTAAATATACCCTTTCTTGAATTAAAATTCTTGATCGACTTTAGTCAATAATGATTAGTTTGTTCATCAAACTATGAATCATTTTTCTATTTTTAGTGAAAAAAACTGAAATTTAAAAACCTTATCCTGTCAACTAATTTGAAATATAGTAATAAAAACCTTTATTTAACAAGCTTTTAAAGCTTATTTTTCTGTTACAATAGTCGAGGATTTGTGAAAAAAATGATGAAAACCGAAAGGCGTGTAAAATTTGATTAAATCAGTTGTGTTTGATGTTGATGATACGATGTACGATCAGCAACAACCATTTAGAAATGCGGTAAAAAGAGTCGTTCCGCTTGTTTCGGATGAAGATATGCATCCATTATATATCCGTTTCCGCCATCATAGTGACGAAAATTTCCCTAAAGTAATGGCAGGTAATTGGACATTGGAATACATGCGAGCACACCGGATCAGTCAATCACTCAAAGATTTGGACTATCCCCATATCACTGAAAAAGATGGCCTTTATTTCCAACAAGTTTATGAAGAAGAGTTAGATAATATTTGTCTTCATAAAGAAGTAAAGAAAACATTGGATTTTTTGAAAACGAAAGATGTTCCTCTTGGAATCATCACAAACGGCCCTACTGATCATCAAACAAAAAAATTGAATCAGCTTCAATTAAAAAAATGGATTCCTGCTGAAAACATGATTGTTTCTCAAGCAACAGGTTATCAAAAACCTGAAAAAGAAATTTTTCAACTCGCTGAAAAGCAATTCAATATGACAGCATGTGAAACATTATATGTTGGCGATAACTACGATAACGATGTGCTAGGCGCAAAAAAAGCTGACTGGCAAGCTCTTTGGTTCAACCATCGCGAACGAAGAATCGATGAATCACCAACTTGCGACATCGAAATCACCTCTTTTGATCAATTGTTAGAAACAATGCAAGCTATTTTTAGCTGATGTCGTTACCCTAACTTTATAACGCAAAAAAATAAGCCAAATAATCTTTAAAATAGCATTTGCAAGTCAAAAGATAGTCACTCTATCATTTGATTGCACTTCGGGAAAGCTATTTTAGATTATTTGGCTTCATTCATTTTAGTAACTTGTCTTCTAAATCTAACAGTTTATGATACTTCCTATTCTTCCAATTCTCCAACACTGAGGATCATACGAATATCTTCTTCTGTTAATTTAGTCAATTGTTCCTCATTCCCTTGGATGACTTTTTGGAATAATTCTCGTTTCTCTTGTTGCAGAGAATCCATTCGTTCCTCGATCGTTCCTTCTGCGATCATTCGCCACACTTCAACGACATTCTTTTGGCCGATTCGATGGGCTCTACCAGCTGCTTGGTCCTCAATTGCTGGATTCCACCATAAATCGTAAAGAATCACGGTATCTGCACCAGTCAGGTTCAATCCAGTCCCTCCTGCTTTTAACGAAATCAAGAAAACATCTCTTTCTCCTTCATTAAACGCATCGACCATCGTTAAACGATCTTGCGGCTTAGTACTTCCTCTCAAATAGAATGTGGAAAGTCCTAATTCAGCTAATTCCTCTTGCAAAATTGTCAACATTCCTGTAAATTGTGAAAACAATAGGACACGACGATTATTTTCTTTTGCTGCTACAAGTAGATCTTTTACTTGCTCTAATTTGCCAGAACCACCTTGATAATCATCAATGAATAAACGCGGATCACAGCAGATCTGTCGTAATCGAGTCAGTCCTGCTAAAATACCGATTCGATTCTTTTTGAATGTTTCAGAATCCATTGAGGTGATTTCTTCTCTCATTTGACGCAGATAGGCTAGATATACCGTTTTTTGTTCTTCAGTCAATGCTGAGTAAAGGTTCATCTCCGTTTTTTCAGGTAAGTCTTTGAGTACCGTTTGTTTATCGCGGCGTAATACAAATGGCCGGATCATCTTCGCAATTTCTTCCGGAGTCAATTCCCTAAATCGTGTTTTGTTCGGGAAAAATCCTGGCATGATTGTCGCAAAAAGTGACCATAATTCTTCTAGGTTATTTTCGATTGGTGTCCCACTCAACGCAAATCGTTGTGGAATACTTAGTTCTCGTAGAGCTTGAGCGGTCTTTGTACTACTATTTTTAACCATTTGTGCTTCATCTAATATCAGATAGTTGATTGTTTTTTCTTGGTAATCTGCTAGATCTTGCCTCAAACTTGCATAGGATGTCACTCTTATATCTGCTTCAAGTGATAATAGCTCTTCACGTTCTTTTTTGTTGCCGTTGATCACTTGGATACTTAAAGAAGGCGCAAATTTTTTCACTTCTGCTTGCCAGTTGTAGATCAAACTTGCTGGTGCAACGATCAAGGCAGATAGATTTCCTTTTTCTTCTTTTTCAGAAAGTAAGTACGCAATCGTCTGCAACGTTTTCCCAAGTCCCATTTCATCTGCTAAGATTCCGCCAAATTGATAGTTTCCTAACATTTTTAACCATTTAAACCCTTGTTTTTGGTAATCTCTGAGCTCAGCATGCAATGTTTCAGGTAATTCTACCTGGTATTGTTCCGGTTGGATCAGATCCTGGATCATTTTTTGGAATGAATCACTAAAGGTTGCATTGCTACCTGACAATTTATCTTGGATGATCAATCCTTGATTTTTCGGTAGATGTATCGTCCCTGAATCTGAGCGGATCGACTCTCTAAATTGTTGTAATACTTGACTGGTTTGTTGGAATTCTTCTGAATCAAATGATAATACTTGACCATTTTCGAGGGTATAAAAAGCATCATTACGTAATAAACTTTGTAAAACTTGGTCAATCTCATGTTCATTGATCCCCGTCACGTCAAATCGTATATCTAACCACGAGCTTGTTTCTTCTACCTCTATTTTTGGTTGATGTCGCTGCGCATCTAAGTACAATTCACGAAGCTTTTTACCAAGTCTGACTTCACCAAATTGACGGAAAACTGCCAATTCTGTACGGAAAAAAGCATACAATTCTTCGCCTGATGGCAAAGCACGTTCATAACCAGTTTCATTTTTTCGGTAACGATACATCTTGAATAAATCCAGAACTCGTTGTTCTTGTGCTTTATCCCTCAATACTTCTGAAGAATCCCCAGCACTCACTTCATGTTTTGCATCGGTTGAAAAAATCACTTTATCATAAACGAAATCAACACGTGTTTGTATCTTTCCTTTTGATTTACGGAAGTAAAAAACAAAGTCAACAGGAATATCCGTCACTTCTGCTTTCACTTCATCAGCTACCTCTACCTCACCAACCTCGGAAAGTAACGGAATGATCTCTTTAAATAAAGAAGAAAGCTCTTTTTTCTCAAATAATACTTCTGGTTCTGTAAATCTTCGCATGAGTTGTTTCCAAGTTAAATAGACAGCTTGCTGCTGCTTATTTAATGAATAAAAAGTGCCTTGGATCATTCCCCACTGGTAATGTGTCAAAAATAAATCAAAATCATTTTGTGCAACTAATCGATAAGACTCATTTTGCTTTGTTACTGTGAATACCAATGGTTTCTCATTCTCAGAAAATTGGATGCCTTGAAACTTCAACTCATTGATTTGCACTTGCAAGCGTGTCGTTTGATTCATCTGTGACAGCAACGATTTAGCTTGTTCGATCGGCAATAGTAGAAAACGTTTATCAAGTTTTCCTTTCACTTGCATCCCACTTGAGCCTAAAAGAAGTTGCGTTTGCGCACAACCTGCTAATTGAGATAAAATCTCCTGATCCTCACTCTGGAACGCACGATGATCTAACTGAAATTGATACTGCTTATTAACGGTATAGTTCTCATTTTCAGTAAAGGATTGAAGAAAATCAAAAATATTTTTGACGATATATGTTTTCTTTGGATTATCTAAATAACCAATACGTAAATAGAGCGCTAAGATAGCTAATTCTGGGTGATAATGATTTGTTTCGATTGCCTCTACCTGATATTCAACAATCAAGGGTTGTATTCTTTGAGCAGTATTTTTGATTTTAAGCCGCGAAAATCCTTTTGATAAGATCTCTCCCTCACTACTTCTTTTCACTGGTTCGATCATTGCCTGATCTGCTTGAATGATTCGTGAAAGATTCTTGGATCGCAAGTACAACTCCACTGCCACAGTATGCTTACAATACTTATGCTCTTCCCAGTAAGGACATTGACAAAAATCAACTTCTTTTGCTGTGCCATCCAAATCCACCATGTATAGTTCACTACCTAAAACTTCTGCATGCCATACTTTTTCTTCTTGGTCAGGGACTACCGATAACACCCGTCCTTCTTGCAGGTACTGACGTCCTCTTGCAATGACTTTTTCCGGTATACTCCATTTCATCGTTGTTCATCCCCCTATTATCCAAGATGATAGCGTACCTTACTTTGGCCACTACCTTCTGTACTGATTCTTATTTGTTGTACAACTCTTTCCTTTAATTCCCTTACATGACTGATGATACCAATCATTCGTCCTTCACTTTCAATCGTTTCCAATGCCTCGATAGCCATTTCAAGTGCTTCTTCATCTAAAGAACCAAAACCTTCATCAATAAATAGGGCCTCAATGGTTACTCCACCTGTTTGTGCTTGGATCACTTCGGCTAACGCTAAGGCTAATGAAAGGGCGGCAATAAAACTTTCCCCACCTGAGAGAGTATGCGCACCTCGAGACATCCCCGCTTCATCATCATAGATATTGATTTCAAGACCCGTTTTACCACGATAACTACCTACTTCTTCGGCTAATTCAAATTGATATCGATTTTTTGTTAGCCGTTGCAACTGTGAGTTGGCCACTTGAAGTACTTCTTGTAAGTAGACTTGTAGCACATATCTCTCTAAGCTAGTCTTTCGAGGATTCTCACCATTGATCGTTTGTGCAAGTTGTTGCAGTTCGATCAGTTCATCTAACTGTTTCTGACTGGTTTGATAAATCGAAGAAAACTCCTCAATAATCTGTTGGTTTTGATTCTTTTGTTCTTGCCAACGATAACAACTTTCTTGCTGTTTCGTTACTTCTTCTTTTATTCTTTCTAACTGTTTCTTCAAATCATTTAAATCCTGAAGCTCTTCTTCCAGAGAAATCGTTGCTAGTTGTGCAAGTCGGTCCTCTACAATCAAGCGTTCTTCTTCATAGGCATTGGTGACTTGAACTGCTTCATTGTATACTTCTTCTTGTTGCACAAAAGAAAGAATCTCCTCAGTTTCTTTGAAGTAGTCCTGCTCCTTCATTTTTTCTGAGATTTTCTCTTGGATGCTTTCAAGTTTTTGATCATTTTTTTTCTGCTGTTCATGGATCGTATCAAGCTGTGTTTTCAATAAGTTGATTTCTTGTGAATAACTAAGACCTTGTTCCATTTCTTTCGATAGCCGCTGCGTTTTTGAAGCGATTTGTTCTTCTAAGTATTTGACGTCCGCCGATAATGTATGGGTATCGATCTTTTCCAACTGCTTGGCCAAACTGGCTGATTCGCCTTGTGTTTGTTGGATTTTTTCTTTATTTTGATCAATGTATTGTTCGATTTCTTTTAACCTATCCGTGATTTCTGGTAATTTCTCCAGTATTTCTTGTTGGGCTTTCTTTGCCTGTGCAATGACACTTATCTGAGCCGTTAAATCACGGTCGATTTCCTTTAAGGATACAACAAGATCGCTCACCTTCGCAAATCTGAAAGTTTTTTTGATTTTTGTTTTCAATATTTCTTCGTTTTTAGCGATTTCTTCTCTCTTGGCTGTACACCATTCAGTAAGCTTTGTTAGTTGCTCAGAAATTTTCGTTCGATCTGCTTCGTTTCGTCCAATTTCTTGATGGATTTGATCGATCACTGATTCTGTTTGCGCTAATTTTTGTTCAAGTGTTACGATTTCTTCTTTTTCTGGCAGCTCATGCTGATCCTGTTGATTAGGATGTTCTGTCGCCCCACATACTGGACAAGGTTGTCCTGGAAGTAATAATAGCTGTAGTCGTGCAATTTGTTGGCTCGCCCACTGACTTTTCAAGCGGTCTAACAGTTCTGTCTGTTGATTTAAATACTCTTGGTTTGCTTCAAATTGACTTTTGATCTCATTTAACTGTACTCGATAACCTTCGATCTGTTCTTTCTTTTCGTTCCATTGTTCGATCAACTCTTGATGTTTTTCATGTTCTTGGCGGAGTTTTTCATAATGAAGTCGATTTTCTTGTAGCTCCTCTTGTTCTGCCAGTTGTTTCTGGATTTTTTGTTGTTCCAATAGGATCTGCGCTTCTTCTTGACTGATGACTCTTTTTTTCTCTTGCAGCGCTTGCTCTTCCTCTTGCAACTCTTTTAGGTCTACTTGCTTTTGTTGCCATTGATCAGTGATCGGCAACAATATTTTTTTCTCATGAAAATCTTTAGATAATCCTTCGATTTCTTTTTGGAGAGCCATTCGTTCTTCTTCTTGTTCTAACCATTTTTTGTAGAGCTGCTCTTTATGCGTAAGTTGTTCGAAATAAGCTCTTTCTTTTGTTGCCATTTCAAGCTGATCACTTACATATTCATGACTTCTTGCTATAGTATCCTGTAATTTTTGGGCAAATTCATATTGTTTGATCCATTGCCTTTTTTCAGCGATTACTGTCTCTTTTTCATCTAATTCTTTTTTTCGTTGAATCAATCTTGTTTTTTCTTTGTAGCTTTTATTCAAAGATTCTGAGCGGTAATAATCATTTTCTATTTGTTTTTGTTGCTCCTGTAATTTCAAAAGTTTGGCTTTTTCAGCCAAGATGATTTCTTCAAGTGCTGTCTGTTCATGCTGCCAAAGAGCAATCGTTTCTTCATAACTAACGTTTTCAGTTGGCTCTTCATTCATCATCACAAAACGTTTTCGAAGCAATGTTAGTTCTTGTTCCAGATGGTCCAACTTTTGCTGTTGTAACTTTGCCTTTTCTTTCAATTGTTCATTAAATTGCTGAAAGAATTGTGAACCAAATAAATTACGGAGAACCCCTTCTTTTTCACTACTTGAAGAAATCAAAAAATTACGAAATTCGCCTTGCGGTAATAACACGATTTGCGAGAACTGCTTCGCATCCAGATTCAACAATTCTTTGATCAATTGATCGACTTCGCTGCGCTTCGTGTACTGTTTGACTTCTTTACCTTTCTCATCAAAAATCGTTAATGACACTTTAGCAGCTTGCTTCCGATTACCATTGCCTTTACGTTTCGCAAGCACCTGTTCTGGTTTTCGTTCTATTTCGTAACTCATCTGCTGATGTTCAAAAGAAAACAAGACACTCGTTTCCTCTTCCGGTGTTGCAAAAAGGGAACGCATTTCTTTCGCTGAACGGATTTTACCCGAAGTTTCGCCAAATAGTGCGTAGGTCATACCATCAAAAATCGTTGTCTTTCCTGCACCTGTTTTACCTGTGATCAAGAAAAGTGGTGCATCCGTAAGTTTAGAAAAATCAATGGTCTCATCAATAAATGGACCAAAATTTTTTAATGTTAATTTTTTAGGTTTCATTATTGATCATTCCGTTTCCGTAAGTTCTTGTAATGTTTCTGTCAGCCACTGGTTTTGTTTTTCTGTCAATTCTTCATTTGTCATCTCTTTGAAGAATCCCTGCACTAATTTTTGCGGATCTTTGGTCACCACTTTTTTCGAATTCCTTTTTACTTGAACTTCACGACCATTTGATCTTTCTACCCCTAGGATCCTCGGATAGATTTTTCGTAGTTGGTTCATCATATTCGGAATGATCGTTCGGTCTTCCAAATAAATCTGTACATAATTTTCTCGATTGATTTTCTGATAAAATGTTGGATCTAACAATTCTTTGAAGGTTGCAGTGATTTCTTCGATTTCAAATAGCGGCGTCAACTCGCGAAAAGTTAAAGATAATTCCTCCTCCAGATCAACGATCCACACGCCCTTTTGCTGATTGATTTCTGAAAGAGAAAATTTTAGTGGAGAACCGCTATAACGAGCGTTTTTTTGATGCAACGCTGACTTATTGTGCAAATGTCCTAATCCCACATAATCGAAGGGTTCAAGTAGTTCTCCAGGGACCGCATCTAGCCCGCCAACTTCGATCTTTGTTTCCGAATCCGATTTTGTACTTCCCATTACACAAAAATGACTAATCAGTATATGTTTTTTATTCGAATCAAATGCTTCTTGCATTCGGTCCACTACTTTTTCAATCGCTTGTTGAATCGTCTTGATCGTGTCATCTTCAAAATAGATTCTTGCCGCTATCGGTTCAAAATAAGGCAATAAAAAAAATTGACTGTTTTTAAATTCGATCGGTTGAAATGATTCTTCAAATCGTGTCTGTAAAAAATAATTGGAATGACTAAACCAAGGCGTTCCCGCAGATAAACGGATATTACTATCATGGTTTCCTGAGATCGCAAAAATCGGGAATTTTTCGTGCAAGTTCCACTCGACCATCAACTCATTGAAAACTTCGATAGCATCAACAGCAGGCACGCTTCGATCATACAAATCACCTGCAATAACGATCGCATCCACTTCTTCTTCTTTTGCAATTTCTAAAATTTGTGCCAGTACATATTTTTGATCTTCAATCAAATCATAGCCTTGTAATTTTTTCCCTATATGCCAATCGGCTGTATGTAAAAAACGCATCTCATCACCTCAAAAAATGTCCTTCTGACTATTATAACACTTCCATTAACTACATGACACCTGTGATATTTTGTGAAAGACGTAAAAAGAAATATGGGGAAAATCTAAAAAATCTGTTTTGCTACAGACTCTCGGATAAACGGTGAGAGCAGAAGCAACTCCTTCGGAAATAAACGGCGTCCAAAAGTCAGGTTTTTCGGAAATTTCAAAAAAAAAAACAAGCAATACAAAAAACGTATTGCTCGTTTTTCTCTCCAATTTCTCCAACCTAAACGACTTTTGCCTCGACGTTTTTGGATGAATCATTTCTACACTTGTTAGATCAATCTTTCTTTTGGATCTCATACTTGAAATCAGGATTGACTTCTTTATCTAAACGATCAAATGCTGCTTG
>JACRYO010002794.1_pt1 | contig 29138 bp, 21 predicted proteins | sample 8023221 | NCBI WGS metagenome assembly JACRYO01 (sample SAMN15823180, study PRJNA655841) | gut metagenome | isolation source: fecal sample D85 from dog with diarrhoea from SPCA | host: Canis lupus familiaris | place: South Africa: Mmabatho, Mahikeng | collected 2019-09 | reverse complement strand
GATGGGCATCAGTTACCAAAAATTGGCTTGGGAACCTTTCAGATTCGAGGTTATCAAGGCGTTGACCAGATTTTAAATGCTATACAAATCGGTTACCGATTGCTTGATACGTCTACAAATTATGACAGTGAAGGTGCGGTTGGAGAAGCTATTCGTCGTTCAGGTATCCCACGCTCGCAATTTTATGTAACAACAAAACTTCCTGGTAAATATCATCATTTCGACGATGCTCTGAAAATCATTGAAGAATCATTGCTTCGTTTAGGATTAGACTATTTGGATCTTTATTTGATTCATTGGCCACTTCCTAAACGAGACAATTATGTGGAGGCTTGGCAAGCATTAATTGAGGCACAAAGGCGTGGACTAGTTCGTTCAATTGGTGTGTCCAACTTTGAAAAGGAACATCTGGATAAGATTATTTCAGCAACGGGGGTCACACCGGCTGTTAACCAAAATGAAATTCATCCATATTGGCCGCAGGAATCATTGGTGTCTACTAATCAAGAGTATGGTATCGTAACTGAGGCTTGGAGCCCATTAGGTCGAGGCAGTAGCGAATTAACAGAACCGTTAATTTTAAAACTAGCCGAAAAATATGATAAAAATGCGGGTCAAATTATTTTGAGATGGCATATACAACGTGGTATTTTACCAGTTGCTAAAGCTACCACTCCTCAGCATCAGCGACGTAACTTAGATATCTTTGATTTCACACTGACAGAGACTGAGGTTAGCCAAATATCTGATTTGGAACGTAAAGATGGGCGTGTGGATGACCAAGATCCAAAAGAATACGAAGAATTTGTTTAAGTGATTTATGGTTTTCTCACTTTTAAAATTTTTACAAAGGAATATTGAAAAGTATGAAAACTAAATCAAAAAAAGTTAAGCTGAATTTTCTGCATTACTGTGTTTACGTTATATCATTAGGCGGATTTCTATTTGGCTATGATACTGGTGTGATTAACGGTGCACTGGCATTCATGAGCCGTCCGGACCAACTGAATTTGACACCGACCTTACAAGGCGTTGTGTCCAGTTCATTGGTTATTGGTGCTTGTTTTGGGGCACTGGGATGTGGTCGAGTTGCTGATAAAATTGGTCGCCGTAAAACGCTACGAATCATTGCAATCGTATTTACAATAGCTACGGTGCTTTGCGCTGTTGCCATGAACTTTTGGCTTATGTCACTTTTTCGATTTGTATTAGGTTTAGCAGTTGGTGCTGCATCAAGTTTGTCACCAATGTATTTAGCAGAAATTTCACCGGAAAATTTAAGAAGCGCCAATGTCAACAAAAACGCTATTTTTATTGTACTTGGTCAGTTATGTGCTTTCATTGTAAATGCAATATTAGGCAACATCTGGGGCCATTGGGGTCCAATTTGGCGTGTTATGGTGATTTCTGGTGCGGTTCCATCAATTATTCTGTGGGTAAACTCGTTTCGTATCAGCGGTAGTCCGCAATGGTTACTTTTAAAGCATCGTTTTAACCGAGCTCGAAAAATATTTCGTCGATTGGGATTTAAAAATACTAACCAGCTTATCAAATCTCAAAGTGATCAATCTAGTGAGCAAAACGATAATGAATTTAATTGGTCAATAGCATTAAAAAACAAAAAATTGTTTTATTTGTTAGTGACAGGAATTGTGATTGCTCTGATTCAGCAAATCTCAGGTGTAAACACCGTGATGTATTACGGTACAATTTTACTTGAAAAAGTTGGTATGGGTGAAAGTGGCTCCTTGTACGCCAATGTGTTAATTGGTGTCGTTTCTGTTATTGCTAGTATATTTGGTACTCGAATGATAGAACATGCCAATCATCATCGCATGTTGATTATTGGTCTGATTGGTAACGTTGTTTTTATGGCGCTACTTGGAACTATTATGAAATCTAGTGTTTTTTCTCAAGGAATAACTAATGCTTTGGTGCTTGTCAGTTTAACGTTGTTTTTGGCTAATCATCAAGGTATTGTAAGTCCTGTTACATGGCTCTTGTTAGCCGAAATGTTTCCTGGAAAGGTTAAGGCGCAATTTATGTCCGTGGCTACAGCAACAACTTGGATAACCAACTTCGTCATTAGTTTAATCTATCCCCAGTTAGTTGCTATTCTTGGAACAGCATTGGTATTTTTCGTTTTTGCTATGTCAAATGGATTAAGTATTGTGTTAGCAAGTCTGTTTGTCAATAGTAAAAAAATGGCAAAGGCTTATGATACAGCTAGTCTATCATAGCCTCCAAAAAGGAGTGTAGTTAATGGCTAATTTTTACATTGATACGACAGAAGTCGTTCATGAAATTCCACAAAATGATCGTCCAAAATTTTATATGTTTGGTGTACCACGTTATACAAATATGGGTGATCAGGCAGTATCATTGGCTGAAAGAAAATATATTGAGAACGAATTTCCAAATTATCAGTATATTGAAATTATTGAGGAAGACGGTGATGAGGCGATACCTGTTGTCCAAGAGAATTTGCGTAAAGATGATGTTATTGCGTTTACTGGTGGTGGCAATATGGGTAATTTGTATCACAACCACGAAGAGGCAAGGCGTAAAGTATTTTCGACATTTGTTGACAACCTTACGATCTCATTTCCCCAATCAATTCATTTTGAGGATAATGAGGATGGTGAGATTGAAAAAAGAAAAAGTCAGGAAGCCTATAGCAAGAACCCAAATCTTGTTCTTGTAGCTCGCGACGCACAAAGCTTTCATCGTATGCTTACGACTTTTGACAATAAAGTTATTTTCACGCCGGACATGGTATTATACATGAATTCGGTGGACTGGAAATTTGAACGTAATGGGGCTTTGTTTGTTTTGCGTCATGATTCAGAGAAGGTTGTCAAACAAACCACCATTGATAAAATAAAAGAAATACTCGGTGGGGACAGACCAGTGGAACGTGTTGATACCGTATTAGATGAACCAAAAGAGATTACGCCGATCACACGTGACACCTTGTTTGAGCAACAGCTGGAGTTGTTTTCACACCAAGAAATTATTATCACAGACCGTTGGCATGCTATGGTTTTCTCTGTCCTCACTGGGACACCATGCTTGCTTTTTGGAAATAGTTATGGAAAAGGGAAGCACGCGTACTTTGATTGGTTAGAGCATGTGAATTGGATTGATTACACAGATGAAACCGATAGCGATCGAATTGAAAGTAGTTTAAAGGAACTGATGAATCAGGACCGTCATGATTATAATGTGAAAAAAGACTTCCAACAACTCCATGACATTATTGAAGAAAATATATCTAAATAATAATTTTAAGAACTTAGTACTTTTTGGGGCTAGGTTTTTTATTTGCAGTTAGGTAAGTGAGGGTGAGAAAATCCTCAAGTGTAAGCGCTACCAATAAGTGGTATAATTCTGATATAAATATATTTTTTATTCTTAAATAGAATGAATGGTTGTATTGAAAACAAAAAAGGAGTTGAAAGAATGAGCACAAAATTTAATTTATCCTTTGTACAAGGGCTAACCGTTCGTGAAAAAGCAGAATTAGTAACGGGGAAAGATTTCTGGTTTACCGCGGAAAATATTGAAAATGATATACCAAAAATCATGGTAACAGATGGCCCTTCAGGATTGCGAAAACAAGCAAGTAGTGCAGACGCACTAGGCTTGAATCAAAGTGTGGAAGCCATTGCTTTTCCAAGTTCAGCGTTGATGGCTAGTTCATTTAATGTGGACATGCTTTATGAATTAGGTCAAAATCTTGGAACAGCATCTAGAGCTGAAAATGTGTCAGTTTTATTGGGGCCAGGTATTAATATTAAGCGTTCTCCATTGGCAGGAAGAAATTTTGAATATTTTTCCGAAGATCCATATCTAACTGGAGAACTAGGAAGCGCTTATGTGAAGGGCGTGCAATCGCAAGGTGTTGGCGTGAGTGTCAAGCACTTTGCAGCCAATAATCGAGAAGATCAACGTTTTACCTCGTCCTCGAATGTTGATGAACGTGCTTTACGTGAGATATACTTGCTGGCTTTTGAAAAGATTGTCAAAGAGGCACATCCAGCAACGTTAATGTGCTCTTACAACGCGATTAATGGTGTGCTCAATTCTCAAAATTATCGTTTGTTAACCGAAATACTGCGTAATGAATGGGGATATACTGGCGTCGTTATGTCAGATTGGGGAGCAGTAGCCGATAATATTGCTTCGCTAAAAGCAGGTTTAGACTTAGAAATGCCTGGAAATGGTGCATATTCGATTGATAGAATTGTATCTGCTGTCCAAAATGGTCAGCTAGAAGAATCAAAATTGGATATCTCAGTATTACGCGTACTGGCGTTGGTTGAAAAGTTCCGTGTTAGCGAAGATGATAGTACGGATTATGATAAGAATAATCAACATGAGTTTGCTCGAAAAGCAGCAGAGGATAGCATTGTTTTACTAAAAAATGATGACGATGTTTTACCAATTAAACAAACTGAACAAATTGCATTAATTGGTGAACTAGCCCAGAATCCAAGATATCAAGGTGGCGGTAGTTCACATGTAAATGCATACAAAGTTGTTACGCCACATGAGGTTGCAAGCAACAGTGATTACAATGTTACTTATACTGCAGGGTATAGCTTATCTGAAGAAAAAGGTAATTTAGATTTAGAACAGCAAGCAGAATCTATTGCTGAGTTGAGTGACAAAATCATTTTCTTTGCTGGTGTTCCAGAACAAGATGAGTCAGAAGGATTTGACAAAAAAACCATTGATTTGCCGGAAAATCAAGTCAATTTGATTCAAAAGCTATCAGCAATTAATCCTAATATAATTGTTGTTCTTCAAAATGGATCAGCGGTTGCAACACCTTGGAGAAATAAGGTAAAAGCAATTGTAGAAACTTATTTAGCCGGCGAAGCTGTCGGTGAGGCGACATGGAATATTCTTACTGGTCAAACAAATCCGTCAGGTAAATTAGCAGAAACTTTTCCTGAAAAAATTGAAGACACACCGGCATACGGTACGTTCAATGCTAGTGTAGATGAAGAAAATTACCATGAAGGAATATTTGTTGGTTATCGGCATTATGATTTAAAGAGGAAAGAGGTTGCGTTTCCATTTGGACATGGATTAAGCTATACAGATTTTAAGTATGAAGATTTGGAAATAGTAGCTAATACGAAAAAGCATGTCACGGGTAAAATCAAAATAACCAATGTGGGCTCAATATATGGCAAAGAAACAGCTCAAATCTATATTCAAAATCTAGAAAGCCGTGTTGAGAAACCTCGTCAAGAATTAAAAGCATTTGTTAAAGTCGGACTCAATCCAGGAGAAAGTAAAACTGTCGAATTTTTCTTAGATCGGAGAAGTTTTGCTTGGTATAACGTGAAAAAAAGTATCTGGCAAGTTGATCAAGGTGACTATAATCTAAAAATAGGTAGTTCTTCGCGCGATATTAGATTAGAAAAAACGGTTTCTTTAGAGATGGGCACGACAAATAATCGTCCGATCAGCGGAGACACTTATATTAGCGAAATCATTAACCGAGATGGTTTACATGAATCACTCGTGGCGTCTGGTTTACAAACAGCGATTGAAAGTATTAGTTCGTCTGATAGTAATCGAGAGCTAATGGAAAACTTGCCACTGCGGGCAATTATTATGATCGGAGCAAATGTAGATCAAGTGAACAAGTTCATTGAACTAGCAAATAATTGATCTACTCGTTTGTAAATTTCATTGAAAATGGTTACTCAAAGATGGCTAGGTTAGTGTACAAACAGATATAAATAGATGCTTGCAAACTACTCAATTTCATTGTATACTTACTTTTAGTAATTAGAAAGAAGGTCACATAAATGACAAAATATGGTGTTGTTGTTGGTTCGATTCGTGAAAACTCATTTTCAAAGGGAGTAGCTGATGCACTTGTTGCTGGTCTGCCTGAAGATGCTGAGGTAAATTACTTAAATATCAGTAACTTACCACTTTACAATCAAGATTTTGATGCTGATTCGCCTGAAGAATATACAAAGTTCCGCGCGGCAGTTGCTGAGCAAGATGCATTTATCTTTGTCACACCTGAGCATAACCGAAGCATTTCAGCAGCTTTGAAAAATGCCTTAGATGTTGCTTCTCGACCTTGGGGTGAAAACGCATGGGCTGGCAAACCAGCGCTAGTCGCTTCACAGTCAGTTTCTGGTATTTCTGGTGTATTGGCTCATCACGTGCTACGTCAATCTTTGGTATTCTTGGATATGCCAACTTTACAACAACCAGAATTGTATATTGGCAATGTTCAAAACTTAGCCGATGAAAATGGTCATATTACTAACACAGATACGCAAAATTTCCTTGCAAATGCAGCAAAGCAATTTGTTACATTCGCACAAAAGTTTTAATTAAGAATATAAAAAAACCTGACTTTAGAAATAAGTCAGGTTTTTTTATGCGCCTTTAAATGCGATTAAAATTAAAATGAGGGTATAATAAAGATAGAGGACTTAAATAATATGGATAAAAACCAGTTTAAAAAGGGAAACGATGATCCAGTCTCAGAAGACAAAGAATTCAATTCATTTTTTTCTGAAGTACTGCAACGATTTCCTGACAAAACCTCAAAGATTATACAGAATTCATATGAAAAATCGAAATCCAGGGCGGACAAGATATTTTTTAAAAGTCGATCGAATCTTGATCAAGTTTTTGATACCTTTTTGACGGGAGTTGATCAACAAACAGCTCAGAAGTGTCATCGAATTATTCACGCTGCATCATTGAGTGCTGCAATTGTGGGCTGCTCGCCAATTCCGTTCTCAGATGCGTTTTTACTAGTACCAATTCAACTAACTATGATGTCACGATTGCATAAATTGTTTGGGCAATCATGGTCAGAAGGTTTAGGTAAAAGTTTATCTAAGGAACTGGTAGTTGTAGGTCTTGGTCGTAGCGCAGTGGGGAATATTATTAAATTTATACCAGCTGTGGGAACTGTATCCGGTGCTGTAATCAATGCTTCCGTAGCTGTTTCAATCACCGAGGCTTTGGGATGGGTGACAGTGAAAATGTTAAATGATGGTGAGGACATATTTGAACAAGCTATGTCATTTCGAGGGCAGTTTGAAATCCTCTTTAAAGCACTTAGAAAAGTGAAAAAATAATTTTAAAAAGCATATCTCATGAGGATATGCTTTTTTATAATTATTTGACATTAATTAAGAAACATTATAAACTATTTTGGTTACGTATTAATTGCTAGGGGGAAGCATTGAACATGGGGAAATTAAAAATAGTTTTAAAGTATTTGGTATATGCATTTTTACTCAGTTTTGTATTGGATATCGGCGGATTTTTTAGCGGAATATATGCTGAGCGTAGCGGTTTATCCGAGGAATGGCTTGAAAATAGTCAGGTAGCCATAGTTTTCATGTTGATTAGTCAAATTACTTTACCAATTTTTTTGATGTTTCAATATAAAAGTCGGAAAAATGATCTTAGAATTATAATGCCCTTTGCTAAAGATAAAAAGGTATACAGATATTTGATAGGGTACGCTGCAGGGGCAATATTCTTTGTACTAACTTGGATAATAGCAGTTGCCTTTGGAGGATTTCAAGTCATTAATATTTGGCATATAGGTAATGTGCTGTGGCTCGTTCTCTTTCTTTTAGGTTTTTGTATTCAAGGCATGGGCGAAGAAATATTAGTTAGAGGCTATTTGTTAGGTAAATTAAGTCAACATTTAAGCCGTGCTTCAGCTATTATAATTAGCTCGCTTTTTTTCGCTGCGCTACATTTGGCAAACCCAGGAATAACTAGAGTAGCTTTCTTAGAACTATTTTTGTTTGGTGCTATCATGGCTATGATTCGAATTGAAACCGAAGATTTGTGGGTGGTGGGTGCCTTTCATGGTGCGTGGAACTTTTTTCAAGGGCCAATTCTTGGTGTTGCAGTTTCTGGTACCAACAGCGGTGCGCTAATTTTCAAATCAATTCCAACACAAGCTTATGAATGGTTAAATGGTGGGCGTTTTGGCATCGAAGGGAGTGTAATGAGCCTAACGTTACATGTTGCGTTATTTGGTGCAATCGCAGTTTGGATTAAATTAAACAAGAACAAATCAAAAATTATTTGCGAATCTACTAAATAATTTCTTTTTATTTTGACCTAATGGTTGATTATTTTTTTGGTCTAAATAGGGTAATTTGGAAAAATTCGTCTGAATCGTCATTATCTAGGATATGTTCGATTGAAACGGTATCGATTTCAGCATGGATTTGCAGTTGTTTTGAGTTTAGCACTTTTAAGGTTGATAATATTGCTTGCTGATTGTGTATTTGTCCCACTGTGATATGGGGTGTATATGGAAACTCAGGGCGTAGAAAGGGTGAGAACAAAGGGGATTGATATAAAACATCATGCATCTTTTGAATGACCGAACACCCCTCGTCAACAGGTAGCCAAAGATAACTTTTCTCATCAGACGAAAAATTTTCAAAGGTCACTTTGAAAGCCGAGAATGGTTTTAAAATCGTTTGAATATTTTGGATAATGACTTCGTCTGTAGCCTCACTTTCAAATGGAAACACAAGAGTTATGTGTGGACGAATATGTGGATATAAGGGATCAAGTTCGCGCCTAATATTTTGGATTGTTGTTATTTCTGAAAGTTTAGGAAATATTAAAATAGAACGTAACATAAACCTTGCCTCCTTAAATAAATTTAACTTGTGTTTGTAGTATATCAAAATTTAATGTACACAGTCTTCATAAGAAACAAAAAGTTATCAATATATTATATATTGATAACTTTTTGTTTCTATATGTTAAAATTTACTTATTTATTGATTAAAGTCAAAACAATATCATCTTTATCGACTTTACTACCAATTGGTTTTACAATGTTGAATTCAGAAAGGACATTAGAATTTGTTATTGTCACAATAACGGTGTCATCAAAGCCAGCATCCTTTATTGACTTGTCCCAGAACTCAATGAGTAGATCACCTTTCTTAACATGTTGGCCGCGCTCGAAGTAAGTAACAAAACCTGTCCCTTGCATAGCAACAGTACCAATACCAATGTGAATTAACGTGACTAGACCAGTGTCTGAAACAAGGCCAATGGCATGTTTCGTTGAGAAGGCAACGCGAACGGTTGCATCAAACGGCGCATAAACCCGACCATCGCTCGGACGAATTGCAAATCCTTGACCTAGAGATCCTGAAGCAAATGCATGGTCATTAACGGATGAGAGATTAATTAATTCACCGGCAATAGGCGCATTGTATGTGTACTCACCAGTTTTTAATTCAGGCGTGGTTGTAGTCGTTGTTGTGTCAACAAATTTCTTTCCCCATGTTTTTTCAAGTTGGTCAACAATTTCAGCGTGCTTGCGCTCAGTAAGTGTTACTTTGCGATAAAATACGTAGGTGCCGATTAAAATAATAACAATTGGCAAACCAAACATAATGGTTTTGAAAATGGATTGTCCGGACCCTGTTACTGAAGAAGCTGTAGCACCAGTTGTCATTCCAGCGACTACGGCAGTTAATCCGACGACGCCGTTTGAAATAGCACCAGCTAGTTTATCTAATAGTGGACGAACTGACAACGTTAATGATTCATCACGATGCCCGAGCTTCAGTTGACCGTACTCCACAGAATCAGAGATTGTCATGAGAACCACTAAGAACACAAGTGGTTGTGGAATGGCAAATAATTCAGCAGCGATTAGAACCATTGTGAGTGACTGTCCTGCAAAAATAAACAGAACTAATCCGATAATCATGGTTAAGATACACCAGAAAAATAAATTACGTCGATTAAGTTTATCAGCTAATTTTGGAAATAGTGAAACAGATAGTAAGCCAGTCACAATGTTTAGTGAGGCGAAAATTGAGAAAGCAGATGAGTTTCCTAAAATAAAAGTGAAATAATATAACTCTAGTGAATTAACAAGAGTGACGCCCGTGGTGTAAAAACCATAAGACAAGGCAATCCACATGAGCTGATCATTATGCGTTAGAATATGGATAACATTTTTGAATGTTGTTTTTTCTTTGTTCTTACGTAGGTCGGAATCAACTTCTTTAGTACCAACACCAACAGCGACCGCACTCAGCCATGCGATTACCGCAATAATAACAGCAAACCAGAACCAACCACGAGTGTCACCAGTACCATCATTTTGATTCAAAGAGAAAAACAAAACAATGGGCATAACAACAACGCCGACTAAGTTTCCACCGATAGTAGAACCGATACGGGCAAAAGTTGCAGTTTTTTCACGTTCGCGTGAGTCAAAAGTTAATGCCGGTATCATTGACCAGAACCCAATATCTTTAAATGAATAGAAGATATCCATAATAATATAGATTATGCCAAAGATAATCAAATAAAGAAGTGGGTTTGATTTATTTAGACCGCCCATATTTGTGAAAAGAATGATCAGAGCAACTGATCCAACCGTTCCACCAACAACCACCCAAGGTTTAAATTTACCCCATCGAGTGCTTGTATTATCAATTGCATTACCAATAAATGGATCAATTGCTAATTCAACAAATCGTAGTAGAAAGATAATTAGCGTAATGGAACTAATCATTTTGTCATTTTGCGCGGCATTACCACTATTGAACAAATGTGTGGTAACAAACATAATGAAATACGTTGATAATGTCGCAAAAAACATATCATTACCGAATGCACCAAAAGCGTATGAAACGCGTGATGTCATTGACTGCTGGTTAGACTTCATAATTGTAATCTCCTTTTTGTAGTAGCTAACATCTCAATAGTAAGCGCTTTCATTTAAAAAATCAATACTTTTTAGTAAATATTTAGTAAATAGGTATTTTTTATATTTTGATGTAAAATGATAAGGAGTATAAATAAAGCAAATGAACTTGCATAAATTGAGGAAGAAAATATGGTAACAATTAAGCAGATAGCGCTGGAAACGGATGTGTCATCAAGCACGGTATCTCGAGTTTTAAATAATGACCTGACTCTGTCAGTTTCTGACGAAACTCGCCGAAAGATTATTGATGCCGCGCAAAGGTTGAATTACACAAAAAAACATAAAAAAAGTATTTCCAAAAAATTGATCCATATTGCAGTATTGACGGTCTTTTCTGAAATCCGAGAAGCTAGCGATGCTTATTGGCGACAAATATACTTGAGTATTGAGCAAAATGCGCAAGATCAAAATATTATTGTTGATGAAATTATTCGAATTAATCAAGGCATTAATATCGCGGATTTCGCAACTTACGATGCCATTATTATTTTAGGCGATATGACTCAAAAAGCGGTGAACCAATTGCAGAAAATTAATGAGCGAATTGTGTTGGTTGATGCCAAAACGCGCTATGAAACCATTGACTCTGTCAATCCCGAACTGCGGTTGATGACAACTCGGATATTGGATGAGTTTTATCAAGCTGGACGGCGACATATTGGATTTATTGGTGGCGTGAACGATTTGCTAGAATTAGATGGCTCCTCAACACTTGCTGTTGAAGATGTGCGTAGTGAAATCTATCGTAATTGGGCTGAAGAGCATCAAATGAGCCCTCATTTTTACACCGGTCCGTGGCATGCTGAAACGGGCATGCAAGGCGCTATATCGTTATTAAGAGAAGAACACAGTATAGATGCACTATTAGTTGCTTCGGATCCTATTGCAATTGGTGCCATTAATGCATTGAAATCCGAGAATCTAGAGCCAGGAATTGATATTGATGTGGTGAGCTTTGATAATGTTGAGTTATCCTCTTACTTGGTTCCGGCACTAACGACGGTAGATCTAAATCCCGCGGCACTAGGGAAGACGGCTTTAGAACAAGCCTACGAATTAGCGAATGATGAACGTGATTGGACAGTTTGGGCTACAATACCGGGAAATTTGAAATATCGAGAAACTTTTAAAAAGTAAAAGTAACCGTTTACATTTTAGTAAACGAGTGGTAAACTGTGTTTGTAATTTAGTAAAAGACTTCACGGAGGAAGATTATGGCTAATGCAAACATTTCTTTTGATGACGAGCAAAATGTTTTTCATCTTTCAAATCGACAAATATCTTACCTGATACAAATTGAAGAGGGCGGACTGCTAAGCCATCTCTATTTTGGTAAAAAAATTACAAAATATCATGGTTCACGACATTATCCACGTCTAGATAGAGGATTCTCACCAAACTTAGCTGGAGAACCACATCAAACAGATCGTAGCTATTCGAAGGACACATTATTACAAGAATACGGTGGTTATAATACGGGAGATTTTCGTCAAGCCGCGATTAAAATTCAAGGAGCCAACGGTGCACAAGCATCTGATTTTCGTTTTCAATCATTCAAAATCATAAATGGCAAGCCACATCTAGATCGTCTGCCTCAGGCCTACGTGTTATCTGAAGATGAAGCTAAAACATTAATAATTAATCTTGTGGATAGTACGCTAAATGTCCAAGTATCACTTTATTACACAATTTATAATGACCGGCCAGTAGTTGCAAGATCAACTAAAATAACGAATCTCTCTCAACAAAGTATTAATATTGAGAAAATTGCATCAATGCAATTAGATTTACCAGCAAGTGATCTAGAAATCATCTCGTTACCCGGCGCCCATGTGCGTGAACGTCAAATGGAGCGACAAACTGTGCGCCAAGGAGTGGCTGAATTTTCTAGTCATCGAGGAACAAGCTCGCACCACATGAATCCATTTGTAGCGCTAGTAACACCGAACACAACCGAAAATGAGGGTGAAGCTGTTGGTATCCAACTGGTTTATTCGGGAAATCATCAATTCACTATCGAAAGAGATTATGTGGAACAGACACGTGTTCTATCTGGTATTAACGAAGATGGATTTGATTGGCAATTAAACGCTGATGATGACTTTCAGACACCTGAAGCGTTGTTGGTTTATTCTGATGACGGTTTAAATGGTATGTCACAAGCTTACCATCACTTGCTACGAGAACGTGTGGCTCGTGGAAAATATCAATATGCAGAGAGGCCAATTGTTATTAATAACTGGGAAGCAACTTATTTTGATTTTAATGCAGAAAAAATTCAAGAGATATTAGATGAAGCATCCCCATTAGGCATTGAAATGTTTGTCTTAGATGATGGTTGGTTTGGAAAACGTGATGATGATGATAGTTCTTTGGGTGACTGGTTTGAATACGCTACTAAATTACAGAGTGGCGGTGGTTTAGTTGGCTTGTCAGATAAAGTACACGAAAAAGGTATGAAATTTGGATTATGGTTTGAACCGGAAATGATTTCCAAAAATTCTGATCTCTATCGACAACATCCTGATTATATTCTCGGTATGCCTAACCGTGATTTGACCCCTAGTCGTGATCAATATGTGCTTGATTTTTCAAGACCTGAGGTAGTGGATAATATTTTCCAACAAGTAGTAAATATCTTGGATAATGTTAAGATTGATTACATTAAGTGGGACATGAACCGTCATTTAACAGAAGTATATTCTGCAGCGTTGTCACCAGAACGTCAAGGAGAAGTGGGACATCGTTATATGTTAGGTGTGTATGATTTGGCGGATCGTTTGACCAAACGTTATCCAGATATTTTATTTGAAGGATGCTCTGGCGGTGGCGGACGATTTGACGCTGGCATGTTATATTTCTTTCCACAATCGTGGACATCAGACAATACGGACCCTGTTGAGCGCTTAAAAATTCAATATGGGACGACATTAAGCTACCCAGTCTCTAGTATGACCGCGCATGTTTCAGCATCGCCTAATCATCAAACTGGGCGTCAAACGAGTCTGGCTATGCGTGGGGATGTTGCTACTGCAGGAGTCTTTGGATATGAATTAAACCTAGCTAAGTTGTCATTAGAAGAAAAATCAGAAATCAAAGATCAAGTGACATTTTATAAACAGCATCGCTCGTTGATCCAGTATGGCAATTTCTACCGTATCAAAAGTCCTTTTAAAAATAATGAAACAGCCTGGGAATTTATCAGTGAAGATAAGACAGAAGCATTGTTATTCAATTACCGTGTTTTGTCAACTGCGCAGCCAGTTTTCACTGTAACTAAAATGAGTCACCTGAAATCTGACGGAATCTATGTTGATCAAAGAACAAATGAACATTATTCTGGAGATGAACTCATGTCAATTGGTCTATATAACACGCCAATTAAGCAAGCTGATTTTACCTCTGCGGTGCGTTATTTCAAATGGCAAGCTGAATAAGTGAAAATCATTGTGAAAGGAAAAATGGAAATGACTGAAATATACGAAGAATTAATTCATGTTTTTAAGAAGCAATTTCATCATGAACCAACTGACAAGTTTTTCTCACCAGGTCGAATTAACTTAATCGGTGAGCATACTGATTATAATGGTGGTCACGTGTTTCCAGCATCAATTACACTGGGAACATATGGCGTAGCATCTCAAAGAGCGGATAGTTTGGTAAAACTCTATTCGACTAATTTCCCGGATGAAGGGGTGATTAGTTTTGACGTTAATGACGAAGAAAAGTTACCTGGATCATCTTGGGGAAATTTTGTTAAAGGCGTGTTGCAGGCTTTAAGAGGATATGGTAACCGTTTTGAGCATGGATTTGAATTAGTTATCAATGGTAACATAACAAACGGCTCAGGATTATCATCATCGTCATCTTTAGAACTCTTAATTGGCGTAGTGGCGCAAAAGCTATATGATCTAAAAATTCCGAGATTGCAATTGGTGGCCAGTGGACAACGTGCTGAAAACGATTTTGTTGGTGTTAATACTGGAATAATGGATCAATTTGCTATTGGATTTGGTGAAGCGGACCAAGCTATCTATTTAGACACGAATACGATGATTTACGAAATGGTACCAATCCATTTGGGTGATTATGTTGTTGTTATTATGAATACGAACAAACGAAGAGAGTTGGCTGACTCAAAATACAATGAGCGTGTTCGTGAAACTCAAGAAGCAGTCTATCAATTGCAAAAATATACACCTATCCAATATCTGGGCGAATTAGACGCCAAAACTTTTAATAAATATGCTGATAAATTAGAAAGCAACATACTTGTAAAACGTGCCCGCCATGCTGTTTATGAAAACGAACGAACTAAGATTGCTGTCGAGGCATTAAAATCAAATGATTTGGCTAGCTTTGGTAAGTTAATGAATGAATCGCATCAGTCTTTAAAGGATGACTATGCGGTAACTGGAATAGAACTTGATACGCTTGTGGAAACAGCACAAACCGTCGATGGTGTGCTCGGTGCAAGGATGACCGGTGCAGGATTTGGTGGTTGTGCAATCGCACTAGTACATCAAGATAATGTTGATGATTTGAAAGCGGCTGTTGGGGCTAAATATGAATCTGTAGTTGGCTACGATCCCTCATTTTATGTAGCAAATGTTGGTGACGGAGCACACTGGGTCGGTAAAGTAGGTGAATAATAATGTCAGAAAATAATTTAATTACGGAATTTACTCAGCGTATTATCGAACAATCGGATTACACAAATGAAGATGCAATCTACTTGGGAAACCAAATATTAGGCATGATTGGTGAATCAAATTATGAGCATGTAACAAGTGATCAAGATGTTTCGAGGTTATCTACGTTAACACTATTGGATAATTTGGTAGCAATTGCAGCAGATAATGGCACATTACAGAATAGAAAAATCAATGCTGATATACTAGGGGCACAACTAATGGATTATTTTGTGCCTCGTCCTTCACAGGTTCGACAAATTTTTTGGCAACATTACGATCACGCCCCGCGGGAGGCTACTGACTATTTCTTTGATTTATCGAAAAGAAGTAACTATATCAAGACGCGGGAAATTAGCCAAAATTTATCTTACCCAGTTGAGACCGAGTATGGTCAATTACAAATTACAATTAATCTCTCAAAGCCTGAAAAAGATCCTAAGGTAATTGCAGCAGCACTGAAAAATAAAACACAACAACAGGAACAGTATCCTGCATCTCAGTTGGCAAAAGAGAATGAAGGCTACTGGGGTCGTTTAGATTATGCTGCTCGGTCGAATCATCGTGTCATTCCAGTAACTTTAGGTAATGAAAATTGGTATTTTCAATATTCACCGTATGCCTATTTTAATGAACATGCAATTGTGCTATCAGAAAATATTCGACCAATGCACGTTGATCAGGAAAACTTAGCTAGACTGTTAGAATTTGTTACTAAATTCCCAGATTATTTTATTGGATCCAATGCAGATTTGCCAATTGTGGGTGGTTCAATATTGTCCCACGATCATTTTCAAGCAGGGCGCTATGATTTACCTATGGCAAAAGCAACATTGAAGGAAAGCTTTCAGATTTCAGATGTGAACCTGTCGGAAGCGGGGGTATTAAACTGGCCAATGACTGCAATTCGCTTAATTGATTCGGACAGCGATAAATTACTCGCAGCGGCTGGTAAAGTAATGAAAACATGGGAAGATTATGACGACCCAAGTTTATTCATTCAAGCTCATAGTCAAACGGGTGAAAGACATCATACGGTTACACCAATCGTCCGATTCCGTGACCACAAATATGAAGTAGACCTTGTGTTACGAGACAATAATACGTCGTCTGAGTTTCCAGACGGAATCTTTCATCCTCACTCAGATGTACAACACATAAAAAAAGAAAACATTGGGCTAATAGAAGTAATGGGTTTGGCTATTTTGCCACCGCGTTTAAAAACAGAACTTGCAGAAGTCGAAGCATATCTTTTGGGGAATACGGATTCTGTGGCTCCAAAACACAAGATATGGGCCGATAAACTAAAACATGAGGAAACTTTTAATGCTGATAATGTAACGGAAGTGGTGGAGCAAAGTGTTGGTCAAATTTTTAAAAGAGTCCTTGAAGACGCTGGCGTTTTCAAAAATTCCGAAGCAGGCCAAGCTGGTTTGAAAAAATTTATTGTGCAGTTAACAACTAATTGAAAACATGAAAAAAATACAAGTTATTGCTTGTATTTTTTCATGTTTTCAATACATACTCTGCTCTGACTTTGATTATCATATAAAAAAATGATAACATTGCATTGAATTGTACATTAAAGATAATCGGGAAGGGGGATAGCGTGGGTAACAATGAATGGATTGGCATCGACAATGCTCATCAAAATAATTTAAAAAACATTTCGGTCAAAATTCCAAAACACCAGTTAACAGTTTTTACAGGTGTATCTGGTTCGGGAAAGTCAACCTTAGTTTTTGACACTTTAGTTGCGCAGTCAAGACGTGAATTAAATGATACGTTCTCGAGTTATGTGCAACACATTTTACCAAAATATGGTAGACCGGCTGTAGATAACATTACTAATTTGCCAATAGCAATACCAATTGAGCAACGAAAAATGTCGGGCAACGTCAGATCAACAGTAGGAACGTATACTGAAATATACACATTCTTGCGTTTGCTGTTTTCTCGAATAGGACAACCTTTTGTTGGATATTCAGATGCCTTTTCTTTCAATCATCCCCAAGGCAAATGTGAAGTTTGTGATGGCTTAGGTTTTACTAAAAAAATTAATTTAACATATCTTGTTGATTTTAATCAATCACTTAATGAAGATCCAATTGATTTTCCAACTTTTGGAAATGGTGCTTGGCGTTGGAAACGTTATGCCTATAGCGGCTTATTTGATTTGAATAAAAAAATAAAGGATTATTCTAAAGAAGAACTAGATTTATTGTTATACGCACCGCAGCAAAAACTAGCGTCTCCTCCTGAAAAATGGCCAAAAACTGCCTTATATGAGGGTTTGTTACCGAGAATTAAGCGAAGTATTATTAATACTGATGAGGGGAAAAGGCATAGAAAGCAACTTGAAAAGTTTGTATCCACTGATATTTGTCCAACTTGTCAGGGCTCCAGATTGAATGCAAAGGCGCTAAGTTGCAAAATTGATGGGCATAATATCAGTGATTTAGTTGCAATGTCATTGGATGAATTACAATTATTAATTCAAAAAATAAGAAATCCACTGGTTCAGGATGTTAAAACACAGATTGATAAACGCCTAAATGCTTTGATTACGATTGGTTTAGGCTATCTTAATTTAGCGCGAAGTACAGATACGCTATCGGGCGGCGAAGCGCAAAGAATCAGAATTGCTAAGCATATCACAAGCTCTTTAAATGATGTGATGTATGTCCTAGACGAACCTAGCTCAGGCCTACATCCAAAAGATATTGAACGACTATATAAATGTTTGCGAGTCTTAAAGGATCAAGGCAATACGATTATTTTAGTGGAACATAACCCGCTGCTAATTCAGCGAGCTGACTACATCATTGATGTTGGTCCAGGTCCGGGAGTTAATGGTGGCAATGTTCAATTTTCGGGAACATACGATGAATTTTTAAAAAGCGATACGATTACCAGTGTTGCTATGCGTGAAAATGAGAGGTTGAATAATCATACTAATAGCAGCTTCAAAAAATGGCTGTCTGTTAGAGATAAAAATTTAAACACAGTACAAAACGTTTCTTTAAAAATACCACTTAATGCTTTGACTGTTTTATGCGGTGTGGCTGGATCAGGTAAATCGTCTCTAGCACAAATAGTAGCGTCAGAATTGATTCAAAGGGAAATCGATGTTATCAATATTTCGCAAAAGAACATTGGTATTAGTCTTAGATCAACTCCACTGACTTACTTAGATATTTTTGATGATATTAGGAAACTATTTGCAAGAGCAAACTCAGTTAGTCCATCGTTATTTAGTTACAATTCAAAGGGCGCTTGTCCGCGCTGCAAGGGAAAAGGCGTTATCGTTAATGATATGTACTTTATGGACGATGTCGTTTCTGAGTGTGAATTGTGTCATGGACAACGCTATAATCAGGAAGTTTTGCAATATGACTATAAGGATAAGACTATTGTTGACATATTGTCTATGACGGTGAGTCAAGCCGTTGATTTTTTTAGTGGTATTACACGAATAGCTACTGGTTTGCAAGCAATCTGTGATGTGGGTCTTGGTTATTTAAAATTAAACCAATCTTTGAGTACATTGTCAGGCGGAGAGTTGCAACGGATCAAGTTATCGAGCTACTTACAAAAGAAGAGTAGTGTTTATATTATTGATGAACCAACGAATGGGTTACATTTAAAAGATATTGATCATTTGCTCGAGCTTTTCGATAAGCTGGTTGCTAGAGGAAACACGATTGTCATTATTGAACACAGTTTGAAAGTCATTCGACAGGCTGATTTGCTGATAGAGATGGGTCCTGAAGGCGGAAAAATGGGTGGTAAAGTTGTTTTTTCCGGTACAATCGACGATTTGAAAAAATCAAATGATGCAATAACAAAACCATATTTATAAAAAAGTTGCATATAAAAAGCAGAAAAATATGATTTATTTTTCTGCTTTTTATATTTGGCTATTTATTCGATAAAAATTCTTTTATTGCATCAAATCCCAATTGTCGATTACCTGCTTGACAATGTTGATCACCACCAGACGCCTTGTCAAACATAATTGATTTAACGGAAGCAGCATTAATTAATTTGCTATCAATTTCTACTAAGCGGCTACTGGGAACATATTGATCATTTTCGCCAGCTAGTAACAGAACATCTTGATTAATAAGTGGCATAATCGGTTCCATATTATATTTTTGGAACTGTTTTAATAGTTCGTAAGGCGATTGAACGCCAACGTTTTCCATACCCTTATTGATTTTCCAATTTAAATCTAGATTATTGGCCATCATACTTTTGAACATAAGATTAACTGTTTTGGCATCTTTAGCAGCTAGCAGCTGTTCGATTTTAGTAATTTGATCATAGGGCATTCGAATACGTAATGCATCAAAGAAACTATAGAAAATATCAAATGCAACAACTTTGTCCAATCGTTTTTCAAATGCGGCGGCGCGCATAACTAAATATCCACCTAATGACATACCAACTGCACTAGCTCTTTTAAGGTTGAAATAATCTAATATGACGCTTACCGGACTTTCCCAATTATGTATCAGGTGAATCCCTTGACGCAACGCAGTTCCTTGACCTGGCCCATCAAAAACATAAATGTTGAAATCAATTCCTTTCAAAAATTTTGACATTTTGACCATCTCTTCCATGTAGGAATCATATCCGGCAAATAGCAATAGATTCTTAGTGGCGTTTGGTGTGACTAGTTTTACAACTGGTAGATACCCATTTTCATAAGGTACTTGATACCTTTCGTATTCAAAGTTGTTGAAGCCTTTATAAAAATTTTCTCGATACTTTCGATAAGCATTTTCATCTCGGGGATCCTCAGGTGACAAATAAAACTCAGAGGCTTGATAATAAGTTGATGCGACAGAGAAATCACCATCTTGTTCTCTTGCAATAGCTTTGTCGTTCCATGCTTTAAACCATGATTCTTCATCTTTTAACTGAGGAATGATACTTTTTAAATCTTCCTGTACTTTTTGATCATTTTCGTACTCATCATTGATGAATCGATTAATTTGTAAATTGAATTGTTCATTTTTAATATACTGTTTAAACATGTTGTTCCTCCTTCTTTTAAGTACATTTTGACATGATGAAGGTAAAATACAACTGGCAAAAGCGGTAATAAGGAACGATATCATACTGAAAAAAGAAAACAGTATGATATTATTGGTGTATAAATAGGAGGGTCAGCATTGTGTCAAAAGACAAAAGGGTTATCAAAACAGAAAAATTGATTACTGAAACGATGATGCGGTTATTGACGACCACGAGTATTTCAAAAATCACTGTTAAGAAAATTTGTGATCAAGCGTTGATTAGCAAATCAACTTTTTATGATCACTATGTCGACAAGTTTGATGTCATTGAAAAGATTGTTGATGTGTATGCGATGCAGTTTAATTGTGAAATCCAACAAAGATTTGAAGCAGTGCAGCAGAAAAATACCTTTGAAATCTTTAACAAAATTATCAAAGATATGGCTAATCAAGATAGTGATTTATTAATTTTAATGTCGCTTGAACAGGATGTACATCGTGTTCAAGATCGTTTTCACAAAATATTATACGATAATGCCCACGCTTTCTTGTCAAAACAAAAAATGAATAAGCGTTTTTCAGTTGGCTTCTTATCCCAAATTTATGCTGACCTTGCATTAACTTCAATTTCTTTTACGTTAAAACATGCTGAGAACGAAAAGCTTCTTGAAGAGCAAACTGATTTTATGAATTTAATGCAAGAGGTGATCATTTCTAACGTTAAGCAGTAAATACCCTTTCTTAATTTATATAAGTTTTAATAATGTCACTAATATGCTTTACATATTAGTGACATTATTTTATACTACTAGTATGTTAAACATACTAATCGAGAGGATACATCATGAAACAAAATATATCCAGTCAGATGTTAAAAGGTATTCTTCAAGGAATCATGTTAATGATTTTGGCAAAACGGCCGGATTATGGTTACGGTATTAGTAAACAAATTAATGAATATGGCTTAGAAGATATCCCGAAAGGAACTATTTATCCTTTATTAACAGCCATGGAAAGACGCGGATTAATTGTAGGGAAAATGGAAGTATCAGTAGATGGGCCGGATCGTAAATATTATTTTGTTACATCAGAAGGAGAGCAGGCAAAGCAAAACTTTATGCAAGAATGGCATTTTTTAAAGCATGCTGTTGACAAGCTAGTAGAGGAGAATAATCAAGATGAAAACCAGTGAAATGATTGAGGCAAATAATCAATTACGAGTACAGTTAAATACAAAAAATAAAAATTTTTATGAAAATATATTAGTTTACATTAGAATTGAAGGGTTAACACGTGATGAAAATAAAATGGAAGTGCAACTTCTGAACATATTACAAGATATAATTGACGCCCAAAATGATGGCTTAACTGCAGAAGAATATTTTGGTAAAAATCCTAAAGAACTTGCGGATGAAATTTTGTTGGCAATGCCATCTAATATTTGGGAAAGCGTCAAGCTAGCGTTATACATTGTGGCAGCTTATATAGGTTCATCTTTTTTGCCGTCTTTAATGACTGCAGGAACACCTTTGGATGTTGGCGCACTTGTACTGTGCGGGATATACTCAATTATTAGCGTTATTGTAGTATTGAAGTATGTTGCTTCAACAATATATACAGCTAATCGAAAAATGAAAAATAAGTATGCCAAGATTTTTGTATTGTGGTTTACAATCAGTTTATTGTTTGCACCCTTATTTATCATAAAAACGTTTGTACACACACCAATTGAAATAAGCTTAGATGGATGGACAGGCATTATAGTTATTATAATTACCTTAATTATTGGCGCTATCTTCTTTTTTCGACAGAAAGATAAAACTCTTGGCTGGCCAATTGTCATTTTTTTAGCTGGTGCAGGAATAATGGGTATTGTCACACGAATACCAGCTTATGGTAATTCATTGCTACATACAAAAAATGGTCGATATTTAATGGCTGGAATAACGACAATATTGTTTATTTTATTTTGTCTATTCAATATTATCGCAGCTAGAAAATTATCAAAGCAAACAAAATAAAAAAGTACTGATTGATGTGTAAAGTTCATATCTATCAGTACTTTTTTGTCGATATAAATTGTTTTGGATTAATTTAAAATTAAACTATTTAAAAATGTGGAATAGTCGGTGCAATTCCGGAATGTCGGAAGAGTACTGCGATGCCCGTCTCAATCTTTTTCATGTTAAAATAGCGTGGACAAAAAGTATGATATGGCGACAACACAAAATATCGCAAATTGGTCTAAGATATTTAATACAATTAAAATGATGGTTGAAGCCGGACAAGTTCAACGCTTTATTTATTATATATAGTCGAAAATGATTTAATCTCCGGATTAATACGTGAGAACCATGCGCATGTTGAAGCTACCAGAACTTTAGGGCTAGTTTTCAGTTAAAATTATTATTTTTGTTAAAATGTTAGCCACTTGTTGCTTTTAGAACGAAGTTTTCGTGAAGCACAAGCTCATCTTTCTAGTCATTCTAAATTGTTGACAACTGCACTTAACGGTTCCGTATCGTATACCAAAAATAGGTGAATAATAATGACAAATTTAAATGATGTTGCGCGCAATGCACACGTGTCTAAAATGACAGTTAGTCGTGTAATTAATCATCCCGAACGAGTTTCAGATGAATTGAAAGAGCTTGTAGAGAAAGCAATTCAGGACGTTGGATATGAGCCAAATCGCATGGCAAAAGCGCTTGTTAACAAGCGCCATTATGTGATTAGATTTTTACTCTTAGAGGATGTCACAACAGTTGAACCAAATTACGCCAAGCTATTGATTCATATTGCTAATTATCTCCAAGAGAGCGGCTACACGCTCGAAATAAGTACCGATTTAGCCGCCAGTACAAACAATATTGACGGGATGATTGTTAGTGGCTGGCGTCAAGCGGACTTAGAGGGTTTATCATTAGTGACCGTACCGATTATTTTGTATGGTGTGGCACCGGAAAATTCACGTCTTTCTTATGTTGACGTTCATAATAAACAAGGAATTGAGATGGCAACGCAATATATGATAGACAGAGGTTATCAGGATATTTGGTACATTGGAATTGCAATTGATTTACCATTTGCTAAGCAGCGGGCGTTAGGCTATCGTTCGGTCATGAATAAGTATGGTATGAGTCAAAAAGTTTTTGCTACAGAAAACCATGCCCACTCGGCGGATATATTGATGACGAATATGGTGACAAGTATTCAATCAAATACTGGTTTCGTCTGCGCGACAGATCGCATTGCTTTGGGTGTTGTCAGATCCTTGACACGTATTTATGAAGTGCCAACTGACTTTGGAGTAATTGGATTTGATGGTGTATTTATTGACCAAATTTCCTCGCCACAATTAACGACAATTAGGCAACCGATTGCATTAATTGCAAAGAAATTGGTCGAGGAGATAGTAAACCGAGTTGAGTCTGACGAAGAAAATACCAAAATTGAAGTTAATATTAAGCCAGAACTAATTATCCGCGATTCAACGCAATGAAATGATGTTACCGCTAACATCGGGCAAACGCTTCCAAATATTTATCGACTGTTTTATACTGTTCAATGTAAACGGTTACAAAAATAATATTTTGGAGGCAGAAATAATGGATGATAAGCATAAAGGGCAGGGATTGCCTAATTTGCCGCTTAGCACAATTTGGATGTTAAGTTTTGGGTTCTTAGGTGTGCAAATGGCTTTTTCCTTGCAAAGTTCACAAATGGGAAGAATTTTCCAAACATTGGGTGCTGACCCAACAAAACTTGGTTTTTTCTTCATATTGCCACCTTTGGCTGGACTATTTGTTCAACCCTTGGTTGGTTACTTTTCAGATCGAACATGGACCAAGCGTTTTGGACGACGCATGCCATACTTGTTAGTTGGTGCATTAGTTTCGGTTATAGTAATGTTCCTGTTACCAAATTCTGGTAGCTTTGGATTTTCTACAACCGCAGCATTATGGTTTGGCGCAATAACGATTTTGTTTATGGATCTTAGTTCAAATGTGGCTATGCAACCTTTTAAAATGGTTGTTGGTGATATGGTTAATGAAGATCAGAAATCATACGCCTATTCTATTCAGAGTTTCTTATCAAATACAGGTTCTGTACTAGCCACAATTTTTCCTTTCTTGTTAACAGCAATTGGGGTTGCTAATACTGCTGACAAAGGACAGGTTCCAGCTTCGGTTATTATTTCCTTTTACGTTGGTGCAGTTGTATTAGTTGTCTTCTCATTAGTTGCGGTATTCAACGTAAAAGAATACGATGACGCAACTTACGAGCTTTATCATGGTTACGCATTAAACACGCCAAATGATAATGATGGTGGGTTTTTAACTTTATTGAAGCGCGCACCAAAAACATTTTGGATGGTTACTGTGACACAATTCTTCTGCTGGATGGCTTTCCAGTATTTGTGGACATACGGTACAGGTGCAGTTGCAGATAATGTCTTTCATGCAACCGACCCAACAACAGCAGGTTATCAAAATGGTGGAAACTGGTTTGGAATTTTGTCGGCGGTTTATGCAATTGCTGCCGTACTCTGGTCGTTAGTACTCTCTAAAATTCCGGCAGAAAAAAATAAATTTGGCTATGCTTTGTCGCTTCTATTAGGGGCAACAGGATTCATTTCAGTTTTCTTTATCCATTCACAATATCTTTTAATTGCATCTTTCATTTTGATTGGTATTTCATGGGCAGGGATGATGGCTTATCCATTTATCATGGTTACTAATGCATTGAACGGCGATCACATGGGCACTTATCTCGGGCTATTCAACGGCTCTATATGCCTGCCACAAATTGTGGCGTCAGTTGCAAGTTTTGTTGTATTTCCAGCATTAGGATCACATTTTCCATCAATGATCTTAGTTTCAGGGGTTTTGATGCTATTGGGTGCAGTTAGTGTTGGTTTTATTAAGGAAATTCATAGTAATCCAGTGAATGCAGATTAATATAGTAATAACGTTACCGTAAAGAAGAAAGAGGCATAAAAATAATGAAAAGAGTTTTTGAAATTAACCCTTGGACAGTCGCAACGCACGATTTAAATCCTGAAGACAAACGCCTACAGGAATCTATGACAAGTTTGGGAAACGAATATATGGGCATGCGTGGTATGTTTGAAGAGGTTTATTCAGGCGATACACACCAAGGTATCTATATTGGAGGCGTGTGGTTTCCAGATAAAACAAGAGTTGGCTGGTGGAAAAATGGTTACCCACTTTACTTTGGAAAAGCTATTAATGCTTTGAATTTTGTGAAAGCAGACATTTATATTGATGGCCATCAAATTGATTTAGCCAAGAATGAATTTCAGGATTTTGAAGTATCCTTAGACATGAAACATGGTGTTTTGAAGCGTCGATTTACAGTCTTTGGCGTTGAAGTTCAAGTATCACGTTTCGTTTCAGCCGCGTTTAAAGAACTAGCCGATATTCACTATACCTTTACATCTGTGGATGGATATAATCATAACATTCGTTTTGATGCTAGCATTGATGCTGATGTAGTCAATGAAGATGCTAATTATGATGAAAAATTTTGGCAAGTTTTAGATGCCGGTAATGATGTTGCATCGTCATTTATTGCCACACAAACCATTGAGAATCCATTTGGTGTACCACAATTCACAGTGGTTGCTCGTCAAAGTTTCATTGGTGGCGAAAAACACGGCACTAATCGTGGAACAAAAGAAGTTACTGATAACTTTGATATTGAGGTACCAACTAAAGGCGTAGTAAATTTTGAAAAGCGTGTTATCGTAACCACTTCTCGAGATTACGATAGTTTAAAAGAAACGATAGATGCTGGGACAGCGTTGACGAACAAAGTTTTAGAAAACTCTTATCAAGAAATATATGAAGACCATGCGCAAGAATGGTTGAAACGGTGGGAGAAGGCTGACGTTCAAATTGAAGGTGATGATGCTGCGCAACAAGGTATTCGGTTCAATTTGTTCCACCTCTTCTCAACTTACTATGGTAACGACCCACGGCTAAATATTGGACCAAAAGGCTTCACCGGTGAAAAGTATGGTGGTGCAACGTACTGGGACACAGAAGCTTTCGCCATTCCGGTCTATCTAGGTGTTGCTGATCCATCAGTTACAAGATCACTATTGCAATACCGTTTTGATCAACTTGATGGTGCCTTTCATAATGCTAAACAACAAGGCCTAAAAGGCGCGCTTTATCCAATGGTGACTTTTGATGGTATTGAATCTCATAATGAGTGGGAAATAACATTTGAAGAGATTCACCGTAATTCAACTATTGCTTATGCGATTTATAATTATACAAATATTACTGGAGATCACTCATGGTTAGACGGGGATGGGGCGCAAGTACTTTACAGCATCGCACGTTTCTGGGCTGATCGTGTTCACTATTCAAAACGCAATGATCAGTATATGATTCACGGTGTCACTGGACCTAATGAATATGAAAATAATGTTAATAATAATTACTACACTAATTGGATGGCTAAATGGGTATTACAGTATTCGCTTGATCACTATGACGAAATTAATGACAAGCAAAAGGCAAAGCTAGCTATTACCGATGAAGAGTTGGTTCAATGGCAAGATATTGTTACCAAAATGTATTTGCCAGAAGCTGATGTTGATACAAAAAATGGCAAAAAACATATTTTTGTACAACATGATACATTTTTGGATAAAGATTTAACCCCAATTGCTGATATGCCACAAGATATTCGTCCAATCAACCAAAACTGGTCTTGGGATCGAATACTACGGTCGCCATACATTAAGCAGTCTGACACTTTGCATGCAATGTTCTATTTTCCTGATGCCTTTACTGAAGAAGAGAAACGTAACAATTTTAACTTTTATGAGCCACTGACTGTGCACGAATCATCATTATCACCGTCAGTTCATGCGATATTGGCTGCTGATTTACAAATGGCTGACAAAGCTGTTGAAATGTATGAACGCGCTGCGCGATTGGATTTGGATAATTACAATAATGATACTGATGATGGGTTGCATATTACTGCGATGACCGGTTCATGGTTGGCAATCGTGCAGGGATTTGCAGGAATGCGAGTACGAAATGACGAATTACATTTAAAGCCATTTTTGCCTAAAAATTGGACAAAATACGCGTTCCGTCTGGTTTTCCGTGGTCATGTTTTGGAAGTGACGGTTGACAAAGAAGGTGCAGATGTCCAACTAATTTCTGGTGACCCACTTACGATTAATTTATTGGGTAAACAAGTCACATTAACAAGATAACAAAGAGGAGGACGAATCAATGCAAAAATTCAAAGATATTAAGGGATTTGCTTTTGATTTAGATGGGGTCATTGCAGACACAGCTCGATTTCATGGACAAGCTTGGCATCAGACTGCTGATGAAGTCGGCACAACTTGGACACCACAATTGGCTGAATCACTCAAAGGTATTAGTCGCATGGAATCATTGCAAATGATTTTAGACGCTGGTAATCATGCGGATGATTTTTCACAAGCTGATAAAGAAGTACTCGCTGAAAAGAAAAATCATTTTTATCAACAACTAATTGCAACATTAACGGAGGAAGATATTTTGCCGGGGATGAAAAGTTTTATTCGTTCGGCTAAAGTGGCAGGGTACAAAATGTCTATCGCCTCAGCCTCTAAAAACGCACCTATGATCCTTGAGCATTTGGGATTGGCAAATGATTTTGTTGGAATAGTGGATCCAGCAACCCTGACAAAGGGAAAACCAGATCCTGAAATTTTTGTTAGGGCTGCAGAAGTGCTAGAACTGGCACCCAATCAAGTCATTGGATTAGAAGATTCAGTAGCCGGTATCGAGTCAATTAATAGTGCTGGTCAAATATCGTTGGCAATTGGTGATGCAGTTGTTTTATCGGCTGCTAATTTAATTTTCAGTTCGACTGTCGATGTTACTTTGCAAAGTATTCAATCTAAAATGGACAAAATCAAGTCTAATTAAAAGAAAATCATTAAAGCTACTAGAAATAAGCTTTAATGATTTTTTATTGTGCTAATTATTTTTATTAAGCGTTGTCACTGTGCCTGACGGGACGATTTTAGTCTCTGTAAAGAAAACAGCATGTGGCGCTAATTCCTGTTCATCTAGTGCCGAAACAGCCAACTGTCCCATCAATTGAAAATCTTGTTTGGCAGCACTGAGAATGGGCCGGGTTATTTGTGCTATTTCAGTACCGTCAATTGTTACGATAGATAGGTCTTTGGGGACATCTATTTGAGCGTCTTTAGCACCATTGAGGATGCCAACGCTGATAATATCGGCCGAACCAATTGCTGCTGTAAAAGGTAATGGTGTGCCAAAATGTTTGATAGCATCCATTCCAGTTTGGTAAGCATTCTCTGTTCCCCATATGAAATCGGGATGATATGCAATGCCGTGTTTTGTAAGTGCGTCAATAAATCCTTGTCTTCGTAATTTGGCAACTATTGAATTTGGATTAGAAGCACCAATGAGCGCGATTTTTTCGTGGCCATTTTCGTAAAGATAGTCAACAATTTGATGCATCATATCATAATTATCAGAGGAAATTGAAGGAATTTCATTGTTTAATTGATTCGAAACGCTAAGAAGTTGGACCCCAGTGCTGGTCAACAAGTTAAAAACAGGATCATCAATATCGATG
>JACRYO010002695.1_pt1 | contig 29650 bp, 32 predicted proteins | sample 8023221 | NCBI WGS metagenome assembly JACRYO01 (sample SAMN15823180, study PRJNA655841) | gut metagenome | isolation source: fecal sample D85 from dog with diarrhoea from SPCA | host: Canis lupus familiaris | place: South Africa: Mmabatho, Mahikeng | collected 2019-09 | reverse complement strand
TCAAGGCAACATAAAGCTCTGGATAATTTTTTACTTCTCCACTTAATTCATTCATTAGTTGCGGTAAAGGTTCTCCTGAAGTTTGAGAAACATCAAAAACTGAAACAGGGAAAAATGAAATACCTTCAACTTCTTTTTCTTCTTTTTGCCCATTCTTTATTTCTTCTACTTTCCTCTTATAGGGACGACCGCCAATTATTTTAATGGATTTTTCTCCTTTATTTACTTGTCTATTAAAAGAGTTTTTCCATGTTTTGTAACCAGCAACATGAGTAGCATTAGGATTTTGCATAAGAATTAAAAGGGTATTATTTAAGCTGTAATTATGAAACTTAGACATAACACGAAGAAAATTTTTGTATTTGTCTGAAGATAATACTTCTTTAATACCTTCTTCTGCCTGTGAAAGTAATTCAGCGGTTTTATTATTTTTTTTTGCTTCACTATCTTTATAAGACATTTATTTCATTCCTCACTTTTATTTTTGAATATCTTCAATTTCGGATTGGTTACTATTTTGATTAGTAACTGGTAATGTTTTTTCGCTAACCTGTTCATTTTCTATTTTGTTTTGAGAAACACTAGCATTATCTATGCTTTGTGGTTGGCTTGTTGAATCTTGATTTTGATCTGTATTTTCTGGAACGCTAGGTTCTTCACTATCACTCGGTTTTGGCAAATTGTTAAAATCATCCATCATATCGTCAACATTATTATTTTGTTCTTCAGCTTGATTATTGATATCAGCAGTTTGCTCCTTAGCGCTAGCAATATCAGTTTGGCTTTCAATTGGATCAACTTGATTCAACTGTTTTCCAACAGTCTTATTAGTTTCATTTAGTTGTTCATTAGATTGTGCAGCTTGATTTATCTCAGCTTGAACAGCTGAAGCAACTTGTTCATTGGATTGTGCATGGTTAATAGCCGAATTGACGTTAGAATCCACCTCAGAAACATCTTTCTGTTTATTTTGATATTCTTTTTTAGTTTCTTCTAAATTATTTAGCGTATCAATTGCTTGTTCTACATTTTTATTTATTTCGTTTGTCGTATTATTTGCTTCTTTTTGTGCAGTTTTTACTTCAGTGACTTTTTGGTTTAGTTTTTCATACGTTTCTTTATAAAGGTCATAATTGATTGGCAATACTGTTCCGTCTTCTTCAATTAATTTCTTGATCTCATTTGTAAGTTGATTATATTCATTGACTAAGTCAGCAACTTTTTGCCATTGTAATGCTGCTTTATCCACGTTCTTTTCAGTACTTGCTCCAATACTTTGTAAGTTATCCAAGCTATCTTTTACTTGAGTTAGTTGTTTATTTAATTCATCAGCCTGTTTCCTAGAATCATTGAGTTCTTCCTTAGATTGATTAATTTGTTCATCAATTGAAGGTTCTGGATCTGGTGTTGGCTCAGGCTCTGGATCAGGGTCTGGATCTGGTGTTGGTATTGGATTTGGGTCTGGACTAGGTGTTGGATCAGGCAATGGATTTGGCTCTGGTACAGGCAACGGATCAGGTAATGAATTATCAGGTTTAGTATCATTTCCTTTATCTGATTCGCTATTTTCATCTTTATTATTTTCTGTTTTACCGTTCTCTTTATTTGAAGGTTTAGTATCCTCAAGTTGAGGTTTATAACTCAAATCAACTAGTACTGGCTCATCTACAGATTTTTTATCTTTAATAATTAATTTTTCTTGTCTGTCTGCCTCTTTTTTAGTCTGATCATCTAAAGCTACTGCTAATCTATCAATTAGATTATTTTTGTTTTGATTAGGTTGTTTTTTAACCAGCGGTGTATCAGCAATAACAGCCAATATATCATCAGCTTTCTTTGTAGAATGTTTGTTTTTGTCCTTTTTGTCTTCTTTGCCTTTCACACTTTCTTCCCATGCTGATTTCTTATTTTTATGTTTGCTGGACTCTGATTTAGTTGTTTGTTCTGTCTTTTCAGTCTCATTGTGTGGTTGTTGAGAATACATGCCATAAGTAATTGCACCCCCTAATAAAACAGCTGAAAATAGTCCCACTACTAAAAATTTCTTTTTGTTATGCATTATCGTTTCCTCCTAGTTGTTTTAAGTTTTCTGACCACATTTTGTAATTGTTCTCAGCTTCTTTTCTTTCATCTTCTGATAATTTTGAATCTGATCTATCCTTTTCATATTTATGAAGTAGGTTAACCATACTTTTAGCTACTTTAATATCTTCAGATAGTTCAGAATCTTTTATTTCTTTATTTATTCTCTCTGCCTTCTCAATATCTTTTTCATGCAGAGCTTTATATGCTTCTTGCTTTTTAAATTGATAAATTTGATCTTTTAATGTTTGATTATCAATTTCTTTGTTAATTAGTTCTGCTTCGTCTAGTTTTCCTTGTTTTAAGTATGCATAACCACGCATAGCTTGTATTGTTTCGTTTGGTGTAACATTTTTCATCGTAGTTACTGCTTGCCAATGCTCATTCAAGAAATCCCAATAAAAAAGAGCTATCTGTGAATCAGATTTCTCTGCCAATTCTTTTAATTCCTTAGAATTTTTTTCGCTATACAGTTTTTCTACTAATTCGTTTTCTTTTTCAGGATATTGTTTTATTATTTTTTCATAATCTTTCTTCTTTAAAAGCTCATGATAGCTTTGAGAATCAGTAGAAGTTGATGAATGATTATTTAATACAAAAAAACTTGTGAAAAATAGGAACAGAACTATTATCAAAGCCATGTAGATTTTTTTTGCTAAATTAGTAGTAAACAAAAAGAAGACCGTCTGATAATCTACGGTCTTCTTTTTATTCTTTATTTTTGGTTCTTCTATATCATTCAATATCATTTGCGACTTAGAAGAACGTTGCTTTTTATTTGAGGTAGGTTCAATTAAAAGGTTAGTCAAAATAGTCTCTATACCTTGTTCTATTGGTAATTGTATTAGTCGTCTATTTAGTTCATTTCCCTTTTTATCGGTTAATAATATTAATGTAGAACCTTTAGTATGCTTATCTGTTAGCCGATCGTTTTCCTGTTCAAGTAAATAAATACCCCTGTAAATTTCTACAGGGGTTTCTGGCAATTCAATATCTCTTTGTTCTATAAACTGAACATATTTTTTCTTTGAAAACATATTTTTCCCCCTTGAATGTTTTATTCTTCAACTTCTTCAGTTTCTTCAGCCCCCCATAGAAATTTTGGGATAGAAAGGAAAAATGAACTAACAATTCCAAGAAAATCAGGAATTTTATCTGAGATAAAAGTAAAAATAGATAGTATTAACGTAAGACTTAGTATACCTATAGTTGGCACTGTAAACATACTAATCGTTTCAGAGAATCCTAAAGAACTTAATCCATAAATAAACAGACCTATAAAACCAATCCATACTAATGTAATAAAAAGGATCACAACTTTTTTAAGAATCTGTATAACAAGCAAAATAGGTATGGAAATTATGTTAACGGCAATAACAATTATGGAAAGTACAAAGCAAGGAATTGCTACTATACTTGCTAATATTCTTTTAGCTATTAACATACTTTCACCCTCTTATTACTTGTTTACCTTATTATATCGCTTATTATCTCAATTAAAAAGATATATATTTAATTAATTATGGTTGATAAAATTATTGTTATCAGGCTGCTTACTTAATATTTTATTCAAATCTTTCACACTAAGCTTATGGTTATCAAGAATCGCTAAAACCTGTTCTGCTTCTAAATCTCTAATTTGCTTTGCTAGTTTTTCTAGCTTATATTGATCTTCTTGAATCCTCTTTTCAAGCTTTGTTGCTTCTTCTTTCTTCTGCTGAATACGTTCTGTTAAGCTCTTTCTTGCCATCAGAAATCATCTCCTTTTGACTTAACTAATGTTTTTATTTTACTTATATCTGTACCTACATAGCGCTGCTTAAGGGAAATGATTGTAGGAACGGAAGTCAAACCATACTCCTTAATATAACGTTTATTTTCTTTATTATTCATGTTAACAAAAGTTAAGTCATGGTATAAAAAATTGTGACGTATCAGGTAAGGCATGATCTTTTCACAGTCTCTACAATCGTTTCTGTAGAAAACTATTTTTTCTTGATTTGATTCATCTAAATAGACTGGATCATTTTGTGCTTCTATATATTTGATATAAGAATGATCTGCTAAAAATATGATAGACACAGTAAAAATTAAGACACAAATAGAGAAAATTTTTTTATTCAATCATATCTCCCCTTAAAACTGACCCCAAGCTTTGTATTTTAGTCAATTTCTTCGCATGAATATCATACTGAACAGTATAGATTTCTGAATTTTTAAACCAGTCAGTTTCTCCTAATTTACTTTCATAGTCAACAATCAAAAGACCAGTAATAGTTTTTTGGTTAATTAATGAACCACTATATATATCTAAATTATCTAATCGAGAACTCACATTATTAGAATCCCCATAAGTTAGCTGATTCTCCGAAAATTTCTTATACAACTCTTCAGAAATCAAATCCCTTACGTTTTCCTTACTTTCTTTGTATGTTTTGGGATCATAATTAAATCTTGATTTAAAGTATTTAGTAGCAATGTTCGTAAATTCTTTGTAGACATCGCCATCTTTATTTACTACTTGTGTTTCAAGCATTTTATTATTTTCATCTTCAAGTTTGCTAATTCGGCTCTTTTGGTCTTTCGTTTCTCTTTTTAAGGCATCATTTTTCTTTTCTAAAGCTGTTATTTTAGAATTTACAGTTAATTCTTGATTAATACTTAACCCAATGGAGAAACAAAAGATCGCTTCAATTAATACCAATACAATTAAAGTAACTGATTTTCTATTAAGCAATAGTACTTCCTCCCCTCTAATTATTTTTTTATAGGACGTGCTAATACAACATCGCCACCATCTAATAAGCTCATAAAGGACGTACCAAAAGCTTCAATATTTACACTATCGCCATTTCCGCCTTCTTGAATAATTTTGGTATCTTTACCTCTCCATTTCTCAGTCAAAATCCCTGTGTGCCCATTACTACCTGCTCCAGCACCTTGATTAACAATAACAATATCGCCTGCTTTTGCTTCTGTCTCTGAAATTTGCTTCAAATATTGGTGTGATCCTCTAGCGTCACTTGCCATTGATCCAGTAAACCATTGCATATTTGCAGGTACTTTATACCCAGCTTTATTTAAAACTAGCCAAACAAAACCAGAGCAATCAGTTCTTCCATTTTTATTAGGATTTTTTAAATCTGTTCCTAAATCAGGAGCAGGGTGTATCTGATCATAGTGAAACCAACCTAGCCAACTCTTAGCAATTTCCATAATATCGCCACCATCAGATTCTAAATCACAAGTAAGCGTATTTAATTCGCTATCCGCACCATTACTAATGGTACCTTCAGCAATTGGATCACTCGTCCCTAAAGTTGCGTACCAATGATCAGCATAAGAGTTTCTTTGATCCAGATACCATTGGCTAGAGTCTTGAGATAATCCTTCAAACTTCATGACCCACTCCTTGCATGCTTCATGAACATCTGTCATTGCTAATATTTTTTTGCTAGATTGATAATATGAACTATTTAATTCAGATAACAGAAATTCTACTTGAACACCTAAATCTGTTTCCTTCTTTCCTTTTTTGTGTGCAAATTCTTTTAAAGAGGTTAAACGAGAACCTAACCACTGGGCAATTCCTGTCGCACCTGAGCTTGGATTAACTGCACTTGGATTCAATTGAGATTCAAATTGCATAGCTCCTAATGCTCCAGAAATCCCTTGAGGGGTAGACTCAGGTATTTCTTTACGAATAATTGAGTAAATACTTTTAGCATTTGACTCTATATCTTTGGTAGTTATATTGTCATAGTTAGCACTAGTATCACAGTCGCCTGCTCCGAAATTAAAAATGTTAACAGTTGAAATTACAGCCGTAACAATTGATAATATAAGAACTGCTAAAGTTAGTGGAATCGCTAATTTAGCAATAAGTGCTTTTGCTACTTCTTTTGATAGAACTTGTTGAACTCTACGTATACCTATTTCAGCAATTCTCTGTGTATATTTGTAACTTGATTTACCAAATTTTGTTAGTGCTTTACTACTTTTTTTTGCAGTATTTGCTGCTTTTTTTGTTTTTTTAGCACCAGTGATACCTGTATCAATGAAATCTTTTAATTGAATCGCTTCATTAATCCCTTGAGATTCTGAATCACCTCTAAACTCTTGGATCTCATTTATTACTGTATCTTTTGCAGCTTTGCTTGTGTTTACGAGACCTTTTTTACTTCCTTTTTTAACAACAGTTAAAACTTCTTTTTTTGAAGCATTTGTTTGAATCAATTCTTTACTTTTTTTAGCAACTTTAGTTGTAGTTTTAGCCACTGTTTTTGTTGCCTTGGTGCTATTTTTTATCCCACGTCCTATTGTTTTACTCGTTTCTAATTCAGCAGTTGCATTCCCCTGTTCAACACCATTTTTTTGTGCTTTAGAGTTAACATCTTTGACTACATTTTTTGCTGAATCTTTTTTTATTAAATAGGAAGTGCCCCGACTACTTTTTATTTTTCCACTATGATTAGCTTTCTTAGCTCGTTTTGTATGGTCAGTAGATACAATTTTTTTCTTAAACTGATTATTATCTCGATTTACTACAAACTTTTTTGCTGTCCTTTGTTTTCGGATAATCCGTTCTCGAAAATCTGTGTTCATACTGTAGTACCTTGTTCTCTTTGCTCATTTTGATACTTATACACGTCCTCAATCTTAGTTGACATCACTTTATATAAGTTAGTATCTTTTGGAAACTCATCATAAAGTGGAATCATAGAATCGCCCGCATACATCAATCCTGCTCCTTCTTTGGCATTCGTAATATATTTTTTCTGACGGCTAGAAATGTGTAATAATTCGCCTAGTCTTTCTCGATCACGTTGGGATTGATTTAACATTAGAACAAAATCACTATTTGATAGCATACGTTCTGCATTTAATGAAGAAAGAAGCGTAGACACATTCTGGGTGATACCTGTAGGAATTGCCCCCCATTTTCTTGCTCTTGACCATAATTCAAAAAAGTAATTCTCTGCGTATTCATTTGAAAAAAGAAGCTGAATTTCATCAATATATACCCATGTCCGACGTCCTGCATTTCGATTACTTGTGATACGATTCCAAATTTGATCTAGAATAATCAACATGCCCATCGATCGTAATTGTTTTCCTAAATCTTTTACATCAAATACGATAAAACGTTTGCTCGTATCAACATTGGTTTGGTGAGAAAACACTGATAATGATCCTACAGTATAAAGTTCAAGCTCTACTGCTAATTGTCTTGCTTCATCTTCAGGCTGCTCCTTAAGAATATTAGAAAAATCTTTTAATGTAGGCATTCCAGACCCATTTTCAAAATATTTCTTGTAGGCAAATCGGCATGAACGATCAATTAAAGTTTTTTGAGTCGGACTAAGACCAATATTTCCCCCTACCAACATTTCGCAAAGAGATAACACAAAGTCAGTCTTTAAAATGACTGGATCATCATCATCTGCATAGTCATTATTAATTTCCATCGGATTCACATGATTTTTTGATCCTGCGGATATCTGAATAACCTCTCCATTTAAAGCTTCTGCTAAAGGTGTATATTCTCTTTCAGGATCAATTACTATTACTTCAGCATCGGGATCACTCAGTAAAACAGCTGTCATTTCTTTTTTAGTAGCAAAAGATTTTCCGCTACCAGGAGTACCTAAAATAAAACCATTAGGAGCTTTTAGCTTTCTTCTGTCTAATGTCACTAAGTTTTTAGTTACTGAGTTTAAACCATAGTATTTTCCGTTCGGCTGCATAAGTTCTTGTGCAGTAAAAGGAATAAATACAGCAGTACTAGCAGTTGTTAATGTTCGATGTATAGGGACAAAATTGTTTCCCCATAAAAGCGTAGAGTTTAGACCTTCTTCTTGAAGATAATTTAACTTTGCAAACTCGCAATCATTTTTCCGACCTGCAGTTAAAATTTGCTCAATTGTGTCATCAAGCTTTCTTTCATCTTTATCAACCGCCATCACTAAAAAAGTAAAAGAAAAGAGCTTTTCATTGTCTCCTTGCATTTGATCCAACAATTCTTGTGCTTCGTCCATACTTCTTCTTAATTCCATTGGTATCAAGTTAGGATCATAATTACTTCTAGCCGCTTTTTTCTGTTCATCAATCTTTTGTTGCTCCATAAATGATAATTTTGTTTTTACCAAATCTAGTCCCTTTTGTTGATCTAAAGGCTCAATATGCAAAGTAATCTGTAAATTAGTAGGAATATCTGTGATATTAGTAATTAATTTATCCGAAAGTTCAGCAGGATAATTACGAAGATACAAAACTTGACCGTAATAATTTCCCATCTTGAAACGATCCTTACGATATTTAAAATCAAAACTATCTGGCGCAATTGCTGAATGTGTAGTTAAGCCACTGAAAAGCAAATCCTCATATTCAAAATGAAGTTTTTTATTGGGACGTAAAATATCATTGACAACCCTTAGGCGCTCAATTCCTGACAATTCTTCTACTTCACACCCCATTTCGCTAAATTGATCTTCTAAATCGCCTTGAAGTCTATTTAAAGCTGGTATAGCTTGTTCTAAAGTTTTTGCTCTTTGATTAAAAGTAATATATTTTTCTTTTTGTAAACTACTATTCCCATATTTAATCTTATTAGATATCATATGATTCATTTCTTTTCGATATACATCTAGTCCATCATCAACTAATTCGTAAGATAAGTCTTTTTCAAATTGTTTCTTGTCTTTACTTCTATTAATAATCGAAATCTGCAAAGAAGTATCAGAATCACAACTATTTAGTAACTCACAATAGGAGCTAAAAGTTAATTCTTGCTCAGATTGATCTGCAATTGCATAATTGATATCTGAAAATTTGAATGTACGAGAATAAAGCCCTTCTTTAAGCTCACACACTCCATTCTCATACATTGCTTTATATGTTAATGATCGTTGGCTAGATAAAGGTGGAGCGTCTCTACGTTGATTTTTTCCACGCTGTTTTTTCTGCTTTGCTAAGATTTTTAATACTTTTTTTGCTTGCTTATCTTTTGGTTGTTTCTTTGACTTTTTGGAATCGTTTTTTTCTAAAATCATTTAGATTGCTCCTTTCTTTAGTCTGATATATTCTTATTCCAGTTTTCGAGTAATAATTTAGAATAATCTTGCCATATTTTTCTAAAGGCATACCTTCTTTTCTTATCCAGCCAAATGCTATAATAGGTATCAATAGTGGGATAACTATATAACCGGCTGCGTCAATCGACATATGCAATACCAATACACAATATGCTGTTACTCCTACTGAGATTAATACTGCCAATACAAAAAATACTAACTGCCTAACGCTCATTCCTCCCATTAGTTTTTCTTGATAATCCTTAATTTCTTTTGGTACTTTTACTCTAATTGCCACTCAAACACCTACTTTTCTTTCTTCTGTGAAAAAATATCAGATATTAATTTCTTAAAATCTCGCAACATCTCTTTTGTAATAATTACGATCATTATGAGTGTAAAAACAAGAGAAACAATGAAAAATACATAAAGTATACTTAGTGTTAATGGATTGGAAATATTATACTGTGTTAATAATATGGATAGTATTTGTAACAAAAGAAATAGCACTCCAAAAATTAGAGTGCTGTTACAACGAGATTTTTTCATTGAAAAGTCCTTCCTACATTGCATTTGTAATAGATTTTGACCATCTTCCAGTCGCCATTACTGCGAAAATTAGTAACACGCTATTACCAATTATCCCAATCAGTGTCATTAAGAATGTTTCACTTGCTGAACCACTATTTGTTATATCACTAAAAGCCGAGCTTAAGAGATATGGATAAAACTGCATAACCATAAATATTAAAGTTCCTTGTAACGCTGTCGCTGTAAATGATTTTAGAAAATTTTTACCTATACTTGACCATTCATCATTAGGAAATGTTGCGATTGGAATAGGAGACATAGCTAAGAATGCGTATAGTTCAATAAAACGCATATTTACAACTACCTGTACAATTACTATTGAACCAATAGTAATTAGTAATGCGATAATTAAAACAGTTGATACACCTACTTTAAACATTAATCCTTCTTTTAAAATAGGGGCTAATATTTTTTTTGCGTCTAACATATCACTTACTTCTTTGTTTCCCATACCTAAATGATTAATCTTGTCAGTCATATATCCTGTTATATCCATAATCGCCCGCATAATTAAAGATACTTGATCCATAGCTATTTTACATAGTCCTAATCGTAACAATGATTTAAAGATCATTTCAATACCTGTTTGACCTCCTCCATTAGTTTCCACACGATTAGATATTCTTTGTAATTCCAAAGCAAAAAACAAAGCCAATATGCTAAAAGCTATTGGCTTTGAAACAGAATCAAGAATAGTTGTTGAATACTTATATAACTGAGGACTGAAATTTTCTAAATTGCTAGTTAAGTGGCTTGTCTTACTGCTAAAGGAAATTACTTCTAAAATAGATTCGACACACCATGTTAAAAATCCATCCATCATTTATCCTCATTTCTGTACATCCACTATGCTGCAATTGACTTAAATAACGCTGCTGCTGCTACAATCACAGCTCCACCAACAATTTGCCAAATACCTGATTGCATTTGTGGTCCATTATGATCTTTTAGAGCACCACCTAAAACAATTGCACCCCATACTGCATAAAATCCTCCTCCAATAACCGCAAACTTTGATACAATATCTATAATAGCGTTAAATGTTCCCATTAATTATTCTCTCCTTTTATAATTCATCTAAATTTATTGTTTCAATTTCTTCGTCTTCAAAATCATAAGTTTCGATTTCCGTATGTTTCAAAAACTCCTTCATATCGACATTTTTTGATAATTCAAAATCAATTGGATCATTATTTGCAATAAATTCTTCTTGATCCAACGGTGATTGATACATATAACCTGAAGGTGTCTCTTTTAACTTTTTAAATAAAGGGTGGCGTTCCAACTTAAAACGATCAGATAAAAAAGGCTTTGTGCCACGTAACATATAAATACATTTTCCGCCTTTAATCTCACGCACTTCATTTGGATCAAGTAGGTTTCTTCCCTGCTTTTGAGAGTTTTTAGTAAAACTTCCCGTAGTCCCCCTTGATTCGTTATAAGTTACTACATCAATTGTTTCTTTTCCTAATTGAGTTGAAATATACTTATGAGTACTTTGCTCGTTTCCTCCTAAATACAAAAAAGAATCACAGTTTCCTATGATTGTTTCCCAACTGTCTTTATAAAGCTTTTTACTAATCTGTGTTAAATTTTGTAAGATAACATCAACTGAAATTCCTCTACTACGTGTTGTTGCAATAACATTTTCAAAATCTGGAATTTGCCCAGTATTAGCAAACTCGTCTAACAAACACCTTACAGGAATTGGTAACGATCCATTATAAACATTATCTGCTTTATAAACTAACGTATCAAAAAGTTGTTGGTAAATCATACTTGCTAGAAAGTTCATAGTAGTATGAGTATCTGGCAAAATAATATAAAGTACAGTTTTACGATCTCCTATTGTATCTAATTCTAAGGTGTCCGTTGACGTTAATTTTCTGATATCTGGAACGTCAAAAGGAGACAAACGAACACCTAAACTAATTAAAATACTCTTAGCCGTCTTTCCTGCTGCCATCTTAAAATTCTGATACTGTTTTGCTGCAAAACAACTAGGCTGTTCTTGCTCTAATTCTTGAAATACTAAATCAATCGAAGAAATATATTCTTCATCATCTTCTTTTACTCTTGCGCGTCTTACTAAGTCTGCTACTATCCCTAAATTTTGTTCTTCAGGTTTTCCTTTCAAAATCAACAAATGGAAAATAGCTGCCAAAAAAGATCTTTGTGCATCGTCCCAAAATGAATCTCCACCCTTTTTGTTAGGGTCTGAAGTATTCTTCATTAGATTGTTAACTACTTTCAATATATCAATTTCACAATCTCCTTCTGTTCTTCTAATATAATGGAAGGGATTATAACCATCAGAATTTTTCATGGTATTCAGATTAAATACTTTTATCCGATACCCATTTTGTTGCATAATGGTAGCTGTATCACTCAAGATTCCACCTTTGGAGTCATTAATAACATAGCTTGAGTGCATTTGTAATAAATTGGGCAATACATAAAATCTAGTTTTACCTGAACCAGCTCCACCTACAACTACAACGTTATTATTACGTTCATATTCCTTATTCTTTTTTAACTTAGTTTCGATCGTTATTCTTTCTGTATTTGTAAATAAAAGATTATTTTTAAATTTTTTATCTACATAAGGAGCAATGTCTTTAGAAGTACCCCATTTGGCACTCCCATGTTCTTCGCCCATTCTTAAATTTTTCTTGCCACTTATAATATATAAATCAATCAGTAAAACAATAACCGCAATTATCGCCCCACCTTTCATAGCAATTTTTGAAAAAGTAAATGGAGAAATGGTAAATGTCTTAGGTTCTAAGAACTTATCAAATGCTTCATTTACTACATTTATCCATGAAGAATCTGCATTTTGAGGAATCGAGAAATAAACCATAAAAAACAAAGTACCTAAGTAAAAGAAAAAAGCAGCAAGTACGACACCAAAAATGAGGTCTTTTTTGGTAATATTCATCGTTCTTGCCCCTTAGTTTTATTTTTCGATTTCTCTTTTAGTTGTTCTCTTTGTTGATTTATTTCTTGCGCTTTGTCCTCCAATTTATCAAGTTTTTTAGCTAATGATTTATCTTTATCCTTGCCACCAGCAGAAAATTTTTCAATATTTTTATTAGGTTTCTCCTGCTGTTGTTCTCTATTCTGTTCTTTTTCATTAGTAAATTTTTGTAGCACATTTTCTAATGCTAAATTGAGTGTATCTCTATCTTGAGCTTTAAAGAAAACATGTATTTTACCCGTCTCTTTGTTTCTTTTTACTGCAAAATCTACCTTGTATTTCTTTAGTTCATTTGCAAGTGGCTTTAAATCAGTCTTTGAGACATCAATATGTTCTAACGCTCCATGCTTTTTTAGTTGATTATAGCGCTGTTTTCCTGTAGTTCTCTGCTTTTTAATTTGATTAGTTACTGCTTTTGTTGAGCCAGTAACAATTGACACCCCTCCCCTGATCATTTTCTGTGTTAAATTTCGCATTAAGCTTTTACCTTCATCAAAAACAAATTCCGCCACTCGTTCGTCATTTGCTGCCATTTTAGCAACCTCCTCTTTAAAATAACCTTGAACCATATTATCAGAAACAAATTCATATTTAAGTTGTTCATATCCTGCTCGTTGCATGATTTTATTTCGAGATATTCTAAAACTTTCATAGCCTTTTATATATTGATCACGCTCATTGAAATAAGCTTTCGCTTTGTTCTTTGCGTATCTCTCCATGAATCGTAAATCATTTTTTTCAAAAAAAATTGGGGACAGTATTTTTTCAAGTTTTAATTGTTGTATATGATAGTGAACAAAGTTGTCTACACTTAATTCGTCATTCACACGTCCTTCATTTCTTCTATCAAACATCGGCAAACGATTGACACCAAATGACGTAATCTCTTCTTGTAGAAAGTTATAATCAGGTGGACGGTGATTTTTTTGGTAAAAAGAATACCACTTAGTTTCCGCTCGAATCAGTTCCATATTAAAAAGTTGTCTTACCCGATTATCTTTACGATCAATAAAAGTCATATTTTTTAATAAAAATATGACTTGGAATTTATATTCTTCTAAATAATCTTCGAGTTCTATAGGTTCGCCTAATTCTTTTACTGTTATATTCATAGATATATCCTCACATAAGCTTTTTACCTACGTTTTTTTACGTTGTAAGGCAAAATTAGTTTCTCTTTAGGAATTTTGTCTTCTTCTGACACGAAAAATTCAAAGTATCCTTGCTCATATACATTTTTGTTTCCTCTTTTATTGCTAGTTCTTTCTTGATCAATCATTACTTCCTCATAAACTGCGTCTCCACTAATAACTTGCTTTCCACCTACTACTGAAATAAAAGTCTTATAGTTACTTTTTGTCACTAAGGCTACTGTTGAAACATAAAATATACTTTCTTCATTGACTACTTTATTTCCGAAAAGTTCTGCAACTTTATTAATGGATAGACGAATACTTGATAAGTTATTCTCTGAATCAAAATTTAACTTAACTTCTTTACCAATAGTCAAGTAGATAGTGATTCCTTCATTTCTATTCGTCATAAAATTTGTACTCCCTCTTTCTTAATTATCTTCTTTCATCAATCATATCTTCATAACGATCGATTGCTACTAATGACATTAACGCCACACCAATAAATCCGCCTAAAAATAAACCACTTATAAATAGCAACATAGACAATACCTCCTTAAAAATTGAATAAAAAAAACAGCCTTATTTTTAAAATAAGACTGTTTCTGGATCAACCAATTGTGATTGACTTAAACTATGATCTAAACATAATTCAAAATGTAAATGGTTACCTGTGCTATTTCCTGTCGAGCCAACATAGCCAATGATCTGACCTTGTTTTACTTTGTCGCCAACTTTGACTTGATATTCTTGTTGGTGGGCATATAAAGCCGTTGTACCGTCTTCATGCTCAATAGCTACATAATTCCCCCATGAAGGGTGAAACTCCGCTTTAACGACCGTTCCTGCTTTGCTGGCATAGATTGGCTCGCCTTGTGCTGCTGCCAAATCTAATCCTCTATGAAATTCTCCCCCACGAGTACCAAACGGACTAGAAATCGTATAGTTTTTCACTGGTACAATATATCCTTCTTTACTTAATTGTGGTCCTGCGACTTCCTTGTCGTAGTCCGTTAAATGATAGGTCTCGATCAAACCATTTAATTTTTGATCGTATTTCGTATCAGTTGCATATCTGCCAGTTAAGAATTTAGTTGCTTCTTGATAAGTTTTTGCGTTTGTTTTCCATACACCACTATAAAATTGACTATTACCAGTCAAACCTTCTTTAAGCAGCTGTGCATAGTCATTTAAGCTATCTTCATAGTTTTCATACTGTCTAAAAGTAGCTTGTGTGGTGTAAAGAGTGCCGTCACCTAAATCCTCTTGTGTGGCAAAAGAAACACCTTTTCCGTTATGTGTTCCTTTGATTCCGAACAAGTTATAATTTGGCGCTTGTGCTAACTGACTTTGTCCGCTAGCTGATTCCAAAATGGCTTGCGCAATCATGACAGAAGCGTATAAATCGTTCTCCTGTCCTACTTTGCGAGCAGATTCGCCGATTTTTCGGACAAAGCTTTCTACGGACTCATCTTTTTCAAAATGAATGTTTCCTTCAGCCGTTTCTTTGCTTGAAGGAACTAATTCTTGAATAGGCGCAGTTGGCGTTTGGTGATACGGTTTTGACTCGCTTTCTGCTGGTTTAGCTTGCTGTTCTTCTCTTGTTGCCGTTGCTTGATTGTTTGGAGCAACAGACGGTGCTTGCTGATTGTTTGAAGGTTCAGTTGTTGGCTGAGTCTGTGATTCATTCGTAGAACTGCCAGTGTTCGGCTTTTCTGGTTTCGATTCACTCGGCTTTATTTCGCTAGGTTTAGTTTCATCTGGTTTAGACTCACTACTGGATTCCGTTGTACTTGTTGAATCTGTCGTACTGTCTTCTGTAGGCTTTTCAGACGATTCTGTTGTAGACGTCGTATCTGTCGAGCTAGTTGTTGTATCATCGGTTGTACTTTGATCTGTACTACTTTCTGTGGAATCAGTCGTTGTTTGTGTAGTAGACGTTCCTGTTTGTTCATCACTACTTGAAGTAGATTCTTCAGACTGATTATTCATCGTGCTGGATTGACTGGTTGGCGTTGAAAGCTGTTCATCTGCTAATACCTGTAACGGTGTTGTCAATAGCATTTGAGAAAGAAGAACAGCGGAAGCTACTTTTGAAATATGCTTTTTTTTCACTTTTTCTCTTTCCTTTCCTGTATTACATCTAAGATAACTTTATTTTATGAATTTTTTATAAAAATATATATAAGTTTTGTCACTCATTATATTCTGTTCAATAGAATACAACTTGAGAGACCAACAAGAAAAACTAACCCAATCAGAATAGGATAAGCATTAGCTAATTGAAATATTAGGATAGAAAACACTTTGAAGTTAGAATAAATAGCTTTCTTTTCTGTGAAGCGCCATTCTATTTTATTTGTTTGCTTTGCCTTTTTAGTATCCTTATCGGGAGTAATACTTTCCTTTGCTGCTTCAGTTCTATTAGTTGAAGTCGCCTGTTGGTCATTTAGACGTTGTTTATTGACTGTCTTATTTCTCGTTGTTTCTAATCCTAAAGCTTGTTTAATATCATGTGAACCATTTTCAGCTGAGTAAGATCGAACATACCTAGCTTGAATTAATGCACGATTAGCTGTGTGTAATCCTCCCTCACATCTAAAAATAGTCATTAAAGGCGAATCACCTTCTTGTGGGATATCCAATAACTTACCCTCTGATTGGTTAACAATTTTATTTGTAGTGATCTCATATTCATAAATCTTGCTAAAATCAGTCGCATAAATTGTTGATTCTACGCTAGATTGTGGTAAATTACGAAGAACTCCCCCACCTTGAACTAAATTATGTGCCATCAAAACGTAGTTTCCTTTTCCAAGTAACTGGTTTGGATAATAGGTTCCTAAGCCAACCATTAAATTGTCATTGCTCATTCCTGCAAGAATCTTGGAGTATATACCAGAAGACGGAATATAGAGAGAACCAATTCCCCACTGGTTAACAAGAGCCTCGTAGCTCAGCTGTGCTTCCGCATAGTCTGTAGGCGTAACAGGTTGGATTTGATTTTCATTGTATGTTGCTTTCCCTATTGTCGTTTGTTGTATCTCCTTGATCTCTTTCTCTGATTGTATAGGGTGAGTGATTTGCTGTGCTTGTTTGATTGTATTTTCGGGACGAAGAAGAACGGTATAACCATAAAATCCACAGATTGCTAAAATCAGGCTACTTAGTAGCCACAATAACGGTAAGGCTTTAATGATTTTCTTTACTATATTGATCTCTCCTTTCCCTAAAAACAATAACTAAAATAGGAAAAGCACCTTTTTCAAAGTGCTTCCCCTTCATTCTTATTTTTCGTTTTTATTTACTTTTTTCTTAGTTGTAACATACAATGCTGCACCTGCAACAGCAGCAATTCCTAGAACGATTAAGCTTCCAATATTAACCAATGATCCAGAAGTTTGTGGAATTGATTTTTGTGGTGTTGTTGGAGTTGCTGGCGTAACTGGTGTTTTTGCAGTTAGTGTTTGTTTTTCATTTTTCAAATCAAAGTGTTTGGCATATTCGTTTTTGTGTTCTTTGTCTGTATAAGCAATATGAGTCGCAACTAATTTTTCGCCGTCTTTCAAAGTATTCGTTTTGTAGTTATAAACCGCTTTGAACTCATAGGTCATTTCGCCTGCTTTGTGTTCTGATTCGTCCGTACCTACAACAGTAACTTTTCCATTTTTATCAATTTTATGGAATTGTGTTACATAGTAGAATGTTTGACCGATATCTTCTTTAGGTACAGTTGCTTTTACTTCATCAATTAATGTTTGATCTTTCGTTGGATCAAAAGTTTTGCCACCATCTTTTGTTACGAATAATGTTTCAATAGTTGGCAATTCAGGCACGACTGGACGAATCGTTTGTTCTTTATTCGTTAAGTCGTTGTGTTCTGCAACTTTTGCTCCATCTTTAATGAATAATTCTTCTGTAAATACATAAGAAACAGTGTTGTCATCTTTTGAAGTATCTACCATTTGTTTAATAACGTCTTCTACTTTATCGCCTTCAGCTACAAAATCATGAGAACCTTCCCAAACGACTTTAGCATTGTCATAGTCGTCGTTAACAATTCTCCAAAGTTTGATTTTGTTTGTATATTCGACACCTTTTTCAACGTTAGTAATTGTAGCAACGTCTTGCATTGGTGTTTCTTTTGAAGGTGTAAATGTTTTTTCTCCGTCAACAGTAGCTTTTGTGCGGATAGTTGGCATTTCTTTCACTTTATTAGTTAAGAATAATTTGCTTAAATGAATCACATTTGAACCTTCATTGATTTTAGCTTCTGGTACAGTCAATGTTTTAATTGGTTCTTTTTGTCCGTCTTCAGTAATGGTAAATGTGTATTCACGTTTTTCAGCATCAAATTTGCTGTTAATGATTAAATCTTTAATTGTTTTGTAGCCTTCTGGAGCTTTTACTTCTGACATTTTGTAGTCGCCATAAGGGACTTCATTGAATGCCCAGTATCCATCATAGCCGTTTTCATCTGTTTCAGTTGTTACTTTACGTTGTTCGCCTTTTGTTGGATCAATAGGAGTTAACGTGAAGTCAATTCCATTGTAACCAGTCTTAGTATCGCCTGATTTTGAATCAACATATTTAAAGCCGTCAAGACTAAATTTGATTACATTTTCTTGTGAAGTGCTTTGAGTTTCGATTACTTTTGTATCTTGATCTTTGTAAGTAATAGAAAATTCACGTTTCGTATTATCAATTTGGTAGCCTTCTGGAGCAACAAGTTCTTGCCAGTAGTAGTCACCTAATGCTAAGTGTTCAACACTTGCTTGTTGTTCTTCGTCAGATAATTCAAATTTCACTTCGTCGCCTTCTAATTTGTTTCCTTTAGAAGTTGTTGGTTTGAAGTTTTCAGACCATTTCACAGGAGTACCGTCTTTGTGGAATAATCCGTATTGTGCCCCATCAAAAGTAGCACGTCCTTGTGTTTCTTTGCCTGTTTCAGCGTCTTCTTTCGTTAACAATGTTGAACCAGTTACTTCTTGGTTCGTTCCTTCAGTGCCTTTTATAATTACTGCTGTTGTTTGGTTTGCATATTCGATTTTCACTGTTACTGGTTTGAATGTGTTAGCAAACCCATTAGAAGCTGTTTTTTCAGTAATTACATAAGTACCTAATGGCAAATCTTTTCCTGTTTCTGCATGACCTTTGTCGTCCGTTGTAATAGTGCGAACAACTGTCCCTGTCTCAGTTCCCTCATGAATTTCAAATACATTTCCTGCTAATGTATAGTTAGCATTCCACATATCTTTTCCTGTTTCTACACCAGATTTTTCAATCAGGATTTGTCCTTTAGCTTTTTGGTTACGTTGTGTTAAAGTAACTGTTTGTCCTGCGACAACATCGCCTTCTACTACGTCAGAATCGCCAATAGCTGATCCTAAAACATAAGGAGCTGGTACAGCAATTTCTGTTGCTTTCACATGCACACCATGATTAATTCCTTTAATCGTTGCTAAACCATTTTTATCAGTAGTGACAGTTTGTGCTGAAGGCGCTCCTTTACCACTAAACTCTACTTTGAATTGCGTATTAGGAACAACTTCGCCAGTTTCTTTATCTACTTTTTTAATTGTAATATCTCCAACTGTTTGAATACGTAAATTCACGCTGTAGTTATTAGGGTCTTTTACACTTGGTAAGTAGACTGTTTGTGAGCCTGTTTTTTCTAATGCGATTGGTGTTCCTTCCATGTATGAACGTTTAAAAGAAATACTTCCACCTGTCACATTAGGATCAGTAGGAGTTACATCTACTGATTTACCATCAGCTGCAATGTTCCAGTTAACTTTTGCACTATTAGAAACTTGAGTTTCAAAAGAATTTAAATCTACAGAAGAAGTTAATTTTTTAGTTTCGCCGAATGTTAGATCAATCGTCTTGTTGTTAAATTCTGGCAAACGTTTATATTCTTTGATTCCATCATAAAGTTTTTGCTTTTTAGCCTGAAAATCAGGAATACCACTGATAGAGTCAACTTTGATTCCATATTGTGGTAATAATTCCCAAATGACAGCTTGTGTGACAATTCGGTCTTCATTGGTAAAGTTAGTCCCAAAAGCATAAAACGTATTCCAAATGACAGAAGCAATTTGTGCGTCTTTAGGAATGTCAGTTACAGCAACTGCTTCATAATCTGGATTATTTGTATTAATAAAAGGCACACCGGGTTGAATACAAAATACAATTCTATCCGTAGCCCCATTGTTAGGAGAAACTGCCATTGCAGCTGTTGCATCGCTCCATGGTTGCCCATGCTTCGTACCATGCATAGTATAAACATTACTTGCATCATAATAGATATCGCCTTTTTCTCCAGGCTTCATCGTAATATTATCGGCATTTACGCTTGGTGAACTAAGTCCAAAGCCTAAAAACATTGCCAATGCCCCTAAAATCATCAATAGGTACTTGGGAACTTTCCACTTATTTCTCTTGTTTTTCATTTTCACAATATTCTCCCTCTCTTCAATCAATATATAAGTACAATAAAAAAAGAGCGCCACCCAAAGGCTCTCTCCACCGACTGACATTAAATTCTAGATTGGAATCACCCCCCTTAAAGAAAATAAAACCCTTCGATATCAATTTGAAAAAAGGGTAAAAAAAAGACACCTAAGAATTTTCTTAAGTGTCTTGGCAAACAGATTTTATTATTCTTGAACTAAAAATGAAGATACGCCATAAGAATTTGAAGTAATACCTTGTGCTAACAAGCCATCTGCATATTGATCAATCCATGCTGTTGCTTCAGCTTCTGTATCAAATACTTTTGTTCCTTTTTCAATATTGTGAGCAGCGTTAGCTTCATCTGAAGCAGAATACCAAACTGTCCATTTTTCAACTGGTTGCGGTGGTGTTACATCGCCACCTTCATTACCGCCATTGTTGTTTCCGTTGTTGTTATTTCCATTATTGTTTCCTTGATTGTCTTGGTTTCCATTATTTCCAGTGTCGCCGCCTTGATTTCCTTGATTATCTTGGTTGTTATTTCCACCTTGATTTTGATCAGGATTTGGAGTTGGAGTTACCGTTCCACCTTGATTCCCATTGTCAGAAGGTGTTGAAGGTTGAACTGGTTGTTCTGGAGTGTTTGCTCCGCTATCTCCAGCTGGTGTAGTAGGTGCAACAGATTGGTCAGCTGAGTTAGTTGCATTACTTGTTGTATCTTGAGAAACTGCTGGTTGTCCTACTGGTTGAGTTGGATTAACTTTGTCTGTATCTTGAATAACTGTTTGAGCTACTGTTTCACCTGCGCTATTTTGAACAGTTGCAACATTGCCTTCAAATACTAACTTGTTTCCCGCATAGATCAAGTCAACATTTGCAATCTTGTTGATATCAGCCAATTTTTGAACAGTAATGTTTGTTGCTTGGCTAATACCACTTAAAGTGTCGCCCCAAACGATCGTGTACTCATTGCCTTTGATATCAGCTTTAATTTGTTCTACTGTACGTGGTGTCCATTCTTCTGCGCTCACTTTTTCCTGATTGATTGCTAACGCAATTCATCCTACTGTTACACCGACAGCTAACACTTTCAATAATTTCATGTTTTATTCCTTCTTTCTTTTTAATTTTTATTATATTAATACTATACCATTAATGGAATAGTATTGCAACCATTTTATATTAGATTTTTTACTTTTTTTCATTTATAATATTTCTGTAGACAATCAAAACCACAGAAAGGTGGGATTAATATGAACATCACTAATATAGAAGAACTAAAAGAATGGATTGAAACTAATTTAGTTACTAAACAAGAAGCAATCAAGATTACTGAACAATCTCCTAAAGGATTTCAGCAGTCTGTTCGCACAAATGTAATCAAACCATTTTATGAGAGCAAGGAAGGAAAAGGTCCTTCAGTAGTTCGTCTCTATCTAAAAAGCGATATTGAAACCTATGCTAAACAGTTAAAAGAGAAAAAGCAGAAACCATAATTACAGTTTCTGCTTTTTATAAATTGATATTAATGGAGATATGCTATGAAAAAATCACACATCGTTACATTAGCAACAATTTTCTTACTTTGCGTTGCTGCATTTTTTTTTTTTACCAACTCGCCCAAAAACAATAAACATATCACAGCGAGGACAGCAACCACAGAAAGTACAATAAAAACAGAAACTGTCTATCCTTCTTTGAATGAACTAAAACAATTGCAAGGTTCAGATATAGAAATTCTAGGGAAGACTCAAATTACTACTGTTTTATTTCAAAATAAGAACATGGCTATTCTAACTACAGAGAACAACAAAGAAATACAGCTTCCCTTAATTGTGACTGATAAGAAAAACAACTTGTTTGAAATACCAAGCCTCACTTACTCAAAGAAAAATCTAAAAGTTGGTGAAGTCTTCGGTTTAGCTAAAAAAGATAATCACTATCTAGCATACAAATTATAAATAGGGAGACATTTGGCTCTCTATTTTTGTACCTCATTTAAAAAATTTTACTATATAATATTGTGATTATTGTATCAAAATCATAAAATGATATTTTGAGATCATAATCGTTAACTTTTGTTTAATTGAAATACTGTAATAAGCTGGCATTCTTTTGTTTTTCTATACGCTATGTCGATTTGAAAGTTTCTTTGTAAGAGTGATTTAAATACTGCTTGCCAGCAAGTATCATATTGTGACAAATCATATCCATATTTATCTAACCATTTAATAAAAGTATCGTAAGTAATGCTACGACCAATATTTTTCTTAGCATATTGCATAACCAATTTTTTAAATTCGGGTTTATTAGAATATAATACTTTCTTTTTTTCTTCGATCATTTTATTCTCCTTAATAAATTAAAATGTTGTTTTGTTTATCCGTTACTGCAATTTTGATATTTAAGTTACCAGACTCTCTATCTTGTTTTATTTGCACTGACTGATCTTTGATCCATTTGATATAATTATCCAAGTTTGCTACTTGGTTCTTCCTTTTCATATCACTTAGAAATTGAAAAAGCTCTTTTTCATTTTTTAACCATTCCATACCAACACCTCATAAAAATTAATTTATTTTTCTTCTAGAGCAATTTTTTGCAGTTTTAGAAGAGTAACCCACGCTTTCTCTACTTTTTTGTTATTCCTTTTATCAATATAAAAAAGTTTGCTAGTTACACTTTCTGGATATTTTAAAAGTGGATATAAATCCCAAGTCAGATATTGAACTCTTCTTAAAGATACTTCATGAGATTCTTTAGGATTATAATTTCTATGAGTGGCTAAATCATATTCAAAATACACTTCGTCAATTGTGTTATCGAAGTAACTTTGTTCGCATTGAACTCTCCTACCTCCCCATATTCCCAAAAAAAAATACTAGAGCTATACCCACATTTACCTTAAAAATACTTGAGAACTCGTTTTTATTACTTTTACCAAAGCGAATACGATTCAAATTTCTCAGCTCCTTTATATACTTGTTAAGGAATTAAAGAAGTAAACTATTACTTATGAATTGCCAAAACTCTTTCTTATCACATATTCATTATTAATCAATTCAGAAAGTGTATCACAAGGATAAATACGTTTTTTACTTCTTTTTTGGTGCTCTTTTACTAGCCAATCCAATTTTTCTATAGTTTCATCAGAAAATGCATACTTTTTTCTTTTTTTCTCAGTACTCATAGGTGTACCCTCCAGTTAAATTAGGTGTCCCCTTATTTTTTAGATACTTGATTCTTTTGTTTATTAGTTTTCTCATAAATGTTACAGTTTTTTTACGCAGGGTTTCTAGCGATAGCAACCCCAAACTCTCGAAAAGTGTTTTTGCTCCCTAGAAAAACGAGCGGACGGTTTTAATCGTCATCTTATGTTTTTCGTGATAGCTGATCATCGCAAATAACCTTTTCTGTGTGTGCCCTACCCATCAATAACGTACCATCTGATAACACAGCCGTACTTTTTTAGGTGGTTTATCCTTCCTAAGCCCCTATTAGACACGCTGATTAACTTAGAAAGTCCTGTAATTTTTCAGTTGTCAAGGAACACCCAAAACATCAAAGTAAGTTTACGTGTATCGCTTAGTGTCATGTGACTCCTTGCCAGCAAACGTTAAATAAATATTTAGCGCTGTTTCGTGTCCGTGTGCTTACTTGTCCGTTTTTTCGATAGCAATAACTCCCTGCTATTAGGTTGTTTGTTAGAAAAAACTAACAAACAAAAAAATCAAGTATCATTAGTCAAAACAGTAGCTAGGCACTGATTCGTTTATATTTTTTGCGTGCCGCACTCTTTCTTTTTTCCCATTCCTCTTTTTGCATTTCTCTATATCGAACTTTCGACTCTCTTAAGAGCTTCTGACGTGCTTTCATTTTTGAAAACACATGATTTGAAACAATTAAAGGTAACTCCGAACAGCCTCTACAAGCAACGATCTTGCCGTCAAAATAGATAGCTTTTATTTGATCAAAAAAGCAAGTTAATTCCTGTTCACTTGATAATTTTTTAGCGTATAAAATAATTTCTTTACCTGAAAAATCAGTAATTTTACGCTTGATCGTTCGATTAGAAAATTTTATGTGTTGTCGATTAAACAATACAAATTCGCAAGTAATTTGTTTTAAATTTTTAGGTTTTAATTCCATATTTTTCTCCGCCCTTCTGCTTCAGTTGCTGATCATTGGGAAGCCAAGCACGACAAAAAGAGGGCAATCACACATGAAGTGTAATTGCCCTCTTAAGTCACAAATCAGCTGCAAACAGTATAAACAAATATATCTAGAAAATTGCACACTAAGTCTACTCAAAAAAGTAGCCAGAGAAATACAAATTTTCTTTTAAAGAATTTAGGTAGCACAAATAAACTAGTTAAATTCTTAAGAAATATATGTTAGAATATGCCTGTTGCAGTTAAATCTGCAACAAAAGTGGCAGTTTACCTCTTCAGCGTGGTACATACGTTGAATTGAGGACGGCTAGCGATTCATGACCTGAAGTAAGAGTTGGCGCTCTTACCCAGCGAGATCACTAGTCGGTCTGCTCTTTTTTGTTGGTTGATTTATTGCTTGGCTTCTCAATGATCAGCAGTCTGGATTGCTAATCAATAATTTTTTTAATCTACGTTTCTACAAATTTACGGTAGCACATCTTCAAATTCATTACAAGCTTTTTTATTTTTCACTTGACAAATTTGTGTAAGTACTAATTATCGTAAAACAATTATATTTTGATATACACCACCTCCACTCACATAGTTGTGAAGCGCTTCTGGAATTATTTTAACATTTAAAATCATTAATAACAAAGCTTACATTACGCACTTTTCACGTTGTTTATTATAAATACTACCGTTATCGAATAAAGAACACTCATGAAAGTTTTAATGAAAATTTAGAAACTAAATAACATGATTTATTCTAATTTTTTCTTTGTTAAATGATCATGCAATATATATCACAATAAAATTATACCACTCATCGTCCATATTGCAAACATATGTTCGATATTTTTCTAATCTAACCAATTTTCAAGATTTACAGCAGGTAAAGAGTTAGTTTCTGCGTTTTTTTCATGTGCCAATTTAGCAGGAATAGCTTTCTCAGCAAACCAGTTTTTTACGTAAATAAAAATTAGGTTTTGTAGGTTATCAACTTTCTCTGTTTTCTGTTTTTGATATGCCTTCAGTAAAGTCATGTACAATCCTTTATCTGCGTCAACTCCATAATACTCAATTTCTTCGTAAACAATAATTGTATTTTTTGATTCTTGGGCTTTATGCTTTGCATTGTGTATAGTTTTGACTGTTTGTTGTGCTTCACTGTAACTATTTGAAAAAGTTTTAATCAATTTCAAAACATTAGTTGGGATAAAGGTGTCAATGCTGGAATCAGTCATTATATCAACAAAATTTTCTAGCAATAATTGATCTTGTAGCTGATCTTTGTCAGTGTCTATATTGTGTCTATTAGTGTCTAAAGAATTATTAGAATATAATATATTGTCTGCGATTTTCGCATTTACAGGAGAACTATTGGTATCACTGGCTTTTTCTGTATTTGCGATTTTCGCATTTACAGGAATAACCTTGATATCATCGTCTTTTTCTGTATTTGCGATTTTCGCATTTACAGGATTTGGGATTAGTCGTTCTTCTTCGTTTATTTTAAATACGTCCTCTGAAGTTACTTCAGGTTTACCTAGATACAAAAGGTTTGGCGTAGTTTCAATTTTTCCGTTTGCTTTTTTGATACGTCCTTTCTTTTGCTTCAGCAGTCCTGCTGCCTCTAATTCTTTTTTTATTTTAGAAATTTTACCTTCTCGACAGTTTAGTAATCTCATTAACTCTTCAATGGTGTAAATAAAATAAATATTATCCTCAGAATCTACCCAATTGTTTTGTACTGAGTAATCAAAACGTGCTTTCAAAAGCACATAGGTTATTTTCGCATCATTTGATAAATTTAAATATTTCTCGTTTGTAAAAAATACTTTAGGCATTTGATAGTATTTTTCACGATAAACTTCTTTTGACTTGTAGTATTTAAATTCCGACATAATATTACTCCTTTTATTTTCATGTAGTGGAGTAAGTAATTAAAATATGCTATAATATAATAAATTAAATCTTTTAATTACTTACACAAAGACTATTGCAGGACGCCAATCCAATCAGCAATGGTCTTTTCTGTATTTACATTTAGTATACAGAATAAAACCATCAATCTCAATATTTTTATAAAAACATTTTAATCAGATTAGCTTTGTATAAAATTATAAATTTATAAAGTTATAAAAATATAAGTTCATAAAAAAGATTTATTTTAAGAAATAATGAAACGCTTTAAATCCATCTATATAAGCATTTATAAATACGTATTTTTATACTTTTATAAAATTATAAAATATTCCTGTTTACATTTTATTTCGATAGCAGTATAATATTTTTATAAAATTATAAAATTATAAACAGGAGGTATTAACAAATGACAAAAGTATTAACCACAGGGAATTTTAAAGGTGGTGTTGGTAAAACAACTAATGCTGTGTTAACAGCTTATACATTATCTAACAAGGGTTACAAAGTCTTAGTTGTTGATCTTGATCCGCAAGCTAATGCTACAGAGCTATTATTTGCGACTATGACCAATGTATACAAAATAAAGCCTGAATTTAAAGAAACATTATTTGTTTCTATTCAAAATAATAAAATTTCTAATTCACTAATCTCAGTGAAAGAAAATTTAGATCTATTACCATCATTTACTGATTTAGAAAAGTATATTGATTATTTAGCGGAATTATATGACGATGATTATTCTAAAGATACGCATTTCTCAAATTTATTAAATGAAATTAAAGAGAACTATGATTTTATTATCATTGACGTACCACCACAATTAAATAAATTTACTAATTCTGCTTTAGTCGCAAGTGACTATGTTATCGTAATTCTGCAAACACAGGAACGCTCGTTAAAAGGAGCTGAAAAATATATAGAACATTTAATTCAATTAAACAATGATTATGGAACAGAAATAGATATTTTAGGCTTGCTACCGGTACTAGTTCAAAACGGTAATGATTTAGACCTCGATATTATTGAAGACGCAGAGTCATTATTTGGAAAATCGAATATTTTCAATACAAAAATCAAAACAATGCAGAGATTGAAAAGGTATGATAGAACTGGCATAACCGATAACCCAAAAGACATTCATGATAAAAGAGTCCAACAAGTTTATCAAAGTGTTAGTGACGAAGTAATACAACGTATTAATCTTTTAGGATAAGGAGCTTTTAAAAATGACTAATGAAAAAAATGAATCAATTGGTTTAAATGCCATAAAAAGAAAAAATAAAACACAACGACCTGAAAATATTGTTCCAGAAAATTCTGAAGCCTTGAATAATACAACTGATTCAGGCAAAATTCTAGAACAATCCAAAAAACGACTCACAACTAAAGATTTACCTAAATCTATAAGAATGCCACTAGATACTCACACTGCAATCAGCACGATTGCGACAATTGAAGATAAAAAAATATATGAAACGTTAAATAAAATTGTAGAATTTTATATAAACAACATGAATCCAGCAAATAAAAAAATTGTAAAAAATAGTATAAAAGCAGTGCAAAACATCTATAAAGATACCGATAATTAATTTATAAAATTATAAAATTATGAATTTATAATTTTATAAAACTATAAAAAGGATAGAAGTTTTTCTATCCTTTTTATTTATACCGAAAAGTGAGAATCACTGTAATTCAATATATGATATTCAAAATTTAAGTATCCACCAGCTTATTAATACGTAAAACTTAAAACAGTCGATTCCTATTTCATTAATTAGTTGTTGACCATATCCCCAGATTTCATCTGAAAGATTTTCAAGTGTTATATACTTAAGCTCATATTGCTTTATAATGTTCATTCTAAACAGCTCCATTTATGTTTCTGGTAAAATTCAATATGACGTATTTCATCGTAGTGAACTTTGTTTTTTCCGACATAGATTCCTAGCTCATCACTTCCAAAAATTTTACCGATAATATCATCTGGATAGTATCCTTCAGCATTTCGTTCTTCTTTTTGAATACATACAGGTCTATTTTTTATGACTGCAGCGTTCAATACTTCTGTAATCTCTTCAGTCGTCATTTGTTCTTTTGCTAAGTTTTGATTGGCGCGTTGTTCATTCTCAGCATCGATTTCTTCAGTATGATCTGATAAATAGAATCCTGCCCACTTTAAACGTCCACGATCATTGTAATCAATCATTTTTAAGCCCTCCTATGCCCCCTGCATGTCCACCAACTAACGTGCTTCTTGTAATACTTCTGGCACCTTCAAGCTTGGAAGAAGCGTGTACAATTGACGTAAAACCATACTTCTGCCTAATTTTATCTATTATTTTGTCTAGTTTTTCGTCATCAATCTGTTTTTGCGGATCACTAAACAAATCTAACTGAAGCGAATCAGTGTATACTAGATTGCTATAGGCTATTCCGACGTGTCGGACTTCTTGCCCCTCATAGTATTTATTAAATAAGAACAGACAATAGTCCTGTAGCTCTCTTGTATTATCTGTGATAGGTATCTTCATCTGGTGTGAAAACCCTGGTCTCGTTTCTAAGATCGACGTTCCAATGTGTAAATGAACACAACCTGTTTTACAGTGGTGTTGCCTAATACGGATTGCTACTTGCTCAGCCATTTCTTTTACGACCAGTTCGATTTCATTTCTTCTAGTATAATCTCGTGGTAACACTTGTGAATTGCCATAAGATTTTTCCTTTGACGGTTCTGGTGGGATTGCTATGTCAGTTCGATCAATACCATTTGCATGGAAGTACAGCTGTAACCCAATCACGCCTAAACGGCTCTTAATGGTGTATGGATTCCAATTAGCTAAATCTTTGATACTCATGATCCCCATTTGGTTGAGCCTTTTTTTCATTCGAGAACCGATACCCCAAAAGTCTGTCATTTCAGGAATATTCCATACTTTATCAGGAACATTTTGATACGTCCATTCGGCAATAAATCCTTCATTGTTCTTCGCTTCGTTGTCTAAGGCAAGTTTGGCTAACAAGGGATTATCTCCGACACCTACTGCAGCAATCAATCCTAGATCTTCTTTAATACGTTCTTGGATCATTTGAGCTAACTTCTTTCTACGTTGGCTTCGTGTTCCTTCAGTCGTAAAAAGATTCAGTGATCGGGTCACTTTTAAGATTGATTCATCGATCGAGTAAATCAGTAGATCTTCATCAGCCACATATCTTCTGAAAATATTATTTACCTGCATATTTCGCTTGATATAT
>JACRYO010000148.1_pt1 | contig 30143 bp, 28 predicted proteins | sample 8023221 | NCBI WGS metagenome assembly JACRYO01 (sample SAMN15823180, study PRJNA655841) | gut metagenome | isolation source: fecal sample D85 from dog with diarrhoea from SPCA | host: Canis lupus familiaris | place: South Africa: Mmabatho, Mahikeng | collected 2019-09 | reverse complement strand
AAATAGCGATAAAGGCGTTTAAGAAACGAATTTCATATTTTTAATAACAATTATATGTCTCATTATTATTAGGTTTATTAGTTTATCTAAAATAATAAGTAAAATAAAAGGAAGTGAAATGATGAAAAATCTCAAAACATTGATTGTCTATTATTCACGAACTGGAAATACAAAGGTAGTTGCTAAACTGATTCAAGAAATGGTTGGTGGAGATCTTGTATAAGTTGAAACAGAAAAAAGACCAACAGATTAATGGATAGAAAGAAGTTAGGAAATTTGAATAGAGAAAAATTCGGTGCTATTTTACCAATTACATTATTATCTTATTTTTTGATATTGATGGATAATTCAATCATTTTTACAAGTTCTGTGCAGATAGGTAAAAGTTTAGGGTTATCTGCCTCAGCACTTTCATGGGTATCAAGTGCGTATACACTCACTTTTGGAGGTTTTTTGCTATTAAGCGGACGCCTTTCTGATCTGTTAGGAAGAAAACGTATTTTTTTGATAGGCTTACTGATTTTTGGTTTCAGTTCTTTAATGATTGGGCTATCGAAAACAGCTGAAATGGTCATTATTATGCGTGCAGTACAAGGAATTGGTAGTTCCATTATCGCACCGACAACTTTGGCATTGATCATGGATGCCTATCAAAATAATATGAGACAACGTGCGATTTCTTATTATGGAGCAACTGCGGGAATTGGCTCAAGTATTGGCTTATTAGTTGGTGGTGGACTGACTAGCTTGATTTCTTGGCGTGCTGGCTTTTTAATAAATGTTCCATTTACTCTCGTATTATTTATATTAACATTGAAGTATGTGAAATCATCAGCGCGTCGAAAAGAAACTATCGACTATTTAGGCAGTTTACTTTCCATAATTGGTTTGGTGGGTATTATCTATGGTTTTACTGAAGGGATATTTAGCTTCATAGTTGTAGGTATTATCTTTATATTCTTGTTTATATTATGGGAGAGAAAGACTTCTTCGCCCATTCTACCTTTAGCACTTTTTCAAAATAAGATTCGTTCTGGTGCTTATGCGACTCGTCTTTTATTTATGATGGCTATGCTGCCATTTTGGTTCTTTTTACCACAAATGATGCAAAGCCAATATGGTTTTTCAGCGTTAGAATCCGGGTTTGCTTTTTTGCCACTGACAATTGTTAATTTTATAATTGCGATGCAATTACCAAAGCTAACAGGAAAATTTGGTAATAATAGGGTATTACTTATTGGAGAAATAATACTAGCTATAGGGTTGATTTTACTTGCAATCTCAAATCCAGTAAATGGTTATTGGCAGACTGTTTTTGTACCTATGATCATACTTGGATTAGGTCAAGGATTAATATTAGCACCGGTGACATCTGCGGGTGTTTATGAAGCACCTGATAAATTAGCTGGTATTGCAAGTGGTGTAACGAATACGATGCATCAAATTGGTGGTCCTATTGGGTTATCATTGATTGTTGCAACAACCACAAATTTTCAAACTGAAATCTGGATAATGGCAGTATTTACCCTTATTTCTATAGTGGTAGTAGCTATTTTCCTCAATACTGAGAAATAAAAATTTTTAATTTAGTAGTCATATAAAAAATAGAAGCTAAGATTTGATGATCGATCAAACTTTTAGCTTCTATTTTTTATAGATATTATTTTATTACTTAAAAAGGAAAAATGACTTTCAACAATAAGCGCTAGATTTCCAAAATGTGGAAAGCTAATTTGAAAGTTTAATTCTTATTGTCGGCGGAGCTGAGCGGCCTTTTCCCGACCTCTATCCACGGTGTTCAAAGGCTTGCATCTTCAACAATAAGCCCAACCAGATGAAAAACATGAAAAGCTGTTTTTCTCCGCTTGTTCTTATTGCTTGATGCAGACCAGCCTTTTCCCGACCTCTATTCACGGTGTTCAAAGAGCTGACCTTCAACAATAAGTCAAAAAATATCAAAACATGGAGAGCTGTTTCGATATTTTCCTCCTTATTGCTCAGGTCAGAGCGCTCTTTTTACGACCTTTATCCACGGTGTTCAAAGACCAACTCCTTGAAATAAGTCTGAATTTTTCAAAACATGAGAAGCTGTTTCGAAAAATCCATTCTTATTTTCGGCGGAGCTGAACGGTCTTTTCACGACCTCTTTTACTTTGTGCTTTGTTGATGCGAGACTGTCGATTGTGTGGTGTCTTCTTGCAATTGTGCGTCGTTGTGGATTTCCTGTGTGTTATGACGTACTAGTAAGAAGTTTAGTAAAACAAGTACAGAGGTTGAAATAAATACACCGCGATAACCAAACACACTAGACACACTTGAACCGATCATTGGGCCTACGACATTCCCAGTTGCTTGGAAAGATTGATTGTAGCTAAAGATTCTGCCTGCTGCATTGTGAGGAGAATATTTCGTGATCAATGCCTGAACAGCTGGTAGAAGACACGCATCAGAAATACCGATCAAGAAGCGAAGTCCAGCAAGTTGCCAAACATTAGTAACAAAGGCCATTGGAATATAAACGAGAATGGCGAATCCTAATCCGATAGCTAAAATCCGTTCGCTACCGATCTTATCACCCAAACGTCCAAAACGAGGGGCAGCAATCAATGTCGCAATCCCGGGAATCGAAGCGATGATACCACTGATCAATGTCACGTTTCCATGACCATTCAATAACTGTCGGATATACAGGCTGATAATTGGGCTGATCGAATTATTTGATGCTTGTATGATCATTGTAGTCACAAACATGCCGATCACCACATGAGGATATTTTAAATCTTTGAAAATTTGTTTGGCAGAAGACATGTCTTCTTTTTTGATTGGTACGAATTTTTCATGAACAAAGAAGAGACTTAATAAGAAAACGAAGAATAAAATGATCCCAGTAATAAAGAAAGTTGGACGATAACCAAACGCAGAAGCAGAGATTCCGCCAAGTAGAGGACCAAGTAAAGTTCCAGTAACAGAACCAGTAGCCAAAGTACCTAATACTTGTCCGCTTTTTTCTTTGGGAGTGCCTGTTGCGACGAGTGCAGTTGCATTACTGATATAACCTGAAAAGATTCCTTGTAATAAACGTAGAGCGACTAATTGATAGACACTTGTGACACAGCCCATTAAAGAAATCACGATTGCCATCCCTAATGAGGCACGTAAAAGCATCAATTTTCGGCCTTTTTGGTCCGCTAATTTTCCCCACCAAGGTGAGATGAGTGTCGTGACTAAAAAAGTAGAAGAAAATGTTATACCGCTCCAAAAATTTAACTGCGATGTAGTATAAGATCCCAAAGTATCTATGTAAAGTGACATGAAAGGCATGACTAGACTAAAACCAATACCTGCCATAAATGTACCAAACCATAAGACAAACAAGTTTTGCTCCCATGGCTCTCTTTTTCTAAACAATTTTTCCTTTATCTGTGTGGCCAATGCAATATCCTTCTTTCTGAAAATTTCCATTTACAGTTAGTTATTATAAACTACAATATGTAGTTTATCAATGAAACTCTCTTTTTTATCTTGGTTTTTCATGGTAAACTTATTTTGTTGAGGATTTAACTTATGAGAGGACCGTAGAAATGAAAAAAAGAAATCTATCTCAAGAGAAAATCATCGCCTGCTTCCGTGAGTTAGCAGAAGAGATGGATGTTCCACAAATCACGTTTCAACATTTAGCTAAACGTCTGGATGTCAAATCACCTTCATTGTATAACCACTTTAAAAATATGCGTGAAGTAAAGACGGCTTTGACAGCGAGATTACTGCAAGAACTCAATGATGAATTACGTCGTGCATTAGTAGGGAAAAGTGGAGCAGAGGCTTTACGCATCTATGCACAGATCTATCAATCTTTTGCGTTTGCGAATCAAGCTGTTTACGAATTACTGATCAGTATTCCGCATACAAATGAGGAAATACTATTGGACGGGATACATGAAACAAACCAGATCATTCTTCAAATTTTTGACTCATTCCCGTTAACAAAAGAAGAAAAAACACATCGTAGTAGAGAATTGAGAAGTATGATTCATGGGTATCTTTCTCTACGATTTTTGGGCTATTTCACTAAGGAACCAAAAGTCTCTCCTGAAGACAGTTATTCTTGGATGATCAATGATTTTATTGCAACTTTACCAAGCAAATGAAACAATCGGTATTTTATCTTTAGCCCCTTCATAAAATGTCCCTTTTATAAGAGAAAATTCTTGCAACTTTCTTGAAAAGTGACTAAGATGAGTCTAAGAAAAAGCGAAGAAAAGGAGTACGAATATGTATCAAGTAGTTATCATGTTCGGTGACAATGAGCCTTGGTGGTTTTTTGAAAACTGGGAAGACAATATTGAAATCGAAGAGTCATTTGATTCTTTTGAAGAAGCACAAGCAGAGTATGAAAAAAAATGGCTTACAATCAAAAATCAATATGAGTATATCAATGCAAAAAGCAACTTTCTAAGTGCCTTCTGGAATGATGGCGAGGAACGATGGTGTGAAGAGTGTGATGATGATCTACAACAATATAAAGGATTGGCTTTATTGAAAAATCATCAACCAATTACCTTAGAAAGCAGAAAGGAATTTTATGAAACAACTAATTCTAGCGGAAAAACCAAGCGTTGCGAAAGACCTAAGCAAGGTGCTTGGTGCTAATCAAAAATACAAAAACTATTACGAAGGACCTAGGGTGATCGTTACTTGGGCCCTTGGTCATTTACTGGGGTTAAAAATGCCAGAAGACCTGAATAAAGAATGGCAAAGTTGGCAGATGGAAACATTACCAATGATTCCTAAAAAGTTAGGCATCAAACCATTACCAAAAACAGGTCATCAATTGAAAGCAATCAAACAATTAGCTCAACGAAAAGATGTTTCAGAAGTGGTAATCGCGACTGATGCAGGACGAGAAGGAGAATTAGTCGCTCGTTGGATCTTGGAGTATGTACATTTTAACAAACCAGTGAAAAGACTTTGGATTTCTTCACAGACAGACAAAGCAATCAAGACTGGATTCAAGCAACTAAAACCAGCTAAAGCTTATGATACGCTATATGATTCAGCATTAGCTAGAGCAAAAGCAGACTGGTTGGTTGGTTTGAATGTTACTCGTGCATTGACTGTGAAATATCAAGATAATTTATCAGCTGGTCGTGTACAGACACCTACATTAGCGTTGGTAAGAGACCAAGAAAGAAAAATCGAAACGTTTAAACCACAAACATATTTTTCGATTTTGTTGAATGTAGAAAAAGAACAAGCAAAAATGGCTCAGAAAAATCAATTTGCGTTGAAGTCACAGGAAGAAGCGCAAGCACTGGTTCAACGTTTAAGCCAACAAAAAGGAACCGTTTCATCTATTGAAGAGAAAACGAAGATTGAGAGCGCGCCTTTACCCTATGATCTAACAGAGATCCAAAGAGAAGCAAATCAGCGTTATGGTTATTCTGCTAAGAAAACGTTGGGGTTAGTACAAAGTCTATATGAAACACATAAAATTGTAACGTATCCTCGGACAGATAGTAAATATCTGACGAATGATATGAAAAGTACAATGAGTGAGCGGTTGCAAGCGGTCAGCGATTTTGCTCCAGAAGTCAAACAATATCTAAAAAACGGGGCAGTAGTCCGCCAAACTAAAGTCTTTCAGGATAATAAAGTAACTGACCATCATGCGTTGTTGCCTACTGAAAACCGTCCTCGTTATGAAAAACTAAGCAATGAAGAACAAAAAATCTATCAAATGATCGTGACCCGCTTTTTAGGATTATTTGCAGAACCGCATAAAGTGAGCCAGACAAAAATTACTGTCGTTTTTGACAAAGAAGAATTTATTTTCCGTCAAACCAAAGTGTTACAAGCAGGGTGGAAAACAGTAAGCCAAGAAGAAGCAAGTAAGTTTGATTGGCAACAAGGACTACGTATCCAACCGAATTTTACGATCAAAAAAGAACTGTCCGCACCGCCAAAACCGCTGACTGAAGCGAGTCTTTTAGGTCAAATGGAAAAATACAGTTTGGGTACACCAGCAACAAGGGCAGAGATTATCGAAAAGCTGATCAAATCTGAATTGATGGAACGTACTCCACAAGGCTTACAAGTTTCTCCTAAAGGGAAACAATTATTAGAGTTGGTGAATCCTTCACTCGTTTCTCCAGAATTGACTGAAAGTTGGGAGAAAGACCTAGAGGCGATTGCTGCTGGTAAAAAACAGGCAGAACACTTCTTAAAAGAAATCGAAAAAGAAACAAAACGTTTAGTTCAGGAAATTAAAACAAGTAAGCAAACGTATCAAGATTTCTCAATCACACAAAAGAAGTGTCCAGAGTGTGGGTCCAATCTCCGCGAAAAAAATACGCGTGATGGAAAAATCTATGTTTGTACTAATCAGGACTGTGATTATCGTCGTCGAAAAGATCCCAAAGTGTCCAATCACCGTTGTCCACAATGTCATCGTAAAATGGAAATTATTGAAGGTAAGAATGGAGCTTATTTCCGTTGCAAATATGATGGTACAACGGAGAAAATGCTAGGGAAAAAAGAACAGAAGAAAAAAATGACCAAACATGAAGAACGTCGATTGATGAAAAAATATTCTCAAGCAGATGAACCAGAGGAAAGTCCACTGGCAGCTGCACTAAAAGCAGCCATGGAAAAATAGAGAATAAGAAATCAGAACAGAAGTGTTCAACTCCAAGAAGTAAGAAGAAATTCATGAAATTGTTTTTCGGTTTTGTGAATTTTGACTTATTTGCTCGGAGCTGAACGGTCTTTTCACAACCTTATCCACGGTGTTCAAAGGCTTGCATCTTCAGCAATAAGCTCAACCAGATGAAAAACATGAAAAGCTGTTTTTCTCTGTTTGTTCTTATTGCTCGATGCAGATCAGCCTTTTCACAACCTTTATAACCTTTCATAAATCGGCTCATGGTCTAAATGGGTTAATATCGTTAGGAAATCGGTGAATTTTAGGATCAATGTGGTTGTATTTATATTTGGGTGGAAGCCGACAGTACTTTTTTGATCGATATCAGAGTCGATGATTACTTTGATCAGATGATCTTTATCATGCATCAATGCGAGAGGTGTAACTGTGCCTGGTGCAACACCTAATAAGTCTTTGAGCTGCTCTTCTGAGACAAAAGATAGACGTTTTTCTTCTAGTTGATCTGCAAGTTGTTTTAGATCTGCTTGTTTTTCATCGGGTAAGATAACTAGATAGATTTGTTTTCCTTTTTTGGCTTTTAATAATAAGTTCTTTACTTGTGGACCTGGAAGAGTAAATGGGATATTTTTAACAGAAGTTATTGCTGGATGCTCCACTTTCTGATAAGAAATGCCTAAGTGATCAAGCAACTCGTAGGCTTCTTGTTCAGTTGCAAGTGCCATATTATAAGACGCCTCCTTTATTTTTTACTAGTTTATCATAAAAAAGAGTTGACAAACTAAAAATAATCATGTAAATTACACGTAAGTTAAAACAAACGACATCGAAAAGAAAAGTAGCGATTAAATGTTTTAAGAGAGTCTCTGGTAGGTGAGAAGAGATAGCAGTTAATAGTGAAACACATCTTGGAGTCGATTTTCTGAAATAGAGTAGGAAAATCCGGGAAGCCCGTTATAGCTGCGGTCGTTGTTAGATGACCAGATAAGGTTAGTATCCGTGAGGTGCTGACAAAAAAAGGTGGAACCACGTAATTTACGTCCTTTGATCGTTTGATCAAAGGACTTTTTTTATTTTCGTGGCTATTCAAGTAAAGCATTATCTTATTTGGACCGATCTGAATTCTGGGAACGACTGTTAGAGGTTTCTTTTGTGAAGAAGAAACAAACAGAGGTGGGAACACGTGTTATACGTCCTCTTGACGAGAGTCAAGAGGATTTTTTTTTATTTAAAGGAGGAAGAAAGAAATGAATTATTTGATTGAAGTAATGCCGCAATTGTTAGTGGGAGCTCTCACAACCTTGAAATTATTTATTTTTACCTTGATTGGTTCATTACCATTAGGGATCATCTTAGCGTTAGGATTATCTCTGCATTTTAAACCGATTCGCTATATTTTACAGACTTATGTTTGGATCATGCGAGGCACACCTTTGCTACTTCAATTGATTTTTGTATTCTATGGGTTACCAACAATAGGAATCGTCTTTGATCGTTTTGAAGCTGCATTGATCGCATTTATTTTAAATTATGCCGCTTATTTTGCAGAAATATTCCGTGGTGGTATCCAATCGATTCCTCAAGGACAATATGAAGCAGCGCAAGTGTTGCAACTAAGCCCATTTCAAACTGTCACAAAAATCATTATTCCACAGGTAACGAAGATCGTTTTACCATCAGTTGGGAATGAAGTAATCAATTTAGTCAAAGATTCTTCACTGATCTACATCTTGGGATTAGGAGATGTGATGCGTGCCGGCAAGATTGCGATGGAACGAGATGCTACATTGTTGCCGCTACTAGGGGTCGCTATCATCTACTTAGTATTAACTGGAGTCTTAACAATCATCATGAAACAAGTTGAAGGAAAATTGAACTATTATCGCTAGGAGGAAAGCACATGATTGAATTAAAAAAAGTAAGCAAAGCATTTGGAGAAAAGAAAGTAATCAACGGACTAGATTTAACGATTCCAGATGGTCAAACAATGGCAATCGTTGGTCCTTCTGGCGGTGGTAAAACAACCCTTTTAAGAATCTTGGCAGGAATAGAAAAAGCAGATAGCGGGAACTTTTATTTAGATGGAACACCATTTGATCCATTTGAATTAAAAACAAAAGAACAAGTTGTTGGTGTAGTTTTTCAAGATTTCCAACTTTTCCCACACTTAAGTATTTTTGATAATATTACATTAGCACCAAAAATGGTGTTGAAACAGTCAAAAGAAGAGTATACGAAAAAAGCAAAAGAACTGGCCACATCTTTGGGAATCAGCGATTTGTTAGACAATTATCCGTATCAATTATCTGGAGGACAAAAACAACGGGTAGCAATTGCACGAGCACTTGCGATGAACCCACGAGTTCTAGCTTATGATGAACCAACTAGTGCATTGGACCCAGAGTTGCGTCAACAAGTTGAAAAACTGATTCTATCATTGAAAGAAGAAGGCGTGACACAGATCATTGTTACGCATGATCTTGTCTTTGCTGAAAATGTCGGTGATCAATTAGTGAAAGTTGTTCCAAACAAGTAAGAGGGAGGATATGTGTCATGAAAAAATTTAGTTTTGTACTTGCAATCATTGCAGGAATCATCCTTCTTTCAGGTTGTACAAACAAAAAAGCAACAGAAGATAATTGGTCCACAATCAAAGAAGAGAAAAAAGTAATCGTTGGATTAGATGATACATTTGTACCTATGGGATTTCGAGATAAAGATGGTAAACTGACAGGATTTGATATTGACCTTGCGACTGCTGTCTTTAAAGAATATGGCATCAATGTTGAATTTCAACCAATCGATTGGTCAATGAAGGAATTCGAATTGAACAATGGCACGATCGATCTCATCTGGAATGGTTATTCGAAAACGGATGAGAGAGCCAAAAAAGTTCAATTTACAAAGCCATATATGGAGAACTCCCAAGTATTGATCACTCCTAAGAAATCTGGAATCACGAGTTTTGCACAGATGAAAGATAAAATCATTGGCGCTCAAAACGGTTCTTCTGGTTATGATATCTTCACAAGACAACCTGAAACTTTGAAGGATATCGTAAAAAATAAGGATGCGGTCTTATATGATAGTTTTAACGAAGCTTTGATCGATTTGAAAAGCGGTCGAATTGATGGCTTGTTGATGGATAAAGTTTACGCGGGTTACTATTTAAAACAAAAAAATGAAATAGATGAATTCAATATGACGACTGGTGATTATGAAAGTGAAAACTTTGTAGTAGGTGCCCGTAAAAGTGATGATGAATTAGTGAAGAAAATCAATGATGGAATCGCGCAACTAGAAAAAAATGGCGAGTTCCAAAAGATATCAGATAAATGGTTTGGAGAAGATGTTACACCAGGTGCATCATAAAAAGAGTTGGTATAGTGTACAGAAAGAGATTGTACATTATACCAACTCTTTTATATTCTATTCAAATGAAGAACCTATGGATGTTTAAAAGAAAACAGGATCAGCTAGATATTGAGTAGTCAGATATGTAAGATCTAGGATGTGCCTTCATAAAACATGAGGCAAATCAGGGAGGATCCATAATGGTCACTTTTTCAGATGAAACACGAACGACTGATTTGATCCTGATGGGATGAACGAAAAAGTAGTATTGCAGATTTATACCTTAAGAGAAAAATAGTATATAAGCGAAACATACTATTGAAAATCATCATTTGTTGTTTTAGTTGTTCTACTGAGATAAGTTCTATTTTGAATTGAAAGGGGTTTCGTGTTATTCTTACATGGTAAGGATTGAAGCAAGAAAGGAAGAAGTTTATGGAACACCAAAAGTTAACTGAATTTTCCAATGATTTTTTATGGGGATCAGCCTCAGCAGCTTACCAAGTTGAAGGTGCATGGCAAGAAGGTGGCAAAGGAGAATCTGTTTGGGATCGTTTTGTCCGTATCCCTGGGAAAACATTTAAAGAGACCAATGGCGATCTAGCCGTAGATCATTATCACCGTTTTAAAGAAGATATTGCCTTGATGAAAGAACAAGGATTGAAGGCGTATCGTTTTTCTGTCGCTTGGACAAGGATCTTTCCTAATGGACGTGGCGAAGTCAATCAGGAAGGCTTAGCTTTTTATGAAAATCTAATCGATGAATTGATCAAAAATGATATTGAGCCGATGTTGACACTGTATCACTGGGATCTTCCGCAAGCACTTCAAGATGAATATGCTGGGTGGGAATCACGTCAGATCATCGCTGATTTCACAAACTACGCAGAAACGTTATTTCAAGCTTTTCGTGGAAAAGTCCATTATTGGATCAGCTTGAATGAACAAAATATTTTTACTTCATTAGGTTATTTATTAGCGGTACATCCTCCTGGAGTCACTGATCCAAAACGGATGTATCAAGTCAATCATATTGCGAATCTAGCAAATGCGTCTGTTATCAATAAATTCCACGAATTGGAGATGCCTGGTAAGATTGGTCCAAGTTTCGCGTATACACCAAATTATCCAATCAATAGTGATCCTAAGAATATTTTAGCTGCCGAAAATGCAGAAGACTTAATGGCGAACTATTGGATGGATGTCTATATGTGGGGCAAATATCCAATTGCTGCAATGAAATTCTTAGAAGAACAAGGATGGGCACCGAAAATCGAAGAAGGCGACGCTGAGTTACTTGAATCAGCAAAACCAGATTTCTTAGGGATCAATTATTATCAAACAGCAACGAATGCCTTTAATCCATTAGATGGTGTGGGCGCAGGGAAGATGAATACGACTGGGAAGAAAGGTTCGTCAGAAGAGACTGGTGTTCCGGGCATGTACAAGAAAGTAGAAAATCCATTTGTTGAACGTACAAATTGGGATTGGGAAATTGATCCTGAAGGGTTAAGGATTGCCTTGCGACGAATTACTAGCCGTTATCGTACACCGATTTTGATTACTGAGAATGGATTAGGAGAATATGATAAATTGACTGAAGACAATAAGATTCATGATGATTATCGTATTGCTTATCTTTCAAGTCATGTCAAAGCGATCAAAGAAGCAATTTCTGATGGTGCCGAAGTGTTAGGGTATTGCACTTGGTCTTATACAGATTTACTAAGTTGGCTAAATGGCTATCAAAAGCGTTATGGATTTGTCTATGTGGATCAAGATGAAACACAGAAGGGTTCTTTGACACGCTATAAAAAAGACAGCTATTATTGGTATCAACAAGTGATCCAAGAAAATGGGAAAAATATCTGATAAGTACAGCTTGAAATGTTGACCTTAGGGACAGCATCTTCAAGCTGTTTTTTCATCGCCAAAATGAGTATTCTTTCATCGAAATAAAAGAAACAACCAAACTTTGAAACAAAACTTTTGTTCCCTCGCTTTTTTTTGTATAATGGAACTTGATGAAATGAGGGATAAAAATGGCAAAGAAAAAACGTCCTGCTAAGAAAAAGAAAAAGACGAAAAAGCAAAAACAGCAGCAGGAACAACTTCTTGCGATCTGTGTAGGCTTTGCTTTGATATTATTTGCCGTCTTCGGCTTTTTAAAATTGGGATTCTTAGGTATTTTAGTTGCAAACGGCTTTCGAGTCATTGCCGGAAATACGTATCAAATTCTGTGTTTGTTACTAGCCATTATTGGTTTTTGGGTTGTTATCAAAAACACTGACTTTAAAATAGGAAAGAGTCGACGCTGGTTTGGTGGTCTCCTTTTTTACTTAGGGATATTACTTTTTCTTCATGCGCACTTGTTTGGTAAATTACACAGCGGTGAGCCTAATATCATAGGTACGACCTGGGATTTGCTCGTAAGTGACATTAAGCAAAGTCAAGTAGGCAATAATGTTGGTGGTGGGATGATCGGTGCAATTTTGTATCATTTTACGTACTTTTTGATTGCCCAACCAGGAAGCTATTTTGTGGCATTTCTACTATTAGTTGGTGGTGCGATCCTGTTTAGTAATCTTCAAGGGTATCAATTGCTAGACGGTCTGCAAGCAATGGGTGAAAGACTTCAGGAATTATTGGAAGGTGATCCAGCTAAACAGGCGCAAAAGCAAGCGGCAAAAGAAGAACGACAAAAAGCACGTGCAGAAGCGAGAGAAGCAAAAAAACAAGCAGCAAAAGAAGCAGCAGAAGCGGAAATCGCAGAAATGGAAAATCGGCGATCAAAGAAACACCAAGAAGTACCCGCACGTTCATATCAAGAAGAAGTTTCTGAAGATGAACCAGAACAATTGAGTTTTGTACCGATCGACAGTTTTCAGGGAACGGTTCAACCAACAGCAACAGATCCTGTGAAAACAGAACAGCAACTATCACCTTCCTCATCGATGTCAGGTCTAGAGGAAGAAGGCATAGAAGATGACGGAACAGCGTTAGAGTTTGAAATCGAAGCGGAACAGGAAAATCATGATTATGAATTGCCATCTATTGATTTGTTAGACTCCGTAAAAACGACAGACCAAAGTGATGAGTATAAGAAAATCGAAAAAAATATTGGCGTATTAGAACAGACATTCCAAAGTTTCGGGGTGGATGCTAAAGTAGTGAAAGCGAGTTTAGGACCATCCGTGACGAAATTCGAAGTGCAGCCAGCCGTAGGAGTCAAAGTAAGCAAAATCGTTAGTTTGACTGATGATATTGCTTTGGCGTTAGCAGCGAAAGATGTTCGGATGGAAGCACCGATTCCAGGGAAATCATTGATAGGGATCGAAGTACCAAATAGTAAAATCAGTATGGTTTCGTTTAGAGAAATCATCGAAGCGCAGCCAAATCATCCAGATAAATTATTAGAAGTTCCGTTAGGGCGAGATGTTTCTGGACGGGTACAAACAGCGGATCTTTCTAAAATGCCTCACTTACTTGTGGCAGGTTCAACAGGTAGTGGGAAATCAGTTGCAATCAATGGGATCATCACTAGTATTTTGATGCGGGCAAAACCACATGAGGTCAAATTGATGATGATCGACCCTAAAATGGTTGAATTGAACATGTACAATGGCATACCGCATCTTTTAACACCAGTGGTAACCAATCCAAGAAAAGCAGCTCAGGCATTACAAAAAGTAGTGCAGGAAATGGAAGAGCGCTACGAAAAATTTGCTGCAACTGGGGTTCGAAATATCACCGGATACAATGAATTTGTTCAACAAAAAAATCTTGAAATGGGAACGAAGCATCCAACATTACCATTTATCGTAGTTATTGTAGATGAATTAGCTGACTTGATGATGGTAGCAAGTAATGAAGTTGAAGATGCGATCATTCGTTTAGCGCAGATGGCCCGTGCCGCTGGAATCCATATGATCTTGGCAACCCAAAGACCAAGTGTAGATGTTATCACAGGGATCATTAAAGCCAATGTTCCTTCACGAATGGCATTTGCAGTTTCAAGTGGAACCGACTCTCGAACGATCATTGACTCAAATGGTGCAGAGAAACTCCTAGGAAGAGGGGACATGCTCTTCTTACCAATGGGTGAAAACAAACCAATCCGTGTTCAGGGAGCCTTTATTTCCGATCATGAAGTTGAGCGAGTCGTAAGTTTTGTAACGGATCAGCAAGAAGCACATTATGAAGAGAAGATGATGCCAACGGATGAAGCAGAAACAAGTGGTTCGGCAGAACAACCGCAAGATGAACTATTTGAAGAAGCAAAGGCGTTAGTGATCGAAATGCAAACAGCAAGTATTTCATTGTTACAACGTCGGTTTAGGATTGGCTACAACCGCGCTGCTCGCTTAGTCGACGAGTTAGAAGCTCACGGAGTTGTAGGACCATCAGAAGGAAGTAAACCACGTAAAGTATTTATCGAACAAGCAGAAGAACCGATGGATTCTCTGCCATCTGATCAAGAATGAGAAAAACAACGAGTGACTATCTGAAATATAGTCAATGAGTATGAGTATAACAAATTGATTTTATCTGAAATAAAGCACTCCTTTTCTAATGATTTTTGGAAAAGGAGTGTATTTTTTATGGAGATCTTTTTCGACTGTTGTGAATCATCTGAAACATTTAGAGAACGTACTGGATAGAACTGATAAATGATGGGATAGATTTTTTGTCGTGTAGAAAAAAGTGAGCAGTTTACCCTTTGAAAATGGTGGAAAAGGTATGATTTTCTATATATATGTGTGTATTTTCACAAAAATGTGTTTTTCGAGATGTTTTATTCGTTTTTTAAAATAAAAAGTAGTAGAATCACTTCAAGCTAACAAATAGTAAGTGCTAGTTAAAAGGAGGGAATCTGGAATGAAAAAAATTGGTTTTTTAAGTTTTGGTCACTGGATGGATGAAGGATCACTAGTCAAGACGGCAAGTGATGCATATCTGCAATCAATCGAATTGGCGGTTGAAGCAGAAAAAATTGGTATCGATGGTGCTTGGTTTCGTGTACATCATTTTGCCGATCAGATTGGATCACCATTTCCACTGATGGCTGCTATCGGTGCTAAAACTAGCAAAATCGAAGTGGGTACTGGTTTGATCGACATGCGTTATGAAAATCCTTATATGATGGCGGAAAATGCTGGCTTGACGGATATTATCACCCAAAGTAGAGTGCAATTGGGTGTGGGCCGTGGTTCACCAGAACAAGTTTTAGATGGTTGGAAATATTTTGGCTATGATTACAGTGAAGAAGAAATTAAGGAAATCACTCGTCAGCGGACATTGGAATTTTTAAAATTATTAGAGGGCAAGCCTTTCGCCGAACCAAATCCGATGCCGATGTTTCCTCAAGGTCCCGGGAAATTACGCATTGAACCTTACTCGGATGGATTAAGAGAACGGATCTGGTGGGGATCAGGTTCCACTGAGACGGCAGTTTGGGCAGCCAAACAAGGAATGAACTTACAATCCTCTACTCTTGTCAATTTTGAAAGCAAAGAACCATTTCATATCCAGCAAGCCAAACAATTGCGTGCATTTAAGGAAGCCTGGAAAGAAGCAGGACATGATTTTGAACCAAGGACTTTGGTGACTCGGTCTATCCAACCGATCACAACAGATTTAGATCGTCAGTTATTCGGTGAATTAGGTGATGAGGCAGCAGATCAAGTAGGATTTTTGGCTTATCATCGCAACCCAACGATTTTCGGTAAAACTTTTGCCGGTGAACCAGATAAAATCGTTAAACAATTGGCAGAAGATGAAGCAATCAAAGAAGCGGATACTGTACTAGTCACAATTCCAAATACATTAGGTGTCGAATACAATCTGCATCTACTAGAATCGATCGTAAAAGACGTAGCGCCTGATTTGGGCTGGCGTTAAAAAATAGGAACACTCCAAAAATCTCGGTAAAGGAGATCTTTGGAGTGTTTTTTATTTAACAAAAAGACGCATATCCTCTATTTACATAGTGTTTATTTTGTGAAGAGTTGCATTAGTTTGGAGAATCAGTTATAGTATGTAGCGATACTTTGAAAAAAAGAGGGAAATAATCTTGGAAAAACAATCCATTTATGGTTTAACAATTGAAGAATTGACCGCATGGTTTTTAGAAAATGGCGAGAAAAAATTTCGAGCTGCGCAAGTATGGGAATGGTTATATCAAAAGCGTGTAAGAGATTTTTCTGAAATGACGAATCTTTCAAAAGGCTTGATTGCTAAGTTGAGTGACCAGTTTATTATCAACCCATTAAAACAGATGGTCGTACAAGAGGCGTCAGATGGCACAGTCAAATACTTGTTTGAATTGCCTGATAAAAACATGATCGAAACAGTGTTGATGCGACAAGAATATGGTTTGTCTGTCTGTGTAACGACACAGGTCGGCTGCAATATCGGTTGCACATTTTGTGCGAGTGGTTTGTTGAAAAAAAATCGTGATCTAACAGCAGGAGAAATCGTTGCACAAATCATGATGGTGCAACATTATTTTGATGAACGACAAGAAGGCGAGCGAGTATCTCATGTGGTAGTCATGGGGATTGGTGAACCATTTGATAACTACGACAATGTCATGAACTTTCTATACATTATCAATGATGCGAAAGGCTTGGCCATCGGTGCACGTCACATCACTGTGTCAACTAGTGGTTTAGCGAACAAGATCAAAGAATTTGCAAACAATGGATTACAAGTAAACCTAGCTATCTCATTGCACGCGCCAAACAACGAAGTACGCACATCGATCATGCGAATCAACCGTAGTTTCCCAATCGAAAAACTGATGGAAGCTGTAGATGAATATTTAGAAAAAACAAATCGACGGATCACATTCGAATATATCATGCTGAACCAAGTGAACGATCGCCCTGAACATGCACAGCAATTGGCTGATTTATTGAAAGATAAAAAGAAACTAGTCTATGTGAACTTGATACCTTATAATCCTGTCAGTGAGCATGATCAATATTCACGAAGTCCTAAAGCTGATGTATTGAAGTTTTATGATGTACTGAAGAAAAATGGCGTAAACTGTGTCATCCGTAAAGAACATGGAACGGATATTGATGCAGCCTGTGGCCAATTACGCAGTAAGCAAATGAAAAAAGAAAAAGCAACGAGCAAATAAGCATCAGAAGAGTTTGACTCCGCGAAACGAAAAGGGATTCATGAAATTTGCTTTTCAAATTTTTGTGGATTCCAGTCCATTTTCGAAGGAACTACTTCTGCTCCACCATTTATTCGTGGAGTGTGAGGCAAAAGAAATACTTTTGTTTCACACTCTTTTTCTGTGCTAGTGATCAGGCTAAATCGCTTCTTTCACAACCTTATTCACGGTGTTCAAAGACCAACTCCTTGAAATAAGTCTGAATTTTTCAAAACATGGAAAGCTGTTTCGAAAAATCCATTCTTATTGTCAGCGGAGCTGAACGGTCTTTTCACAACCTTTAGTATAAAATTGTTCATTTTTCTTCCATCTACTGCTAAAATAGGCAGAAATGGGGGGATGGGTATGATTATCAGTGAGTTTGATCGTGATAATTTGGTTTTACGTGACCAATTAGCCGATCTTTTGAGATTGACTTGGCCAGATGAATACGGTGAACAGCCGATGAAAGAAGTAGAGCGACTGCTGGAAGATGAAAGGATCGCCGTCTCTGCAATCGAAGGAGATGAGCTGATTGGTTTTGTCGGTGCGATTCCACAATATGGTCAAACTGGTTGGGAACTGCATCCCTTAGTCGTCGAAAGTATGTACCGTAAGCAACAAGTTGGTACACGCCTAGTGAGTTATCTAGAAAAAGAGATTGCCTCACAAGGAGGAATCGTTGTCTATTTAGGAACTGATGATGTGGAAGGGCAAACAAGCTTGGCGATTGAAGAAGACCTGTTTGAAGATACCTTTGACAAGCTTGAAACGATTCAAAACAGGAAAGATCATCCTTATGAATTCTATGAGAAACTTGGCTATCAGATCGTTGGGGTAATTCCGGATGCGAATGGCTGGAACAAGCCAGATATTTGGATGGCCAAACGAATTGCTAGAAAACATGGAAGTGAATGATCTTTAGCAATAGAGAATATATTGAAATAAGAAATAGTAACTTGGAGAGTAATTTATTTGCTTTCCAAGTTTTTTTTGCAAATTTTGAGAATACAGTGCTTGAAATAGCATAAAACCATCTGTTAGCAAAATTATTTAATTTTTTTGGATAGTTGCTTAAACCCTTTAAAAATAAAGATTTTCAGAAAGAAAATGTAAATAATTCACGAAAAATTCATTATTTTTTGGAAAAAAGAGAAAAAAGTATTGCTTTTTTAATAATTATTCATTAAAATCTTAAACAACTCAGAAAATACTAATTATTCTGAAAATTTCGATAAAGGGGTACGAAAAATGAAAAAGAAATGGACATTTAGCGTTGTTGCCTTATGTGGGCTAGTATTAGCCGGATGTTATGGCGGGGGCACAGATACAAAAAGTAGTGATTCAGCTAGTGGAGGATCAGCTAGTGGAGGCGGCGTTTTCAATTTAGTCGTACCTCAAGAAATGCCGACTGCTGATTTATCTTTAGCGACAGACACAATTAGTTTTACAGCCTTGAACAATGTATACGAAGGAATTTATCGTTTAGACAAAGACAGTAAACCTCAACCAGCAGGCGCAACTAAACTAGCAGATGTCAGTGAAGATGGTCTAACTTATAAAATCAAATTACGCGATGATGCAAAATGGTCAAATGGTGATCCAGTAACTGCAGCAGATTATGTTTATGGTTGGCAACGTACAGTAGATCCAGCAACTGCTTCTGAATATGCGTATCTATTTGCGCCAGTAGCAAATGCTGAAGATATCACAGCTGGTAAAAAAGATAAATCAGAATTGGGAATCAAAGCTGTTGGTGATTATGAATTAGAAATCACATTAACGAAACAAACACCTTACTTCCAATACTTACTTGCATTCCCATCATTCTTCCCACAAAAACAATCAGTAGTGGAAAAAAATGGTGACTCTTATGCAACAACAAGTGACAAAGCTGTTTATAATGGTCCGTTCACTTTGACAGATTTTGATGGACCAGGAACAGATACTGAATGGACTTACAAGAAAAATGATAATTATTGGGATAAAGATTCTGTGAAATTATCTGAAATCAAAGTAAGTGTTGTAAAAGAATCTTCAACAGCCTTGAATCTATTTAAAGATGGACAAGCTGATGATGTTATTCTTTCAGGTGAATTAGCACAACAAAATGCAAATGATCCTTCATACACTTCTGTAAAAGAAGCTCGTACAAGTTATATCGAATTCAATCAACGTGATGCAAAATCTCCATTCAAAAATGCAAACTTGAGAAAAGCTATTTCTTATTCAATTGACAGAAATGCACTAGTGAAACAAGTATTAGGTGATGGTTCAACTATTTCAACTAGTTTGATCCCAGCCGATATGTCAAAAAGCCCAGATACAAACGAAGACTTTGCCAAAGAAGCAGGCAAACAAGCTTATTATGACAAAGACAAAGCAAAAGAATACTGGGAAAAAGCGAAGAAGGAACTTGGTATTGATTCTCTAGAATTTGACTTGTTGGCTTCAGATGATGATGCATCGAAAAAAGTAATTGAATATGTTCAAAATTCAATCCAAGAAAATCTTGAAGGCATAAAAGTAAAACCAACTCCAGTACCATTCTCAGTACGTCTTGACCGTTCTGTATCAGGTGATTTCGATGCTGTATTAGGTGGTTGGGCTGCTGACTACGCTGACCCAAGTAGCTTTACGGATCTATTTGTAACAGGTAACTCTTATAACCGTGGACAATGGAGCAACAAAGAATACGACGACGTAGTGAAAGCTTCATCTACACGCGATGCTAGTGATGAAAAAGCACGTTGGGATGATTTGCAAAAAGCGAACAAGATCATTACTGCTGATGATATGGGTGTTGTGCCTGTATACCAAAAAGCAGAAGGTCACTTGGTTAACAAAAAAGTCAAAGGAATTGTTCACCACGCTGCCGGCGCTTCATGGGATTATAAATGGACGTCTATAGAAAAATAATCGATTGATTTTGAAAAAAATAGGAGAATCGGAGATTGAGACATGTGTCCCAATCTCCGTCTCCTTAACTAATGATTATTGAATACTTAAAGCACCAATGAAAGAATTAGCAATACGATAGAAAGAGCAAGCAAGATTCCGGCAATGATCAGCCAAAAGGTATACATACCATAGCTGGCAGACGAGAGTGAAGAAAATTCTGGTTTTTTCTTGCGGTTTCTTGTTCGGGCTAAATAGATGGATCGTTGAAAATGATCAAAGAAACCCGAGGAAAAAACCCATAAAAATCCGCCGATAATCAAAAACGGCAACGCACATAAAAATAAATCATTCGATAATTGAATAAGTGTTAATTGATGGTTCAGGCTATTCTTTATAATGATCAGAATAATCAATACACCGGCAAGTGTATAGGGAAAATATTTTTTCTTCATTCATTTGCTCCTTTATCTTTGGTTCATTATTAATAATGTAGCGAAACATTTGTCAGAAGTCAAAAGCTAGGGGGAAATAGTAGTGAATAGTTATATAAAATATGTATTGAAACGTGTCTTTTTTATGGTCATCACGCTTTGGTTGATTGCAACGATTACTTTCTTTCTAATGCAATTATTACCAGGTACACCATACACGAACCAAGAACGTTTAAGTCCTGAAACCGTTGCAATGCTGAATAAACAAGTAGGGCTGGATAAACCAGTGATTGTCCAATATGGAATTTACCTTTCCAATTTATTGCATGGCAATTTTGGGATCTCATTCCAATTTAAAAACCAACCAGTTTCACATTTGTTAGCTGGACGTGTTGGACCTTCTCTACAATTAGGGTTACAGGCGATTATCTTTGGAACAGTGATTGGTACGACTCTAGGTACGATTTCCGCAATGAAGCAAAATACGTGGGCAGATACTTCTGCAACATTAGTCGCAATTTTAGGCCGTTCAATTCCTAACTTTGTTTTTGCAGTATTACTTCAATATATTTTTGCAATTAAATTACATGTATTACCGATTGCGAAATGGGATGGTTTCGCTTATACGATTTTACCAACCATCGCATTAGCTATGTCGCCGTTAGCGGATTCTGCTCGATTCATCCGAACTGAGATGGTTGAAGTGTTGCATAGTGATTATGTGGAATTAGCACGAGCAAAAGGATTGAGTCGTTGGGAGATTGCTTTCAAACATGGACTTCGTAACAGTCTGATTCCTTTGATGACACTCTTAGGACCATTAGCTGTTGGATTGATGACTGGATCGCTAGTAGTAGAAAACATCTTTGCGATTCCAGGGATTGGGGAACAATTTGTAAAATCGATCACGACGAATGATTATCCAACGATCATGGCAGTAACTATTCTTTATTCATTTATGTTGATTTTCGTCATTCTGGTAGTTGACTTACTTTATGGTTTAGTTGATCCAAGAATCCGAGTTTCTGAAGGGAGTCGAAGCTAAATGGAAATGATACCCAAAAAGTATGAAACAATTGCTGACATTCCTGCAGATGAGTTTCTACCGTTACAAAAAAATACTGAAGAAGAACGTGAGCAAATCACCACACCTTCATTGAACTTCATTCAAGATTCTTGGCGTCGTTTGAAAAAAAATAAAGCGGCAGTCGTTTCAATGATTGTATTAGCAATCATCATCTTGATCTCGATCGTAACGATTTTTGTTTCTCCCCATGATCCAACTGCACAAAATGTGGAATATATCAACTTGCCTCCGCGTATCCCAGGGATCGATATCAATGGTTTGAACGGAAAAGCCATGGTAGGTGGCGAATTAGTTGATAAATATGCACAAGCAAATGTTCCGGCAAATACGAATTTCTTCTTAGGAACAGACGGTTTAGGTCGTGATGTGTTGAGCCGTTTATTCATGGGCACACGTATTTCTTTATTGATTGCATTTATTGCAGCAATTTTAGATGTGACTATTGGAGTGGCTTATGGTTTAATCTCAGGACTATTAGGTGGCCGCGTGGACAATGCAATGCAACGTTTCTTAGAAATCCTTTCAGGTATTCCTAATTTAGTTGTGATGATTTTGATGCTCGTGGTGTTTGAACCGGGGATTTTCTCCATCGTAGCAGCAATGGCAATCACTAACTGGATTCCGATGGCACGGATCGTTCGTGCGCAAACGATGAAATTAAAAGACCAAGAATATGTACTAGCTGGAATGACATTAGGCGAGTCTAAGTTGAAAATTGCTTTTAAACATATCTTACCTAATATCTCAAGTGTGATCATCATCCAAATGATGTTCAGTATTCCATCCGCTATTTTCTTTGAAGCTTTCTTGAGTTTCATCGGATTAGGGCTAACACCACCATCTGCCTCTTTAGGAACAATGCTTAGCGATGGCTACAAGACATTCTTGTATCTACCATATCTGCTATGGATTCCTGCGGCAACCCTATCGGTTATCATGATTGCCTTTAACTTACTAGCTGATGGCTTACGTGATGCCTTTGATCCTAAAATGAAAGAGTGAGTAATATGACGAAAATTCTAGAAGTAAAAAATTTAGAAATCTCATTTGATACGTATGCTGGAAAAGTCCAAGCAATCCGTGGCGTCAATTTTCATTTAAATAAAGGCGAAACATTGGCGATCGTAGGCGAATCCGGAAGCGGAAAGTCAGTCACGACTAGAAGTATCATGCGATTATTATCAAGCAACGCAAATATCGACTCTGGAGAAATCTTATTCAAAGGCGAAAATATCGTTGGCAAAACAGAAAAAGAAATGCAAAAGATTCGTGGGAAAGAAATTGCGATGATTTTCCAAGATCCAATGACTTCTCTTGATCCTACGATGACGATTGGCAAACAAGTTGCTGAATCTTTACGTAAGCATAACAAGGTCTCGAAAAAAGAGGGGAAAAAAGCTGCATTAGACTTACTAAAATTAGTTGGGATTCCTGAAGCAGAAAAACGGATCAATAGCTATCCGCATCAATTCTCTGGTGGTCAACGTCAACGGATCGTTATTGCGATCGCTTTGATTTGTTATCCACAGATCCTGATTGCTGACGAACCAACTACTGCACTAGATGTAACGATCCAAGCACAGATCATCGAACTTCTAAAAGAGATCCAAACAAAAATCGATACATCGATCATTTTCATCACCCACGATCTAGGTGTCGTAGCAAATGTCGCTGACCGTGTAGCCGTGATGTATGGTGGGAAGATCATCGAAGTAGGTACCTCGGAAGAAATTTTTTATAATCCTCAACACCCTTATACATGGGGGTTATTGGGTTCTATGCCAACTTTGGATAGTGCAAATGATCGCTTATATGCTATTCCAGGTTCACCACCGGATTTATTGAATCCACCAAAAGGGGATGCTTTCTATCCTCGGAATGAATATGCATTAAAAATCGATGCAGAACAAGAGCCACCATTTTTTGAATTATCAAAAACGCACAAAGCAGCAACTTGGCTGTTAGCTCCTCAAGCGCCTAAAGTGAATCCACCTGAAGAAATCAAACGACGCTGGGCTATTTTCAAAGAAAAAAAACAAGCAAGCCAAGGGGGAATGATTGATGCAAAAGAAACTGCTCGAAGTTAAAGGATTAAAACAGTACTTCAACATTGGCAAGAAAAATGAAGTGCATGCAGTAAACGATATCAGTTTTCATATCTATGAAGGAGAAACCTTTGGATTAGTAGGGGAATCTGGGAGCGGTAAATCTACAACGGGTCGCACGATCATTCGCTTGAATGAACCAACAGGTGGCGAAGTTTTATTTGACGGGAAAGATGTCACGAAAATCAAGGGCAAAAAAGAAATGAGCCTGTTTCGTCATGAAGTCCAAATGATTTTCCAAGATCCATATGCTTCTTTGAATCCACGAATGAAAGTTCGAGATATCATTGCAGAAGGAATCGATGTCAATGGTTTAGCTAAAACACCAGAAGAACGTTCAAAAAAAGTCGATGAATTGCTAAAAACCGTCGGACTGAACCCTACACATGGTACCCGTTACCCACATGAATTTTCAGGTGGTCAACGTCAGCGGATCGGGATTGCGCGAGCTTTGGCAATCGAACCACGCTTCATTATTTGTGATGAACCTATCTCAGCATTAGATGTTTCGATCCAGGCGCAAGTAGTCAATCTTTTACAAGATCTGCAAAAACAGCACCAATTAACTTATTTGTTCATCGCCCATGATTTGTCTATGGTAAAACATATCAGCGATCGGATCGGCGTGATGCACAATGGACGTTTATTGGAAATGGGAACTAGTGATGAAATCTATAACCATGGCGTGCATCCTTATACAGAAAGTCTGCTATCTGCCATTCCATTACCAGATCCTGATCATGAAAGACAACGCAAACGAATCAAATATCAACCGGAGCCAGATGATGGTCAAGTGCGAGCATTAAGAGAGATTGCTCCTGAACATTTTGTCTATGCTACGGAACAAGAAGTACCTTATTATTCAAAAAAATTAAAACGGCAAAAGGAAGCCTTACTTGTCACAAATTAGGAGGTAAGTGCTTATGCTAAAAGCCTTTAAATTCCGAATTTACCCGACTGCTTCACAAAAAGAATGGTTCATCCAAAATTTTGGTTGTGTGCGTTTTACGTATAACCATTTGCTAAAAGCACGACAGGAAAGTTATGCGAGAACAGGTGCCATCGATTATTCGATGACACCTGCAACATTAAAAAAAAAATACGCATTTTTAAAATCAGCAGATAGCTTAGCATTAGCAAATGCCCAATTAAATTTAGATCGTGCTTTTCGCAATTATTTCAAGGGGCGTGCTAGTTTCCCTAAACTGAAGAACAAAAAAAGTATGTGGCAGTCTTATACAACAAATAATCAAAAAGGAACGATTTATTTGGAAGATAAGTACTTGAAACTGCCGAAACAAAAAGAGCTGATCCAAGTGAGATTACATCGTCCGGTCGAAGGTGTTATACGGTCAGCGACGATTTCAGCACGGTATAATGAAAGTTTCTATGTTTCTCTACTTTGTGAAGTACAAATCGCCGGAGTGCCAACTACTAATCGATGGCTAGGGGTAGCATATGATCCAAAGAAATTGGTGGAAACTTCATCACCAGTTGAGGTACAAATGCCATTGTTCAGGCAAACGAGAGATAAGATGAAGGTTGCCAAGAGAAAACTGGTGATTAAAAGTAAAGCAGCTCAAAAAAGAAAAGCTCGCTTGGAAAATTCTAGAAATTATCAGAAACAAAAGAGAAAAGTAATGGATCTTTATCAGAAACAAAAATTACAAAAAGAAGATTACTTGGAAAGAGTATCTGGTAATTTGATCCGCAATTATGATTACTTATTTGTTGAAGCTGTTCCATCTGAACTTTCTTCAGCCGATTTTCAGTTGCAAGATTGGTATAAATTGATTACAAAATTGCGATATAAAGCGCAGTGGTACAATAAAACATTGCTTTTTATCAATGTGAACGAGCAATTGAATGAACCACCTGAAAAAAAAAGTATGGAGTTAGAAAAAATCGGGAAACAAGTGATTTTTGAATAATCGAACTGGTAGGGGTGCCAGGGATCGCCTTGCTAATAAAAAACATAACTTGTTTTTGTTTCTAGGAATTTTCTTTAAAGAAAAGATCACTAATTATGATAAATCAAAAAAGCAGAAAGACCAAAAGTGAGTCTTTTGTTCTTTCTGCTTTTTGATTTACTCGTCATTCCCTGGCTTTAACTGGTAGATTTTGGATGGGCGGCCAATACCAACGGGGCGTTCACCGATCTCATCGAAATATTGAAGCATTGCTTTTTTAAAATTAGAATGGTCGATCATTTTGAAATCGATGCCTAAGAATTTTGCAAAAACTTTTCTCGCTTCAGTGATCGTAAAATCTTTTCCTAAAACTTGGAGTACTTGGGGTTCGTGCTCCATTTTATTTACCACACGATTAAAGGCTTTGAGGATGATCTCGCTATGGTCAAATGCCAAAGTGTCTTTACCAGAGGACTCACCGGTCAGTAAATCCAAAGAAATAGCGACATCATCACTGGCTAGATGGATCTTGTTTCCTTGACGTTCCAATGTGAACCATTGGACTTCCTCTGCATCATCTCCAGCAATCAAAGGCTCTTCCCCAATAAATGCTAAATAGCTAACAGTTACGACCCAACCACGCGGATCGCGATTAGGTGTACTGAACGTATGGAGTTGTTCGATGTTTTCTTGGGAGATCACTACGCCAGTTTCTTCTTTGGTTTCTCGTAGTACACTTTCTCCTGTAGACTCATTTTTTTGTACGAATCCACCAGGTAGTGCCCATGAATTGCGATAAGGATGTCCTTTTCTTTGAATGAGCAAGATTTTTAGTTGATCTTCTTCTTTGTTATAGCACATTAAGACGATATCGACAGTCAAAGAAGGCTTATCATACTCTGGCCGTTCTTGCTTTTGATACCAAGCAAGAAAATCAGCTTCACTTGCTTCATGTTCATAATATTGTTTTTCTTCTTCTTTAGAAGCAAACTGTTTCATTATATGTCCTCCTTCTAGCTCGATTGCAGGGTCCTTTTTACTTCATTGTAGCAGACTCTATCAGAAAACCAAAGATTTCCTATGGAAAAATAGCTGTTTAGTTACACATGAAATAAAAATGGCAGAATCAAATTAAATAGAAAGAACAGTAAGTAAAAAGGCAATATTTTTTGTTTTTCTTCTCGGATGGCAAAAAAACCACAAACGATGATATAGGCATCCAAGACAAAACGGAGTATTTGAGAAACCAACACAAAACTATTCAAATTTCCGTGGAGATTAAAATAGCCATACATGCGTACATAAAAATAGCTGAACAGTAAATGCACAAGCGAAAGAAGTGCGATACTGATAGTGAAATAAAGATGCTTTTTTTTCATTATGATTCCAACCTCTCTTGGTCAAATAGTTTATCTAAATGATATGAATGGTAATAAATAGTGTAAAAGGTGTAGGGATTTTTACGATAAAATATGACATAAGTAAAAAACGCCTTTGATGTTCGATCTTAAAAAAGTATGGATGCGAACCAACTAGTCAGGGCATGCAATGATCGCTGTTATTCCTAAGTGTTCATGCCAAGAGCTTAATATCAGAACCCCGTACTTCAAATCGATACGCATGATCGAATGTTTTCCAAAAATTCAGTAAAGGTATGATTTATTGAATAGAAAAGGGGATCTTTCCAACCCTTTTTTATTATAGCATGTTTTCAAATGAAAAAAATTGGTAGATGGGTTTCATTTGTTGCGAGCTAACGAAAAAATGGTAACAGTCTATTTGTTTTATGGTATACTAGCAAGGAAACGAATTCGCATCATGCGATAAAGGAGGAAGAGCCCCATGGCAGAAAAGGAAACTTTTTATATTACTACGCCAATCTATTATCCAAGTGGGAAACTTCATATTGGGAATTCTTATACTACAATTGCCTGTGATGCAGTTGCCCGCTATAAGCGATTGATGGGCTTTGATGTGTTTTATCTAACTGGGGTGGATGAACACGGTCAAAAAATAGAAAAAAAAGCAGCAGAATTAGGTGTGGAACCACAAGAATATGTGGATAAGATGGCTGCAGATGTCAAGAAATTATGGAAGACACTTGATATCAGCTACGATAAATTTATTCGTACAACAGATGATTATCACGTAGCAGCAGTCCAAAAAGTATTTGATCGTCTACTAGAAAAAGGGGATATCTATCTTGGTGAGTATCAAGGATGGTATTCTGTCTCCGATGAAGAATTCTTTACAGAAACGCAATTAGCGGAAGTCTATCGAGATGAAGAAGGCAACGTGATCGGTGGTAAAGCACCAAGTGGTCATGAAGTAGAACTAGTCAAAGAAGAATCTTATTTCTTCCGTATGAGTAAATACGCAGATCGTTTGCTTCAGTATTATGAAGAACATCCGGAATTTATTCAACCGGAATCTCGTAAAAACGAAATGATCAACAACTTCATCAAACCAGGTCTAGAAGACCTTGCAGTTTCAAGAACAACTTTCACTTGGGGTGTTCCAGTGAGAAACAACCCCAAACATGTGGTCTATGTATGGATCGATGCTCTAATCAATTATATCACGGCGCTAGGCTACGGTTCAGACGATGATAGCTTGTTCCAAAAATACTGGCCAGCAGATGTTCATATGGTCGGAAAAGAAATCGTACGTTTCCATACGATCTATTGGCCAATCATGTTGATGGCCTTAGACTTGCCATTACCTAAAAAAGTCTTTGGACATGGTTGGTTATTGATGAAAGACGGTAAGATGTCTAAATCAAAAGGCAATGTCGTTTACCCAGAAATGTTGGTTGAGCGTTATGGCTTGGATGCATTACGTTATTACTTGTTACGTGAAGTACCATTCGGTTCTGATGGCGTATTCACACCAGAAGATTTTGTATCGCGCGTCAATTATGACTTAGCCAATGACTTGGGGAATCTCTTGAATCGTACGGTTGCGATGATCAATAAATATTGTGATGGGGTCGTACCTGATTATGCTTCTTTGGTGACGCCATTTGATAGTGAATTATCTACAACTGCTGCGAATGTCGTTGGACGTTACCATGATGCAATGGAAAAAATGGAATTCAATACCGCGTTGGCTGAGATTTGGGTGTTGATTTCTCGTGCAAATAAATATATCGATGAAACAGAACCATGGGTATTAGCCAAAGATGAAGAAAAGAAAAAAGAATTGGATAGTGTGATGATCCATTTGGCAGAATCTCTACGTATCACAGCGATTCTGTTACAACCGATCATGACAGAAACACCAACAAAAATCTTTACTCAATTAGGATTGGATCCTGAAATGATGAATCTTGAAGGACTACACTTTGGTGAATTTCCTTCTGGTACAAAAGTGGTCTCAAAAGGAACACCGATCTTCCCACGTTTAGACATGGAAGAAGAAGTCAGCTATATCAAAGGAAAAATGTCTGAAGGTACTCAGACAAATGAAGATACAGTGAAGTGGGACCCTGAAGAAACTGAACTAGTTTCTACGAAAGAAAAACAAATTAAATTTGATGTTTTCGAAAAAGTAGAATTGAAAGTAGCAGAAGTGATCAACTGTCAAAAAGTGGAAGGTGCAGATAAGCTATTGCAATTTCGTTTAGACGCAGGCGATAGTCAAGATCGACAAATTTTATCTGGTATCGCAGAATTTTATCCTGATCCAAATGAATTGATAGGGAAAAAATTAGTGATTGTAGCGAATTTGAAACCACGTAAAATGCGTGGTCAAATCAGTCAAGGAATGATTCTTTCAGCGGAAGCACCAGACGGCTCTTTACAAGTAGTCGAAGCACCTAAATCAATGCCAAATGGTTCAGAGATCGCTTAGTTAAGAAAAAGTCCAGCATAGCTGACTAGATGATGGGAGGCTGGGACAGAAGTATTTCTCACTTTTGTCCCAACCTCCTTTTGTCGTAAGTACAGTACGCCAACAAGATTACTCCAAATAAAACTGAAATACCGACTACCAAAAGTTAGAATAACTTTTGGTAGTCGGTATTGTCTGTTTCTTTTATTTGAAGGTGTCCGCTTCTTAGTTGCTATTTACCGTCAAAAAATCCAGCAAGGAAATCTAAAGTAGCTTCCAACATTTTTTTTCCTGAACCTTTAGGCCCTGTTGCGATATCCCCTGTTCCTGGTGTACCGCCATTGATTTTTTTTAGTTCTTCTTTACTTAATGCTTGTTTCTTACTCATCGAATCACTCCTCTACTTATGATAGGTAAAGTATAGCTAATTTGAAGACGAAAGTGATTCATTTATCTTAAAACGAAAAGAATCGATCCTGAATGATAGTTAAATACAGATTGTCTGTTATTGGATAGTAGAAAAGGCATAGAGTTGCGGCAAAAAATACAGGAATAAAAATGATGGAGGCTGGAAAAGTAGATCGGTTTTACGACTTAAGATTCATTTTTAATACCTTTGTTTTTGAAATGGAAAAGTCACACGTATATTCTTCAGGAAAGACGATCCTCCGTGTTTTGAAATCCACCGATCTGATTTGATT
>JACRYO010000406.1_pt1 | contig 32298 bp, 25 predicted proteins | sample 8023221 | NCBI WGS metagenome assembly JACRYO01 (sample SAMN15823180, study PRJNA655841) | gut metagenome | isolation source: fecal sample D85 from dog with diarrhoea from SPCA | host: Canis lupus familiaris | place: South Africa: Mmabatho, Mahikeng | collected 2019-09 | reverse complement strand
CTGCATAGGGTCTTCCCGTCTACCCGAGCGTAAACCGCATCTTCACGGTTAATTCAATTTCACTGAGATACTAGGTGAGACAGCAAAGCCATCATTACTCTATTGATGCAGGACCACATTTAATGGCCAAGGAATTTCGCTCATTGTTATTAACTCAAACTTTCGCCTGAGATTGGACTATATCATAACCTCACTAATTTATTAGTCAACTAAGACCAATAGTGAAGTTTCCTACATTTAGTCTCTGAGGAGTCAAATTAATGATTTCCTGCTAGTTTAATCTTCTGATCAGTTCTAGCATTTTATAGGATTACTTGTAAAGTTATTACAAGGGCAGCATGAGATCTTTGACGTGTTAGTCAAAGTGAGCAATTTCTACCTTAGGATCCTTATAGTTAAGACCGTCGTTTATCTCGACTTCTAGTTCAATGTACATGGTAAGCCATACACACCATAACTTTATCGCGAGACACCGGACAGGAATCACAACCTATACGACCACGTTAGTGTTAGCAGGCTGCTGTGTTTTGAGTAAACAGTCGCACTCCCTGATTCTGTGCCACCCTCATACTAAATAGTACAAAGGCATCTCTTATTGTCGAACGTACGAGATCAGTTTGCCGAGTTCCTTAAACTTGGTTATCTCGTCACCTTAGTATACTCTACCCGAGGACCTGTGTCGGTTTAAGGTACGGTAGTAAAATTGCATTCTTTTCCTGGATCTCGCTTATAAGAGTAATGAGCCCGTTCTGCAATATAATCATCGGAGTTTCGCATTGGCTAACTCCTTAGACACCGCTTATAACCTGAGGCAGTGTAACTTGCCCTCAGAACCCTTCCTCTTTCGGTGTGGATGATTTAACATCCATTCTTGCTACTCATGCCAGCATCCTCACTCCAGTGACCTCCAAACAATAACATACTGCTCTTCATTGGTACTGGACGCTCTGCTACCTCTTAGTATCGATATTGAATATAGATACTAGACAGTGGTATTGGTGTATTGATTAGACCCGGTATATCTTCGGCGCACACTGCCATTCTAGATTATTCTAGAGATAGACCACTGAGCTGTTACGCTTTCTTTAAATGATGGACGCTTCCAATCCCACATCATGGCTGTCTAAAGCAATGCACTTCCTTAATTTCACTTGTCAATATCTTTGGGACCTTAACACACTGTTTGGGCTGTTTCCCTCTCGTCCTAAGACCTTATCACCCTAGGACTCACTGCCAATGATCACTTATAGTCATTCCGAGGTTAACTGACCTAGATAGAGCTGTTACGCCCCCCTAGTCAACGGTAAACCGTATGTCAATCAGTGCTGTACCTACCATAAGCTAACATTGACGCTGCACTGCAATGCATTTCGCAGAGAACCAGCTATCACATCTTTAGATTAGCATTTCACTCCTATCCACAGGTCATCCAAGTACTATGCAACGTACACTGGTTCGGTCCTATATACCTGCCCATGGATAGATCAAGATGTTTCGGGTCTTGTACTACAGATTCAACCCATTCATAACTTAAGTTACAAATAGTCGCTTTCGCTAGGGCTTTCACCTTACCTGTAACACAAACTTGCTGACCCATTATGCAAAAGGTACGACATCACACATTAATGCTCTGTCTGCTTATAGGATTGCTAGTTCAGGCTCTGTTTCACTAGTCATCGACTTTCTTTTAAACTTTCCTTCACAGTACTATTCACTATCGCTAAACGTATCATACTTAGCCTTGGATGATGGTGCACCCTTATTCGGGCAGGTTTGATGCCGCCCTACTCACTAAGAAGCCAGAACTTTATACAAAATTAAGGTACTTAGCTAGTTGTAATAGAGTAGTAGTTCTACAGGACTATAACCTTCTATGGTACATATTACTATGCTTCTACCCATTCCAGAGTATTGGATCTACTAATCACTATTACTAGGCTATCCTGCGTTCGCTCGCCGCTACTGACAGGGTCTCGGTTGATTTCCTTTCCTAGACTTACTACGATGTTTCGGTTCAGTCCGTAGTCATACACATATGTGCTATATGGTTTCCCTTGAGATCGGACATGTTTAGTCCATTTAGTGTTTCCACTTCTCTTCTGATACGCTTGCTAGTCATCCCTAACAATCCCTTTAGTCACTTGACGATAGATTCCACATTGATATCGATACTTATCTCATCAATGCTATAGATATTCGTATCTTATATAATTACAAATAGACCCCTGAGGGTGGCGAAAACAAAAGGTACGACTTGTTATTAGTATCTTATAGGATAGATTTAGCAACTAAAAGAGACAAAGGACATACTTACTAAGTCTAAAATATAAGGAGAGGGAAACCTATACTATAGTAAAGAATAAGCTGATTAGGAAGAGTCTATCAGTACCATAGAGTAAGATACTCAGGTTCCTGGCCCCCCCCGCCTCGGGGAGGGGGGACGGGTTTTCGCCCCTAGGGCTCTCACCCTCCAGGTCTTTCTTACCCTCTTTCCCCCCCCCGGGGGAAAGCAGCGATTGCTCAGGGTGGCGAAAACAACATGTAGGCATTACAAAGATAGAATGTACCTTAGTTGCCTTATTCTTCACTCCTTCAGCTTCTGTTTGAGAGAATGCAGTACAGGTTCTAATGATAGAATATAGTAGATAGAGCATAGTAGATTGCTCATGTATTTTGACTACCTGAATAGTTAGACGTTATGCAGCTACTGTAAGTGATTTGCATCTAAAGTATAAGAGACATATATAATATTAGAGTTAGTCGTATATAAGAGACTAACAAGATAGTCATAGCATAATCTCTATCAGTAACATGTAAATCATACACGCTCAACTACAATCTAAGTCGTAAGATCGGCTAAGTAGTAGTGTTTGTGTAGGTCTAATCCATAGTAATCCTTCTAAGACAATGTTGATGAGGTATACTATCAATACAAAGTTAAGGGCTTAATCATGGCCCCGAACGAATGCTATCTGGTTGTTTGACACATGCAAGTCTACAATTACTTAAGTAGTTGTGGCGTACGGGCGAGTATAACTAGGATGCTACCTTTAGGAGGCTTAATCAGCCATATGCACTACGTGTAAAGGACCGTGTCCGCCTATTGATGCTCTTAGTTCACAGCAGTTAGTTGGTGAGGTAATGGCTTACCAAGGCGATGACGTGAAGGTGAAGGATGAAAGTCTCAACACCCGCAGTGGAGAATGAAAAGTCCCACACCCTAATTTGAGGGGCAGCAGTGGAGGATCATCGTCAATGGTCGTAAGACTGAACGTGCAAACCAGAATCAATATGAGCTTAGGTTCAATTGATGTAGTAAGGCAGGATAATGACTAGTCTTACTAATAGTCGTGACCAATCCCGGTGCCAGCAGTTGCGGTTACACCGGTACGGCAAGCATTGTTCGTTGTGAATAGGCGTAAAGGGTACGTAGGTTGTTCTTTGCTACTAATGTAAGTAGAGAACTTGAATCCAATAGGAGTTACCAGAATTTCGAGAGTAGCGCTGATATGCTTTGATACTTGAAGGACTACCAATGGCGAAAGCAGGTAACTAGTTAGAGATTGACACTGAGGTACGAAAGCGTAGGGAGCAAACAGAATTAGATACTCTGGTAGTCTACGCTGTAAACTATGAGTGCTAGTATTTTGTCGCTTTCGCTCGCAGGGCGAAAGAATGATGAGATTCTTAGCAAACGCAATAAGCACTCCGCCTGGGAAGTACAGTCACACGACAGAACACCAAATGATTAGACGGTCCCGAGGACCCGCAGTGAAGCATGACACTTAATGCGATGACCCGCGCATCATCTTACCTAAGCTTGAATCCTGATAGTTTACTATTAGTGACAGGTGCTACATGACCCTCTTCAGCATGTGTTGTCAAATGTCTGGTTAAATCCGCTAACATGCGCAATCCTTACTGTTAGTTACTGTCTAGCAGTGTACGGCTGATATAGTCGTAGAATAGGGCTAAGAGAGGTCCCCATGACCTTTATGCTTAGGGCTGTAGTTGTGCTGCGAAGAGTTCTACAATGTGAGGCAATAAGCTAATCATCAAAGGAATTCACACGGATTGAGGTGCTAAGTTAACCTCATGAAATAGGAATTGCGAGTAATCGTGAAGTAATGCGTCACGGTGAACATACCACTCGGGATGTACTAATTACTCATCAAGTCGGGAAAGAATTGAGTTTATGAAAATTGATGACACTTATATAAACTATCAGTATACTTATGCTACATCTCTGTAGTATAGAGCCTGATATGTGTAGATAGGAAGAGTCTCTTTAGTAGGCTTTCTCAATCTGGACTAAGTTGAAATATAGGAGTGGTACGGGAACGTGCTGCTGAAAAATGTAACAATTTAAACCCCCTTTTGTAACCTAACTTAAGGACTCTATCCTTGAATAGAGTATAAGATACATGTCTAATGTAAGAACTAACATCTGGACATGCTATGTAAGTTTTATGACATATAAGATACTAACACTACTCAGTAGTAGTAATATAAGGTACTACCTAATTTTAACACTTGTAGTCGTGTTTTCTTTGAGTGGTACGGTATATTATCTAATATGATGTGTAATTGGGTAGGCATGATTCGAACATGCGGTAGCGATAGCTAACTTATTTACAGTAAGTCTCCTTAACCAACTAGGAAAACTACCCATATTTATGAATGTACAGTATGACCTTCATTAGAGGTGTACACTCATACATGCCTTGGAAGAGAATCGAACTCTTACTACCTAGAACTTCAGTCCAGTGCATTACCACTATGCTACCAAGGCTATACGTATTTATTCTATACTTACTGCTTCTGATAAAGCGGATAGATGACTTATGGAGATAGCTGGAATCGAACCAGCGTCGCAATGATGCAAACACCGCGTAATGCCATTATACTATATCCCCTGAATATCCTTATAGGTCATGATCCTTTATAAGATACATATACATCACTCTACTAGTAGGAATGAGTAGAGTAGAGTAGAGTACGTATACAGACAAGATAGGATTCGAACCTACAGTACGAATTACCGTACACTGAATAGCAATCAGTTTGCCCTTACCAATAGGCGACTTATCCTACATATGATAGAGTAGAGTGTCTACAATCAGGTGCTAACAGGATCGAACTGTTGACCATCTAGTTAAAAGCTAGACGCTCTACCACTGAGCTAAACACCCTTCCTCCTATTAGGTATAGGAGAGCTTTGGGTTAACTTGAATCGAACAAGTATCGTGGACCTCCAAAAAATCCCGTCATGCCATTAGACCATAACCCATTTCGCTATCCTTAGAGACCTATTATTGAGTATAAGTCTATGAAAGAGCTACTTACCAAAGCTGTGAATCGAACACAGGCCACAATCTTACAAGGATCGTGTTCTACCACTAAACTACTCTGGCATTGTATTAAGTACCCTCACTATATAGAAGGTATATAGACTGGACAGGAATCGAACCTGCGTGCACAGCATGAAGAGCTGTTATCCTACCACTAGATGACCAATCCTCTGTCTCTATTTGTCATTTAAAGGCCATAATAGGCTATACGCGGACCCAGGAATCGAACCCAGAACTACCGATCATGAGTCGGTGATTATACCGTTTAACTAATCCACTTATGGTACTAATAGAAGTATACTAATGCTCTTACTATCAGTAAACAATAGTAATGACATTACTTACAAGATGCTGGAGTCGAACCAACGCCCTTGTCGTGTAAAGACAATGTTCTAGCCGTTAAACTAATCTCGCTAGTATATAGATACCATGTTATCTCATCCCTTATAGAGTATCCTTATATTTAGTCACTAAGTTGACTGTCTTATAGCGTTAGGATAGTCATATAATGTATCTTATATAGATCAAAAGTTAGTCGACCATCTCACAGACTTATACAAGATAGTACTCCTTCAATCCCAAAGGCAAACAAAGGGGAGTTGTCTCTATGCAGTTCGTTTAGAGCTTGATGCTCCTGTTACAAATAGTAATCCTGCTACATAGATAAGAATTAGTCGTAGATCACCAATGTTGTCTAGTGATACTCCAGAAAGAATTGGTACAAATAGTAGAAGTGTGATAGAAATTAGTCCGATCATGATGTATAGAGCGTATTGTGTTACAACTCCAGTATCAAGTCGAGCAATTGTGTGGCTACCTCCATATAGTGAGCTAGTTAATCCGAATGGACCTAGTAGTTCAATAGCACCTCGATCTAGTACTTTAGATGTAATACCTCCAAGTGCTAAGGCTTTACCGATTACATAGTGGTTAACTACGGCATCGAAGTACCATTTAGCGTTGAAGAATGTGTATACTCGTTTACCAAGATCACTTAGAGCTAAGTCTACTGTGAAGTTAGCTAATCGGTGGTAGAATAGTAGAGCTAATGAAGCACCTGCAATTGTACCCATAGCTGGTAAGTTTTTGTAGAATGTTGGGATAGAGAACTCAGCCTCAACTAATGTCACGTGTGATGGGTGAACAAATAGTGATGTAGCTAGCATATCGCTACCCATACCTACGAAGCTATCTTTAGCAATGTATCCAAAGAAGATAGACATTACAGCAAGGATTACTAGTGGAATTACTGTAATCATGTCTTGCTCGTGTGTGTGCTCGTAATCTACTTTAGGAGCGTTAGGTGTTGTTAAGAATGTCATACTAATTAGACGGAATGAGTAGAAGGCAGTGATCATAGCTGTTAGTGTACCTAACCAGTATACGATATGTCCACTCATTGTGTATGTAGCATATCCTGACTCAAGAATCAGGTCTTTAGAGTAGAATCCTGTTAGGAAAGGAATTGCCATTAGACTTAGTGAACCAATTAGAATGATTGTGTAAGTGAATGGTAGAAGGTTAATTAGACCTCCAAGTCGTCGCATGTCCTGTTGATCGGCCATTGAGTGAAGTACTCCACCAGCAGCTAGGAATAGAACAGCTTTGAAGAAGGCGTGGTTTACAAGGTGGAATAGAGCTACAGAGTATTGTGAAATACCTACTGCCATGAATAGGTAACCCATTTGTGAACATGTAGAGTAAGCAATTACCCGTTTAATGTCATTCTGTAGTAGTCCAGTAGTAGCAGCAAAGAATGCTGTGATAGCACCTACCCAAGTGATTACAACTAGTGTAGTAGGAGCAAACTCAAGTAGAGGTGAAGATCGTAGAAGTAGGTAAACCCCAGCAGTTACAAGTGTGCATGGTCTAAGACCATTGACTATATCTTATTCCTGTTCTAGGACATTACGTGTAGTCGATGAGGTCAAGGACCTGCTGGTTGGCCTGATGTGTAGCAGTTTTTAAGTACTGTAGTACTACTGACACAAAGCCGTTCCAGCATAGAGTAAAATTTGTCATGATTGTTACCAATCAAGGCGGTCACAGCAGTTATTACACTAAAATAGTGTGCTGATTTAGATTGGCCGCGTGAATTAGCGCTGAAACTGGTGTAGGTCCCTCCATAGCATCTGGCAGCCACATATGTAGTCCAAGTTGAGCTGATTTACCCATAGCAGCTAATAGGAATAGTAGCCCAATTAGAGTTAGTACAGTCTCGTTCATGTATGGTGATAGACTGAATACTGTAGCGTAGTCAAGGTTACCGAAGGCCCAGAATACACCGAAGAAGGCAATAGTTAGGAACATATCACCAACACGGTTAACAGTCATAGCTTTGATAGCAGACTTGTTAGCTTGTACACGTGTGAACCAGAAGTTAATTAGTAAGTATGAAGATACTCCAATACCCTCCCACTAGTCATATATAAAGGGGATTATAGACCTACTTTGTATAACATACATGGTAATAAGTAGGGTTTTACAAGTGAACGTACTTTATCCATCTCTGCTTTAGGGATGTAAATACGCCAACAAACTCCATTGCGTAACTGAGGAGCACATTCAATACCAAATTTAGTGTATAGCATCTTACATAGTAATTGTACTTCTAGTAGAGTAAAGCTATCTGTACATAGACGCATACCTCCACCAGCATACATACCATCATCCATAATCCAATATGCTAAGCTCACTGCTGTAAAATAGTCTCCTAAGTTACTAGGGATAACTCTGATAGCCTTACCAAAAGACGGTACATAATACAGCTCTCGGAAGATATTTAGAGCAGGTAAAGCTAAAGTCTTAAACATATAGCTTACGTAAATTTTACCGGTACGTTTGTCTGGTAAGCGTACTGGTGAATAAATAGATGCAGTGACAAAATTAGAAAACAATTCATGAAGGTGAGTAATGTAAGGAAGGACAGCATAGTCAAAGCATAAACGTGTGTTATATGGCTCTTTAGCTCGATCAGCATGTACATCCCCAAGCATTAGGCCGTGTACAGCCTCTTGCTGGTATGGCGTGAGTTGAACTGCTGCCTTGTATTTGCGTGTCTTTTTGACAACAACAGGTACTGAAGAACAAGGGTAAAGTACTCCTAGATCTGCAATAGAATCCTCACACAAGTCTTTATATAGACTTGGACTTTATCTTAATTGGTTGTAATGACCTCCAATTAAATCTATAGAGTCTCTGAGGTAAGACCTGCTAATTAGTTTTCCCTTAAGCTATTGCCTATATTTAGGTGTTAAGGTGGATTGAACTGTTTAAGCATACAAGATATTTTAACCTAGGCTGAGAGTGTTTATACCAAGGAATAAGATGAAGTAGTTGTCACCAGCTACTAGTACTAACATGAAGAAAGTGAACATTGAAAGGTATGAGAAGAATCGTTGGTTGTGTGGGTCTGCAGCCATGTAACTCATAGAGTAGATGTGTACCATTGAAGATACAAGAGTTACAGGTAATAGCATAGATACTGTTAGGCTGTCAAACATGAAGGCCCAGTCAACAGACATAAGACCTGAATCGATCCAGCTACTTAAGTAGATAGATACTGATGATCCACATAATGCAACTTCGTAGAAAGCTACAATAGATAGTAGAGCTGATGAACACATACATACAGTTGTAACGATTTGTGCACCAGTTACACCTAATTTACGTCCAAGAAGCCCGGCTGAGGCAGCTCCAAGAAGAGGTAGAGCAAGAATTGATAGGTACATCTAACGTAAAGTAATTGAACCACGGATACGGTAGAATGCAACTAAGATACCAAGACCAATAGCTGATTCTGCACCAGCAATGGCAATGATGTAGATGCTGTAGGTTTGACCAACAATGTCATCGAAGCTAAATGAGCTAACAATCACTAGTAGAGTCACCGCTAGTAGCATCATCTCAATACTGATTAGCATTAGAATGATGTTTTTACGGTTAAGCACGAAGCCTAAAATACCTACAAGGAATAACACTAGAGCTAATGTCATGCATCTTGTAGTAGTTCCTATTGGTTGCCTTTGTAATACGATAGATAACAATGTAACTACAGAATAGAGTTAGCAATTGAGACATAGAAGTCTAGAGTAATGATACTCTGAGAATGTTGTCAAAGGTTACGTAGACCTTATAATGCCTTGAACTAATTATAGCTGTTTGACTAGGCTATCAAACGAAAGAGTGAGTCTAGAGACCAAATACCTAACCAATTATAGTAAAGGAGACGAGAGCAACGGGACTCGAACCCGCATCTACTTCAATGACACTGAAGTGTTTTACCAGTTAAACTATACTCACTATAGTAGATAGTACTTTATGATAGTACTGTAATGGACTTAGGACCAGGGGGAATCGAACCACCATCGATCAATTATCGGCTGAGCGCTCTACCGTTGAGCTATGATCCCATTAGTCACTCTTATAAGTGTTAAACATCTATATGATATTCCTTATAAGTGAGATGTCATTATAAGGTATCTCATGAAAGTTAGCTGATTAGATGTACAAGCTTCTTTAGACCTAGCTAATAGTAAGAATCGAACTTACATTGTATCCATATGAGGGATATGTTCTAACCGTTGAACTATATTAGCTTTAAAGGGGTTACTATAAGCCTAATTCTGTACTAGTAACACTACTAGTTGGTTGATAAAGTACAACATTTACTAATTATTTAAGTGTATACCTCATCACAGTGTAAGTGAGAGATGACATGAAGTGCGCCACTGAAACTACTGGAGTTACAGTGTGATATTTCTGTAAACCTTGTCACAACTTTAGTTGTCCCTCTTTTTAGCAAAAGCTAAGAGGGTATATATACACATAGGACTTTCCTGTAGCTATAGATAGCTATCAACCTCGTAACCCCCCCTGTAATTTATACTCGTACTATCGTGTGCAGAAGGAGTAGTTAAGCAATATCTGGATCAACTCCCAGAATCGAACTGGAATCTTTAGATCCACAAACTAGTGTTCTACCGTTGAACTAAGCCGACCTCTTATAGGATACGTTCCTTCACTTACTGTCACAGGATGGTATTGTAGCTATGCATATATCTATATGCAGTTCCTTACATAGAGAAAGCTCATATAAGATACATACGTATGATTCAATAGACATGATAGGTATTAGTCAAACTAACGTATCTTATATAGTCTATACTATTATAAGCAACGGTAAGTCTTGAGCGGTGACTCTTGACCTCTACTCATAATTAGAGCCCAGTCTGTGGTGCATTAAATTGATGTACTAAAGTGACAGAGCTAATAACCCATATTAACCATGCTACAAGCTGCAAAATACATTGGATCAGGACTAGCTACAATCGGGCTAGCCGGAGCCGGAGTTGGTATCGGAGTTGTATTCTCAGGACTAATCACTGCTACAGCTCGAAACCCTGCTCTACGACCTTAATATTGGGGTCTTAACTAACTATATGCTGGCATAGTATACTTCTTTAACACCAAGATTTGGTCAAAGCTTTAAGGTTTATGTGCTAACCAGCAAGATTTATCTTCAACGACCATACGTTAGTACATCTACGGATGTTGATATGATCTCATTCTAGAGCACTAAATGCAACTAGAATTGGCAACTATTCTCATACGCGATCCTAGGATTCGCTCTATCAGAGGCTACAGGACTATTCGCACTACATAAATAGGTGCGTATCAGGCAATATGCTGGAAAGGATCAAGGCTGCGCACTTATATTAAGTTACAGAGTATGCCATGCCTCAACCAGCAAGTGTAAACTTCAACGATCATATACCTGATGTAAATTTAACACCAGATTTACAAAGAGATGATCTATCTGCTATACTAAATGTTGTCAGCAGATGTATGATGTCATTCCTACTTCTATACTCATAGTTGTACGGCTTCGGCGGAGCCGAAGCAGACACTCTTAACCCCCTTTTATGATATGAAAATTATAAGGTATGTAAATGTATTTCAACACTACCTATGAGAGACAGAGGAGTATTGTATACTATATTACATAGAAGAGTTACTCTCAAGATAAACTAAATGCAAGTATGCCGTAATAGGTAGCCGGGCAGTTCTTAGGAAACTGTGGTTCTCAACCATGTGGGTTCAAGTCCCACTACTTGTATACACTAGAGTTGTTCTAATAAAGGATGGTCAGGGTCATAACCCTTGGTCGTTTAGTCTTTACTATCTCCTTTAACCTACTAGTACTCAATGCAGTACTGTATGTCAATAGGGCTATTGAGCGTATACCCATACAATAATTATGGCAATCTTTACAAGCCTACTATCACTTGTAGCTCCACTTCACTGTGACGTTCCGTACCCATGGCAAATTGGGTTCCAGGACGGTGCTACACCTACTTTCGAGGGTATCGTCGAGTTACACGACACTATCTTCTTCTACCTTGTTGTAATTAGTTTCCTAGTATTCTGGATGCTTGCAGTAATTCTAATGAAATTCAGCAGCAACAAAGTAGGAATTGTACACAAGTACAGCAACCACGGTACACTAATCGAGCTAATTTGGACAATTACTCCAGCTCTAATCCTAATTGCTATTGCATTCCCTAGTTTCAAACTTCTATACTTAATGGATGAGGTAATCTCACCTACAATGACAGTTAAAGTTGCAGGACACCAGTGGTATTGGAGTTACGAATACTCTGACTTTGTAAGCGCTGATGGTGAGTCAATTGAGTTCGACTCATACATGGTACCAGAGTCAGACCTAGAGTTAGGACAACTACGACTACTTGAGGTAGACAACCGAGTTGTAGTACCAGTAGACACACACATTCGATTCATCGTTACAGGACAAGACGTTATCCACGATTGGGCCGTTCCAGCACTAGGAGTGAAAATGGACGCTGTACCAGGTATGTAATCGGCCTGGTAAATGACTATATGCGGAGAGTTTACCTAATATAGTACCTATAGCAGGTTAAAATCTATTCTAACAATCCGCAGCTTAAATGCTCAGAGAATATATGTGATTGCGTATTTACGTAAGAGATATTCCACCTATATATATATATACACAATATAGTTAGCGATTAAACCAAACATCAGTAATTATTCAACGTGAAGGAGTATACTACGGACAATGTAGCGAGATTTGTGGTGTATACCACGGGTTGATCGCATAAGCCCGACAATAACACACTGTATGCTAGAAACTCTATGAATGTCCGCCTATTATTAGGAGACAGAACCACATTCATCTATAGACAACTAGCAAGATAACATCTTCAGAGACTATACGTGTATCATTTTAGAATGAATACATAGTCCCTTAAATGCTATGCATGACCACGAATCGTACTACATAGCATTTTAAGTTATGCCTATCGTTGTAGAGGCTGTTTCACTTGAGAAGTACCTAAGCTGGCTTGATAGCCAAGTATAGTACTAATAGGAGCATAGCTTCTAATATCCCCTTTAACATACCCTTACGAGTGCGACACTCCTACACAGTATTCCTTCTTTCCTTGTAGATATACAGGAACTATTAGAAGGCAAACTCTAATACAGAGTTTAACCCTACCTGGCCCCCCGCCGACCTCGGGGAGGCGGGGGGGACGGGTTTTCGCCCCTAGGCTCTAACCCTCCAGGCCTTTCTTACCCTCTTTCCCCCCCGGGGGAAAGCAGCGATTGCTCAGGGTGGCGAAAACCGTAGGTTAGGTGATCCACAGACAACCTCTATTTTATAATATGTTATCAGTTCTATACAGCCTACTTGAAGTAGTAATCGTACTAGTGCCAATCCTATTATCTGTAGCTTTCATGACTATCATTGAGCGTAAAGTTCTTGCTAGTATGCAGCGACGAGTAGGACCTAACACAGTAGGATACTACGGAGTACTACAACCATTCGCCGATGCTCTTAAGCTGGTAGTGAAGGAAACTGTAGTACCACAACATGCTACACGAAGTCTATTCTTCTTAGCCCCTGTTATTAGTCTAGTGTTCAGCCTTCTAGGTTGGGCCGTGATCCCATTTGGTAGTGGATTAGCACTATCAGATTTTAGCCTTGGAATTCTATACTCACTAGCTATTTCATCTATTGGAGTATACGGTGTACTATTCGCTGGATGGTCTGCGAACTCTAAGTATGCCTTCCTTGGTTCACTTCGAAGTACAGCCCAAATGATTAGTTACGAGCTAATTCTAAGCTCTGCAGTACTGGCTGTAATCCTACTAACAGGAACATTCCATTACACAACAATCATTGAGAGCCAGCAAAGCGTTTGGTTCCTTGTACCTCTATTCCCTCTATTCATCATTTTCTTCATCTCTGTACTAGCTGAGACTAACCGTACTCCATTTGACCTGCCAGAGGCTGAGTCAGAGCTAGTTGCCGGATTCTTCACTGAGCATAGTGGAATGATCACTAACAAAGGAAGTTAGGTCATGTAAATATTCTATAAGCTGGAACATTCCTTAAGCCTTAACCACATGAAGGCGAGCTATGGCTACTCACACGGAGTAATAGCGTCATAGATGCGAATAATCAGCTGATCCTTGATCTCAGAGACTATGTGAATTACACATTGTTACTTGCTTGTACACGATGTGAAGAGATAGTCCGTTTCTCTATATGAGAATGCTTCGTCTTCTTCTTCCTAGCTGAGTACTGTAGTATTGTACTAATGTCAGCATTAACAGCTATTCTATTCCTTGGAGGATACATTATGCCAGAGATTGTGCCTAACGACACATTCATCAACATTCAAAGTATTGTACTAGCACTGAAGACTTGTATCTTCTGTTTCGTATTCGTATGGTTCCGAGCTACTTTACCACGATTACGATATGACCAACTAATGCAATTCTGTTGGATGGGTATGCTACCTGTTGTAATTGCACTAATTATTCTAGTACCTAGCATTCTAGTAGCATTCGACATTGCACCATACTAATCTCCCCCCCTTTTTTTAAGCACTTAATAGGCATGATAGTACCTTATTCATACACATATAAGATACGAACATAAATGATACAAAAGGGGTGATTGATGAGACTTATGATCCCCACCAGTAGATTGATACGTATAGGAATAGCCATACTACGTCAACGAAGTGCTTAACCCCCTCCTACACAGCTTCGAATCCTTAGGTTAGAGAGTAAGGAAGCCAAAAGGGGAGTTATGACACCTTGATTGGTGTTTGTTTGATAGGTTTAGGGCATGATTTGTCAATTTTGTACATCATAGATTCTTCCATGTGTGGTCGTACAATCTCAACAAATTTCGGTACAGAACGAGCCCAGATATACAGTCGATTGCGAGACTGAATACTACAGTGAAGACCAAATTTGCTTGCCAGAATACTTACAAGCAACTCAATCTCTGTACGAGAGAAGTTGTTAGTAGCTAAATTGATACCATTTCCATTCCATCCACCATCACCCATTAGCCAATACGCTAAAGAGATAGGTGTTAACAAATCAGAGATGTTATGAGGAAGTACCTTGATACCTTCCTGATACCAAGCTGAGTGTAGTTCATTCCAGCTTGCGAAGCTACGAGTAGCAAAGCTTAAGTAGAGGTACTTGTAACCATTTGCTACAGCAGTACTAGTAGATGGAGCTGTCATGTTACACAAGCCTGCAGTGTACATCAGATTGTGCACAAAAACAATGAAAGGACCGTGAATTACACTTTGTGCAAGTTGTAAGTATGTACCTCCATTAGCGTACTTCTTAACTAGAGTTGCATCGCTTAAGAGTAATCCAGTGATCATCTGCATGATGTAATCTACTAATGGTGTCTTGTTGTCAGGACCTAATAGGCTAGACGCATTTGAAGAAAAGGTACGCTTAACAACAGACATGAAAAGGGGGTTGAAAGTAAGAATGATAGTGCAGATTAAGATCCCCACCAGTAGATTGATACGTACAAGAAAAGCCATACAACATCAACGAAGTCAAAGCATAGTGTAAGTATCTATGCCTTGGACTATATCTTCATCCTTGTCTTAGTGTAAAGACGAGGAGCTCTACATGAAGTCTCTGAAGTAGTGTTACTTGCTGATGGGTCTATCACTAGCTAGGCTATGAGTTCATTGAACTGCTATCTAGTAGACTGTTCCCAGCATTTAGTAGAGTGGTAATCGTACTGTTTACACAGTAAGACGGCAAACCTTCAAAGGGTGATAGAAGGGTTTGATGGGTGCGTGCCAGTATAGAATTGACGCTTCGAATCCAAGGTGGTGGTGGTCTGTTAGGTGGTATGATAGAATTCGACCAAAGGCTACAGCAATGAATAGTGTACCAATGATAACGTGAAGTCCGTGGAATCCTGTAGCGAAGAAGAATGTAGATCCGTAAGCACCGTCAGTGATTGTGAATCCTGCCTCGTAGTACTCAAGTCCTTGAAGAGCTGTGAAGAATAGAGCCAGTACAATAGTAATGATGATACCTAAGATAGTTCCTCGTCGGTTACCTTCAATTAGTGAGTGGTGTGCGTATGTAACACTTGCTCCTGATGAAAGTAGTAGTACAGTGTTAAGTAATGGGATCTCGTAAGGGTTTAGAGGGTCAATACCTGCTGGAGGCCATGCGTTTCCTAGCTCTACAGTAGGTGCTAGTGCTGAGTGGAAGTCTAGTATACCTAAATTATCGGCTAATTTTGCTTAATCGATATAATTGACTACCATGGAAGTGTGGTGAGATGTTATCTACTACACGTTGAGGATCGGAAATAGCAAGTTTCTTACCTCCCATGATGAGTTTAGAGCTTAAGCCTAACTTAGACTCTAAGACATCGATAAGCCGTTGCCGTTCGCTAACATTCAGGCGAGATACCCCAATCACAAAGTAGTTGTTAGTCCATTGACCGTTCCGCATTGCCCAAAAGGCGAGTGTGATCCAATCAAAGTACTCTTCGAAGTGAATTGGCAGTAAATGCAGCCCTTCGTGTTGCCAGTGCATACGTAAGATGTAAAGGTAGAAGCTATCCAAGCTAACAGCAGCTAAAGAGCTTGAAGCTCCCTTAAGTGAGGCATTACGAATAGGGTTCCATTCAAGATACGGAGTAAATAAGTCCATTAACCATTGGAGAAACACTAAGTCCGTAGAAGATAACTTCAGGACAGTGCTTCGTGGAAAATGCCAATTATGAGGCCCTTTCATGATAGTGGCACCACTAGTACACAATAGCCCCATCAAAGCTGCGTATAGTTGTCGAGGTAGCGTCTCTTTAGAAGCATCAGGATCATTGTACGGCATAGGGATTACTTCCTCAACGAGTGTACGAGGTTTGTTCCCTGAGAAGTAATTAGTTACTAGTACAGGAGCACTGCATTCTAGTACTAAGATCTGATCACTGACACTCATGTAGGAGTGCAAGTAGGTTAAGCCGTTAATAGGTTAGACTATGTCTCATGATGTGGTAAGATCATCTATATGTATAGTCGTTGAGTTTGTAACTGCTAGTCTAAAAGATCTATAGGATTGTGACTAATTTAGTACCTATAGTTACAATAGTTCTAGCATATAATATATTTTAATGGGCCCACTTCATACTTGAGGCCCAGAAGATTGAGATGAAGAAGAATACCTCACTAATAATGAATAATGCTACACCAAGGTTAAGACCTTTCTGCACAGCAAATGTGTGGTTTCCTAGTAGAGTTCCCTCTGCTACAACGTCTCGGAACCATAGAGCCATTGAGCTTACAGTAGTAATGAATCCGATAATTACAAGGTATCCTCCGTTAGAGAATCCGTTGAAGTACATTGCAGCGGCAATTGTAAGGATAAGTAGTGAGAATGAAGTTAGTAGTGGCCATGGAGATGGTGTAACTAAATGGAATGGGTGTGCTTGGAATTGAGCTCGTGATACTTGCATGACGAGTAATTTAAGAGAGTCAGAAATGTACAGGCCTATTTAGTAGGATAACTGTAGATACTTGGCTAAGCTAATCAATAGCTCGTAGTATGCTCCTACTCTTACTACCTTTGTCCTATAGGAGGGTAGTAGATGTAGAGAGTTACTTATAGTAGTGAGATAATGTTAGTATCTTATATGTCACTACATGAATTACAGTAGATCAAATTATGGGCATGACTGGCCCTGGAGTCGGATAAAATAGGATTCGAACCTATGGTACCTGGGAGGCACTTTCACTTTCAAGGTGAACACATTAAACCACTCTGTCATTTATCCTTGTATTGATAGGTAGTACTTCGTACACTATCCTTATAATTTGTTAGACCTTATAAGATACAATATTCTACTATATGCTCTGTATAAGTGAGATTCTCATTAGTGCAAGTATGCTGGAATAGGTAGACAGGTGGTTCTTAAGCAACCATGACGCTATGTTGTATGGGTTCGATTCCCATTACTTGTATCGTACATCTGTATCTTATTTACCTTTTGTTTCTTAAGTAACTCTATGAAAAGGAGGCACAGGAATGGCTTGACTCGAACAAGCTCCGCGAGACTTTGGAGATCTGCATGCTACCATTGACACCACATTCCTATTTGTTAAACAGTATGCAATAGAGTACTAATATTCAGGCCTATACTGTTCATTATATACTAGAGGGCTAAGAGGGGATCGAACCCTAAAGTCAACAGATTTGCAATCCGTGTGTAGTACCATACTACCGCCTCAGCCCTTGTTTAGTTAACATTAGATGGGTAACTATTACTGATGTACTGTTGACCTAGTATCACACCGCGAAGGACTCGAACCTCCACAGCCTCATCCGAAGTGAGGTGGTCTACCATTAACCTAGCAGTGCTCTGTCTTTACGTCTTATATGTGCATTAAAGGACTAAAGCAATGGAACCTTAGTAAGGGCCTATAGTCTAACTCAAGTTCCTTATAGTGTTTATGTAAGTATAAGATAGGTATGTATGATATGTAATGTAATTATCCGTATCTTATATGACACTTCCTATTAATAGTAACGTCGAGTCTTCTTGACCATCGTATAGACTATCATTGCTATACGTTTCTATCGTGAAGGGTTACTTTGTTAAGCCCTCATACTATGTCATTACTCCTATACTCTTACTACAAGACAGATAGGTCGCCTTCCTTTTGTTGAAAGAGGGCCGAAATAATGATGAGTAGGAGATCAACTATCTACTATATAAATATGCTAACAGCTCTACTACTGATTCCTTTACTAGGAGCACTAACTCTAGCTCCTATGACAGAGTCAACACCACAACAAATCTCACGAATCAAACGTGTTGCTTTACTAACAACTGTTGTTACATTTGCACTATCAATGATTATGTGGGGTGAGTTCGACTCAAGCTCAAGCCAGTACCAATTTACTGTTGAGTACAACACACTTAGCTTCCTACACATGCACATGGGTGTAGATGGTCTATCACTATACTTTGTACTACTTACAACATTCACATTACCAATCTGTATCTTAGCTAGCTGGGATAACGTAACACACAACATTAAAGCTTACATGATTGCTCTATTAGTACTAGAAAGTCTACTAATTGCAGTATTCGTAGTACTTGACCTACTACTATTCTATGTATTCTTCGAGGCTGTACTTATCCCTCTATTTGTACTTGTTGGAGTATGGGGAGCTAGTGCTGACCGAATCCGAGCTTCATTCTTACTATTCCTTTACACTCTATTCGGATCTCTATTCATGCTACTTGCCTTCCTAGTTATCTTCTACCACGTTGGAAGTACTGACTTTGAAGTACTATCATTAGCTGATATTAGCTTCGAGCACCAACGATGGCTATGGCTTGCTATCTTCCTAAGCCTTGCTATCAAAACACCTCTATTACCTGTACACATTTGGCTAAGCCGAGCTCACGTTCAAGCTTCAGTTGCTGTGTCAATGATTCTAGCTGGGTTAATTCTGAAATTAGCTACATACGGTTACATCCGAATTCTAATTCCATTCCTACCTGAAGCTACATCATACTTTGCACCATTAGTACAGACTATCTGTGTTGTAACACTAGTATACAGTTCACTAACTACACTACGACAAACAGATTTCAAGGTACTAATTGCTTACTCATCAATTGCTCACATGGCTGTAGTTGTAATTGGACTATTCTCTAACACACTACAAGGAATTGAAGGAGGAATTCTACTAGGAATTGCCCACGGTTTCGTAAGCCCTGCTCTATTCTACTGTCTAGGTGGTATTATTTACGATCGATACCATACGCGAGTAATCCGGTACTACCGAGGTCTAATCCAATACATGCCTGTATTCTCACTACTATTCTTCCTATTTATTCTAGGTAACATGTCAACACCACTTACAGTTAACTGGGCTGGTGAGGTACTAGCACTATTAGGAGCAATGCAACGAAGTCCATTAGTAGGTGTAGCTATGAGTCTAGGTATTATCTTCTCAGCTGCTTACTCTATTTGGCTATACGCACGTATGTCAGGTGGAGCATGGAGTCCTTACTTAGGATACGCTGTAGATCTTACTCGACGAGAGTTCATGGTACTACTACCACTACTATTCTGTATGTTCCTATTCGGTATCTTCCCTAACATCATTCTATCAGACATTCACTACTCTGTATCAACACTACTGTACAAGTAGATATCCCCCCCTTTCTCACATAGGTCATAATATGATATGATCAGTAGTGAACGTATCTTATATGTCATTGATCACTATAAGCAACTTGGCCTTACGGAGGTACCTAACACTATCTCCTTTAGTTACGTAGTTCATACCTAACTAAATATTGACGTACTAACTAAGCTCTCGATTCAGACTGCTACCTCTAAGTCGTTAAGCATCTTATTTATTATAACTGTATTTAATCTACCAAATTACACGTAAGTGTTCGACTTACTTCACCAAACATACTGTGTTTGGATGGACTAACTACCATATTTGAGATCATACTCTATCAAGAGGTTAGACTATCACTCTATCTATGACTGGTTAGGTACTTATTCGCCTTTATGCGTCTACTAAAATCACACCCAATTCTTGGACTAGCTAACAGCTATATGATTGATAGCCCTCAACCAGCTAGCTTAAGTTACATGTGGAACTTCGGTTCACTACTTGGTGTATGTCTAGTTATCCAAATCATTACTGGAATTACTCTAGCTATGCACTACACACCTAACATTGATCTTGCATTCATCAGTGTTGAGCACATTATGCGGGATGTACACTACGGATGGTTAATCCGATACCTACACGCTAACGTTGCTTCATTCTTCTTCATCTTCGTATACCTACACATTGGTCGAGGACTATACTACGGATCATACCGATCACCTCGAGTTCTACTATGGTCTATTGGAGTAATTATTCTGGTTCTAATGATGGCCACAGCATTCCTTGGTTACGTGCTACCGTACGGGCAAATGTCACTATGGGGAGCTACAGTTATTACTAACCTTCTATCAGCCATTCCATGGATTGGTACTGACTTCGTACAATTTGTCTGGGGAGGTTTCAGTGTAAACAACGCTACTCTTAACCGATTCTTCTCACTACACTACCTACTACCATTCATTCTAGCTGCTCTAGCTGCAATGCACCTACTAGCACTACACGAGCACGGAAGTAGTAACCCATTAGGTCTATCAGGTAACACTGACCGACTACCATTCCACCCTTACTTCACATTCAAGGATCTAGTAACAATCTTCCTATTCCTTCTTGTACTAGGGCTAATGGTATTCTACGCACCAAACTACCTGGGACACAGTGACAACTACATCCCAGCTAACCCAATGCAAACACCTCCATCAATTGTTCCAGAGTGGTACCTACTTCCATTCTACGCAATTCTACGATCTATTCCTAACAAACTATTAGGAGTACTAGCTATGTTCGCATCACTACTGATCCTACTAGCTATGCCAATTGTTGACACATCACGAGTACGAGGATCACAATTCCGACCACTAATGCGATGGGCCTTCTGGCTATTCGTATCAAACTTCTTCGTACTAATGTACATTGGAAGCCAACACGTTGAAGAGCCATTTATCACTGTAGGAGCAATTTCAACTGCATTCTACTTTGCTTGGTTCCTAATCGTTGTTCCTGTAGTAGGAGTTGTAGAGAACACTCTACTAGACATCGCTACAGAGTCAAAATCATAATCCCCTTTTTCGTATATATATATATTGTACCTTACATTATAGACTAATATAAGATACGCCATAAAGACAAACGCTTAGCACTGAGACCCCACCAAATGGCTAAAACTCGATCTCGGAGGGGTCATAAGCTAATTCAATAGGAAGGCTGGAATGGGTGGGTGGCACGCATTCAGTTCTTTAAATAGGTATACATAGACCTTTATGAAGTATGGTCATGATATGCAAAAGGGGATAATTATTGGCTTTGTTGACTGATCCAGACTTTCATTGTGAATGCACCAAGCTTGTTCTTTCCTGCATATTTACTGTAATCTACTGTACGGCTTTGACCTTTAGCAGATGATCCTAGTCCTCCTGCACTTACAGTTTGACGTGGACCTGATCGTTGTGTTGTTAGTCGTCCTGACAGCTTTAATTCTACTCCAGTAATATGTGAAGTAGGTAAAGTATCTGTAACTGACCCTTCTGATACTACAGTAGGTAATGTATTCTTCAGCATATCTAACATACGTGCAAATGACATTTTACCTCCATTAGCTGTTAGGTATTGAGCTAGAATAGAACTATCTAAAGCTGAATGTGCCATACGGATTAGTCGTAATTCTACTGTACGTCCCCAACATACTGTTAGAGCGTTACCTAAGGCTGCAATACTACTGTTAGATAGTGCTTCTGTAGGAGCATAGTAGAAGATAGAGATAACTACTTTATCAGGTGTTACTGAATATACAGGTTTACCAACTAAGGCCTTATATTTGGCAAAGAAGGCTTTGATCATAGATGTAGCTTGACGTTGCATTGACATAGTATTCATCTGGTTAGACTTGTTGAACATATATGTTGTCATAGTTAATTGATAGTATAGGTATATTAATAGGCAATAGAGTGAGTATTCGCCTGTTTCGAAAAAGCGGCGCAATATACTAGACACTAATACAGTACATTAGACTATTTACATAAGTCCGAAGGAGCGTAACTATTGCTGTGTTCAAGATGCAAGTGATTGCACCAAAGTTGTACATAGGAGAGGTGATGAGACCTTCTAGTACTCCTTAAGATGATATGAGACTGACTTATACGTATCTTATATATATACAAACATCACCAAGCCAGAGTATCTTATAGCTCTTATTTCTAAAGGGGGGGGGGAGTAATCAGCTATTATAGTTTAGTGATGTACATTCGTGTTACGAACAGCTCAACAAATGCAGGTAGAATGTATGTACCGAATACGTATACTAGAGTGATAAGTACTAGGAATGCAAATGATAGTTGGTTAACGAAGTAGAATGGTAGTAGTTGTGGCATAGTTAAATATGATATGTAGCCTAACATTGTTACCTCTATTGATTCTTACTCTTCTTTAGTTCGAAAGAGAGAGGATGGTCAATTGCTAAGAGGTACTGCTGGCATGCCTTGTCTGATTGAATCTTCAATTAGATGTATATAAATATACTCCTCGCATCATTTCAGATTTTGAGGGCTTAAGGCTGGATAGTGTATATTACTTATAAAGCATAGTTTTCGCACCCTGAGCATTAGCTGCTTTCCCTCGCAGGGGGGGGAAACAGGGGTAAGAAAGACCTGGAGGGTTAGAGCCTGAAGGGCGAAAACCCGTCCCCCCCCTAGGAGGGGCCAGGAAAAGGGGTTGTTATTCCATTATACGGTGCTCGTAAACAATACTATGATTGTACTGGTAGAGTGTTGTATGAGTGGAATGGTACTGGGCTAGCAAGAGTCCACTCTAGTGAGTGAGCGTATTGTGGTCCGCTTAGGAACTCTGGTGTGCTTGTGAAGAATTGTGGCACAGCCCATGGGTTGTTTGCAACGGCTTTACCGTGTACGAACTGGTCCCAAATGATGTATAGGAAGATAGCTGTAGCAACTACTGAAATGATTGAACCGAAACTTGAGATAAGGTTCCATCCAGCAAATGCGTCAGGGTAGTCAGGAATTCGTCGAGGCATACCGGCAAGACCTAAGAAGTGTTGTGGGAAGAAAGTAAGGTTTACTCCTACAAACATTGTCCAGAAGTGGATGTGAGCTAATTGCTCGTTGTATGTTTTACCAATGATTTTTGGTCCCCAGAAGTAGTATCCAGCAAACATACCGAATACAGCTCCCATTGACAGAACGTAGTGGAAGTGGGCTACTACGTAGTATGTGTCGTGAATTGCAACGTCTAGTGAAGCGTTTGCAAGAACTACACCTGTCAGTCCACCAATAGTGAATAGAGCAATGAATCCTAGAGCGAATACCATTGGAGCAGTGTATCGTAGTGATCCACCGTAACATGTAGCTAGCCATGAGAAGATTTTAATTCCTGTAGGAACCGCAATAATCATTGTGGCAGCTGTGAAGTAAGCTCGTGTATCAACGTCTAATCCTACCGCGAACATGTGGTGAGACCAAACGATGAATCCAAGAATACCAATACTGAACATAGCGTATACCATTCCTAGGTATCCGAATACAGGTTTTCCAGAGAATGTTGCAACTACGTGTGATACAATACCGAAGGCAGGGATAATAAGGATGTAAACCTCAGGGTGTCCGAAGAACCAGAATAGGTGTTGGAATAGGATTGGGTCACCTCCTCCAGCTGGGTCGTAGAATGATGTGTTGAAGTTTCGATCTGTTAGCAGCATTGTAATTCCACCTGCTAGCACTGGTAGTGATAGTAGAAGTAGAATAGCTGTAATGAAGATAGCCCAACAGAATAGAGGAAGTTTGTGCATTGACATACCAGGGTGTCGCATGTTTAGGATTGTAGTAATGAAGTTCATCGCTCCTAACATTGAACTGATACCTGATAGGTGTAGGCTGAAGATAGCCAGGTCAACTGATCCACCTGAGTGGCTTTGGATTCCTGATAGTGGAGGGTAAATTGTCCATCCTGTACCAGCTCCTTGCTCTACTAGTGCACTAGCAAGTAGTAGAATTAGTGAAGGTGGTAGAAGCCAGAAACTAATGTTGTTTAGTCGAGGGAAAGCCATATCCGGTGCACCGATTTGTACAGGTACAAGGTAGTTACCGAATCCACCCACAAGGGCAGGCATAACCATGAAGAAAATCATTAGTAGGGCGTGAGCCGTAATAATTACGTTGTAAAGTTGGTGGTTTCCTTGTAAGTATTGTACTCCAGGTGATGCTAACTCCATTCGAATTAGCACACTGAAGGCAGTTCCAAGCATTCCACTGAAGACAGCAAAGATTAGGTATAGTGTACCAATATCTTTGGCGTTAGTACTGAAAAGCCAACGTGTCAAATCTAGTGTGTTTGAGATATTCTGATCGCATTAAAATACATAGCTGTAGTTAGACTGAGAGCTATGATGAGTCTCTTATAGTTTCATCGTGACATATAAGATACTATGAATTCAACTTACTCCATTATAAGTTATAAGGCATATCCTTACAAATACTACCTTATATGCTAAAGATCTATACAATATAAGAGTGGCCTTAGAGGTACTAACATCGTCCTTAGAGCTATACGGTGCAGCGAAGAACTGTTAATTCTTAGAGAGCTGGTTCGACTCCAGTTAGGGACTTCCTTAATCTAATACTTAAGGAATGTACAACTATCGTACCAGTTACGATACACTCATGGTTTGCCTACTCAGTCTATGACTCTATTATGCCTCTATATGAGAGCCAGAGTACTATAATTTACATATGAACAGCTTCCTACTTGACCTATTAGCATTAGGTGCTATCTTCTCAGGAATCATGGTTATTACTGCTAAGAACCCTGTTATCTCAGTACTATTCCTAATTGCTGTGTTCCTAAACGTAGCTGGATACCTAGTACTACTTGGAGTAGCTTACCTTGGACTTGTATACCTAATCGTATACGTTGGAGCTATTGCTATTCTATTCCTGTTCGTAATCATGATGCTTAACCTTCGACTTGTTGAGCTAATTGAAACTGGACAAGAGTACACTCAAAGCTTACCTATGGGAGCCTTCTTAGGTTCACTATTCTTCTTCGAGTTACTATCTATCTTACCTACTAGCTACCACGATGGAGGTTCACTACACACTTCACTAAGTGTACTATCTTGGTTCAACTCTACATTACTGTCTGCTACAGATGGTAACCAAGAAGCCGAGATGGGAGGAATGTCTGCTACAGAAGGAGTGCACGCTGCATTCAACCCTGTAGTAGCTGACAACGCTCTAACAGGTTTCACACAAATCGAGAGCATTGGACAAGGACTATACACATACGCTTCATTATGGTTAGTTGTAGCTAGCGTAATCTTCTTACTAGCTATGGTTGGACCTATTGTACTATGTATGAGCCCTTCTACAGGATCACAAGTTCAATCAGCTCAAGCTGAGTAATTATCCCCCCTTTTCTGGCCCCTAATACTTTCACCCTCTAGGTCTTTCTTAGCGTAACTGTTGTTTAGGTGGCGAAACTGTATGTAATAGACTCGCGCGCGTACTACAAACCGAAGAGGTAAATGTATAGTCGTATCTTATATGTTCTACTAGTCATATAAGAGAATTACAATATTACATGTAAACCCTATCATAAGTATCGTTGTCTATGATCATACATAGAGTACTATCAAGCCTAATCTACAGGTTATTGCGCAAATGATGTAGCGGTAACATAGCTCACTTCCAATGAGCTCTCATCGGTTCGATTCCGATTTTGCGTATAAGTTAAGATGCTCATATGTACATATCTTATATTACACATAATTTACTTATAAGAGATCATTGACATCTATCCATATCTGCAAGCCACGTAATGCTAGTTATCACATTACTTACACTACTAATTGCGACACCGCTTTCTTCATCTACTAAATTAACGCCTGAACAGCTTCATCGGGCAACTGCTGTAACATTCTTCTTCGCTGCAGCCCTATCATTCAACGCTTACTACGTTGCTACTTTAGGTGCTGGTGTAAGTCTATACAGTGGACTATTCCATGTAAGCACAGTCTCAATGGCAATCGAATGCTTTATCTTCGTTGTTGGAGGACTGATTCTTCTTCCTTGGGCTTCTCGAACTTCTGTTGTTCACCATACTAACGAGTTCGGACAAGGATACACTCCTGGACTTGGTGCTAAACCATCTATCCCTGAGTTCGCACTAATCCTAGTATTCACTACTATTGGTGCCTCATTCTTAGTATCTAGTACTGATCTTGTATCACTGTACCTAGCTATTGAGCTTCAGAGCTTTGCTGTATACATTCTTGCTACTCTTTACCGAGAAAACGAATCAGCTACATCTGCAGGACTGAAATACTTCCTATTAGGTGCATTATCATCTGCTCTTATTTTACTTGGATCTGCTCTAGTATACGCATACACTGGTCTAACTAACCTTGATGCTATTAGTAGTCTTATCTCTGTTTCTACTACATCTGACAATGTTACACAAGGTGTAATGCTTGGTCTAGTTGTTATGACTGCTGGATTCTTATTCAAAATTGCAGCTGCTCCATTCCATAACTGGGCTCCTGACGTATATGACGGAGTACCTACAATCGTAACTACATGGTTAAGTGTAATGCCTAAGATCTCTATCTTTGTATTACTACTGACTGTAAGCTCACTAACTGAAGGTTTAGGACTAACATTTGGTGACATTACTGTAAACGTATGGCAAGCTCTTCTACTTGTATGTTCACTACTTTCACTAATTATTGGTACTGTAGTAGGACTATCACAAGTACGAATCAAACGACTGCTAACTTACAGTACTATTTCACATGTAGGATTCATGCTACTTGCCTTAGCTGTAAGTGGTCAAGAATCAATTGATGCATTCCTATTCTACCTAATCCAATACACTCTAACTAACCTAAACGTATTCCTAATTCTACTTGCATTTGGATACTTACTAGTTAAACCATGGGCTCAAAAAGGAACAGGTGATGTAGAGTACATCAAAGAGCTACGAAACCAATTTAGTCAAAGCCCTGCCCTAGCACTTAGTCTACTAATCTGTCTATTCTCTATGGCTGGTGTTCCTCCTATGATGGGATTCTTTGCTAAATATGCGGTACTATACTCAGCTATTCACAACGGTTACTACTTCCTATCTATTGTAGGAATTCTAGCTAGTGTTGTAAGTGCTGGTTACTACCTACGAGTTGTGAAAGTACTATACTTTGAAGAGTCATCACAACCTACAGGAGATGGTGTAGAGCTATCAAGCACACACTGTTACCTAATTGCTGTACTAACAGCTGCTATTGTACTATTTGTACTACACCCTTCATTACTCCTAAACAGCACACAGTTAATGGCTATGTCTATCTATGGTTGCTAATGACAATGATCGTATTATTCTTCTTCGTTCCTGTACTAGTTGCTATTCTACTACTACTGAACGTTCTACTAGCTGTACACCGACCGGATGCAGAGAAAGTATCAGCCTACGAGTGTGGATTCAACCCACTACAACAACAAACTCGAGCACCGTTCTCAGTACAATACTACCTTGTTGGTATTCTATTCCTAATCTTTGACCTTGAAATTGCCGTACTATACCCACTAGCCGTTACACTATACCAAGTATCAGTATACGGATTCTGGGTGGCAATGATCTTCTTAGTACTACTGACTGTAGGATTCGTATACGAGTACAACAAAGGAGCCCTTAAATTCACTGACCACCGATCTGCTATCTCTCGAGAAACTATCGAAGTTGCTACAGACAGTGAAAGTGATCTATTAGCTCAAGAGAGTACTCTAGACGATACAACTTACACAGTACACCATGCAGAAGCACCGGCAACTGCACAAGTACGATAATCCCCTTTTACAAATATTGTCGTATCTTATAGATATTTGATACGATCACTATTACTCGACTATCATTGAAGATCCACGAGTTGAGTACTTCACTTTCTGGTGCTGACCTATTCTTCCCTAATCAGTTTGTTTTAGTATAGGTTTCCCCTTCTTATTTATCTAGCAAGTCGTTTATGTCGTCTGTCTCTTATATACTCAGATATAAAGGGGGTATGAATTAGTGTAGGTCAATAGCATCTCGTAGGTATACACATGTAAGTACTACGAATACGTAGGCTTGGATGAAGCTTACGGCGATCTCTAGTCCAACAAGAGCTAGGAAGATAGCCATTGGTAGTAGAGCTACAAAGAACATTACTACACCAGATGTTAGGATAGGCCATAGCATTCCACTTAAGATTTTAAGTAGTGTGTGACCGGCAACCATGTTAGCAACGTATTCCTCCAATCTGAAGCCTGATTGTTCAGATAGATAGGAACCGGACTATGTCTTAAGTACTGTGTACTTTCTTGTGCATAGTCTCTGAAGTGTATACTTGCTAGTTGTATTGTAACACAATGTAACCATAGACAATGGTAGTGTTCATGCCTAAGGCACTACGTCCTAGCATACCACAAAAGATACTGCTTACTATAACAGTCGTACTCCAAGACTGAAGGCTCGAGCTAGGTATGAAATTAGCTCAATTAGTACTAGTAAAGGAACCATTCCGAATGGTGTTCCAGCAGGTACGAAGTATGAGAAGAAGTGTACACCGTGTCGGTAAAGACCAAGGATTGTAACTCCAAAGAAGATTGTGAAGCTTAGTCCTAATGATACAACAGCACTTGTAGCTACAGTGAAGTTGTATGGAACGTTTCCGCTTAGGTTAGCTAGTAGGATGAAGAAGAATAGTGAGTAAATGAATGGTAGGAACACTTCGTTCGCTGATCCAATTTGCTCTTTAACCATACCGTGTAGTGACGCGTATGATGACTCTAGTCCGATAGACCATCGGCTAGGTACTAGTCGTCGATCGTTTGATCCTAGTACGTGTACTCCAATTGAAAGTACAAGTACAACTAGTGTGTAGAATCCAAGGTTAGTTAGTGATAGGTTCAGTCCTCCAAGAATAGGAGCGTTCAGTGATACGAACGGAGATACCTCGAACTGCTCTAATGGTGATGTGAAGATAGTCATAATTGAATTTAAGGTAAGCTACTATACGTCTCTCTATTTGTCAGTAGATCTATAGGCCTATACAGGTTAAGATACTACTGATACATTGAAGTTAGCTACAATGCATTCTACATATATGATTAACCATGGGTAGAATTTAGATCATGAATCTATTAGAGTAGTGACTACCGTCTCTTATACTTTGTATGTAAGTTATGTATCTTATATAATCCCTATTGGACATCTAGGTATGTCTCTTATACTCATACATCTATGTTAATACCTAGTAAAAGGTACGACAAAGACATGAAGGCAAGGTCTATTTCGGAGGACTGGGAGTCGAACCCAGACGTTCTTCAACCCAAATGAAGCGCCCGACCGTTAGGCTTCCCTCCGTAGATACGACTTATATTCTTATATGATAAGATTGTAATTGTAAATATGTGTAATCAATGTGGTATCGTCAAGTCATGCAACACATTAGTATCACTCAGCTCACTCCTTAACGGAGCTTACACATGTGACCTATCAAGGACGTGGTCTACATCCCGTTGCTGTTTAGTCTCCAAAGAGCAGCTTCGACCTTATATGCTTTCAGGTCTTATCCTTAACGCACGTAGCTACTCTGCAGTACAGTCAATGAACTATAGCAGATACACCAGAGGTGCGCACCTGATGGTCCTTTCGTACTAACCAGATGTTCTTCTTCGCCTATATGTCCCACCAGAAGATAGGGACTATACTGACTCACGTCGTATTAAACCCAACTCACGTACCACTTTAATCAACGAACAGTTGAACCCTTCCTAGCTGATACACCAGGAGGATGTGATGAGTCGACATCGCATTTGTTGGTCAAACCAACTTCCTAACCTTTCGGCCAGGCTAGATCATATCTCAGTCCTATTACTAGGACTTTGGCGTGTGATCGTTGAGAATTTCTCTGCGGATTACCCAATTTCTTGCTTTACCTCTCATTTGAGTGCAAGAACTCTAAGGGTGTCTCAGCATATAGCGAATTGCTACTTAATATTACTATCAAGCTCCCCGATGTTTAACAAGGTGCCAAACAGCGCTTACGATATGAACTCTTTCGCGCTATCAGCCTGTTATCCCTAGCGTAACTTATCCGATGAACGATAGCTGTACCATAACATACTATCGGTTCACTATGCCCTACTTACGTACCTGATTGACCTGTCAGTCTTACAGTTTAGCACACTTTTGCCATTATGCTGTTATTGGCTCTTCATAGCCACTTAGTCTCCGGCTAAGCTATGTGTACCTATTGGACCCCTCCGATGCTTTCTTGGAGGGTACCGTCCCAGTAAAACTACCCACTAGGCAATGTCCCTTAGTTTCATACTAAGGTAAGTCTGACCATGACTTGTTGAGGTCTCTCACTTACGCCTTATCAGCTACCTCATACCTGTGACAAGTGATGGCCTAGTACAATGCCTAGCTATAGTAAAGTTGCATAGGGTCTTCCCGTCTATCTGGTGGTAAACCGCATCTGCACGGCTAATTCAATTTCACCGAGCCCAAGTTTAAGACAGTAGGAGCATCGCTCAAGAGAGAATTTATTGCTTCTCTCCAGGACTCTATAATCATACGAATATGTGTCATAAGAGTCTCTGAGTGGTATTATATACCACTGCTGATGAACTAAATCTAATAGTGTATCTCACTTTGAGCAATTAGATGTCAAGTCATTCCAGCATATATTGACATTATTGGCTCATTTCTACCATCTTTAGTAAAGATAGTTGCATGGAGCCATGGAACTGCGATAATTTATTCCATTCATGCAAGACCATAATTAGTGGCCAAGGCATTTTGCTCTCCGCCTTACTCTCCAACAGTATCCTCTACCTACTTAACATGTAGGATAAGGGGGTGTAGAGAGTTCAAGCAGAAGGACTATATCTTGTGTCTAGTAGCGCTATTTAACCCGTGATCTATTCATCAGTCCCTTGATTAAACGAATTTGTGCTAGTCCTTCAGGAGTTAAATGTAACCCCTTACGCATTAAAGCGTGTACCGCACGAAACTGTTCATAGTCAAGTCGCTTCTTAGTCAACAACGGGTTCTTCTCTAGAAATGGAAATAGGTGGTATTCTAAGTCGTCCATACCTCGGATACGATACTGTACCTTCAGTGGACCATCACTATTCACCGTACCTACTCCAAAGAAAAGGATCAGCTGGTCCATTAATTCACGATCTTGAATGTGTTGTGTAATGCAAAACTGAAGTTGAACCTGGTAGCCGCAGCGTAAGGTATTATTCTTCTGAATAGCTACATGAAAACAACCTTCTCCATCAATGAAACCTAGGACCCATTGCGCTGATGGTAATACAGCTTGTAGCATGGCTAAGTAGGTGTTGAATAGCTCTGTCACGTACCCACAACCAGATAGATTGTGAATCAGACTGGGATCTAATCATAGGCAGAGGTCAGAAGTCACCGCTCAAGACTTACCGTTCCTTAAACTCCAAATTGAGATATAAGATACTAACACTCTATTTAACCAGCACTGGGTGCTTATTCGCGTTCTATTACACTTCTACGTGTAGTCTCTGTGATACGACGTATCTACGTATTCCACCTAAACAATCTTCTCATATAAAGAAGGGTTAAAACAAGTCCAATTATAGGAACTGTGCTTAACCTTTGATGTATCCACGATCATGGCTCTAATTGCAGCAGGTGGTTCACGTATATAGTAAAATATCAATTTAACATAATGTTAAAGGGGGCAGCGCTAATTGTATGTTACAACTAGTTAGCATTTTGCTACCTTAGGATCCTTATAGTTAAGACCGTCGTTTATCTCGACTTCTAGTTCAATGTACATGGTAAGCCATACACACCATAACTTTATCGCGAGACACCGGACAGGAATCACAACCTA
>JACRYO010000912.1_pt1 | contig 34077 bp, 37 predicted proteins | sample 8023221 | NCBI WGS metagenome assembly JACRYO01 (sample SAMN15823180, study PRJNA655841) | gut metagenome | isolation source: fecal sample D85 from dog with diarrhoea from SPCA | host: Canis lupus familiaris | place: South Africa: Mmabatho, Mahikeng | collected 2019-09 | reverse complement strand
GTGTAAGCAAGGTTTCCCTTAGAGAAGTCCTGCCAACCAACAAGTTCTCCATCAGCGTAGATAACAGCCTTGTGCTGGCCGTCTTCTAGAGCATCAGGTACATCCAGAGTAATAGCACCGTTCTCATCTGCTACATACTTACCAGCGAAAAGCGGGTTGGAGTGAAGCCAAATCTCGTAAGTTTCACCCGGGATTAGACCAGTGAAAGTGAGCACCTTACCATCTTCACTGGCATTGAGTACGAAGTCACCACGGTTACTTTCATCCAGAACAACAGCACCGCTCAGAACATTATCGACCGTTGCCCGAATACCGTTATCGACAGCACCGCCCTTAGAAGGAATATTCTTCTCAGTATTTACTTCACCTGACTTCGGAGTTTCTACAGGAGACTTAGGAACATTACCAGCAGGAACCTCAGGCTTGGAGTCATTTACAGGAACCTCAGGCTCCGCAGGGGTTTCTACCGGAGGGGTAGTAGGTTCAGGCTCCGCAGGGGTTTCTACCGGAGGCGTAGTAGGCTCAGGCTCCTCAGGAGTCTCTACCGGAGGGGTAGTAGGCTCAGGAGTCTCAGGGGTCTCCTCTACGGGAGGAGTAGTAGGCTCAGGGCTAGGCTCAACAGGTGTTTCTTCAGCTGGCGCTTCAACGACATTCACGTTAACATCGGTGCGTAGCTGCCCAAACCGGAAACCAGCCTTGATAGTACCAGAAAGGGCGCCTTCGGGAGCGGTGACAGTAATCTGGAAGTTTCCAGAGGCATCGGGGGTCAGGGTGTATACCTGATTGAAGTCCTGCGAGGTCCAACCAGGCATAACATATGATTCTTCAACCATGACGGTAACGCGTTCAGTACTGTTGGTGAGCTTCCCATACGGAGAAGTCCAAAGTTACTGCCCGCAATGAGGTCAGAAGAGAACAGTACCAAGCTAACAAACTTCGTGAAAATGTTAGGGCGTTGCTTGAAGAAAAGGATGTCACCCATTATACAGGCGAAGATGCTGAGGTGGCCTATTTTGCTGGCCGCGATCTTTTTGACATGGAACGGTTTGTTCCCGTTGAGGACCGGCCGAAGAATGAACTATGGCAGGAACCGGGTGCTATAAACATGTATGGTTCAAAGCCTGAAAACGGTGGGATATGGACCTCACCGGGTAATATTAATGATGATGGCACGCTAACAACTCGATGGTCTGAGCACGGCGACAGGGGGTATAGCCGGGTAGCAGAGATGACAACTCCAATTGTCGTCAAGAAGAACGCTGTGATTGTTCGTGTTGATTCAGCAGATGATGTCCGCCGGCTCAAAGAAATTTTCCCCGATGAGAATAACAGTATTTCCTATCAGAAGATGGCAGCGGCGGGCATTGACGGGCTTCACCTATCCCAATCTGGTTTGAATGAAGCAAAATCATATGAAGATGATGACATTACTCCCTTTGCTTGCTGGGATATTGAGTCCACCGTATGGATTAACAAAGATAACCTGATCTCCCATAAGCCTGTAAAGACTTCAGAAAATCAGGTTATCGATGAGGATGATTATTACGAATATCCAGAGGATGATTACATCCCCTATGACTACGATGGGCTAAACGGCGGAAGCCAAACATGGGATCAATTCTTGGCATCCCGAGATGCTTCGCTGGTTACGCCTCAATAATGGCAATGAGCCGGGTTCGGGCATCGCTCAGGTGCTTATACATCTGAGCGATCACTTCATCATCAACCATCAAACCATCCTTGACATGCGGAAGTTCATTTTCAAAAACATCAACGACAGGAAGATATTTGGTTGCCATGCCAACAATCTTCTCCCGGTTCGCGCCAAAATCGTTGTGGTAAAGACCGCACGCGTTATCCACGAAGTCTGAAAGCTTTACAATAAAGACCGCAGGGTCATTACGGATAGCATCACGAACATGCGAGAGGTAATTAGCGTATCGAAGTACTCGCTCAATATCCTTAGGCAGAATATCGTTGCTAACCGCTAGGACAATGCGAGCGACTTCAGCTCCGAAAGAATCGGAAATAAACTGAATAGCTACTTCACGAAGTTCTTCTTCGCTGACCGTTTTTTCAGGCTTGCGAGCATGAACCAACTCGTAAATCTTCTTCGCCGAATCTTCCACAACATCATGGAGAATTGCCGCGTTGAGAGTGTTTTCATCTTTGACACCCCAGCGAAGAACGCGGATGGCATTCCGCAGGGGATGTTCGATGTACGGCGTGCGGGGAAGGTTTGCCCGGTTGGCACGAGTCTGACCCTCATGGAGGTAAGCGGCAAGTTCAATAGCATCCTGAACCTTAGTGAATTCAAAGTTCTCTGGCTGACTAAAGACCATTCGCTGTAGGAGAAGTGTTAGCTGGGCACTATCAAGTTTTTTGAGGGGCTTCTTCGCCATGCGGTCAATTACGCTTTTCATTTATTCTCCTGTGTAGTAGGTATCAATAGTCTAGCAGATGATTATTGATAGTGTCAAATAATCTCATGTTGTTGTTAATTGGTTTCTCTGATATGATGATGATAACCACATTATACATAGGAAATAGGAGAAACATGGAAACCCACGGCTGGAAACTTCCTGCTGACGCTGATATCTTCGGGTTAGCTGAGAACGTAAAAAGTGCGGTAAAGAAACCCCTACGGGATTTCAACCACGGTGCTGTTCTGGCACAAGCGGTTAATTATCGGGATATGGACCTATACGGAAATGCCTACACTAAGTTTCTTGTGCTTGAAGCGGCAGAAAACCTGCATCCGCCCGTCTATCTTAATAAGGAATATTCTTATCTGACTGTTGCGATGCGAGAAGTCCGAGATAGTTTGATGCAAGCTTCATTCAACGGGTATAACATGACTATCTCCATCCAGCGTGTTTCCACGGGGGAATATATACTTCTGGTGGAAGGCCCCGAAGTTGCACTAAAAGCCACTGCCGGCATCCTTGGAGAAGCATATGTGTGCTATGGGGATATGATTGGAGTCCAGCACGCATCAGATGAAAACACTGCTCACATGAAAGAATTCTGGAAGCTTAGCTACAAAATGTCATCTGTATTCAGCACTTCGGTTCTGAACGCTTCCGAACGTCAGTTCAGCGTTACGTATTTCCTCCACAACCCTATCTCTGGTCCAAGCCGGGAAAGCAGGGCAAAGTATCTCACCAACGCTATGCTTGAAGATGAGAAAATGGAACAGGGATATGACGCTCTATACCCGGAAGTACTCGCTAAACTTCCTGAATTTGATGCTTATACCCTAGTCAGTGCCCTCAGGGCACGTCAAGAAGAAAGGATCTAATGTGAACAAGTGGATTCAGGAAATGAACTCCGACAACGCCCTCGAATTGCTAAGTGACCGTAACACGGCTGGCGACGATGCTTTCTTTTCAGTATGGCTTGCCGAAGTGGATAAAATCATCAGTAATGACGGGATAGGTGAAAGCCATTCAGAACTTCCCGATTGGGGATGGCATGAAGCATATTCTGCGATGGACCTTACCCCCGCAGAGGCAGTCAGTTCATATTTGGTGGATCAAACCAATATGCTATTGGAAAGCTTCATCGTCTTCACGGATTAACGTATGATGCCCGCACAATTGTGCGGGCATCATACGTTAAAAAGGCTAGGCTCACACAAATTTGTGCGAGCCTAGCCTTCTGTTATTACTGGTATTCCGTACCACCTGAACGGGTAAGGTATTCTGCGGTGATGAACTTGGCAATCTTGCGATGGCTGTTGCCGAACATATCAACCCACGGCTTTTCTTCCGTAGAACGGATGACAACGCCCTCACGGAGATTTGCTTCGGTTCCCGAAATCTGTTCCTTACCTGAGGCAATAGAGGCGATATGGTCGATATCGTATCCCCCTTCAAAAAGGACGGGTACCTTCGGAATGTCGGTTGCCGTTCCACGCAACATGGGAGATGGAACCCAAAAACCGGTACCATCTGTGGTTTTGATATAAGCATCAAATACAGCGAAACCGGGGGTTCCCTGTTTTCCGGGTGTGCCATAATTCAAGTCCTGAATACCAAGACCATAAACTTCACCATATACACCTACGCTTTGGACGTTAGCATATAGTCTGGCAAGCTCGGTTGCTAGTTCCCGTACATTGTAGGAATTCACAGCACGCCAATACAGGTTATCCTTATCCTGAGAGAAGCCGAGACGCTTATCTCCATACCCCTTTGAGGCAACTACGACATCGGTTACCGCACCATTGTCAATGGTTAGAGTCGACATCAGGCAAACACCATGAACCTTTTCTGTAACGGTAACGTGCTCTCCGTGCGTAAAGATGTCAGGGAAACGCTTGATGTTCTCAATATCAACCCATTTCAAAATGTTCGTTGCCGGAGCAATTGAACCCTTCATATACTCGGGGATTTCAGGTTCCCACTTGGTAATACCCAAAGCAGGAGCGAAATCATAAGTTGAAAGGGTGTCACTTTCCATGGTCTGCAATGCGTGAATGATATCCGTATAGCAATTGTCTTCGGGGAATGTATTGATAAGAGATAGGGGTGCTACGATACCCTGAGACAGAGCACCGCGTAACGATACTGCTTTGACACGGTTCAATTCCTTACCGGCGAGCTTACCTTCCAAACCTAGCTCACGAATGACACTATTTGGCAAGATAGCTTGCTCAGGAATGTAGAGAACCACATCACCGGTTTTGAACTGCCCCTTGCCTACAACCGCATCAAAAAGTCCGACACGGGCAAGCTCGAGACGGTCAGCGTTCGGGTGCTGACGGACAGTAATTTTTTCAAGAGTTACAGCAAAAGAAGACATGAATAATCTTCCCTTTCGGTATGGACGATTTTTTGTTAAGGCCACCAGTGGTTCGTCCGCCCCACACTCATTACTATACCAGATAAAATAATGGTGTCAAATCGAAGGAAAAGGGCATAAATCTAGTATATATATAGGGGATAGGAATTACCTACCGGTCTGACCAAAACCCTCCATCATATCCATAATGGTCAGGTAATTCTTCATGGATAATATGACGCTCACCAGTTATGATGGTCCGGCGATCCTCATCATCCATGAGATTGCTCAATTCTGGATCCGTACTGACAATATTACTGAACTCGTCTTCTGGATCAAAGGGTGGGACAGTACTCACTTTCATCACCTCGCTATGCTAAAAGTATGCTACTAGTATCTTCTATTTTATCACAGTTAAACACTAAGAGGCCCGTAAAATATTACGGGCCTCTCAAAAGTTTGAATTAGAACAAGTTATCCAGCAATGTACCGAACATGCCACGGTTAATATTGAATAGAGTATAAGCGGCAAGGGTAAGACCACACTTGACTTCACCGTTTGCTACCTTGCCGATGAACTCACCCTCCTGCATCCAACGAGGTTCAAGACCTGTGATATCTTCCTGATGCTGATTATCCAGATTGCTAGCATCCATGAGGGCAACCCACACGCTAATCGGGGTGGAAAGAAGGCCAGTATCTGCATGAATCGTGCCCAGATGCTCTAAGCGGTTAGCTGATTCACCCAATTCCTCACGAATTTCAATCGCAGCCCCCTCAGAACCGAGAGTATCCGCACCACCTCGGGGAAACTCAAGCGTAAATTCTCCCACGGGGTAGCGGTACTGCTCCACTAGCCCAAGGTACCCCACACCACGTCGAGCAAGCAAGGGTATAATGAGTGTTCCGCAGGGTTGGGTATTGGAGACAACAGCGTATTCTCCTGTCACTCCGTTCGGGAATTCAACACTATCATTGCCTACAGAAATAAAAGGAGTACTAAAAGCAGCAGGGCGAGGCTTTATCGTCTTGATAGCACGAGAACTAATGGTTTCCATAATTTATCCTTACTTAATTAAGTTGGGTATTTACTAACGGATTTTAATGGAAGTTAGTGATAGTAAGAAATTCCACGCTGTTCTTCTTATGGTATTCAAGACGGCTTTGAGCAATAATCCAAACCCGGTTCGCACTCGCCGTAGAGCCAGAGTCATGTTGATGGGCAAACACATGATGCGAATACGCCATAATCCGATCAGACTTTTCCGGTAGGGAATGTGTAAATCCTGGAGCCATGCTTACTTCCCGGGCACCAGTTACATTATCAACGATATGCCCGACATGGAGGACATAGCCTTCCTCGCCTTCATCGTAGATAAAATCGGCAGTGAGACCCCACTTGCGCATGTCGTCGGCAAGGGCGTTCATGTCAATTGCTGGTACTTTCATTGTGAGACCTTTCACTATTTTCCCCATGTACGTTCATTCTAACTGTATTTTTCCATTAAGGAAGATGTTACGGAAAGTTTTTCGCAGATAATATAAGTATGCCGCTATGGTAAGATACTAGATGGATGTAATAAGACATCGTAACAGTTAGGTGATTTATATGAAGGGTTTTTCCCTGAACAAGGCAGTATCGCTGACTTTGGCTCTAACGCTAGCTTTCGGAGTAGCCGGGTGCTCCAGCGAGGATACAAATAAAAACGCTGGCAATGTCAATTCCACGGTATCCGGGGATGGCCCATTGGGGATCGACACTGACTCTATCTATGATGAAACCTTGGATAAAGCAGTCCTCAAAGAATTCCCCGATGATAAGTTCAACACTAAAACCGGTATTGAGCAAACTCTCCAAACCTACGAGGACCTAAACAATATCCCTGAGTTCTGGTCGCCTCGTGACACTTCTGAGGATATGAAATACCTTGAACCATATAAGGATAAGTTCCTAGATACCGCATATGGAGAAATGGAACTTCAAGTAAAGGATTATGGGCAACTGAACGCTTTGTTCATCCTCTCCGGTGAAGGCGTGCTCCTCGAAACCAAGGATAACGGGGAAACCATTGAGCACAAGGTTTCCCAAGATAACCCGCCCAGTAACGAATTTTCCATCTCCTCCATTCACCTTAACGAGGATAAAAGCTCAATCGTCCTTGATGGAATACGTGAATGGGAATATTTTACTGCTGGCCCGACTTTCGTGGGCAGTAATGATTTCAGTATAGACATTACCCCCGTAGATGGTTCATGGAAAATCAGTTCAATGGAATGGTCTAACCTCAAATCCGAAGTAAAGTAAATCGACAAAAGACCCCTCGCTCAATTGAGCGAGGGGTCTTTACGTTTAAAGGGGGGTGAGGATAAGTATAAATCTAAACAAGAGGATACATGTTATTCATGTCCGCCTTAGGCAGGGGGATATCTGCGATGATGGACTTTTCTCCATCAGCCATAGTCTCCACCCTGAATTCCATCGGATAGTCCTTCAGCAGTTCATCCATTCCGTAAAACTCATTGGTATTCCATAGGTCGGCAGCCAGTGTGTCATCATCCATAAGATCGTGGATCCACAATTCATGGACATAAGCCCAGCACGGTTTGTTGTCCTTATCAATACACACGAAGATGTGGTCTTCAAAGAATGTTGCCGGGTCAATAACAGGTGATTGATTGGATTCATGGACAACGGTATAGTACCGCTTCAGCCGGCGGAGCTTATCCAACGCCTGCTGACTCAAAACGCTGTCATCTTTTCGTGCTTTCTTAATATCTAGGACGCGCGTATCACAGATTTTCGCCAGCGTAGTATAAGACATTCCCTCTGCTAGAAGATCAGCAATGATAGTAGACATAATACCCTTTCCCCGTAGATTAGTTATCTACACTCTACCACAAAACATATCAACAACGCTCAGAACGCTGGTAATATCCGCCTCAAAACCGCCAAAAAGTATTACCGGGAAAGGACCAAGAGACGATAGGAAAGAAGATATGAGCACTGAAACAATTTCACTAAGAGAAACCATTACGCCTAAAACCGAAAAGTGGATTAGGGTATCTGCTGTGCTGGCTATGCTTATTGTAGCCAGTTCTTCTGCCATCCTTTCATTTGACGGACTTCAAAAGGTAGCACTGGCATCACGGGTTCCTCAGAACCTCGCTTTCCTGTTCCCAATTGCAGTGGATACAACAATCCTTATGGGTTCCTTAGCGGTTCTACTCTATGAATTGGTGGGTGTCCGATCCGTTTTCGGCTGGTTTACCGTTATGTTCGGAACGGTTTTGTCTGTGACGGGCAACGTCATCAGTGTTTCCGATGCCGGTATCATTGCTCAGGTTCTTCACGGTATTATTCCTGTATTACTGTGTATCTCACTTGAATCCCTGCTCCGTATTCTGCGTTTCAATATTAAACGAAGCAATAAGGCCCACGCTGAGTACGATAAAGGGACACGCGGCGAGCTGGAGGAACCAGCAACCTCTGAAAAAGAACAGCCGCTTGCTCAAGAAGTCCCTGCTGTAGCGCAAGAACCCGTGATACCTGTTACCCCGAAAACGCTGGGAACAGATGTAAGTACCGTCGCTGAGGTTTCTGAGAAGGTAGAATCCGTTTCACTACCCGCTGATTCGGCCCCTATGCCCGCTCAGAGACAGCAGAATGCGATTCAAGAGGCAACACCTGCTCCCGTGGAAACGCCCTCCTCTGAGCCAGCTATCCTTTCCGAAACCATTGCTGAACCCGTTGTCGCAGCAGAGCAAGAATCGGAAACGGCCCCTGAACCTGTTGTTGAGACTCAGCCAGCGGAAGACCCTGCTCCCACTGTTGAAGATAAGCCGGCAGAAACTCCTGAGCCTGTCAAAAAACCTGCTCGTAAAACTCCTGCGAAGAGGGCACCTCGCAAGCCGGCAGCCAAAGCTGAACCTGTTGCTAAAAAGACTGCCGCTAAAGACCCGGTAACCCCTAAAAAGGAACCTGCTCCGCTCGTGCCGAAGAACGTGGCAACATATAAGTCTTTCTTGGAAGGACTAGATGAGAATTTGGACCGAAACCAGAAGGCCCGTGAGATTCGGAAGGCTTACCCTAAGGCTACCGTAACTGATATCAAAGCCGCCATCCTTAGCTAAAGGACGGTTTTACCCTAAGGTTTTATGATAGGATGAAACTAATAATTATTTATGGATGGAGACTAAATCAAAATGTTCAGTGCTGACAATATGGTCAACTACATACTCGCTAATGAGGAACCAGTTGCCCTGCAAAAAGCTATTGATGCGTTGAAAAACAAGGACGTTTTCCTTGTGGGGTTCAGCGGGAAGAAGGGGTCTGGTAAGGACACCATGGCGGAAATTTTCAAGGAATCATTCGAGCATGACTTCGGTGCCGCCAGTTTCGCCCCCTTTGGCGATCCCCTCAAAGGTGAAGCGACTGCAATTATTTCTTTCATCCAGTCGTATTTGGCTACAGATATTGACCTGCGTCCTGCGGAATTCTTTATGCTTCAACGGATGTCAGAGTTATTTGACCTTCCTTTTGAAGACGCGCGGGCACTATATGACATTATCATGCCGGAGGTTGAAGCGTCAAATAGCCGCTTTGATGGATGGACACGCACCCGCGCGGTGTGGAAAGTGTTGCGTATGCTGGGCACTGATATTCGTCAGCCGCAGGATAAAATTTACTGGGTCCGCCGTTCAGTGCACAATATTATCGTTAACGCCAATAACGGCATTTCCACCATTGTTCAGGATACACGTTTCCTCCATGAGGTGAAAGCCCTGAAAGACATGGGTGCTTATGTTGCTCGGGTTGATATTGAACCGGAAGTTCAAGTCAAGCGACTCATGGCTCGGGATAACGTTGAAGTAACCCCGGATGCTCTTACCCATGCTTCGGAGGTCGAATTGGATGAGTACCCCGATTTTGATATCCGGGTGAATAACTCGGTGGATGGCGCTCAGGTAGAACTTGGTGCTGTCATCTATAATGATTGGCTCAAAACCGCTAAATAGGGGAACGGAGGGTCTAACCTCCTTTCTTCTTTGCAGGATATAATAGAGAGTGAAATATGGAAACTAATGTGCAAGGCGAAGTGTTCGTTTTCGGTGGCTTCAAACGTCGAATGAAATATCTGGGTTGGGATGTCCTATCATTTGTAGGATTTCTCGGGGTACTATGGCTCTTCATTGGCCGTATCGGATATGAAAACGGTGATGTAAAGGTTATGGTTGGAACCGTTTTCATCGCTTTTTGTATCCACATGGCGACATTTCGCATATTTTTTAGTCAGTTGGCTATTATCAATGGAATCAAGGCTTTACTGCAGGATAGGTTTGATATGGATAGTGACAAATCCTATGAGGCACTTACCTCCATGTTAGGCAAAAAACCGGTAACGGCACAACTGAAAACCGGCAAGCCTGTTCGTTTGACAATCACAGAGGACAAGAACGGGAAAATTGAATTACATATCGCAAAGGTAGGTTTATGATGGCACTCGGTGTGATGGTAGCAATTGTTTATGGCGGGTTCTTCGGCGGGTTTTTCTATTTCAGTTATTGTTCATGGAAGGAAGAGAACAAGAAGCATACGAAGGCGGTAAAGGACCAAGTTCAGAAAGTCCATGAAAAAGATCCCTCAGATAAGTTTTAAACGAAAGACCCCCACTCAATGAGTGGGGGTCTTTCGTTTAGTTACTGTGCGGCCAGTTCGTTGATGATGTTTTCAACTTCCAGCCAGTTTGAGGCCCGCAGACCGTCAAAGTCGCGGTTGTACTTCTGGTCAAAGATGATAACTGTCTTACCCGCCGCACGAAGCTTGCGGATGTTGGAGGGGCTATCATCGATATAAACATCAGCGTCGATGTCGGTCTTCTGGTCGGTGAAGGCAATATCATCCACGGGGATTTCATTCTTATCCAGCCATTCACCTGTGGTCTTGATTACCTGATAGCGGTCACCCGGCTTCAGGAAGCGGGCGGTAACGATGCGGATGTGGTGGCCCTTATCGTGGGCACGCCACAGAACTTCGGAAACATTTTCGTAGGCTTCCAATTCGGAGAACATGCCGTCCTCAACCGCACGGGAGTGAATGGCGAAGAACTCCGCCTGAGTATCCATGCCGTGCCAGCCGTTGTTCTGCATCGTGTAGTCCAGAACATCCGGGTACTTGGTTTCTACCTCAGACTCAGGGATACCTGCGTACTTTGCGGCGAACTTACGCAGTGCCCCAGTGTATTCGCCGCTGGTGTTATCAAGATCCACGGCGATGCGGAGCTTGCGGCCAGAGAAGCCTACAGTGGAGTTAACGTGGTTCGTGAAGATATCGGTAATGTTAGTCATGTTAAAAATTGTACCTATCTGTGTGGTGTATGTCAAGTCGTGGAACTGAACTGTTTGTGTATTACTACTGTTTGTGTATCTAGGAAATACTATACACTCTCTACTCGGATGATGTCAAATCCTTCATATTCATAGTCGCAATGAGACCAAAGAAGTGTTTCAGCTTCGTTAGCTGGACCATTTTTCAGGCGGTACTTGATGCCTTCTTCTTCGGGCAGGGAGAGCACCTTCTTAACCCGTTCATACCATTCCGTATGGCGGAGGTATTCCTTAAGGCGGGATTCCTTTGCGGCGACCTTACGCTCGGCCATTACCCTCAGTTCCTCGGGGAAATCATCGCCTGCCAAAAGGTTTTTCAGCGAGGTCAGGCTTTCCTCAAATTCAGGGTTATCACGAGGATCCTTGTCCTCACCGTACCACCCCTGCTCCATACGTTCCTTCAAAAGCACATAGAACGTCTTGTTACGAAGTTCCATAGTGGAAATGTCGTAGTAATAGGTTCCGTGCTTTTCCTTCGTCATAAGGATGACGGGCTTTGAGGTTGTCATTTTTTCCTTCCTAGGGGATACATTTACTTTCAGATTAGCAGTAATAAACCAATCCGGCAAGCGACAGGGGGAAAATATTTTCAAACCCGATATTATTAACACCCCACTTGTTAGATAAAGGAAGACGCTATGACCCCTGAAACCACCGCTGTAACCCACCCCAGACTCCCCATACTTCTTGGAGGGGCATTTTTATTAGCAGGTGGTATAACACTTGCCGGCACTATTAGTTTGCCACCCATCATTTCTGCATTGGAAGCCGAATATGACTACCAGGAATTACTGGTTAGTATGGATAATGACTTAGAAGCTATTTATGGGACCACCCCTTCTGATGAGATGGGGTTCCTAGATTTCATTGAAAATCAGGATATCCACTCAGCCTAATAACGGAATACGTGTTTTGGACGATGTATTAAGCGTAATTGTTCATTGGAGTTTTTAGTCTGGGGCAACGGCACGGGAAGTAAAACCCCCGTGTCGTTGTTCTTTTAATGCTAGAGTTACGATATGATAGACGTAACATTCCCAACGGAAAGCAAGGACTGATTTGAGAACTGCGATTATCGGAGATATTGGCGGACAGCTTGATGTCTTCCACGATGTCATCAACAACCTCGGTGGAAACATTGAAACAGGAAAATTTCCTGCCGACCTACGGGTGATACAGGTTGGTGATATTGTCCGCATGAATACATCTCCCGATTTGAATTCCTTAGCTTGTGCCGAACTCGCTGACAAGCTCATTGATGCTAATGATGGCAATTACATTCAATTGCTTGGAAATCACGAAACTCCCCTCCTCGGAGGGGTGATTGACCTTCATTGGAGCATTACTGATTTACCTGAGTCAAAACCCATTATCAATTCGTGGTGGAATGAGCGGAAAGCACATCTAGCCCTCATTCTCCACGCTCCCGGCGAAAAAGACATTCTAGTGACCCATGCTGGTTTGACTCAGGGTTATATGAAGAATTTTTTGGCAACGGAAGATGTCCGCGAGGCGGTGACTATCCTCAATAGTTTTGTGGGTAACGTAAACCTTGGTGGAATTGAGAAGCCGGGGGCTTTGGTAACACGTAATACATCTGTTGAAGCTGATATTTTCTGGGCGTTATGCGGCCCAGAACTACACGCTAGTTGGTGGGGAACTCCGCTGGGATTCAATCAGATCCATGGTCACGCTGTGGTATATCGCTGGGATGAGAACGCATATTGGCCCGATATACCTGAAGCCGTTATCCGTAATACACTCCTGAATACGCAGGATCGTTTTACTATCACTCAGCATCCAGACGGAGATTGGTTCCGAAGTGTGGATTGGGTTCTGCAAAATAGTAGGAAGCGGCAGGAATGGCCAGTGCTAATCCTAGATGGCTTTGATGTATTTCTAGGTTAGGTGTGGAGTGGCGGGGTTAGCACCTCGCCACTCTTGTTTTCACAGAGTTGACATATCTACTCATATTGAGTATTATGGGGTTATCGTACAAAACGATCAAAATTTTACTAAGGAGTAGGAACATGGTTAAGGAATTTACCCCCAGCGATCTTAAGCGTATGAAGGAAGCGGAAGAAGAGAAGGTTGAACTGAACGCCTTCTACAATGAACGTCTCCGCCAGTTCCTTGCACTCACCAACCCCGCAGACGCTAAGCGTGTAATTGAACGCTCCCGTCAGTATCCTTTCCGTGTGGTAAATCTTCTGGAACCGAAGGTGGTCCTGAATTCCAAGGCACAGGAAGTGGAAGTATTCGCCCTTGAAACCAGTATCGGTGGTGACCAGTTCGGGTCTGATTACGAAATTTACTACCTCCCCACCGAATTTGTATTCAACCGGAAGGACTGGACGAACAAGTACCTCTTCGCCATGGAATGTGGTTGGGATTACACGCCGCTTACCCGAGGTCACCGTCACGCGCCTCGCCGTTAGGCATCTCTTCCCTGCGAGTAAGTCTCGCTTGTAGGGAATTACTTGGGGACACAAACTTGCGGGAATAACAATATATGTAAGGTTGCTGATATTCATTACATACCATTAAACGAAAGGGTTGACATGAAAAAGAAACTAATGATAGTTCTCGGTGCCGGAGTAGTCGTAGCAGTACTTTGGTCTGTTACCGATTCCAATAAGAAGAAAGAATATCTTTCTGCCGCTAAGGACTTTGCAAAGGACAACAAAGATACCTTGGTTGAGGCAGGGAAGAAAGTATCCCCCAAGTAAGGTACAATAGGAAATAACCGTAACCAATTCTGAAAGGCACACATGCGAATTAAGAACGCTCTGGGTATCCTAAACACTGTTGTTACCGTCAAAGCCCTTTGGTGGGATAAGCTCTCAAAAGAAGAGAAGCAGAAGCACATTGCTACCGCCAAGTCATTCCTGAATCATGGTGCAACCGTGGCACAGGAAAAAACTAAGGAATATGCGGAGAAGGCCAAGGCTAAGAAATCTGAGGCGACATCTTCCACACCAAAGTCAAATCCCTAATTATCCCTAATTAGTGAAGCCGGTTCTGAGAATTTATTCGGAGCCGGCTTCACTTTTTGACACCATATAATCCATCTGTTACACTTCCTAGCATAGAGTCCTAAAATTCACAGGAAGAAAAACAAAAATCATGATGGAGTACCTTCTGGTCGCTGGTGTGCTTACCGTAGCCGCACTGTTTGGCCTTTCGTTTTTTCTAAAGATTAAGGTTATACCCATCCTCATTATGGGAGCAGTGATCGTCTGCGGAATCAACCCGGGTGTCTATAATGTAGGTAAATCCATTTACCAGAATTCAACGTCTAAATTTAATGAATATTGGAACGGTTTTGAGACAAATGCTTACGCCAGCCCAATGACTTGTACAAAGGACGGCTCCTGCCGTAACACCTATGATTGTGACCCTTACCTTGTTCCCGTAACCCACACTCAGACTGTTTCGGATGGCAAGGGCGGCACCACCACGCAGACTTATACGGTCATGGAAACGCACTATCACTCCTGCCCGTACTCTACTGAGGAAACCAGTTACTATGTAGATAGCACGATTGAAACTTTCACCATTGCCAGAAGCGTGATGACAGGTCCGGAATTCCGCCCCTATGAACGCAGTATTCCGGGTGGCCGTCAGGGTGCTCCGCAGTCATGGACTGAGGCTAAGGCTCGCATTGATTCGGGCAACCCCGGACCTGTAACTGTGGTAAAGCCGTACCAGAACTACATTCTTGCTTCGCAGGATGAGTTTTTTGAAAAGTACAGTGACAAGATTGAGACGTTGAAGGAAAAGGGTCTCTTGCCCACCCCCGCTCAGGGTGTTTATCAGACTTATCAGGCGGATAAGGCATACCGTGTCAGTAATGTGAAGCTTGCCCCCGATGCCTTCATCAAGTTTAAAAATGATGTGTCCTACCTGAACGGTGCGGTCGGTAATGACCTTCAAGGTGACCTTCATGTAGTCTTTGTTCCATCCGATGTGGAAGCGGGCAAGGATGATTATCTGAACGCCTTGATGGCGTACTGGCAGTCAGAAGAGTTGAAGCGTAACGCTATTTCCAAGAACTCCATTGTTGTCGTACTCGGAATCTCCAAGGACGGTACCAAAGTCGATTGGGCGAAGGCCGAAACGGGAATGCCTGTTGGTAATGAATCCCTCTTCACGGCTATTTCCTCTGGTCTGAAGGACGCACCCGTAGATGAAACCCTGTTGGGTCACCCCACCTATAATGTTGGGTCAGACGCAATTGTTCATTCTGAAGGGAAGCTGGAAACTATCCTGTGGGGCGAGAATGGCTTTGATCGGGTCTCCATGACCGCCAATGAGGAGGATGATAATGGTACAGGCTTTGAATACCTGCTTGCTGGTATGAATCCCGAAGGTTGGCCTCTGTTCTTCATCGGCTTTGTCAATGTCATCCTCGCCGCTGGTCTGATGGTTCTGTGCTCATGGCTGATTATCAGCCGTGAAGTTATGCCCAGTCTGAGCCGCTGGGGCAACAGCAGTTACTAAATTTGACAAGATGTTCTAAACCCTATAAAGTAAAACCACTACTCACCAAGAGAAAGCAGAAAACGTACATGAAATCCAATTCATTCGCCATGAGCAAGGGCCTGATCACGACCATTGTGATTGTTGTGGTCGCAATCATCGCCGCAATCTCCCTGTTTTCCACCTTCAACAGCGTACAGAAGGAAGGCAAGGGTCAGGAAAACCGCCTAGAAGCACAGTACAAGGCGAACCAGAATGAACTTTCCACGTATATCCTCCAGTTTAAGGAATCCCTTGGTGTGGCGGATAAGGGAACTAAGAAGCTAGATGAAGTCCTCTCCAATGCTGTTGCTGGACGTTATGATGGCGCGATGGAACCGGGTGATTCAGGCTCACTCTACTCCGCTATCACGGAGGCCTATCCTGACCTGACGGCAACCACGGAATCCTACGCGAAGGTACAGGATCTTGTTGTTTCAGGCCGTGCCGAATTCCGTAATCAGCAGAACAAGCTCTCCAACATGATTAGCACCTACGAATCATGGATGGACAGTGGAATTATCCACTCCAAGATTGTCAAGATGTCAGGTTTCCCCTCAGACAGCCTTGAAGCACGCATTGGCAATGATGTTTATAAGGGTGAAGAGGCTCTTGAAAAGATGAAGCAGCAGGTTCTTACTGAGGAGGCCGTGGAATCCTTTGATACAGGCACCACAGTTCCTCTCATTGAGCCTGACGAGGACTAACACCTAACCCTTATTCGGACCCCGTAGATTGGATTCTACGGGGTCCGAATTTTTAACAAAACCCGAATTTGCCTAACCCTAAAATATCTGCTAGGATGAACTTATTACCTAGAAAGGGGGAAAGATGATTAAGCCACGGCTGTATTTGGATATTGATGGGGTAGTAAATATCTTCCCCGCAAAACACGGTAACCCGAACAAAAAGCCACATCTGCGGGCATGGAAGAACTGGAAAACTTTCACCGTGAAAGCCTTCCACGACGGTAAAGAGCGGGAGTTCATTATTACGTGGTCTCCTGACCTCATGGCTGAGCTTATCGCTCTCACAGAGATTTATGATATCTACTGGCTAACCAACTGGCGGCACACGGCCCTCACCCAGTTTGCCCCGCAGACTGGTCTTCCCGAGTTCCCCGTATGCGATGAGCTTGGTATCGAGGACGGGTCATATCTCTCCGCAGTTTCACTAACCGGTCATCCGCATAAGCGGTGGTGGAAGATTAATGCGATTGTCAAAGACATGGAGGAGAATCCTGATCTGAAATGGGTCTGGATTGATGATTCCATCCGTCCTGCTATCCGCACCTACTTCAAGTCACTGGCACGACTGATAGGGTTCTCTCATATGCTTATCACACCATTTGATGCGATTGGTATAACCCCGGAGCACATTCAGAAACTACGCGATTTTGCTTTAGCCGCCTAAAATGGCTGGCTTCCAATTCGGAGGCCAGCCATTTTAGGTTAATCACAAATTAAGAATCGTTGTCACCTCCTCTATAAAGGATGCTATAATCCGATATAGGCACTAAACGCATGACTTTCTATTCTATCCATACAGGACAAAGAGCAATTGGAAAACTACCTTAAATTCCCCCTACCTGATTTTTTTGATGTTCGCATGTCGATTGTCTGGCTTTGCGTATCCGCAGTTATCCTCACTGGAATATTTTATGCTCTCTGGAAGCAGAAACCTCATAACGTTTATCCTCGGTTAGCCCTCACCATTGGCATTCTGGGCATCATCGGCCTTCCCGGTGTCATGCTTGTCGGCAACTATATCAACGAGACTAAACTGATTGAATCGATGGAAACGAACTATGACGTTGAAGTTGTGAGCCACCAAGAATCGAAATTCCTTGTCTCCACCCAAGGTGAGATAAACTCCTGCTCCGTTTATAAATGGCAGGATGAAAGCTATTACGTACTTTGTGATGTGCCGGCGGGTCGGCTACTTCTCAATGAACTGGTCTCAGATACCAAGTAATCACCGTTGAGACTTACGAAACAAATCACGTACATCTGTATTGAGGATATCTTTCACCCGCTGTGGAAGAGACGATCTTGTTACCATCCTACCCAGAAAACGTTCCTGTGACGGCTTTTTAGCTTGACGTTCATTCTCTGACCCCGCATCATCCGGCAAATCTGCTGTGGTATATTTATTCATGGTTAGCCCTGCCTTTCTGGTATAGAATAATCATACGCCAACTTTCGTTAAATGTAGTACAAACCGAGAAACTAAGGAGAAACTTGCTATGAAAGCATTATTGATAGCCGGGGTGGCCGTCGCGGGGACACTAATTGCCTCCAGTGTCGCTTCCGCCCTTGTGGAGGAGCCTAAACCAGTAGCATCATTTACCCCTGAGGAATGGTCATTTTACAAAAATAACTGGCCCAAAATCCGAACAACCTAAGAAGGACTTATGAACATTAAATCTCTTATTGTGGGAGCCACCGTAGTGACAACTACCGCCATGGTGGTTAGCGAACTTATCCGCGACCAGTTGGAAATACAGCGTGAGAAAACAGAAGAACTGGCTCAGCACGTAGCTCATTTTGCAGGGAAAGACAGCATTGGAGCCGCACTGAAGAAAGGGGCGGGTATTCCTGAGACTACTGCGGTGTCACCTGTAAAGGACATGGAATTGGACGGGTACGTAGGAATCCTTAGCTCCGAAAACAGCATTACAAAGCACTAAGACATCTTCTGTCAAATCCTCCTAGGACCGGGCCGGCCATTTTCGGCCCGGTCCTGTATTGCATATATGCTTGTGATAAGGTAAGATGAGCATATATGCAATACGATATTCGATAAGGAAGAACTAATGCGGCTGAAAACGGAAAAACACAATATCATCAGCAATATCGAGGACACCCCCGATGACAAGGCCATGAGGCTTGACCCTAAAAGTTTTGGGAAACTCATCGGCAGTCTCACAAAAATCTATCCCAATGAACACCTCGCCGTCATGCGGGAATATGCCGCCAACGCTTATGACGCTCACGTTGTAGCAGGGCAGACCCGCCCCATTGAAATTACCCTTCCCTCCGCCAGACACCCTTACCTCCTGATTCAGGACTGGGGCACGGGCATGAGCTACCGTGAAATGGACGAAATCCTTGGAATGTACGGTAAGTCCACCAAGGAAGAAACGGATCTGGAATTTGGTTTCTTTGGTCTTGGCTCCAAATCAGCACTGAATATCTGTGATTCGTTTACCTTCACCTCAGTCAAGGACGGGGAGAAGAGTGTTCTTCTCATTTATCGTGGTGAGAATGGTCTAGGCCGTACCCGGAAAATCAGTGTCACCCGTTCCGATGAGCCAAATGGCACTATTGTTAGTATTCCGGCTACTGGTTTTGACGAATTCCGCGAAGCCGCTCTTCGAATCTTCCCCACTTGGAAGCGGGGAACCGTTCTCGTGAATGGTGAAACCCCTGAGTATATTGATGACAAGCCCAACTACTACAAGGTGGGCGATATGGGTTATGTTGAGACCACGGTGGATACTTCTTATACTTCTAGTATAAAAAATAGCAAGAAAACCAACCTGAAAGTTATCATGGGTGGGATTAGCTACCGTGTAGGGGAACTCTCAGAAGCACAGATTGCCACTGTTTTTGGAAGTGAAAAGGCCATTCCAATTTCGCTCCGCTCGCAGGAAATTCTGGTAAGGTTCGATAACCTATCCGATCTTCCGATTCTTCCGAACCGTGAAGAAATTGCCATTAACCCGGAAAGCCTTGCGGCCATTTCCCGTAACGTACAGAAGATGCTTCTGGCATTTATTGCTGAAGTCAAGGCAAAAGTTAATAACGCATCAAACATCGTAGAAGCAATCAAGCTACGCTCTAAGTACATTTTCGCCGCTGGAAAGAATTCTTTTACATGGGATGGTGCCGCTATCCCCGGTGAAATTACGGAACCGAATCTGGAAGTGTGGATTTTCAATTCTCGTACTAAGCGTAAGACAAAAGGCCATCTTTACAATAGTATGATCCGTATCGAAATTGGATATCGACTGCTGGCATTGAATATGCATGGAATCAATATTTCTAGTGACACAGCATTAAAACATCTGAAAGTCTGGGCCAATGCTAAGGGGGTTCGGCTAGGAACGGTAGGTCTTTTCTCTAATCCGGAGGGAAAGCTTGGTTCTCGGATTGCTCAGTCCATGGCAGAAGCGGGAAATATCCGCATTGTCAGCGGCACCGAAGTCGTGGAATTTTCCAAAGAATATACGAAGCGCCAACGTGCCATCACTAATGCCAACAGGAATCATAGTAATGCAAGGCTAACGAATACTACAAGCGTTGAATACCCATCCTTCTATATGAGTGCCAACCGCGTTGTCCGCACTACTTTAAGTGCTGGCGAAATTGGCGAACTAGACAAAAAGACGTACTATTTCCAGCAGCAGAAACGTGGAGTGGGAATGGTTAGCGATATCTCTAACCTTGAACACCTCACATCAAAAACGACTCGGGCGTTATCTTATTTGGGGGAGGACTCCCTTATAGTGTTTGTTTCGCCGGAACGCAAAGCGAATGCTTTGGTTAACCGTCTGGGGGAAGACGTTGAAATTTATGATGGTATGAAAGCTCTGCATAATGCTATCTTTACCGCTGCGGTAGAAGACACTTCTACGGTAGCAGAACAAATAGTGAATTCTTTGAAACGTGCCCGTGGTGCTGACATGTTTTCCCTGTTGGATAACGATAAGGTGAAATCATCGGTTATCCGTGATGCCGCCCGCCTCTCCAAGGGGGATGGAATCAAAACTGCGAAGATTCATACCTTGATGGAAGACGCTCGCAAGCTGTTGAATATCGCGGAAACCTCGTATAACTCTTACCGGACAGATAAAGCCAAAGAACTCGGTGTAGAAGGTAAGGCTGTGGGAGGTTACAGTGTGATGAATCGTTTCTATACGCACTACCCGTTACTGGGGTCCATATCCTCTGGTTTGTCATATTACCTATACAATAAGCAGGAGAGGTTTGTGGAAGACCTTATTGATTACGTGAATACCACCACGGAACTTCGTGGAGAGTTCACCATTCAATAACAATATGATGGGAGGGTGACTTTCGCCCTCCCATCATGGTATAGTGGAACAACAAGTCATACACGAGGAAGACAAATGCCTACAAAACCACAATTCATTTACTACTCAGATAGCGACGCCTTGGACATCATTTTTTCTGATGGCAGAATCGAAAATATTCTCCGTAACTATCATCGTAACTTTGATGTAATTGTAAAACGTCTAACGGATGAACATGAGGTTACGGAAAACCAGATTTCCGAGCTAATCAATTATCAAGAAGGTATCGGTTCCCTCCTCCAAGCTCTTTCCCCGCATATTTCCCGCTGGGAGGAGAACATTTATTATCGCAATGAGAAAATCAATGCACACCTCATGGAGTTCATGCTAAGGCTCTACGCCACCGGAAAACCTTATCTGGGTACATACCTCAAATTCATAGATAACATCGCTCAGAATCCATCCTCGCAGGCGAGGGATGACATTTACCGGTGGGTAGCGTATCTTAACGAAATAGGGAAACCCTTAATTCTCACCGAAGATGGCACACTGGTATGTCATATGGAGGCTGAAGCAGATAATGGTGAAAAGCAACCCATCGTGGTTATAAACGGTGAGAACACTGTAGAAGAACTTCTCGTTAACGGTGAAACCTCTTATGCAATCTACCCTGAGGAGGCCATCGGTTCCATCATTGAAATGGCACGAACCCCTGAGCTTCAGGAAATTCAATCGGGAGCAAAAATCCTCCAAGTTGGTTACTGGAATGGCAGGAAGAAACGTGGTATGTATAGGGTGGAAGTTGATCCTAAAGATGTTATCTGTATGATTACCGGTCGCACTTATGTCACGCTGATACATCAATCCAAGCACCTCATGGTGAAGAAAATCCAGATAACGAATATCGATAAAGAAGAACCGCCTGCCGTTATACCGCAAATGTTTGGAGCAGGGTGGTTTGAGGAAGAATTTGAACAGTGGAATAACCTATGTATGGGATCTGAAAAGGAAGCCTACTCACTGGAGGCTCAGGGATATTCCTTCGAAGAGTCCATAAGGATGATGCGTAAATAACAAAAATGGAATGCCTCTTAGAGGCATTCCATTTTTGTTATCTATGGTAACAGGGACGTAAATATGCTAGCTAAAAATGGCGAGGACGTAAATAACCCTCGCCATTTTTAGCTAATACTTCACGATTGTGTTGTCAAGCTCTTGAAGAACTGACCATACCTTTGAGATATCCCGCAGGCGTTTTACCTTCACGGTACGGCTTCCCGTCATCAACAACCGGGTTTCATGGGTGCATACCACATGATCTTGTTGAAATGAATAACTCATAGTCTGACGAGTAATTTCATTTTCTTTAAAGGTCTCTGTGCCGGCAAGAGTTCCTATGGAATTATACCCAAGGTCCGTTATGCCTTCACGAAGAGCTTTTTCAATAGCCAGGAGGTCGGTGTCGAAGGCCTCCACTATTCCTTGACTTCCACTGATTCGCTAACCCAACCGTCAAAGACGGTAAGGTTATCCCATGTTCCTCCGCGAACCACTGCGGCGACAGCATATGGATGATCAAACCGGACTACAATATTTTTACGCAGTGACATGGCAATCGCGCTTCGCATACCGATTAGCATGGTTGTCAGAGCGGCGGCTTCAAAACCGGTGCGGTTGTATTCGGCTACCGCAACCTGTACCGCTGCCATATACATGTCAAAATCGTTGAAACGGTCAGCGACATCATCAAATGCCAGAGTTTCCGATTCCCCAATTTTGTACAGGTTATCTGTCTTCCATGCCGGCAAGAGTGTTACAAAGGTGTCATGCTTCTTTGAGCTATTGACTTCCGTGATTTCCAAGGAACCCGTGCTGGTGAGAGTATGGTAAGAGACATTGGAGATATCTTCCTTTGCCGCCTTTCGAGCTACTGCGAGAACGTCTTCCTCGGGGGTGTCAGCATTGACTGACATAACTGACAAAACGGAAAGTGTCTCCTCAGCATTGGTTGCCTCGTGGATGGCGTAGAGGCCCGTTTCATCCTCGTAGAAACTCACGTTACCTGTTTTAGTATTAGGTTCGCTGAGGAATTTCTCCTGCCGCCATACTTTTGTCATCTTCTTGTCCGTTGCTACGTCGAAAGGTTTCTGCCAATCAATCTTGGTCGCTAGCATGGTGGCGAAAAGTGAGACAAAGTTATCAGGAACAATTTCCAGTGGGAAAGTTTCCATCAGACCAAGTGAATTTTTCTGGGTCCAATCGTCAAGTTCCTCCTGTGTAGGAATCCTCCAAACAACTTCTCCAATACCGTTAGCGGCATCTGACCATTCCTGAATGGATGGGAAAGAAAAATTGGGGCTAATCCAAGCATTAACTGCCGTGGCAATGACCTCGGGGGTATCCTCGACTAGGGCTGCGAGAATCTCTTTTGCTTCAGCGGGTGAGCACCCTAACCGGCTAATCAGCTTTTCTGATGGCTTAGGGTGCTCAACGGCAACATACGCAAGGAGCATCCATGCTCCCAGCGGGGAGGCCACCCTATGTCCATCATATTCCTTGTGGAATGTCTCTGAGAAATTGCTGATAATTGTTTTGAAATGGCTCATCAGATTTTGGTTCATAGGGTTCCTTTGTTTTTAAGTTTTAAATTCTGTTATTCGGTAGTATCGGATTCCCGAACAAACTTCGGGTCAATCCAGTCTTCTTCGTTGTCCACGCTACGGGTGATGACTCGGGTTACGCTGGTTTCCGGGCAATAAATCTTTTTGCCCCGCTTCTCACCCACAAACATACGCGGACCTGTTGGGTTGGATTTACTGGTACCAATCTGCGTAATACGCATCAGAATCGGTTCTCCGCCCTGTCCGGGGCGGAACTGAATGCTGTCTCCGACCTTGACCTTTTTGAGGTCATTGAGAACCTTGGTGTTCTGGTGCTGAGCAGGTACAGTGGTGTTTAGGGGAGTGTTCATGATGTGTCTTTCTGTGGAGGGGTTGTGTAAGTATCACCAAGAAGACGTTAGGTGGTCTTCTTTGTCTAGTCTGATATCCCCTCATCAAGTCTTCGTCATGTGAGCACCTCCCCTAGGGCAGTGGTAATGCTCGAGTTTTTGGTCTTGCCCATGGACTGCCTTTCTTTTGTGGTTTCTGAACTATTACTTCTAGCATAGACCCTTTTCCCGGGGATGTCAATTCGGTTTAGCCGGTAATTTCCTGAAGGTCGTATTTCGATATAAAAAAGTGCCCGCATAGTTTTCTATGCGGGCACTTTATAGGAGTTAATTAGTGTAATTCTTCACCATCCAATAATTCTGGGTTAGAGCGTCAATGTCTAGATCGTAGACGATGCTTGCGATGATGGCATTTACCCCTTCGAAGACTCCTGTCGGGGCGGTGAAACTGTAGTTCCGAGCCGCTTCCTCCGGGTCTATTACTGCGTCCTCCATATATACTGCCCAAAAGAAATTCACACCGCAAATATTTAACTCATCGGCGGTCCTCCTAACTCTCAGTGATAGCTGGAAGAGAAACTCCTCATACACCTCGTTGAAGGCGACATCGCTGTAGCTTTCAACATCAATCTGCGATGCGAGGTAGTCCCTAAGCCCTTCCAAAGAAAATTCTTTGGCGAGTGTCTCTGACTTCGTTTTTAGTAGTGACATAATAATTATGCCTTTCTGAACGCAGGGATAGAGTTGTATTTAGTTATTATGAAATTATGCTAGGAGGGAATTATTACGCGGCAGCTGAGCTATCAGGCTTCGTGTTCTTCCGCAGGCGGTCACTCTGGTCCTCAATAAAGAAACCCTGAAGTTCAAGATTAATCCGGTGAGCGTTACCGTGATGATTACAAAACAGCAACGGCGTAGAGTGCAACTTGTGGGTAGCCTTGAAATATGCCTGTGCACCACAGCGGTCACAACGGTAAGTGGTGTCCATAGGAACATCATATTCCGTAGTATAGCCACCCTTACTCTCGATGGGTGCTTCCTTAGTTGCTACATCACTCATTTATTTACCTTTCGCATGTCCAATAATGCTCTAATCATATCGGAAATTACTTACCCGACATTCCTACAATACCATAGTTCTAACCACTTGGATCATTACTCGTTTAATCACTTGTACAACTACGTTAACAATGATACCGCTGAAAACTATCCCCAACCGACGAAAACAATATGTGATATTAGTCAAAGGACCGACCACCTCACCGTGCTATAGTTGACATCCACCTGACATGGCCCTAGACTTATAAACATCAAAACAAACCTAAGGGAGAACAACACCATGGCTATCACCCCCATCACCGACAAAATGACACCCGCTCAGATCGATAACATTCTTGTGAATGCCATGTGGGCAAAGACAAAAGCTCAGACCGGCAAGGAATCCGCGACTCAGAGCTTGGAAATGGCTGAAGAGCGGGTCGCCAACTACACGAAACTGATTGGGCGCGGGAACACTTCCGGTTCTTCCTATTACCGCGAGCGTAAAGCGCTGAATGAGGAAAAGATTGCCTCCCTCAAAGAGCGGATCAAGGAAACCTCCGCTATCGTCACTGAGACCTCCGCACAGATCAACGCCTGCGATAAGGAATTCCAGCGACGAGGTGGATGGACGCGGTTCTGGATTGTCACCAACACCAACGGCCACATCCACACCTCGCTTTCCTGCTCCACCTGTTTTCCCAGCACCCGATATGCTTGGCTTCCAGACCTTGCCGGCAGCAAGAATGAACATATTGTTGAACTTGCTGGTGAAAGTGCCTGCACCGTATGTTTCCCCGACGCTCCCGTAGATACCCGCTACCGCCCCTCACAGATTGAGGAACCCGCCCGTAAGGCCGCACGAGAGGAACGGGAAGCCAAGGCCGCTGCGAAGGCGGAGAAGGCCCGCCAGAAGGGTATCAGCAACCCGGATGGAACCGAACTGAAAATCCGGGGCCATTGGAGCCGCATCAAGACCGAAGCCGAAGCCCAGCGCCTCTACGTGAATGCCCGGGTCAGCCTCCTGCTTCACGAAACCAAGCACCACGTCATCCACAACTCCAGCTACCTCGAGGAAATTGAAGAAAACGCAGCGACCCTCCTGCCGGCCTTGACCCATAAGCGGGGAACCACAGAAGAAGAGGAGCGAACTGCCCTCGAAAAGAAGGTTATCGCTAAGATCAAACGGGAATGGAAAATCACCCTCTAAATAGCCCATAGAAACTCTGCCCGGCACCTGTAAAAGGACCGGGCAGAGGGCATTTAAAAGCCATTTGTCCCATAGTTAAGGGATGAGAACTTACTTTCTAGATATACCTTTCAGGGTTCAAGTGCCCGGCGCAGTGTATGATTCCAAGTTGAAGAAACATACCTACGTAGGTGAAACCTTGCCTGAATCATTGGCACCATACCAGTCAAAGGATTTCTCATGGCTCCGGTGGCAGGAAGACAACTATAATAAGACCATTCTTCCCTTCACCTCAGTATCCTACAAAATGACCCCACGCTCGCACCAGAAGGAGGCAGCTGTTGCCATTGCGAAAGCAGCTAAAACTGGGTGGCGAGGATTTATTGAGGGGGACGGAACAGGACTAGGGAAAACCATATCCTCCGCTTTCGGTATTTATGGTGCGATGAAAATGAAGAAACAACGCAAAGTCAATGTGCTTGTTATTTGTCCCAAATCTGTGATTGAGCATTGGGGTAATACATTCAAGGCATTGGGGATTGCGGGAAACATGAGAATTTGTGTTATCAACTATGAACAATCCAAGAATCTTCTAAAAGCACCTGCTTCTGCGAAAAATGCTAAATTAGCCAAAACCAAAAACCGTCAAACCCTGACCAAGGGGACACCAGTCGTGAAATGGGATTACATTATTGCTGATGAATCCCAGAGGTTAAAGAACTGGGAATCTGCTCAGGTGGCAAAAGCTTTTGGAAATATCGCTCGGTATCAGGAAGCAACTGACTGGCCCTTTGTTATTTGGTCCTCCGCAACCATCGGGCAAACCCCGTTGGAACTACGGTACCTCGCCCCGATTCTATATCAGGCAACGAAGACTAGTAATCGAACCACATGGAAGACATGGTTGGAAAACAACGGTTTCCATATCAAGATTGCCCGAAAATCAGGTAATATCTCATGGATTGCCCCTAAAGCTGACGCACCCGATGCGGAAGTGGCGGAAATCAAAGCGGCCCGTAAATCCGATTTGCTGAAACTCAACAAGTTACTCTTCTCTGCTGCCTCACCCTCTATTCGCAGGAAGCCTCAGGATATCGCTGGGTGGCCGGAAATTCAGAGGATTGCCAAGGGATACTCTCTGGAACCTATGGAATACGTCCAATACCAGAAAGAATGGTTGATGTTCAGGACTCAATACCGGCTGGCTCTGCGTGGGAAGAATCCTAATGGTGCGCTGGCCCAGCAATTAAGGTTCCGGCAGAAGTCCTCCCTCATCCGCACCAGCAGCACAATAGAAGAAGTCACTGACCTATTAGACAACAATTTCCAAGTTGCGGTGTTCTGTGAATTCATGGAATCAATCGACAAGATGAGAGAGGCGTTAGAAAAGAAGAATATTCCTACAGCGGAATATACTGGAAGAAACGAAAATTTCAGGGAGAGCGAACGTGTTCGGTTCCAAAAGGGACGCGCAAAAGTTATCTTCTTCTCCACCGATTCAGGGATTTCCTTACATGCTGAGGAAATCCTCCCCGATGGCTCAAAAGCCACCAGCACGAAGCGTACAACTCTCCTCCACGATGTCACTTACTCTGGCATCAAATGTTCGCAGATTGAAGGGAGGACTCACAGAGATGGGCAGTTCGCACCAGTCTATTACCTCTATGCGTTGAAGACCACAGAGGCGAAGATTGCGGAGACCATGATAGGTCGGGTGCAAAATATCCTGAGCATCATGGACGATGAGGCACTAGCTCACGAATTGGATTCCTTGTTGGTATCAGATGGCTGAATATCACCAATGGTAGAATATACAGTGACAGGAATTCCTCACAGGGTACCGTAAGGTGCGATTAATCATATTGGAAACTGTTACAGTTTCTATGTTTCAAAAACCCCCTGTGGTATAGTTTAGGTTAGAAAGTAATACATTGAATTGACATAAAGCACTACACTTAGCAGCATTTACAACAAGGAGAATATCCAATGAAAAATGTAATCTAGAAATAATTAACAAGGAGAAATAATGTCTACTATGGCAGCAGTCGATACCCCACTTAAATGCCCCGGTATTCCCTCAATTAGTAGTGCAGCTACCATTAACATAGATGATGAATTTGTTATCAGTAAAGCGTATTGGTGCACTAAGGGACACAATTTCAACGTGGATTTTGCCGCCCCGATTGATCTACCCGTATTCTGGGAATGTAATGAACATGGAATTGTAGCATTTGAGTGTTAACATAAAATTTATTTGGTAGGAAAAAGGAGATTTACAATCCATTTGTAGGTCTCCTTTTTCCTGTCCACCACTGGCGTAACATGCTCCCGCTGTGTGGTAAAGTAGATAGAGTATTAAAGCAGATAGACAACGAAGACAAGGACATAATGGCAGCGGTTAAGAAGCAATTCTCCTGTACCAAATGCGGAGAAGTAACAAACAAGTGGATGGGTAAATGCCCTAAATGTAAGGAATGGGATACGCTACAGGAAGTAGAAGTCACTACTACCAAGCAGGTTGGCGTGAAGTCCAAGGGTACTACCACTATGTCCAAGCCCGCCCAGCGTGTCAAAGACATTGACGCAGAGACATTCAAGCACCGCCCTACTGGTATCGGTGAATTTGACCGTGTTCTCGGCGGTGGCATCGTTGCTGGCGCCGCTATTCTCCTCGCAGGCCCTCCCGGTGTAGGTAAATCCTCCATCCTTGCCACTGTTGCCCACCAGATTTCCAAAACCGATAACGTACTCTACGTGTCAGGTGAGGAAACGGTCCAGCAGATCAAGATTCGCCATGAACGCATGAATGCGATGGGCGAGAATCTTTATCTTGCAGGTGAGTCCGACCTAGCTAAGGTTCTCTGGCAGATTGATGAAGTCAAGCCAAAACTGATGATTATTGACTCCATGCAGACCATCGCTTCCGGCGATATTGAGGGCCGTGCAGGTGCTGTATCTCAGGTGGTTGAAGTAGCAACCATCCTGACCCGAATCGCCAAGGAACGCAATATCCCTGTAATTTTTGTTGGTCACTACACGAAGGATGGCAACGTTGCTGGCCCCCGAGTAGTTGAGCACCTCGTGGATGTTGTTCTTGCCTTTGAAGGCGAAGATGACTCTCCGTTACGCCTGCTCCGTGGTATCAAGAACCGTTTTGGTGCCGCTGATGAAATTGGTTGTTTTGAGCACACGGAAACAGGCCTCGAAGAGGTTCCAGACCCCTCAGGGCTACTCCTCGGCTCCCGAGAGGGGGATATCTCGGGTATTGCCACTTCAATCTATTTGGAGGGTAAGCGGGCTATGCCGGTGGAAGTTCAGGCTCTTGTGATGCCTTCCGCACTTCCGAATCCCCGCAAGGTTACATCAGGTCTTGACGCGCCCCGTACTATGATGCTCTCCGCCGTTCTGCAGAAGCATGGCGGTGGCGGAATGTCGTTGGCGGACAAGGACGTATATGTTTCCACGGTTGCGGGTATGCGAATCAAGGAAACTGCTGTTGACCTTGCCACCATTGTTGCTTTGACTTCATCTCAGCTAAATGTTGTTTCCCGTTCCGATGCCGTGTGCATTGGTGAGGTAACACTATCAGGTGAAATCCGCCGTGCCCCGGGCACGAACCGACGACTGGCCGAGGCAGTTCGTTTAGGTTTCACGACTGCTTTGGTGCCATTCGGGACGAAAGATTCGGTACCTGAATCAATTAAGAAATCAGGTTTGACGCTTATTGAAATCAAAAATGTCTCTCACGCAGTTTCCGCTGTGAAAGGCTATGCCGTAGCTGCTGATATCAAGCATGACTAATAACCTCCGTGAATGCTGAATTAGCACTTTTTACCGATATAGACAAAAGGACATAGGGCCTTAAAATGGATACTAACTGGGACAACATTTAATGAATAAGATTTTTTCAAAACTTAATGCTTTGCGGCGCAGGGAGAACGGCTTCACACTAGCCGAACTTCTCGTCGCTATGCTTATTTTCGGTATCGTCGTCGCTATTGCTGTCCCGCTTTTCCTGAATCAGCGTGAAGCTAATCGGGATAACGAAATCAAAGCGGATTTGCTTAATGCGTCACTCAACATTGAAGCCGCCAAAGCAGATAACGGTGGAAAGTTCCCTGACAGCAAACCAGAGAACATTTCTTTGAACACTACGTCAAACGACAAGCTGTTCTATACTTACCCGTATGACCGTCTGGCGTACTGTCTCCAGATCGTTTCTGGCGACAAGACTTTCTTCAAGTCCAGTGCCAGCAACGAAATCACGACTACTGACTGTACCTATGAATACCTTGTTCCTTCCACGAAGCTCACAGGTGTCATGGACGGGTTCAAGCCTGTCCTGACATGGAAGACTGTTGCTTCTGCAACCCAGTATGTTATCTACAAGAACAACATCCCCGTCAAGACTGTATCTATCCCCGCTGGTTCAACCCAGAAGTCAGCAAGTTACACTCTGACGAACATGGAACCTGAAGAGCAGGCTATCTACTACATTATTGTAAAAGACGGCAACACCTCTTCTGCCCAGTCTAACTCAGTTACTCTAAAAGCCCCTGTCCCGCCACCTACCGAGCCAACCATCAAGGTTGTTTCCACTGAGGCGGCTACCTCCACCAAGCAACAGTACACTATTCAGTGGGCTGCTATTCGGTATGCCAGCGGCTACGAAGTTTGGGATGTTACGGGCACACCCACCCGTATTGCCACCCTAGGCCGTTACGAAACCACTTACAAGTACACAAATCAGCGTGGTACTGCCAACAAGCTCGCAGTGAAAGCAGTTAACGAAGAGGGTTCATCCCCGAACTCCAACACCGTAACTGTTGAATCCGTGTGGCCTGAAGCGAAGATTTTCTCCGCTACGTCTGACCCTAATACGGGTAAGATTAACTTCGTCTTCCAAGAGGAAAAGGACGGGAAACTTTCCCCTGACTGGGGTTCCCCTGATCACAAGATTACCTTGAAGATTGTCCAGACGGATAACGGAAACGTTGTGTTCAACCAGTCAGGTTTGAACACCGCTACTTACATGCCAAATAAGGTATTCTCCCGCGTCACCCACACCGCAACCATTGTTGTCACCACCTCAACGGGTATTGTCCTAGGCGAGTCCGCTCCTGTAACCATTGAGTTCCCACCACCCGCCATGCCGCAGGTTGTCAAGAACTTCTCCTCTGATAATAAGGGTGTTGCCACTCTTTCCCCGAACCGTGCTATCTGGGATGAAGTTATTTGTGATAATTCAACCCCTGAATACTATTTGACTAAGGGAACCCTTAACTCAGGTTGGATTACTGGTACAAACTATGAGTACCCCGCCGCATGGTTGGTTCAGGGTGCTGAAACCACTGTTGGTATCATCGCTCACTGTAAGAACGGCAACGGCACATCCCCTAACACCGCTAAAACCAATCAGACCTTCACCGTAGGTCTGATGTCTCCTGATGCTCCGAAGAACTTCACTGCCGTCAATAACGGTAGTGATATCAAGTGGGATGCCGCTACCTGCGCCGCCGGTACCAAGGCTGAATACCGTGTTCAGCAGTCCGTAAAGAACGGTGCTCAGGTAGAGAACTACATTGACTTGAAGACGGTCACTTACAAACTTCCTGACCTCTTCCCCGGCCTGCTACAGACTGCTTCCGTTCAGGCTCGTTGTGTCATTTACGTTACCAACACCACCACGGTGAAGGACGCTTCCACTTGGAGCCAGTTCGGTCCAGCGTATGAGTGGGAAACCCCGATGCCGAAGCCTGACGCACCTGTTGTCAAGCTTCTGAAGAAGGAATTCACTTCCCCCACTGACGCTACTTACACAATCTCTTGGGGTGAAGTTGCTTACGCTCAGAGCTTCTCCATCTACAACACTAAGGACATGGATTACCCGCTGCTAACGGTTGGTGCTGGCACTGCCTCCACCACCGTTACCCTACCTCGTGGTACCACGGAAAACATTGTTGTCATTGCGAAGAACAAGAACTTCTCCTCCAACAACTCCAATATTGTCAAGCTAAGCGACGTATGGCCGACTCCCGTCATCCTTGACGTACAGCCGTACTCTTACGAGGGTACAATGTACGTGAAGTGGCAGAACGGCACCGATGCCGCTCCTACTCCTGACTGGGGAACCCCGGGTTACAAGGTAACCTTGGATATCCAAAATGATGTGACTAAGGAAATCACTCAGTTCAAGAACATTGCGGCTCGTGAGTTCCTCACCCCTGATGAAATGAACCGTAACGATTACACACTACAGATTCACGTTACAACGGCTACTGGTGATGTTCTTTCCTCCGCTAAGGTTAAGGTTGGCTTCCCACCGCCCGGACCTCCCGCGCCGGTAACAAATCTTGTCGCCAACAGTAACGGTTCAGGTGCAATCAAGCACAACCGCCTCCAGTGGAACGCGGTGAACTGTGCCGCTTCCGACGCTGAGTATCTTATTACCAACAAGGACGGCAGCGGTGACAGCGGTTGGATTAGTGCTACCGCTTCCGGTACCACCCGTTACTATGATATTCCTCAGAACTGGCTACGTCAGGGCTTCAACGAGGCCTTTGATGTTGCGGCTCGTTGTGTAAACCTTGCGGGTATCTCTGATCCTTCCGCCAACGTTTCCACGAACTTCAACGCAACTATTCTCACTCCGGCCGCTGTTACGGGTGTCAAGAATGATGGTATTGCTTTGGTTTCATGGAATGATTCAACGTGTAGTTCTGACCTAACCCGTCAGTACCGTGTTGTGACTGTCAAGTTGAACGGTGTCGCTCAGGTTGTTAACTACCCGACTTCTAACTCTTCCTACACCATGGAGAAGCTATCTCCTTGGACGGATCAGGAAGTTTATGTTCAGGTTCGCTGCTACAACCCAGCTAACAACATTACTTCTGATTGGTCCGCTAAGGCGGCAAGCAACACTACCGCTTGGAAGACCCCCATGCCTGTTCCCGTTGCTCCTGTTATCAAACTAGATGGTAGTAAGATTTCGTCTGCCACTCAGCAGGAATACACTATTTCTTGGGCTGCGGTAGAGTGGGCTGAGGGGTACGAGGCATACATCGGTACCGAGCGCGTCTTTGAAACATCTGATGGTAAGGTAACCTCCGCGAAGATTCTTCGTGACCGTGGCACTACCAGTCAAGTGATTCTGCGTGCCAAGAACCGCTCTGGAACCTCTCCTGATTCCAACAAGGTGTCATTGGCTAATACTTGGCCGACTCCTGTTATCCTGACCGCTGATGGCTCTCAGGACGGACGTATCTCCTACACTTGGCAGAACGGCACAGGAACCGCTCTCACCCCTGACTGGGGAACTCCCGGTTACAAGGTGGAAGTAATCGTTTCCAAGGCTTCCAACATGGCTGACCCGATTTACACCGCCAGCAATATTACGGCGACGGGTCACACCACTGACGTAGTTGCCCCTGCTACCGCTGATCGTTTGGCTACGAAGTACTACACCCAGATTAAGGTCACCACCTCAACTGGTACTGTTCTTACTTCTGCTATCAAGGCCATGACGTTCCCTCGCCCAGAGGTTCCCGCTAACCCAACAGGCTTCAACTCTAACAACCAAGGCGTAGGCCCGTTGAAGAATGACCGTCTGATTTGGAACGCTACCACCTGCCCAACTGAAGGTTCAGTTCCTTATTACCAGATTTACAAGGTCGCACCCGGAACCGAAACTACCATTCAGGGTATTTCCACCTCAACGAATAATTATGTCAATATCCCACAGAAGTACCTCAGCGAAGGTGAAGAAACCCGTTGGCGTTTGGTAACTCGTTGCCAGTTCAGCAACGGTGATTATTCCGCATGGGCTACTCCTTACCAGTTCCATGATTTCACTGTTGGAGTACTCGCACCTGAAGCCCCTACAAACGTTCGCCGTGACGATGTTACTACCAACACCGTGAAGTGGAATGCTGTAACTTGTGGAACCGGTACTACTGCTCAGTACCAAGTTACTAAGAGCATTCACAATGGCGCAGCTAGCACATACTCAAATACCACTACTTCAACGCTTCTTGACCTTTCTGGCATCACCGCTGGTACGGATCAGAAACTTACCGTAAAGGCTCGTTGTATCCTCACTCGTGACACTTCTATCACGAGTGCTTGGAGCGATGATTCCACTGCTCTAAGTTACCGCTCTCCGTTGCCTAACCC
>JACRYO010001110.1_pt1 | contig 34530 bp, 38 predicted proteins | sample 8023221 | NCBI WGS metagenome assembly JACRYO01 (sample SAMN15823180, study PRJNA655841) | gut metagenome | isolation source: fecal sample D85 from dog with diarrhoea from SPCA | host: Canis lupus familiaris | place: South Africa: Mmabatho, Mahikeng | collected 2019-09 | reverse complement strand
CACATTTTTCACTGTTATTAAAAATAAAAAGATTGTTGATGTGTTGTGTTCTGATACAATTCATTCAGCATGTCGTCATTTGTCATTTCATCTTCTACATCATATACAGCTGTTTCAATGATTTCACCAAAGATTGCCTTTAAGTACTCAGCATCACCCTTTTCATATACTTTTTGTAAAGTTTCTTCTACCTTTTTCAAACGGCGGTTAAAGTTCTTTTCTGAATAACCATAGTCTAATTTAGTTGCTTCCTTGCCTTTCGTAATAACGCTGATAACAAACTCTTTTTGGTCTTTTCTACTGAATAGTGAGTTAACCATATCCTTTGCTAACTCACGCTTGTTCAAATCAATGGCAAGTTCTGCTGATGTAGGTTGTAAATCGTCTTCATTAATGAAATCTTGACCCTTGATTGACTCACGTAGCTTACTCAAATCACTGAATAGCACTGATTGTACATAGGTTGCTGAATACTTTATAGTGCTTTTAATAAACTTTGCATCATTATCAGCATTGTTGATTGCATTAATGATAAATTGCTCCTTAACAAGTGTTAGCACGTCTTGGAAGTTTACATCTGTTTGAGTTGCTACTACCTTAGCTTTTTCACCAATATATACAGAAATCCAACTTGTCTTAACTGACTTGTCTAAGTCTGAATTAACAACCTTATACATTGTTGCTACTTCATCTTTGATTTCATCATTTGAGATAGCTTTTAAATATGTATCTGTAATGTTTTGTGCTGTCCTACTAATTTGCTTTAATTCATTCATTTTAATTATCCTTCTAGTCTTTTTACTTCATTCTTAATTACTTACAGTAATAATATAGCAACAACTACTTTTTACTGTCACCTCTTAATAAATTCTTAACATTTAATAGTTGCTTTTTGTATTGACATCTGATATTATTGTATGTAAGATTAGGTATATTGTAATTTCTTACCTCATATACATATTATACCACAGAAGTCAAGTGTTTTAACCAACTAACTTTATGTATTTATGTTACTAATAACATTATATCATAAAAGTTATACTTTTTACTACTTAAGTAAGTATTTTATATAGTTATTTCAGGTAATAGGGGTAAAATTACAGTATTTCCCCATCTAAAACTCTTATACTACATCTTGAATACTATAGTACTTCTATAAAACCCCTATTAAAAGGTATTCTTTCAAGAGTAATAATTAAAGGTTTTATACTTAGTGATTGAGAGGCTTTGCCTCGATTGAGCTATCTGCTACAGATGTGTAGTTCGGGTGAATGGCGTAAGCCAGAGGGCTGAATAAGCCCTAAAGTGTTTTAACTCTTTTTACACTTGATAAACTACTTAACTCTTTCAAAGACATTAGGGCTATGCGCCCCGTCGCTTACGCTCCTCCTAGCACTTTGATTCCACCAAAGGGGTGGGTAGTGTATCAGGTAACTACTTCGCTACGCTCAGCTTAACGTTACCTTCTACCCTACTTCTTTTAACCCTTTTTATTTACTATTTTTATACTACTTGTTAAACACGTGTTATACTCTTAATTACCCTTACATATATATGTATACCCCTTGGTGCAACTTCTCTACAAACGTTGATATGACGGGCTTTCTAGCTGTTTCATTTCATATTTTACACGAAATCACGGTTTAGTTTAGAATGAAATGCCATGAATGCCTATGTACCAGTACTTCTAGTTTAGAATAGGGTAATTATTGCACTAAAAAAGCACCCTATTCATTCAGGATGCTAATAATTACTTGTTAATATCATCTAGACTCTTTAATGCATCTTCTGCATTTTTCATACGTTGCTCATCAGCAAGTTGTTCAGGTGTCTTGTGCTTTTCCTTATAGTCATCATAAGCGCCATAAGCCATTAGTGCTACTACAACAATTATTATACTGATAATCCAATGGTCTATTACGAAACCTAAGCAACTTGCTACAATCACTGCTAATATCAGCCAGGGAATAGCTACCCGCCACATCCAACCTACCCACATGCATAACAATATTATAATTCCAATTATTCCAACAAAAAACATTATCTATTACCTCTTAAATTCCTGTACACGTCTTTTTTTATCTCTCCATCTGTTACATCGTAGTTATTCATTATAAATCTTAGTGTTGCTATCCCTGTGATGCATATAATTGCTATCATTAGCATCAACATATCGTTAAATGTTATAATACTCATTGTTGAACCCCTTTGTGGCTTGACATCTCTTCCAGGCACACCTTGTCCGCTCAAAGATTAGGGTGTGCTTTTTAATTTATTGTTCTTTGTCATTCATATATGACGGGTAATGCTCATTCAAATATTCTTCTAAAGCCTTATTTACCACGGGGCTTTTTGCAAGCATCGTAGCTTCTGTATATGATAACAACTTCTTAGATAACTCTTCATCAATCGTTACTGTGAGTCGTACCTTGTTGATTCCTTCCCTACCTTGTACCATGCTACTACCTCCTTTCATTACTGTAATTATATTATAACATAAAAGTATTACTTTTTGTAACCTTTTATTATTTATCACACTAATAATATAGAAACCGTTATTTTTAAACGTGTCATATACGGGTATGCCTCTGTAAGGCTGTGAGAGCTCATATAAGACGTTTTAAGCGTGTTGGGTATAAATAGACTAGTATATAGGTATGATTGCACATAAAAAGCCCCATTAGGTCATAGAGCTTACTTGTTTAGCTTAGCTTCAACTTGCTGTATCTTCACGTTAACATCTTCTTTCAACGTTTCTATTTTTTCTGGAACATCTAATCTAGTGTAGTGTTTAAAGTTATCATCTCTATAAAACTTATTAACACCTAATTCTTCATTAAGACGTTGTAGCAACTTTTGAAATTCTGCAGTAGCTCTATAGTTAAGTACATTTTGTGCATCATAGTACTTTTCAGAATCCATACCCTCTGAATCCAAATACAGAATAGAAGCAATTAAGTAAGCAATTCTCTTTAAATCTTCTAAATCAGACTTTAATATACTATTTTTTCTATTAGTTTTGTTAATGTTAGTTGCAACTATTGCTGATATGGTAGCACCTGTAATTGCGCCTAAAGTTAGAGTTACCCAATTCCCCAAAGAATCAATAAATGTCTGCATAAATTATTAACTCCTCTCAATTACCGAACAATTTACTAAAGAACCCCTTAGAACGTTCCTGCTGTAATTCATCTTGTAACTTAGATACTCGTGATTCATAATCCTTTTCTATAATATCTTTTGCTGATTCTTTAGGTGCTTCTATAGCTTCTAATTTATTACTAAGGGACATTGTGCTTTGAACTAAACCGTTAATATTGTTATTAGCCTTATCTAAATCAGCTCTAAGCGCTCTCTTTTCGTCTGTAAGCTCTTTTATACGCTCTCTTAGTTCTTTATTAACAGCTAACAAAACATCATCAGTAGACTTGTTGCGGTCTTCTATAGAACCATCTAATTGCTTCCTTATCTTAACTTCCAAATCTTTAGGAATAAACTTCTTATTACCCGACTTAATTAACTCATCAGAAGCATCTAGTTTATTAATTATCTGGCTGATTCTACCTGATGTAATATCATATTCACGTGCTAAATCAGTACCTGTATGTAAATCCTTTGTATCTTCACTCATATCAACCACCTTTAATCTATGTATTTAACTATTATATTACCACTATTTTAGAGGTAAACAACGATTAAATTTCCTATATTGGGTTGTCATGGGCTAACAGCCCTGGCTTAAAGCGCATTTTGCCCTAAGTGACAAAAAAATCACCTAAGTTTCAACTTAAATTGACATCTGAATCAACAACAAATGAGTCATATATTTTCAGCACACATTACTTCCCAGTACACCCCGAGAGCCTATACAAGTTTTGTCGTTAGTTTAAAGAGCAACTGATTAATCTCTTACTTGTAATAGGTGTGTGATTGCATTTCGTGTACGTTCCTACCCTGACCCTTAAGGTGGTCACCACCTAGTGCTATAGTTACACCAATCCTTAGCAAGTTGTGAGCTATTGAACCCTGCTACCATTCCAAGCGCATAACCCGACAACACGCCCTACGTCGCCAGGAACAAATAAAAAGGTGCACCTGCCCGAGATTGGCTAGTACACCCTAGATTAGTTTTGCTTTACTTAGAATTAACTTTTATTATTATTACATTAGCTTTCTGTAAGCTAACTGTAAGTGCTTATTTTAGTCCCTCAAACTATTGACGAGGTGCCTATAAGACTGTATAATAGTAGATAAATCAAAGTTAGTACGAACTCCAATTCGTATTAACAAAACCCTGATGCTTGTACATCTAAGGTCATCTAGCTATAATCCTTGCAGGGATTGATAGCTTTTTATTTTGCAGTTATTTAATTGATAAAACTATCATAGCAGAAAAAAGCCAAGTTATCCACAGCTTATACGTTTGTTAAGATTACCTTAACATCTTGACATTCCTGTTTGCATCTCAACTAGAAAAGTATTATTAAGTGTTTCAGCAATTGGTCTAAAATTCATGAGTTTGTGAAATTCACTAAATATGATTGTTTGTGAAGTGCAAAAATGGGCTATAAAATAGTTTGTGAATTTTCCTATTTCACAAGGTTAAAATAGCACGTCTAGATGCCTGGTACTGTGTTACTTTCGATAGTCGCTGTTATGTTAACCTTAATTGGTATAGGAACATGTTGTTATATATTTATAAATAATTTAAGTTGACAAAAGGCAACTGAATAGGTATATTAGAAGCATAAGAAAAAGGACTAGCGCTAACTAGTCCTAGGTTATTCAAGTAACCGCCCATAGCTAAGTCAATAAATGACAACCACAGAACGGTCAATTCTACATGGTTGTTTTTTTATTGACTACTTTTTTAAGTTTAAAATCAACAATACAACAAACGTCAATGCTGTGAACGTAAGCCCTAAAGCTTCGAACACAACCATAGTTACTTCGTAACCAGACATTGTGCCACCCTTTCAAGTAGGTAGCACCTATAAAATAACTCATAAGAACCACCTCCTAGAATATAAGGACGGCTACCATGTAACAACCATAAATTAATGATAGCATAAGCCCCGATACATTAACAGTGCCATTTTCTGTCCTTGTTTTTACATATCATCTTGTATCTTAATAATTCCCCTGATGGATTCAAATTCATACCCTTTACCATCAATATAAAGGTACCTATCATCAAATCCTTCAACGCCACCGCCTATATTTTTATCCACTGCATGCTCAAAATTCGTTACGTCTAACTGAATAATAACGTTGTGATAGTTAATGTAGGCATCTTTAGCTATATCTTTAATGGTACTTGTAGGCATGTTAGCCATCTTCTTTTCTACGTAGTAATTATTAATATCAAACTTTTTTAATGCACTGGTGTGGTCTGATAAAAAGAATCCTCTCCATTTGATTAGCCCACGTTCACGGTAATCATTCTGAAAGTAGTTGTTAATCATCTTACTAAAGTCGTCATAGTCTTTATGTTCCATGTTGTCACCTCTTAACCATTATACGAACATTTGTTCCCTTTAGCAACTATTTTATTGCACTAAAAAAAGCCCTACATTTCTGTAAGGCTCTTAATGGAACTTTGAAACAAGGTGACAAAATGCGTAACTATAACAAATACGCAAATTGGACCGTTTCTTTTATTTAGTTTTAGTTATTGATGCTCCAATGCTGTCAATTATTGCACCTATAGACTTTGTGGCTGTTTCATTGGCTCCTGTAGAAGCAAAACCAGCCCATGCACCAATCAGTACATCACTAAGTAAGTTGGCATCACCAGTATATAGAGCAATTCCAACACTTAGTACTATACCAACACCTAAGGCTACCAATGGCAAATATTTACCAGGTAAATTAGCACTCTTAATGGCTTGTACTATTAGCCATGTTAATACAATTATAATTATTGTTGTTGTCATGATTCCCCTCTTATTTGATTGTGACGAACGACTTCATTAGACTAACTGGCTCCCCGCCAATTTCAACATTAACAGTTGTAGCAGTTTGGCTAATAACCTTGTACTTACCAGTCAAAGTGAAGTATTCCATACGTCCGTTATTGCCTTGAATGTATTGGTTACGTAGCTTATGACCATATCTATCAGTTAATGTCATAGCTGAAATAGGAATATAGTTGTTGTAATCAATGGGTTTGATGCTCATATCAAAGTTCACACCATACATTTTGTTATTGTAACCTACCCAATAATCAGCAACGTATACACCGCTGAATGTTGCATATTGTGTCTTTGCGGGTGTACTTGGCGTGTTCGTTGATTGACTAGGTTTAGAAGCTACCTTTTCGGCTGGCTTGTTGTTATCCAATGAACCATTAACCATCACGTTTCCATCAACACCAAAATGATTATCTGCAAACTGCCAAATCTTAACATTGCTCATGTTAGGGAAGTACTGCATTGGTGGCGTTGCCTGTTGTGAAGTAGTCAAGTACCAAGCTACCCACAAAGCATTAGGATAGCGGGCGTTAACACGTGACAAGTCAATATTGGTATTCATGTAGTAGTAGCCTGAATAAAGCATAGGCTTGTAACCAGCACTATAAATGGCGTCCATAAACGTCAAAATAGCTGTCGTGTTGTTAGCTTTGTTAGCACCAGCACCTGCTTCGTAATCCAAAGCAATGTATGAACCTTTAGCCAGTCCTGCGTTTTGTGCATCTTGAACGGCTAATTGAGCTGAATACTGTGCATCACTTACTGAATCACCAAATTCACCCCAGAAGTAACCACCTGTTTGCATGCCAACTGCATCAGCATTATGAATTTGTGCGTAGGCTTTAGGATTGCTATAATGAGCTCCCTCACCACCTCCACGTCCACCTAATTTAACTATCGTGAAGTTATCACCTACTTGCTTAAATGAGTTGAAATAGCTTGTAGTTGTGCCTTGATAACTGGCTACGTCAATACCTAGTGTATTAGCTGATACACCTGTTATCATTGCAATAGAAAAGGCAACCGCTCCTGCTAGAGCGACTACCCATCGTTTTAATTTATTCAATTTATTTGTCCTTTCGTTCATGCTCTAGAATTTGTATACGTGTCTCATGACCCGCCACATCTTTTTCTATATCCTCTATTTGTAGCAGTGACTTTTCCAGCATCTTTGTCTGATTTGCTACGTTAGAACTAAGTGTATTTACTGAATCATTCAGTGAAACCACAGCATCTCTGAAAGCGTTTTTAAATAGCCAGTTAAACAGTGTGTAAAACACCCCAGTAGCCGTGCCAATCTCTATTAGCAATGTTAATATATGTTCAAACCCCATGAATCAACTCCTCTCTTAACGTCCTACTGGTAATGGGTAGCTCATGGAACCAACCAAGTTACCACAATGATTATCTACAACCCTTACCCATAATGTAGTTGTGTCATTCACATAACTGATAACTGGGTAAATTGATGTTGCCCCAATGTCACTTGATGCTGATGCAATTTCTACGTCTGGTCGTAGACTCCAGGGTACACGTCCTATTTGATTGCCATTGTTTGCCTTAGATACGTCTACTCCACGCCATCTAAGGAACATAACATTGTCCCTTACACGATATTGAGCGTAACAAGGGGCACCATTATCAGACCACAATTTTGAGCCAGTACTAGCAATATCTAAGTTCATCCAACCCGAATCATTTAACATTGGGTTATGTTGTGTAACTGTTCCACTTGTCGCTGTCGTACTGAATGTAGCTAAAGGCAATTCATAAATAAAACCACCATTGTTAATGTCTTCCTGTACTAAATCACCTGTAACACCTGATAAATAAACTTGGTTGATTGTTGGGTAATAGTTGGGTTGTCCTGCTTGTCCTTGTACTGTGTTAGCTTTTGATAAATCTACAACGATGCAAAGATTACCATTTGAGTTGGCTGGTAGTGTAATAGAAGTAGGACTTGTAACCTCTACTAGCCTACCTAAAATCAAGGCTTGTCCTGTTGCTACAGTAGCTGTTAGCCCATTTACTGTAATTTTTAATTGATTACCCCTTTTTAATACCCCTGATGTGTCTCCACTTAAAGCTGATTGTGCTGATGCAAATTCACGGGGTGTAACAAAAGCTCTATCACTTGTGTACATTGTAATGCTCATATTTTAATTTGTTCCCTTCTAATTTGTAGTGCTAAACAAGTCATTTCGTCCAAAGCGTAAGTTACCAAAGGTTAGGTTAACCACCTCTGAACTACTGTCTATTGAATATGCTGTAAGCACTGACTTATAATGTGTGTTGTCGTAATAAATATTTGATTGTAGCCCTAGCTTTACCTTTTCTAAGGGTAGGAAGTTGTTACCTATTTGAGCGCTAAATTGAATACTATGAGAGTATGCATTAGCTGATAAATTGCTTTGTGCTATTGAATCATAAGTAGGGTTATCAGTCGCTGTCTTATCAAATAGATATACCTGTACCTGTGTTGGTTTAGCAACGTTATCTGTAAGGCTCTTACTTATAGAACCGTCTTTAGTAAGCCAATAGCGTGATAATACTGTAGGACTTTCCATGTTGGTGCCTGCCTGGTCTACAATCCAAAGTTCATTATTGTAGTTTCGAAGATTCCTGGAATCACTAACCACCCAATTATTGAAATCGTAAACATCATTTTTAAAATTCCAGGTGTCTTTTACCTGGTGGAAGTCTATTTTTGGGTAATAAAAAGGTACACCATTTTCTGATGTACCTTGCCCTATTCCTGTTACTTCAAACACGGTATTATGTAGCTTGAATCCTCTTACTAGGTAGTCTATAAAGTTGCTTGTGCTTATTCCATCAGATGAGGTTACCTGAAAGGCTGTGTTAGTTGAGTTAGTAAGCCCCTTATTCAGTATGTTAGTACCTGCATTAGAGTTAATATAGTTGTTTATTAGCTTTAATATATGAGCTTCATAGCTGTTACCACTCTTGCTACCCACAATAATGTCACCATTGAGTAAATTCCATATATAGTTAGCTGATAACGTCATGAGGTTACTAGAATCGTCTACATCTACTGTGATTATCTGCCCGTAGTACATTAAGGTTGTGCTGTTATTAGGTCTAACAGCTACATAGTCACCTGTTGTAATGTTGGTGTTCTTATCAATCGTGAATGAACTGGTAGCATTACTTAAGGCATCCATCTGAATATCATAGCTGAATAACTTATAGGTACCTTTTATAACTAATTTAGCACTATCAAATACTGTAATATCAAGTGCCAAGCTCATACTATCAACCTCTCTTCTTTGAACGTTACATCTAGCTGTGCATTTTCATCTAAGTAAGCCAATAGCGTGCTAGTTCCTTCTGGCACTTTTAAATAGTTATTAACTGAAAAATCTGCTAATTGACTAACATCACTAAAACTACCATCTGTGTTGTACACCCTAGCGTACTGGTCTTCTGGGTAGCTAGAGACTATAAGCCTTTGATTATCAGCTAGATATAAGCTAAATTTAGCTTTACCAACCACTGCACCATCTTGGATAATCTGCCACTCTGGGTAGACATTACATCTACCTGTGATAGTTACCAAAGATGGGCTACCTGATTGAACACCATAGTATTCACTATTGTTGTCTAACGTGATAGCTTTTTCTCGTCCTGTTACGTTGCTTTCAACGAAAACAAATCCATATTTTGTAGCCATGCATTACCTCCTGCTTTATTGGATATGTACACCCCAAAAGGGGTATTAATTTAGCCTTCTGTTGTTGTAGATGTTTGAGCATCTTCCACTTCATAAACCGCATTATCGAAATCAGTCTTATCTTTGCGCACTTGTAACTTATTAGCTTCATACAAATCTTGATTCTGGATTGTCGTGTTGCTTGATGTTCCTGAATCTGAAACATTAGCGCTAAAGTAAGCAATTGCTTGACCATCTGTTGTTTGTGAAGTTGCGTTGATTGATACACTTTTATTAATTGTCATTATTTAATTTCCTCTTCTTGTTCTGACTGTGCTTGTTCTTTTGCTTGATATTGCGCTACAACTGACTGTAACTGTGCGTTAACGTAAGTTAGATTAGTCAATTGTTGCAGTAAGTTGTTAATTACGTCTTCTTGCTTTGGTTGCATTTTTTACCTCTCTTACAACATGCTTAATTTGTTTAACATTGTGTACAAACTATAACTTTTACCTTTGACATAAAATAGAACATCATTTGTGTCATCAGTACCAAAGCCAGCCCGTGATGGTGTATCAAAGAAGCCAAACCATTTATGCCCGTTTGATAATGTTGCTCCTTGGATATGCAACGCTCTTCTATCTGTAGAACTAAATTGTTGTGCTACGTCAAAACCACCCTCAAAGTAAGTTGGTTGGTGCCACGTCATGATGTCTTCAACATGCCACCCTGCTTTACGTCCCTTATATCCTGCTACTAGGCTAGAATCCCATGACATTTTCATATCATAAGTACCTACACTGTTAGTTACACCGAAACCAATACCATCGCCACCTCTAATGGTGTTAGAACTGTCTGAGTTTAAGTCATAGTCTGAATCTCCTGGCTTAGATGTATGCCATCCAGCTAGTTTAATCATTAGATAGTCTACGTTGTCATGCTCTGGCATTGTTTCATGTTGGAATGTACCTAGATACTCATTTGATGAGCTAATCAATTCAATCTGCCCGTTTAGGACGTTTGTAGTACCTAAAGCACCATCTAACACTAATCCATCTTGGTTAAATTGAGCTGTACTACCTTGTGATGTACTAATAGTCATGCCTATTGGGCTAATCTTCACTGACTGATATAACCCATTCCAGTTTGACTGGATGAAATTAGAAACATTACCAGTTAACTTAGCCACGTCTAACTGTGCAATTTTGGCACTGGTAATTGTTGCATTACCAATCTGTGCACTACCTATAGCACCGTTGGCAATCATTGCTGATTGTATCCAAGCGGTACCCTTAATCTGGGTATTAGGACTATCAATCGTCACATTCTTACTAATGAGGCTCATTTGAGATGCATTGCCAACAATCCCACTAGTAATTTTGCTGATATTATCAGTAATACCAATGCTCCAATTATCCTTAAACAGTGATAATACTGTAGAACTGCTAGACGTGCCATACGTTGGTGTGTATGGTGAGGCTTTAGCCCCTGTATTCAAAGATGGTCTAGTTATATAATCAGTAGCATTGGCTGATGAGTGTGCAATAATAACTGATACAAATGCTGTATTAGCAGGTGCTGTCTTATTTTCCACTACATACTTTTGAATGCCTTTATATGCTGTTCCATCTATAATGTTTCCTGCGCTAGATGTGGCTAAAAGTTTCCTGCTTGAATCCCAGAACCCAATTCTATAATCAAGTGCTGTTGATACTGTAGGTGCGGGTGAACGTCCTGCAACAATTGATGCACTAAATGGTTTCCCACCACTAGCAGTAACCAGTGCACTTGAATACCAGGTACCTACTGCATAAGACACTACCCTAGAACCATTTACAACCGGCCAATCTGCAAACACTGTAGCTTTTGTGGCGCTCCACGCTTCTGCTAACTGTGAACCCGTTGAACCACCATTAGTTAGCCTATAAAAGGTACCATTTAGTGGGTCAAACTCTGAGTTAACTACCATGTTGGTTGCTTCAACTTGTGCTAAAATACCGCTAGCAGTTTGTGTAATTGTAGAGTTAACACCATTAACAGCGCTTGTTACTGTACTTGTAGTGAAGTCCTTAGAACTCTGTAGAGTATTTTTATCCCCATTTGTTCTATCGGCTATCTCTTGTGAAATTTGATTAGCAGTTTGTACTTGTTTGCTTTGTAATCCGTTAATATTATCAGTAGCTGTGCTCAAAGTTCCTTCTGCTGTTTGGACTCTAGTAGTAATTGAGTTTATATCTTTACCTTGTTGGGAAACGGTATTGGTAATTCCATCTATGGTTATTTGTTGGGAGGCAATTTTGTCATTATTAATATATTCTCCAGATATATAATCTCCTAAACTTGTGCCTTTTATAAGCATAGGTTTGTTTATACCTATTCGAGTTCCCTTAACTCTAGCGTCCACAACCAAACGAACATATTTTGCATTCGATGGCACGTTTACTAAAGCAAAGTTATTTACGATAAAGTTTTTCCAACCGCCACTATTTGTAGATACATCTCGTGCATATATAAATATATCTGGTATTGGGTTTTTGTCGCTATCCAGATATTGCAAATAAATATATGAAGAACCACCAGAAGCAACGCTGAAAATATAATAATTTAACTTCCATGACAAAACAACACTTTGCGCACTGTTCAATGACACGGCAGTAGAATACAAATTGACTACACCACCGACAGTATTATTCAAAACAAGAACGGCACCACTATAATCATAGTCTCCTGTTGTATACGTTCCATTTCCAGAAATACACCATCCAGACAAATCAGGGGTAAAGTCCGAATTAACAATCAAATTTTTTTGATATAGATCATTGACTTTTCCAGAAACACTAGATACTTGACTACTAATACTCTGTGCATCTACTTTAACCTGCGCTATTTGCGAGTTATAATCACTTTTAGCATTATTCAGGTCGTTAGTAGTAGCTCTCAAAGTAATATCATTTGTGTTTTGCGCTATCTGTGTCTCAGTAGCCTTAACACGTTTATCATTACTAGTTTTATAGTTTCCTATGGTTGTTACAGCGCTATCAGCCGTTTGTTGTGCCTTAGATACTGATGTTGTTAAATCACCAGTTTTCTTATTATAATCTGATTGACTAACCTTAGTAGTTACATCCTTAGCAGTCTGTGTAATATCAGATTGTGCCTTAGTTATACGCCCATCTGCGTTAATCTTATAATTGTTTAATGCAGTTGTTGCTTGGTCTGCTGTTAGCTGAGCTTTAGCAGTTGCACTATCTACGTCCTCTGGAGCAGGAGTCCAATCAGTGGCAACGTTACCTGTCTCTATTTTTACATCATCTAGGTAATATATAGTTCCTGCATCAACACCCATAAAGTAAATAGTTGTTGTTGTTAGCGTAAATGTGTAACTATACCTAGTCCATGCTGTACTTAGAGTTGGATTATATGTCGAGTAACTTCCGTTAGGCTCTGAATGAAATTTAGCACCATTAACACTAGCCTTAGCCCAAAAACTTACTGTAACTTGTGTTCCTGATGGTATATTTATCCCGTTTTGGTATATAGCGTTATAATTTCCGCCACCCCACGTAGCTGTAGGCTTTATTGTAAATACGGTGCCTCTGTTTGTACCAGACACTACAGCCCACCCACTAGTTTGAGACCATCCATCTAATGATGTACCAGATGAGTTAAGGAAGTAGTTTCTACCTCCAACTGATAAGTTATCAACCTTTGTAACAGTTGCATCAAACCCATCAGCACGTTGTTGTAATGTACTAATCGAACCTGATTGTGTATTCTGCGCTTTTTGCAAGTTACTTACAGTAGTTTTAGTACCATCAGCATCAGCTTCAATGGTAGTCATACGGGCATCTTGTGTGGTGTCTGTTTGCTTGATTGATGCTATATCTGTTTTAGCTTGGTTAGCTGTTTGAGTAACATTAGTAACATCAGTGCTTAATTGCCCTGTTTTAGCATTATAATCAGTTTGACTAACTTTGGTCTTTAACCCATCTACTGCTGTTTGGGCTGTAGTTTGGGCTGTTTTAACTACACCATCATTAGACTTCTGATAAGTACTAAAATCACTCCTTACACCTGAAACAGATGTCTCTAGGGTGCCCATGCGTGTATCTTGCTGACCATCTTTAGTCCTAATATCAGTAATTTCCTGTTTTGTACCATTTACATCAGTTGTTATCTGATTAAGCTTATCTGATTGCGTACTTTGTGATTTCTGAATATCACTAATAGTTTGTTGTGTTTTAGTAGCATCTGAAACAATACTATTAATTTTAGAATCTTGACTAGAATTTGTGCTTTTTATATCTACAATATCTTGCTTTGATTGAGTAGCAGTGGCAGTGGTAGTGTTTAACTGAGTAGTTAAATCACCTGTCTTCTTATCATAGTCAGTCTTTTCAACTTTTGTAGATAAACCATTTAACGCCTGAGTGGCTGTAGATTGAGCAGTACTTATTTTCCCATTTGCATCAACTTTATTTTGACTTATAGTTGACGTTAAGCTTGAAGCTGTGTCATCAATTTTCTTATTAATAACACCATCTGCACTTGTCGCTACATCTACAGCATCTTGCTTAGCTTGGTCTGCGTAACCCTTAGCACTTTTATCAACTGTAGATACCGCTGTAGCTCTATCCTTAGCCTCTTGTGCTATTCCATCAGTAGCTGATTTCTTAGCATCATCTGCATAACCCTGTGCCTTTGTATCTAGAGCGCCTACTGCTGATGCTCTATCTGATGCTTCCTGAGCTATGTCGTCTGTTACTGACTTCTTAGCATCTGCTATATTCTGGTTAGCTGAGTCTAAAGTACTTTTAGCTACTGTAGCTGTGTTATTCTTAGCATCTTGTAAGGCTTTATCAGCCATTGCTTGTGCTTTATTGTTGAAATCACCATCTTTAACAGCTAAATCAGCTTGTTCTTTAGCCACCTGGTTAATTGTTTCATTAATCTGGGTGTTATTATCAGCAATAGCTTTATCTGTGTTATCAGAAGCTGTCTTGATAGTCTCTTCGATACGATTGCTTAAATCTGGGTCAATTTTTAGTACCCAATCTTCGCCATTGTATGAATAAATTAGGAAGTCATTATCATCTTTAAGGAATACTGTATCACCCTTTTTAGGGTTAGATGGCATAGGGTCACCAGCATTGATATAACTAAAAGGGGTTAAGCCATCACTTGATAATTGAGCACCACCAAAGCCATAAGTAGCATTGTCTGCCACATGTGTTAGCTCTTGTTCAATCTTATTTAATTTTCCGCCTGTGATTATGTCGCCATGTTCCCAGTCTGTTGGTTGGTATGCCAAGTTGTTAACCTCCTTTGTTATTCAATACTTGTTATGTCTACTTGTGCCTCATCTACATAAGGCTTATTACCGTTTTCATCATCATAAGCCAAGCCCATGAATCCAAATCCATATTTCATGTTTGCATCTGTTACACCGTCTTCTGGGGCACTTGTATAAGCTGTTGCTGTGTTGCCTTCTTCTAATTTAAAGTGCCTGAATCTAAGTGTTTGACCCTTAACGAATCCTGCTGTGTTACTTGTTGCCATTGCATTTAATCGAATGTAGAACTTGTTTAATGTAGCACCTGTTAGGTTAGGGATACTAAATGTGTAAACTGCTCTAGTCCACGTGTCGTTATTAATTTTTGTGGTAGGTGAGAATGTATTATTAACTCTAAATGCCACACTTGGTACCGTTCCTTGTACGTCAACTGAAATAGTGTACGTCTTATCAAAGCTAAGTACTGAATCAGACATATTAGCATAAGCTTCTGCTAATCCGTAGTACCATTCTGTAGAACCTGTACCCGTGTAATTCAATGTAATAGCATCATTGTCATATGAAATAGTTGAGTTGATATTATTATTTGTTACACCTGATAAATTAGGTCTTGAATCAACTGATGCATTTTCACCTGATGATTGAAGAATTAAGTTCTGATTAAAGTCACCTTGTTCATTAAAAAAGCCTGAGCCATAAATGCTCAAACCTGTGTCAATGTTATATGTCTTGTATCTACCTTGTTTGTTGTTGTACCAAGGGTTAATGAACTCTATTGTAAACTGCTCTACTAGCCTATCAGTTTGTAATACAGTAGAACCACCTATTTCAGTTTTAGAAAGTGAAGTAAGTCTTGCATCACGATGCCAAGTATCTGCACCTGTGTTATATATCAATGTTAATGGTTGAAATGATAAGAATGTAGCAAATTGACTGAATGTCTGATAGCTTCTACTTTCAACATCACCAAACATAATATTTAGTTGCATCTGACCCTGCTGTATATTAGCTTTAGTCATCTTAAAATAACTCTCATACTGGCTATATGTGTTTGTAAATGTGGTGCCTAGCCCCGTTGGTGTGTAAGATAATAGGCTATCATTATTCAAATCAACTGATTCACCACGTGCGTTATTTAGCACGAACATACTCATATATGTATTCCTTCCTAAAGCCCGCCCCGAAGTATTGTGCATTTATTGGCGAGCTTTTTGTTTAATTTACGCTTCTTACAGCTTTGTTAATTATTGCTTTACTGAACTTATTCATAGCAATATTATCTACTGACTGATTAGCCTCTGTAGTTTGACCTAAGATGCCTGCCAACAACTCAACAACATTGCTTAGTAATTGGTTACCCTGTTCAATCTTAGCTTCTAGCGTAGAACTATCACTAGTTGCTGATGAACCTGTAAGCCCATCTCTAACAGCCATAGCCGTCATTGTTTTACCAAGCAATTCAAAGCCTCTAGAGCTCTTCATACCATCTAAAGGTATAATCATTTCTGGCTTATTACCTTCACCAATTTCAGCAATCTGATGCTTCGTGATTAAGCCACCGTTGGCGTATCCGTGACCTTGACCTAAGAATGATAGGCTGTCCCCATAACGATGCTTAGCATAATTAAGACCTGCTAGAATGTTGTCATAACCATTCATGATGTTATTGTGACCGTCTACTGCATATGCTTTGAATGTTCCAGGCTTAACTTGCATCAAACCTGTAGCATTACCATCTGCTAAGCCGTCGTTACCACCAATAGCTTTAGCATTTCCGCCTGATTCAGTTTGAATCTGCTTTAATACCTTAGATACCATTGAGCCTGAGGTACTTAAACCTAGCTTACTCAAAGCTTTCTTAACGTCACCGCTCCAACTTTGTACATCACTATCAGTACCTGTTGAACTATCGTTAATTGGTGCAATGAACTTCTGAATCCATTCCATCATGCCACCAGTTTGCTTCTTGATTAACTTAGATAGTGGGTTGTTTGTAGCAACCTCTTTGGCTTTAGCTCCTGCACTTCTACCAAAATCTAAGAATGTAGTAGCTCCTGATGCCTTACGTCCGTTATAGGTGTGGTATTGACCGTCACCGCTCCAGTTATATTCTTCACCACTTATCTTGTCGCCTTGAACACCTGTGACCATAGCAACGTGATTACCAAACTCTGAACCTGCACCATAAACAGCGACATCACCTACTTTAGGTGTTTTTGAATGAGGTACCTTAGCATTAACCCAATCAGCACCATTACCTAAGTGACTGAATAAGCTTGCATTAACGCCTAAGTTCTTAAGCCGACTTCCTACGAAACTGACACATTCGCGATAAAAATAGCCCCAAGGGTCAACTCCTGAATCTTTGGATTTGTTCTTAAAGGCATAATCATCACCTTTAGCACCCGAACCACTTGATGAGCTTTCATTAGCCATGCTCCATAGAGTTGACCACCAATCCTTAGCAGTTGATGTAACTTTCTTATAGGCTCCACCTGCTATGCCATCCATGACATTTGAAACGCCACCGCTCTTAAGATTTAATACCTTACCTAAAGTACCTACTGGGTCAGCAACAGCTCCCGTAATATAGCTAAACATCTTGGTGAACTTGTCTACACCATTCTTTAAGCCACTCCAAGCACTACCTGCAATGTTTGAAACTGCATTACCTGCACCTGATAGTAGCTTGCTCCAGAAACCAGTACCATTAGCAAAATGTTTAAGCCCTTGCATACCCATGAACATTGCTGTTTCACGTGCGTTTAGGACTTCTGTTCCAGGCAGTAACAACCTTTCAGTATTTCTACCTTGAACTAGCTCCATCTTGCCGTTAGGGTGGATTAATGTTTCCTTGTTTCCTGTTTCAGGGCTATCATTCCCATCATTCAGTACAGCGTGTGTAAGCTCCTGTATAGCTCCTGTACCATTGGCAAACTTTACCTTAGGTATTTTATCTATTGACTTCTTTGGTCCCCCAAAGTCGTGTATAAGCCCGTTAATACCATCTATACCAGCATTAGGAATCTTGATAACAGCATTTATACCGTCACCAGCTAATTGCTTCATACCTTCCCACATAGACTTGAAACCGTCTTTAATTCCATTCCATGTGTTACTGAATGACTTACCAATCTTGCCTAGTATGTCATCAAATGTACCCTTAAGGCTGTTGATAGAATTGCTACCAAACTTCTTAATGTTGTTCCATGTATCACCAAAGAAGTTAAATATTGATTTCCAACTGTTTACCCATCCTTTATAGATGTTGTGGGTTGTATCACCTATAAAGTCTTTGATGCTGTTGTAAATCTTAGATATGTTCTTGAATATGCTATTGAATATATTTCCAATAGACTTTCCCATATCTCTAAAGAAGTTAACAACATCTTTTACCAGGTTATTAACGGCTTTTCTAAACTTGGCATTATGCTTATATACCAGCGCAAAGGCACCAGCAAAAGGATTCACGATAAATAATAGAATCTCTTTCCAGTCCTTTTTAACAAAGTTAAGAATATCCTTAAAGAAGTTCATGATTGTTTTATAAGCTTTCACGAACCACTTGCCAATTCCTTTAAAGAATTGTTGTGCTGACTTAACTAAGTCATTTACAAAGTTTCTAAACTTTTTGTTATGCTTATACAATTCAGCAAAGGCTATCACTACTGCGGTAATAGCTGTTACAAGTAGAATCAGTGGGTTAGCTTTCAGGAAGTTAAATGCTAGCTTGATACCACTTCCAGTAACTTTAGCTGTCTTAACTAAACCAGCCATAGCTAATTTAGCTCCCTTGGTAGCAACTGAGGCTGTGAACTTCAATCCCTTACCAATGAGCTTGCCTGTACCCTTAACAAAGGTTGCAAATCCGCTCAATGCTTTTTTAGCACCATTTAGTAGTAGCTTACCAGTCCATTTGAAAGCTTTACCAACGCCTTTACCAGCTTTTTTTAATCCACCTAAGCCTGTTTTTACACTACCAAACACTGACTTTGCTGTATCAAATGCTTTAATAGCACCTAATGTACCTTTTAGTGCTAAGTTTAGCCCTATAATACTTCCTGCTAACACTTTGAATGTCGTAGGGTGTTTAGATGCAAAGCTTCCTAGCTCTTCTAATAGGGGTAGGGCTATCTTTAAGGTAGTACCCATAGTACTGAATCCTGTAGACCCTAGTTCTTTAACCATCTTAAAGAAGTCTTTTATATCCCCAGCATGTTTAGCTACCCAATTACCAAGCTTTTCAATTGAATCAGCTGTAAAGTTAGCCATATCAGCTACTGGGTTAGTCTTACTACCTTTGAATGAACTGCTGAATGCTTTTACTACTGTGTTAACAGCCTTGTTTGCACTGTCACCTATACGATTGAATGACTTATCAACGTCTTTACCATCCAATGACTTAGATAGACCTGACAACATGTTGTTAGATTGGCTAAAGAAGGACTCTGTTATCTTTCCTGAAAGACTCTTGTAGCGTTCCTCAAAATGTTGAGTAAAGCCGTCAAAAGTTTTCTGGTAATTTTCAAGTCCCTTGGTACCGCCCTTCATCTTGGACATCTCTTCGATACCATTGCCTAGGTCTTCCATGGAAAGCTTACCGTTCTTAGCAAGCTCTTTAAGCTTGTCTTCGGTAATACCCATGTGCTGTGCCATAGCTGAACTGAATCCAGGTAATGACTTGTTAACCTTAGTCAATGATGATGATGTAATGTCACCAGAAGCTGCTATCTTACCGAACGTACCTATAGAAGCTTGTAACTTTTCATCTGACATTCCAGTGGAACGCCCTACGTTAATCCAAGCATCACTAAGTTCTTTAGCTTTGTCTACATTCTTACCCATGAACCCAAAGGATTTCTTAGTAAGCAATGTAGTGGTATCAAGTGCATAACCAGAAGCCTCATGAGTCTGTTGGATAATATCCTTTAACTGACCTGATAGCTTACTGTTACCGTTCGTAAAGTTATCTAAACCGACATTGATATTTTGTAGTTGCTTGTTGTAATCTACACCAGCTTGAAAGATGCCACTGATATGTGATTGAACTGATTGCAAAGCATTAGTAATACCAGATGCAATTAAATTAGCACCTAAGAACTTACCAAAGTGACCCCGTGTCTTGTCTAGCTTGTCATCAATAGATTCTAGCTTACCTTTTACAGTAGCTTCACCTACTATTTCTGGCTTAATCTTCACATCGTTAAAATGCTTAATATCACCTGTAGTATTTGCAAGCTTGGCACCCATTTGCTCTACACGTAACTCTTGGCGCTTATAGGAATCAGAAGACTTATCACCTTGACTAGCTAATTCCTGTAATTCTTTCTTTTGAATCTCTAGCTGTTTAGTGTAGTTTTCCTGTGTATTCTTTAAGCCTTCTAGTTTAACCTTTTGGGCTTCCTCTGTACGTCCTTCTGCTTCTAGGCGCTCTACACGTGCTTTAGTAAGGTCATTAGAGCTTCTTAGCTCCTTATTAAGGTCTGCTAAGCCTGATTCATTGTACTTATAAGCCTGTTTAGCCTTTTCTAACTGCCCGTTATATGAGTTTAACTGTGTTTCTGCCTTACCTAATTCAGCCGTTAGATAAGCTTGTAAATCCTTACCTTTTTGGGTCTCAGTATTGACATTATTTAGCCCTTCTTTAAGACTTTGAATCTTAGTCTTTTGGGCTTCTAATGTGTTTGTTAAGCCTTCATACTTGGCTCTACTTGCTCCAACTTCATCACCAGCAGACTTATACTGTGCAGTTAAAATCTTGGCTTCATTGTTAGAATCTTTAACAGCAGATGTAAGCTCTTTTAATGAACTCTTAGCACTATCAACTCCAAGTGATAGCTCTGTAGCCATTGTTCTAGCTACTTTATTTGCCATGTGTTACCTCCCTGTATGTTTTTAGATGCCTTTGCTGGCACCGTCTTTCGTAATACCTATCTGCGCAAGGAAATCAGCACCGTCTTGTACTCTGTCCTCTTCTGCCTGTGCGCTTAGAACCTCATTCAAACGGTAGAAGTCTTCTTCCTCAAACTGGCTAGGCATTATGTGAAGGTTGGTTAGCACGTTCTGCTCATTAAAATCAAAGTCTTGAATTGCTTTGTCTAGGCTCTTATAACGTTGCTTTAGGCTTCTAAACCCGCTTCTTCATCTGTGGCTTCTACTGTTTCGATGTGTAACAATTCAGCACTTATACGTGTAGCTAGTTGCACTGTTTCATCAAAGCTCAAATCATCAACTTTATCTGCTTGTGCTTCTGTCAAACTCAGGATATTAACTACGTAATCCATAACCTTTGCTTGCACATCTAGCATCATGTCGATTAACTCTTCTGCCTTTTCTGGGTCTTCTGTATCAGCCTCATCTTGGTCGATTGATAACTTAGTCATAAGTTTTTGTAGTTCCCAAGTTTTACGAATATTTTTATTTGATTCCTTTACTTCAAAGCTCTTCTTGATTCCTAGTTCTTTTAAGACATTAATTTTTACAGCCATTGTTTTTTATCCTTTGTATTTTGTATTTTTTAAATTGGCGCCCCGTTATTGGGAACATATTGAAAGCACTCCTAATAGAAGTGCCTAGCTCAACGCTATTTGTTTTTGTTTAACCTTGTGGACCTGCTGTTGCTGGTGCCTTGAACACATCATCGTTCATTGATTTTTCATCAAAGCCTTTTGACTCAGCAAAGTAGAACTTACCAAAGCCATCATCACCACGTTCGATAGCAGTGAATAGCAACGCATCTGTTGAACGGTTTTCTGATGCGTTGTTAGAAGTCATTGTTAATGATGCTTCTGAAACAACTGAGCTATACAATGATACATAGATAGGTGCATCATCATTGAATGATTCACGTGATTCTACTAACAAAGCTACACGGTTGTTTGAATCAGCCTTACCACTGATAGTAAATCCGCCCTTACCATCAGACTTATTACCTAATACAGCCTGCTTAATTTGATTAGGTAGTTGGTTAACGGTTACTGTACCAGTAGGTGCTCCCTTACCAGAAGCGGTATAAACCAACTTATCTGAACCATAGATACCTGTTTGTGAACCTGATAGGTTAGCAAATGCTACTGAGGCTACACCAAAGGCTGTATCTTGGTCCGCTGTAAATACTCCTAAAGCATCTGAGGCATCTCCAAAGATACCATCGACTCCTGTTTTAACAACCCCGTTTTTATCAACAAGTGCCATTTTTACGTTTTTAATTCCTAAACTCATTTTTTATTACCTTTCAAATGTATGTAAAAAGGACTACCTCTTATGAAAGAAGTAATCCTTAAACTGTTTTATTATTTGTTACTGTAAATGTCTGATATTCTTGACCTGTGTCAATGTCTATCAAACGCCCTTTAATGTCATCAACTCTAAAGCCCTTAGCTTCTAGAGCCTTGTAAAGTTGTACCTCTACCAAGTCATAATCTATTTCATTACCTAACTTGTAGAATATCTGAATAGATAAATGTCTTGTTATAGTGTTAAAAGTGTCTGATGAGTAGTCACCTAATGTATCAAAGGCTGGGCGCACTAAGATGATTGTTTCATCTGTCTTGTCTTGTGCCTCTTCTGGGATAGCGTTAGGATAAATGTTATCTACCCAATCACTTGTTATAGATTTAAGAAGTTCTACAGCCTGTACTATAATTGTCATTTGCCTGCTCCTTTTCTATCCATAATTTCGTTGTACTTTTTAACTTTAGCCTGTTCTACTGCATCCTCTGAATGCGCTACTGCTTCATCATAGAATGAATCACCTTGTAGCTTTTTTGTGCCATCGTTTAAGAAGCGTGCAATTCTAGCATGATTGGCATCCTTTACTGAATAACCAACGGACACATTACCACTAGGCTTATCACCCTCTAAATCACCTGTTACAACTGAATCAGCTAAGTGTTTTATATCCTTTTTAGATACTTGTCTATTAGAGTAGTGCTTTTTATCCTTAGTAGCCTTAGCTATTGCCTCTTGTAGCACTTCAGAACCTGCTTGGTTTATCTCTTCACGTTCTTCAATAGTTAAATCGACTAGTTTATTAGCCTCATTTAGCCATTCATTTAGCCCTAAAATATCATCTTCATCATTCATTTAGTCACCTTCTTTATGGTAAGCAAATCGAATGCTATATAATGATTAGTTTCGTCTGGGCTAATGTCTTCAATCGTGTAATTAATGCCTTTTACTGTAACCCCTAATGTCTTAACTATTTTTGGGTCGTGTCTAACACCAATTACCAAGGTATCTGATAGGCTTGTGCCTTCTACTTGATACTGTTGATTAAGTGAACGTGTCTTAAATGCACCACGTTTGGTAAATAATACTACTGGTTTCTTAACCTGTGAGCCGTTTACTGGACTAGTTACCGTTTTAATCGTGGTAAAATCCACCTTTAAGTTCATATCAGAAGGGTTAAATAGTGCTAGTTTTTGCATTAAATACCTCCTATACGTGCTTGCAGGTGTGTTACCATGATGGTTACTGCCTTAGGCATACCATTTTGTAGCGTTCTATCGTAGTACATTGCTGTTACTAAAGCTTCTACTGCTGAATCAAACAATGGATATGCTTCATAGGCATCATCACTCATATCAGCATCTACAGAAGACTTTACCAACGCTTTAGCTGTGACTATAAGGCTATTAATAACATCTAATTCATCTGGGTCACTATCTATGTGCAAGTTAGATGCTATTTTACTGGCTTCTACTGCCATGTGTTCCCCTTTCTAATTAACCGCCTATCATGTCCGATATATTGTTTATTTCAGTGGCGACATATTTGTTAGCTATTAGCCTTGAGTAGTTGTTGGCGCTTGGGCTGACTTTGCATCAAACTTGTAGAATGCACCTGCATTTTCATCAGCTTGTTCTACGTCAAAACGTGTTGCAACTGATAGTACTTGTTCATAGAAATCATTTTGTGCCCATGACGTTGCCAAGCCATCCAATCGTACGGCTTCTAATACAGCATGCTTCAATGAACCAACGAAAATGTTTGCTTCACCGTCTTTACCCATAGTTGTATCAGCGACAACAACAACTGGGGCACCAAACAATGATGAACCTGATGGTGCTGTAACGTTAGGTTGTACGTAGTAACGTCCTTCACCATCTTTCAGACCATCAATAGCAGAAAAGGCGCTTACAGATACAACTATTACACGGTCTGAACCATAATTAACCAACTTGTTGTAAGCTGACTTCAAGTCATCCAGGCTCTTAGCTGTGTTTGAACCAAACTTAGTTGACAATACAGCTCCGATTACTTCCTCTTCTGTAGCGGACTTAACGTCTTGCAAGTATTGTGCTACTAATGCTGATGCTTCTGGGTAGTCTTGCAACATTTCAGCTGAGATAGGAAGCTGTCCGATACGGGTTACCACTTTATAATCAACTGATGTGATAGATGCCTTAGCAACTTCTGGATTCTTAGCCAACTCTTCTTTAGTAACCAATCGTGCTGATGCCTTAGCCATCACTGGTAATGTTCCTGTTGGATTAGCAACTGCTACACGGTTAATGTAGTGTGCCAATGAGTTAGGGTCGTTAGGTACCTTTTGAATATCCAAAATTTGCTTAGGTACTAAGATTGCACCTTCTGTGTCTAACGTAACTCCATCGCGCTTGTTAACATCTTTCAAAGCATCAATGTATGAACGCTTGATTGATTCCTCTTCTGATAGGTTGTCTCTTTTAATTACTTGTGCCATATTTTCTAAATTATCCTTTGTGTTTTCTATTGAGCGCTTTTGCTCTTCTGTGTTAGTGTTTTCTGCAGAACGTTCTAGGTCTTCATCACCTTCATCACGTTCTAGTTCTGGGTCATCATCACGTGCTTGTTCGTCTGATTCATCTGAGGCTTCTGTATCCTCATCTTCTGAATCATCTGATTGTGCTTGTAATGCTGAAATTGCTGATTGCAATTGTGCTATTTGAGTAACCAAATTAGCTACATCAACATCTGGTACTTCTGGTGTGTCATCTCTCTTTGCTGGCTCTTTAGCGGGCTCTGAGTTAACAACATCCTTGTTATCAGATTCTTTTGTAGCTTCATCTGGCTTAATATTTTCTTCTGCCAAGTTGCTTGTACCTTTCTGTATTATGTTTTCTGCGGAACGTTTAAGCTCTACACTTGTTTGTTGATAGGCTGGGTAAGCCGTCACAGTCAATTCAGTTATTACGCCTATTTGATTAACTGTGTGTAATAGTGTTCCATCTGCTTGCCTGTTCCAGGTGTCACCACCATCAGGTATAGTAAATGTGAAACTCATTCCCTTAATGTTTCCTACTTCAATGTTTGCTAGTACATCATTTGCTAGACTTGTAGCTGGCAAATCACTGCTAAAGAAAAGCCCTGTAGAATCTATCTGTGTTGTTAGATTCCCAGCGCTTGCTCTTGCAAGTATTGAATTGTTTTCATGTGCATACACTAGAGTTATGTCTGATAAGTCAACGCCATCTAATGCAGTTGGTTTAATGACTTCTGTAAAGCCTCCTAAGTCAACGCTTAAGGTGTCGAACATAATTGCATAACCTTGTATGCTTCGTGTGGATGTACCGTCATCTCTTTTAATAACTTTTAGATTACTTGGTACTGAACGTATTTCATTCATTTATTAAATTATTCCTTTCTGTTTTAGTAATGCCTCTGCATCACCTGCTGAGATGATGTTATTTGTAACTAGTGAGGTCACTCTAGTAATTAACTGGTCGTCTGTCACTTCACTAGCTAGTTGAATAGGCACACCAAACTTTAAGGATAATTCATATTGAATAGCGTTCTTATACTTTGTTAGTGAACGTTGGTAAGATTGATTAATCATGTCTAAGTTCGATTGTGCATCACCTGTGGTACCCAAAATCATAGAGTCAGATATACCAAAAGCTTTAGCTACTTGTGTTTTTGTAAAGTTAATATTAGCTAAGAAGTTTGATACTTCGGGACTAATACCTAGTTGCTCTAATTGAGCACTACTGTCTAACACAATTGGCTTGCCTGTGTTTTTGCCTGTGCTTGCACTAATAAAGCCATTTCTGATATTATCCTTAGCCTGCCCATCAAGTTGAGCCTCAGGAATTTTTATCATTACGGATGGATTAATACCATTCTTTAATGTTGATTCAATTAACTTATTTGATAAGCTCTGTATACCTAATTCAGGGGCTAAACTCATCAAGGGTGACTTACCAAAGTACTTGTCATTTGTATCTGAACCTACTGTAATGAGCTTGAAATGCAATATTTCTGAGCTGTCATAGTATGTATCAGGTCTGTTGTCATTAAAATGTACTAAATAAGTCACGTCTTGACCGTCATCTGATACAATAACTTCACCTATTTGGTCGTCTTCTAGCATTTCTAAGCCTGTAATAACGCTCTTATCCTTGTTAATAAGGACATATGAGTTACCATATAACAGCATTTTTGCAACAATCGACTGGAAAAAGTTATAACTATTAATTGTTTTTGTAGGATTATTGAGTACTTGCTCTGTTAATTCATCAGAATGAAACTGCATTGATGCTATATCACTACTGATTAATGACACTACAGCGTAAATATCTGAGTTTGTCATGGCGTTTGATGCAGATAACACGCCTGTGGGTATCAAAGTATTGCCATATAAACGCCCTACAATAATTCCTGAATTGCTTGGTGGTACTGGTGAGCTTCTACTAAAGAAGTCTGTAAATTTTCCCAATGTTTTTCCTTTCTGCTCTAAAAGCTAAAGTCATTTTTAAACCAGTCATTAATTGCTTCATTTGACTGATTACCAAAGACACTTTTAGAAGCTTTTTCATCGTGACCCGTAAAGCTTTCCCAATAATAAACAGCTTCACTCATTGCATCTATAAGACTAGCCACAAAATCTATCTTGGCTGACTTACGTGCTTTGTTTATCTTGATACTGTTATTACTTTCCTCTAGAGTTGCATGTGATAATGAACGTGTAATAATTTCATCGTCTGCATATCTAATTTGACCTTTAACAAAGGCTTCACGGGTGCTTTTAGTTGGCTCTGTTATATGCCATAGGTCTTGTTGTAATGGCACTAGAGGCAAGTCACTGTTTTCTTCTATTACTTTTAATAGCTTGTTAATACGGTATTTATCGTAGACAAAATACTGAACATTCAAATCGTTATCAGCTATGAAATTGAATAGGTAATCTAGAACTACATCAGCATCTACCATGCCATAGGCATTCTGTGCAATAGATGCGTTACCTTTTTCCTGTTCACGTCTGTAATTAATCCCGTCCTTCTTTTCTTTAAGTCGGACATCAAGATTAACATTAGCTAATGGTATAAATGAATGTTGTTTAACATAGTATCTATGTTCCCCATCTTCTTCATAAGGAAATACAAAAGTTAGTGCTGTATCATCATCAACTACTGAGTAATCAAATCCTATGAACACGTCACATCCTTTGATATTAAAAGGCATGTCGGTAATAGCGTTGTTAATGTCCTCTTCATTCAGGAACATCTTAGCTTTATCGACATGCCACACATTAAAGTTACGTGTAATTGCATCTATTAGTGAGCCGTCCGCTTCTTTGTTTTCTAACTCACTCTTTAAATTGTTTAATAGTTTATCGTGTAAATCTGGATTACCTAACAATGGGTTGCTTTTAATCCACGTCTCACTACTATCTGGGTTAATTTCTTTAAGATTATCCTGTTCCCATACCAATAATAGGAAGTCATCACGCTCTCTAAGGTAATCCTTTTCCATATTTTCAACCATAGCTAGTTGGTCTGTGTGAAATGGTACGTTAGGATTATCTTTAGCTGTACTAATTTGAATAAATGAACCACCAGATAGCATCATTCCTGACGTTATCTTACCTGCATTCTGTCCGTTAGTTTCGCCGTACTCATCTCCGACCGCATAAGATGCATGAAAACTCTCAAATCGTGCGCTCTCATCAGATATTTTAACTATCTGTGACCTATCTTTGATGCTTCTAATTGATAACTCTTGAATAACTATCTTACGTCTCTCAAATACTTTTTTAAACTCTGGTAGTTCTTTGATTAAATTAGCTGTACTAATTAAATAATTCCATATCTTACTCAATTGAATTGAAGTAGGTGCTGTGACTAGATAATCTTGGTTAGCTTTGCCCTCACCCTCTACAACAAATGAATACAACATTAAGATTGATTCAACCATTGTCTTGCCTTGACCTCTAGCAACTGATACGATACCCCTACTAAATCTTGCTTGTGTTAAATCGTCTTTACGTCTCCAACCTTTTGATAAGCATAGAATATACTTCTGCCATGCCATTAATGGAACGGGTTTACCTTTATCTGGGTCTGGTGTTAATGATGCAAATGTTAGAATCATCTTCACACTTGTTATATCGTATACATAATCAAAGTCTGAGTCATCAGTGAGCACACGTTTCAAATCTCTTACATGCCTGAACGCTGATAGCTTTAACTTATACCCTGCTAGAATCTTACCTATTAGCACATCTCTTGCGTACTTAGTTGCTGGGTCTCTATAAGTCTTATACACATCTGTGTAATCTGAATCTACATAAGCATCATCAAGTGTTACACCCTTCTTTGTTAAATCAATTTTGTTAACTGTGCTCACCTCCTTTCAATGTAGTGTGTTTAGAATTTTATATCTTGTGCTTTTTCAGCAAATGAACGTGTGTCCTCATCATCATCTGAATCAATAATGAGCTTTTGTAGATTAACCATGGCTTGTGGTGTGAGTCCTAGGTCACTGGCAAGTCCACGCAAGTTTTTTGTTGCTGATTCATACGTGGTTACAGCTCCAGTCTTCTTACCGTCTGCATTGGTAATACCAAACTCCTGAATCTCATCATAGGCTTGTCTACTTATTTGCCATGTCTGGCAATACTGCTCTACAATACTCTGTGATAATTTACCTGTGCCTCTACTTGCTAATAACGGTACAATTACTTCGTATAAACTTTTTGCTTTTCCTGTTAAGTACCTTGGCGCTGTAGGCTGTAGGCTGTTTTCTTCTGCCATTTGATTAATCTCCTTTCTGGTAGTATAGTGTCACTTTTTTATGTACGGGCATAATTAAGAATGCCTATATATCAACGTTTACAGCCTGTTGATTGGGGCTACTGGGTGGAAAAATGCTGGAATATTTTCAAATTCATATTTTTAGCAAGTTATCACTATATGCCATGCTCTTTCCTAAACACGAATGAGGGGGCGGGATTAAATTATTTTTTCTATTTTTTATTTCTAATCACGAAAATTATTTTTAGAATTTTTAAAATTCCCTATGTGTGGTTAGAATAAACACGAACTATAAATTATTTACCTCTATTAGGGTATTCAAGGTATCTTACATAGAGCATAGGCTTATCATCTCCATATATGGTGGTCGTTACTACACGTGGTCTGTTCCTCTTAGCTACTAGTGATAGTCTGTTAAGCTTACTTGTCTTTACTCTTGTCTTAATCATGTCTACCTCTTCTTAGGTTTGGTTGGTGCTGAGTCTTGTCGTCTACCTACTGTTCTATTCATACTCATTACCTGTTGTCCTTTACTGCTCTGATTACTGTTACTATCAATGTTGTTAATCCTACTGTTACTATTGATACTGCTTCAATGGCTAGTATGTAAGTAGCTATTACTAATAGGTTGGTTAGTCCAAATGCAAACCCTAGGAATACTAATATGATTATGGTAGGTATTGGTATTGATAGTAGTACTGTTCCTATTACTATTAATAATCCTGTCTTATTCATTAGCTCTGTCCTTTACTTATATATCGTAATAATGATTGCTCTCTGTATTTATCCTTAGCTTCTTGTGCTGATATGGTTATTACTTTGATTGGGATAGGTTGCTTTACTATTTCATAGCCTTTGCCTATACCTTTATCATGTGGTGTGTTGTCTGGTAGGCATGCATCTATATAACATTGCTTATCTTTAGGTATGTTCATCATGTGCTCTTACTCTTGCTATCTGTTTCTTATACCAGTCATATGACATGTGCTTTAACTTGTTACTGCCATTAGGTGATTGGGCTGTCTGTTGCTCTATCATTGTCTTTACTTGATGACACTTATAACAGATAGTGTATAAATTATCTGCCTTAAGCTTTTCGTCTGGTGCATATTGTAGTGGGTGTAAATGGTCTACGATTACTCTTGCTTCAATTGGACTACCACAATATCTACATGTGTTCATGTCTCTTGATACTATGTAATCTCTCATGTGCTTCCACTGTGTTGAATGATAGAAATCATTTGCTTCTGTATTACGTTGATACTTGTTATAGTTCTTTTGGTACTGTTTATCATTAGGTGTCTTTGCATCTGCTAAATGTTTACTACAATATCTTTCAGTTATCTTTATCTTATTGTGGCAACCAACATGACTACAGTTCCTTAATCTCATAGCTCATCATCTAATGACTTACTTACTGTATTGATAATGTCATTTGCTTTATCTGCTATTGCTACTACAATAATCAAACCTATTAATGCTAACCCTAACCATATGAATGTAGGTGTTAACACTAACCACCAACTGATTGCTAATACTTTAAATAGCTTTAAGAATACTAGCACTATTGTAATTACGTTTAAAACTCCTGCTTTCATGTGTTAAATCCTTTCTATGCTGATAACTACAAATGCGTTAGCACTGTATCTTTTTTCTGCTGTTAGACTAATGATGTTTGAATCATCATCTATAATGTGTGTTGCCATCAATCTGTCTTGCGTACTCTTAACAATATTGTCTACATCTCCCACCTGCATTGATGTAGGATATATCTCTTGATTAATTGCTTGCTGTGTTTTCTTTTTGCTCCAACTCTTTGGCGGTTTAATACCAAACTTGTAGCTAACTCTGATTGGTGTATCAGTGAAGTGCTCTATATTAGTAAGGTTATTTAACTTGTTTTCTAACTCATTGATATATGCTAATTCACGTTTGCTCTTGTAAACTCCACCCCATCTATTTGTTTTGCTTTGATTATGAGGTGCTGGGCTAACTGTCAACTCTATATACTCATTCATATTGTTTAATTCCTTTTAGCAATAAAAAAGAACTAACATAGTGTTATGTTAGTCTCCTAAATTACCTCTTCACTATATATACGTTGTAAGGTCACACTTTTTACACTTTATTATAAATAGTATGAGTTTTAAGGTGTCTAATAGCCTCTCTCAGCCTTTCTAACAGCTATCTGGTCTAGTAATACTTGCTGTTGGTAATTAAGCTCTAATAGAAAGTCTGTACGTTCTGTGTAGCCTCTCCAATCATCAAATAACAACCCTTGATAGTGCACCTTGTCTAGTGCTTCTGCAAATGGGTACATGTCTTGATGAGTTGTGAAGTACTTGGTCAACTCTTTGTTATTAATCAAGTCTGGTTGTGCTTCGTATAAACTAAAGAACTCATCTATTGCGTCTGACATGGCTTGTAATTCCAAATCATAAGGAACTAATAACTTGCTTCTAAATTTGCCTTGATGTGTTCGTGCATAGCGTTCTACACGTGCTAGTTTTTGATTAAACACCTTTTGACTGTCACCAAAGAACTTCATAGTGGCATCTTCGCCTGTTAATAGTAACCGTGCTACAAAGTTTTGCTGTGTTGAATGGAATAAACTCACGATGAGGTTAAACTTATCATTATCAATGTCATAGTCTTTCAAGTAACTGTTAGTACTTACTAATTCTGGTAGGTTTTCCATCAAGGTAGCATCATAGTCTACTTCATGTTCTTGTTGCTCTTTTAATTCTTTGTAGTAAGCACGTTCTACATCTTTTCGTGCAAATGTAATATCACGTGATACCTTGCTATCTACTTCTGTGATATTGTCATCAAGTCTGTTAGTGTATAGCTCAATTAGTATTTCTTGCCCTGCATCCTGCTTTGTTGTATGTAGGGTATTAGCTAGTGTAGCTGAGTTCATTTGAAAGCTTTCTGATTCTTGAATAAGCTTGATTGTGTCATTATTAATCATTTGTCTTTGTTCCCTTTGTGTTAGTCAAGTTGTATAAGTTTAATAGTTCTATTAAAGCCCCTGATAATGCAAGGATTGGGTTAAGTGTAATAACACCCGTCACTATTGCTACGCCTGCTGTGAAACTTACTGCGCCTTGTATAAATTCTTTATTAGTCATGTCTTTTAGTCCTCTTATAGTTGTTTTATAGGTAGTTACGTTGTGTCATTCTGCTTGTATTGTAAGTAATAGATGTAAGTTGCTTATTGTTGCCTATGTAGCCGTTTGCGGTTTCATAAGGGTCATTAGGTTTGTTAGTTCCTACTTGGATTAACTCAACTCCCATAACCTCTGTGGTTTTGTCATAGTGGAAGTGACCACTAATTATTTGGTGGTGCTTTGTGCTATTCCAGATTCCCCTGTACTCTTGTGCAAACAATAGTGGTGCATTCCTTGTAGCTAAATCACCGTGCATAATCATGATTGATGTGTCACCAATTACAAATGCCTGTCTGTAATCACCGACATGATGCTCAACCTGTGGGTACTGTGCTTCCAGTAATAGGTTTAACAAGTAGCCTGAGTCACGGTCATGATTACCAGTAATTGAGTAGTGTCTTACAATATTGGCATTCTTAAGTGACTCTTGAAATAGCACATCATAGAACTGTCGTGCATCTTTAATAGCTTGTTTCATATCTACTGCATCTAACTGTGTACCTTTAGCTGTTTCACTCTTTGTAATCTTGTCTGAATGGATAATATCTCCACCTGATATGATTACTATTTCTTTGTAGCCATTGTTTACTAGGCTGATTAAATTAGTTAGGCTTTCTTTCATTGTGTCTATATTGGCAATTCCAAAGTGTAAATCATATAAAGGAATAACTAAGGTATCACTAACACTTGATAGGCTATGCTTTTGAATGTGAATAGGCTCTACATGTTCCCACATTTGTTGCATAATATCTGTTGTTGATAGCTGTGTCTTTGTCTTTACTGTAATACGGCTGTTGTAACTGTGTTTCGTTCCTTTGTTTGTCTCACGTTCGTTTCTACTATTAGATGCTGTCCTAATTTCAAATGCATTGGGGTCATAACCGTGTAACTTTAATAGTGTTGCTTCGTCTTTTAGTTCATCATCGCTCAAATTCAAGGTACGACTAGAACTGTAATCACCGTTTGCCAACTTCTTAAATTCAATAGGCTGTGTAGTGTCTATATTTGATGTAGTTACAGTGGTCTTTGATTCATTAATACCATTCATTGCCTTTGCAACGTTTTTAAATGCTGTTTCTAATGCTTGCTTTGCTACTGGCTTAACTGGCTCACCATCTTCAACCCAGTTTGTATGGCGTTGGTAACCAAGGCGTACATCGTCTTTATTGTATTTAATGCCTGTTTCGTGTTTTAGTTGCTTAGCAATTTGTGGAAAGTTCTTACCCTTTGCTAATTCATCATTGATGTGGTTTACTAGTTCTTTGTTCCAGTTAATTTTAGTCATTTTATATTTATCCTTTATGTTCTCTACTGTATAAAGAGGTGTACTTACAGATACACCCGTTTATGCTACTTCGTTTCTTGTTACACGCTTGATTAAAAACTCTTGTCCCTTTGGTGTAATCGTGGTTACCGTTTGAATACGTGTTCCAAAGCTTGTGTTAATAACGGTTTCATGTGTGTTAAAAATTCCACGGGACATTGCTTTTGCTGATGGCGTGTTATCTCTTAATAACCAACCTGAGTTGCGTAAACCCTTCATCAATGTGTTACGTCCAACGTCAACGCCATAGTTTGCAAGTAACTTAGCAAAGTCTTTCATGCTAATGTTGGCATCGTCTGCTTCTAACAACTTTTCAGCCATTTCAACCTTTGGCTTTTGCTCTTCAATGGTTGTACTAAGTTCTTTAATTTGCTGGTCATATTGTAGAAGTGTCTGATTGGCATATTGTAGTGAACGTGCCATCATCATTTCGGGTGAGTTGAATTGTTTTTCTACTTCAATGAAATACATACGTATTTGCTTACCCTTTTCACTTGCTGACATCATTGCAATTTGTTTTGAAGCATCTAACGTTAGTTGATAGTCTTGCAATTGGCGCAACTGTGTACCACCATTGTTTTTAACCTCCGTATCTGTAAGTACGGTGGTGAAATCCATGTCTTCTATTAAGTTTTTGCTGTTATTTTCAAACCAAGCACTGAAACGTTGCTTAATTTCAAGTGCTGTATATAGGTCACGTGCTGATACTGTCTGCTCATTGTTTTCATTCATTGTTACGTTAATTAATTCATTCATTGTTATTGTCTTTCTGCCACTTTTTGGCTGTTCCTTAATTACTTACAGTAATAATATAACAAGAGTTCAAAAACGTGTTTAATGCCCTTAAATCCTTGATATAATAGACTTTTGCTGTTAAATACTTACTTTTAAAATAAACCTTGCTATTTACTTTTATTGTTGATATACTTATTATTAGGAATACTACACATTTTTCACTGTTATTAAAAATAAAAAGATTGTTGATGTGTTGTGTTCTGATACAATTCATTCAGCATGTCGTCATTTGTCATTTCATCTTCTACATCATATACAGCTGTTTCAATGATTTCACCAAAGATTGCCTTT
>JACRYO010000638.1_pt1 | contig 36278 bp, 49 predicted proteins | sample 8023221 | NCBI WGS metagenome assembly JACRYO01 (sample SAMN15823180, study PRJNA655841) | gut metagenome | isolation source: fecal sample D85 from dog with diarrhoea from SPCA | host: Canis lupus familiaris | place: South Africa: Mmabatho, Mahikeng | collected 2019-09 | reverse complement strand
AAAATATATAGCCCTAGCCCAAACATCGCTAGATTTTTTACAAGACAACGCATGATTGTTTTGTTGATATCAAACATAGTTGCTGCTTCACAAGTACGATCGATATAGTTTCCTGTCCAATTTTTATCTTTATATTCTTTGACTTTGTATGTGTATGGTTCATCTTTCATCGCCTTATTCGAACTGTCCATGACAGGTAACCACATTTCACGTTTGATACCATTAACTGTGATATTGGTAAAAACCATGTAACCTGTTTTCTTATCAAAGATATACGGCAGATGTGTTTCTGGATCATGATAGATTTCATAATCTACTGCCTCGCACACTTTGCTAACTTCTGCCCAAGCCCATGCCCACGAAAGATAAGTGAGGTTATTTCGTTTTTCAGTAACACCTTTCACATTTATTTTGTATAAGCTATTAAAAAGCGTATTATCACTTCTATTTTTCAAAGGTTGTTCCTTTTCACTCATCAAATTCTGCCTCCATTTCAGCAATGTATTTCTTACCTGCTCCGTAATAAGAGATATCAATCAAGTTATCTCTGTCGTACTCTTCTAGTGCATCAATCAAGCCATCTTCGATGACATAGATGTATTCAGGTTTTCTTGGCTGCTTCCATAGATGGATAAGGTAGACATGTCCCCAAATACTCACAAAATTTCCCAAATCGTCTTGATCACATGCTAGTTCTTCATCCGTCAAAAGATTACGTCTGATTTTTCGATTGCTTGTTTCCTTGATATTCGATTTGCCCCAACTAGGATCAGTCAAATATTGATCTAGAGTGGAAAGTTCTTTTTTCATGTGGTAACATCTCCTTAGATGTATTTTGTTTGCGACTCAATGCTTGCCGGCGGAGTCGCTTTTTATTTGTTGCCATGCTTTTTGCTTATCAATATGTTGTTGGCTTAGGATGTTTGGTTTATTGTGTCTCCACCAGCGATTAGCAATTATTACGCCTATTTTTAGCGCTTCAGCTCTATTCATTTTCATCACCGAAAAGTCTTTGTTGTCTGTTCAGTTGATCGATTTCCATGCGGATCGCAGTTTCTGGTAACCACATTTCAATAAATGAAACAGCATCATCGAATCTCTTACGAGGTAACTCGCCATATCTTGGGATTGAAAAGGTACGTTTAAATTCAGACCAAAATTTTGAGAATACTTTTTTGCTGATTTCTTCATAAGCTCGGCTTTCTTTACCTCCTAAAACTTCCATAACTTTCATATTTCCTTTTTGCTTAATTTCAAACTCTTGTTGTCCGCTAATTCGCATAGTATCTTTAAGCATGGAAACATCTTTTTTAACATCTTTCATTTCTTCTAGTTGGTAGATCATCATATCTTCAATTGTTTGAGGAACAGTATTCTTGCGAATAACATCTTCCATTTCGTTGAATGCTTCAATGTATTTTTGTTTGAAGTAAATAGCTTTCTTTCCTGTAAAACCCATAGCCAACAAGAAAAAACCATCTCTACTAATGAAGAAAACTCGTCGATTTCTGCCGTATGAATCTGGTTCATTACCTTCCACAAACATCTGCTCAAAATTGAGCACATCTTCTTTTAACTTTTCAATATCTCTCAAAACATTTTTGTGTTCTTTTTCAAAACTATCTGCCACTTGCAAGCTCGTAGTTACAGCTTCTTTATTTTTCAAAATTACTAATTCTTGCATTATTTCTTCTCTCCTTTTTGATATACTTTAAGTAAAAAGGTGGTGAATTATTTGATAAAAATTTTGAGCGATTACCAAGTCGCTATTACTTTAATTATTTCTATTTCAGGATTTTTTTTATCCCTCTATAACTTATTTAAAGATAAAAGAAAAATTACGCTCTCCTATTTTTTAGTTAAGCATGATAAAAGTAATCGAATGATTCTTACTGGCGTAATTGCAAACCCATCAAAAATGCCAAACTCAATTATCGAATGTACGTATCTTTACAACGGTAATAAAATTGATTGTTCACATTATCACGACAATGGTTTTGATATGGGAAGCTTTCATAAAAGTAGCCTTTTATCTCCTATACCGTTGGCACAAGAAATCTCTCCTGGCTACTCAGTCGCTTTTTCAGAAGTTTTAAAGATGAAAGATATATTACCTGGTGAAAAACTTGTAATGGTCATAAGAACAGCTAATTATCAAAAAAAATTTAAGTTAAAGCTAAAAGACTCATTTTAATTGAAAAATTTTTCTTTAATAATCAAATACAAATTAATTATTATTGATCCAATCCCACAAAACATAGTTAACAGAAATACAATATCGTCCTTACTCATTAGTCAGTCCCTCCCGACTGGCTTTTTCGCTCTGTACTCAGCTTCATCAAGCCCCATAAAAATCCAAACCATGTAAACGATCGTTCCTATCAACGCTTGCCTGCTTCCCCAAAGTCCTAAAGCGTAGATGATTAGCGGTGCGCTGAATACTAATGCTCTGTTGAATTTACCCATTAACCTTCACCTCTCAAAATGTTCTGTTTTTATAAATCAACTAAATGCTTCTCGATAAATTCTTTAGGCGTTACCTTTCTTGTGCGTAACCTGTTATAGGATTTGAAAGACAAAAATTTATCGTATAATTCTGTATTGATCCAAACTTCTTGTCCTGTGACCCGTTCATACGCCGCTGAGAAAATTGCTGTATTTTTTAGTTCCGACATTCGACGTTGATAAGTAGATGGAGAATAATTGTATTTTTTTACAAAATCTTGTTTTTTTAGTTTTGTCATCGCCTATCCCCCCTATCGGATGTCCAATATTTTCTTCACTGTTTCGATATGCTGTTGTGCTTTCTTTCCATCACGATTGCCGTTTAGAATATCTGATAAATAAGCTCCTGAAATACCGATAAGCGCAGCTAGTTCTTTGAAAGTCATTCTTCTTTTTCTCATCTCCGCTCGAATTTTTAAGTCTAAATTCTCAGACATAAAAATAGCTCCTTTCTAAACAAATAATTTGTAAGCTAAAAAATTAGCTAAATCGTTGACACCTATTAGCTTTTAAGCTATTATGAATACATAGTTAAATAAGACTTATAAAAAGCCTCTAAAATAACATTTCTAAGTTTGGCGACCGAGAGAATGTTTTAAATTAGTAGAGTTTTTTGTTGCTCTTATTTAGCTAACAATTTAGCTTACGAATTAAATATACTAGCTTAAAAGCTAATTGTCAACCAAAAATATAACTTTTAAGCTATTTATTTTCTTTTCAGCTTTGAAAGGTTGATAATAATGAGTTTAGTTACTAAGATTAAAGAATTAGCAGACGAAAAGCATGTGACTATAGCAGAAGTAGAAAGACAGGTGGGCATCTCTAATGGACAAATAAGAAGATGGGATAAAGCCTCGCCAAAATCTGAGAACTTAAAGAAAGTTGCTGATTATTTTGGTGTCACAACTGATTATTTATTGGGAAATAATAATGTTCCCAAATGGGCTACAAAAGAGGAAGTGGTTGAACTTGATAAACTACTAGACTCAAATGTTAATATGTCTTATGGTGGGGAAACATTGACACCCGAACAAATACAGCGCGTAAAAGATATCCTGATAGCGACTTTCTGGGATATTGTGAAAGAAGACAAAGAAAAAGGCAAAAAGATGTGAGCTTATGGAGATGGATACGATTAATTTAGTCGAGGAGTTGAAGCGGAAATACCAGTCCGCTAATCCTTTTTATATTTGTGAAAAGATGGGCATTAAAATTCAATACGTTCCTTTTATCGAGAATCCCAAGGGGCAGTTTCAAGAAATTAGAGATCGTGCGATAATCTTTTTAAATGATGAACTGCGAGACTCTGAGGAAAGATTCTACATTTGCGCTCACGAATTAGGTCACGCTATTTTTCATCGTGGCTTATCCAGCTATTATGTATCAACAAGAACATCTAGAAGCAAATCTGAAAGCGAAGCTAATTGCTTTGCTGCTAATCTCATTGTTTCTCTTTATAAAGAAGATAATGATCAATATCCTAAAAAAATCGAGGAATTAAAGAATCTTTACGGGCTTCCAGAAAGCGCTTATCGTTTTCTTATATAAAAAAGCCCGTGTTAGCACACATATTACAACGAGAAAGAGGAATTATAAAATGAAAAAAGTTAGCGTTATGTTGTTGTTAAGTACTGCTCTGCTACTTTCAGCTTGTTCAAATAATAAAAAAGCTGAATCAACAGATGCCACTTCTAATCAAGAAACAAAAGTAAGTAAAACAAAAGAAGCAACTGAAAACAGTTCCTCTACTAGCAAATCTACATCTAAGACAGATTCTAGTTCAACAGTTACAAGCTCCAACCAAGCTACGGTGGAACCTAGCCCAACAGTTATAAGCTCCAGTCAGGATACAATCCAAACCGCACCTCAAGAAGAAACATATGAACAGATGAAACAACGCACTTTACAGTCAACTCCAGCTGATCGTGCAAATTGGTCCAACAAAGAGTGGGAAGCTTTCGGCATGGCCCTTTATGAAAATGGATTGACTACAGATGATGCTGGCAATATTATCAGTCAAGATCAGAAAGAACAACAAGCAGCATCTCAACAAAATCCAGAAGACCAACAAACAAGCGCTCAGCAAGACGCTGACACTTTATCACTTACTGATTTTGTTAACAAATACGGGATGTCGCCTGTTGCATGGAAAGTACAGAATGGAATGTCTGAAGAAGAAGCATTGCGTACAACACAGCAAAAGACTTCCGGTGAAGTTCAATTAGGATTTTCTAAATACGGAATTCAATAATACATTTTTATGCCCTACTATTTTGCCTATAATCTCTAAAAAAGTTATAAAGAAAAAAGCCCGTGCTGCAACACGGACTCATACCTCATTTCTGAGATCACAAATATATTATAACAAGAAGCGAGGGATATTTAAATGGCAAAAAAAGTTATGGGTCAAGATGGGAAAATGTATAAAGTTAAGAAACCGTTTTATAAACGGGTATGGTTTTGGTTGTTAGCGGTTGTTGTGGTGTTTATTGCTATAGGTTCGCAAGGAGGCAGTGATGATGCTAAAAATACCGTCGCTGAAACAACTAAAGAAAGCGTGACAGAAGTGTCTTCTGCAGAATCGGTAGCAGAATCTACAGTCGTTGAAGAAGAAACTGAAACTACTGAAACTACTATAGAAGAAGTTACTCAAGAAGAAAGTGTTCCTCGTGAATACAGAAATGCATTGAGCAAAGCTGAAAGCTATCTAGGTTGGGCTGGTATGTCTGAACAAGGTTTGCGTGAACAACTAGAGTTTGAAGAATATCCAAGTGATGCAATCGATTATGCGCTGGCTAATGTTGATGTCGATTACAACGAACAAGCTTTGGCTAAAGCGGAAAGTTACGATGATTGGGCATCAATGTCAGATTCGCAATTGTACGATCAACTTATATTTGAAGGTTTTACAGATGAGCAAGCACAATACGCTTTAGATAACCTACCACAATAACTAACAAAAACACGCCCCTCCCTCGCCAAAGTTTGTGGACGTGATGAAAAATAAACCTGCTATAATCGGCTTACTTATCTATTCCTATTATAGCAACAAATAGGAGATGAAAACAATGTGGATCGAAACTAAAACTGATAAAAACGGAAAAAAAGTATATAAATATAATGAGCGATATATTGATCCAAAAACTAGAAAAAGAAAAAAAGTGAGCATTACTTATAAAAATAAATCTCGAGAAACTCAGAAAGTGGCATTGCTAGAGTTAAATAAAAAAATTGATATAAAATTAAACGAAAAAACACTTCATAAGCCTGATCTAACATTTCATGAGCTTGTTGAAGAATGGTTAGTTATATACAAAAGACAAGTTAAGGAATCTACATATTATCCTACGAATAATATATTAAACACTATAAAGAAGAAGATACCTGAGACTTACATCGTTTCTGGTATTAATACAATAGATTTGAATAATATTTTTGAAGACATGATATATAAAGATGACTTGTCAAATAAGTACGTCAGTGTAATTAAATCCAAATTGAATCTTCTTTTTTCATATGCTATGAAAAAAGGTTATGTAGAAAAAAATCCTATCGATGAAGTAGTTATTGATTATAAAAGAGAGTCAAAAACGATAAAAATTAAAGATAAATTTTTAGAAGATGATGAATATAATAGACTAGTAGATTTCACAACTTCACACAATAAAAGATATTCTCTCCTTTTCCAGTGGCTATATTTGACTGGGATGAGGCCTGGTGAAGCAATCGCATTAAGCAAAGACGATGTACACATTACCAATAATAATGCATCAGTAGTTATAAATGGGACGATGATGTATAGAGAACGTTCAATAGCTGATATGAAAAAATCTGATTCTACAAAAACTGCTGCTGGAATGCGAGAAATTGATTTACCAAAAAAAGCGATAGCTATTTACAATGAGCTTCTAGAATTAAATCCGAATGGTCAATTTCTATTTCAAACAACGAAAGGAACTCCTTTCCAACTAACAGCAATTAACACCTATTTGAGAAATCATAAAGCTGACATGAAGATTGATAAAAAACTTAGTTCACATATTTTTAGACATACCCATATTTCAAAATTAGCGGAACTAGGAACTCCTCTGTATGCTATTCAGGATCGCGTTGGTCACGAAAATAGTGATATCACAGAAAAGATTTATTTGCATGTGACAAAAGGAGTAAAAGAAAAATTGAAAGAAGATATAGAAAAACTGTAACTTGTTGCCCCTTTTTTGCCCCTTTTTATTAATCAAAAATGTACCAAATCGAAATCGTTAATATAAAAAAACAGATAACAAAAAAAGAACCCTTGAATACCAAGGGTTCTTTCTCAGTCTGATAACGATGATTAACGACGGATTTCTTTGATACGAGCAGCTTTTCCGTGTAATGCACGTAAACAAAACCACTATATTCTATTATGTATCTAACACCCTCAAAACAGCTATAAATCAACAATACCGACATAAAATAAACACTATGTTCAATCTGAGATATATCAAAGGTAAACGCATTTTTGCCCCCTTTTTGCCCCTCAAATATCGCTTTACAATAAGAACGTAAGTTCGTATAATCGTTTTGAGGTGATTTTTATGATGGAAGAATTTATTAGAAAAAATATCAGTGACGAATATGCAGACTTTTATGAGAAAAGCAGCAAAAAAGATAAATTCCAGATGGATGTTTCAATCTTAGCTATATTAGCTTTTTCCGAAAATAACCAACCTGTAACTGCAAAAAAAGAAACAGTATTCTCTGAAGGCAAAATAAAAACTCGATATATATTAGAGGTAGAAACTAAGTTTAAAAATAGATCGGAGTAATGGTTATGCTTTTTAATGAGACGCAATTATGGTTTAAATTTGACCCTTCGAATAGATTTATCAAAGATTTTTATAAAGTATGGAATTCAGAAGTTTTCTTTTTAGCAATCGAAGATAGCTTATTAATCAATCTCTACTATTCCAATAAAAACTACTTTAAAATTCCTGCTGCGAAAAACGAGAATGAACCTAGATGCCTATTTTTTATTTGATGTAGTGACAAATGTTCCAGATGTTAGAGCAAAACATAAACGATTTGACTATGTAAAGTATACTTTTGTTGATCCTGAAAAATATAAAGATTAACAAAAAAACCTTTTTCCCATATAGGGAAAAAGGCTACTCGAAATATAAAAATATTAAGAGTATCACATTAGTAACTCCTGATCAGTAGCACTGGTCAGTAAGCCAACAGCATCACCTGTTGTTTCATCTTGTCTAAATCATACATTTATTTCTTCAAATAATCAAGTAATTTGATAAAAGTTTTTCTTTCTTTTTTTAATTGTTCATTTGAAAGGTAATACATTTTATTTTTTTCGCATCTTTCTAGCAATTTTTTTCCTTCATCAAATCGTCTTTCGTTTAATTTGTTTGTACAAAAAATTTTATGCAGGTAAAACAAAGAAACTAAATCGTTTACTTTTCTAAAACGTACATCATTACTTTCAATTCCCATTATTGTTCCATAAGTAATTATTCTTGGATTTGATGGAATACGAGTTGATGGATCATAAATATTATAAATAAATGATCCGCTGTGGGCACAACAATTTCTAATATTCTTCGCATACATAGCAACATCAGATGTCGTATTTAAAACAGAAGTAACTTTGAATTTACCTCCATAAAATTTTAAAAAATTAATTAGTCCTCCCATATCCATTATTTCTAACAATACCCAAAAAGGTATGTTTTTACCTCGTTTTGAATACATATCTTTCCGATATGCAGTTCTTTCAAATCGTTCAATTGTATTTTTATAGAAAAATCTATTTTTATTTTTGAATTGCTTAACAATAAGATACGGATCCACATTAGGATTATTAGTAAGATCATCAATTATTTGAACTTTAATTGAATGCTCTACATCTAAGACCATTTGCAGCAAAAAATATCTAATTCCCATATCAATAGAAGATAGATCAACTAGATGAGAAAAATCTAAAAACATGTATTTGTTACTATAATTTTTTTTAAATAGTTTTCTAACCACAGAAATTTTATAATAATAATTTGTCTCAGATAATATTTTTTTTGCTTCAGATTCTTTTATGATATTAAATGTAATGCCTTTGTATTTCATATAATCTATTTGTTCTTCAATAGTAAGCTTTTGTTTAGCTTGTACCTTTGGAATAATTTGACACCTGACTCTACAGTAAAAATATTGATTTGGACTAATTTTTTTCTTTAATTTACTAGGAAATCTGTGATTAATGATACTTTTTGGTCTCTTCACATATTCTTGTTTAGAACCATATTTTTTCAAGTGTTAATTCCCACCTTTACTTGTACATGTCATTACAAAAAATTATACCACTACTTTTATGACTCTTACAATAACAAGAGGAACTAACTGCAAGTAAAATTATTTTTATAACTAATGATCATTTATATAAAATTTTATGTACTCCCCTCAAAATTGAGGGGATATTTTTTATCGTTGCGGAATATTTAAATACCAGCGTTTATCATGGAAATCTTGCGCGCCACCTTTAGTGTTTCCTTCTGGATCATTCGTTGCACGCATCATGACGTATACTTTCTTGTTAGGAAAATTACGCATATTGAAAGAAACATAATAGCCAACATTACCATAAGTGCCGTAGGGTTGGTTTACGTCTGGGCGTGAAACGCCATTAGCATTTACTCGTGCTAACTCTTTGCCAGTATTATAGTCCATGATAAAAATGTACTCGTATTGATAGTTAGCAATATGCCATCCAGCGACGTGTAAGTTCGCATTTTCGATTTCCCCAAACTGATCAATGTGAGAATGATTCTTTCCATCTGTCAGCGTAGGATTTGCTGCACCTGCTCGGGTTGGATCAATGACAGGCTTGTTTTCAGAAGTCGTTGGATTTTCATCTGTAAATCCATGGGCTAAATCATATGCTAATTTTTCTTTACTTACGCCCATTTCAGAAAGATAACCGTAAGGATCTGTATGATCGCCCCAAATATTTTGCGTTACCCATAAATGCGATTTGATTCCTGGTTGGTTATAAGGAGTATCCAATGTTAATGGAATACCATATTTCATTGCTGAATCTCTTGCCAGTTCAACGTATGCTTTATAGTTCTTTTCAAAAGTTGCTTTGTCATGTGTATGCTGTAATTCGATTTGCACAGGACTGTTGGCATTAGCATATGAACCAGCCCCATACTGCACATAACCAGGTTGTCCGACTTGATAAACAATTCCACCGTCTCCCACAATGTAAGCAGTGTAAGCACTAGTCCATGAACGTTGCATATACTGCGCTTCATTTCGTCCTGTTGCTGTTTCGTTAGCCGTTTCATGCAGTAAAATGTACTGATTATTTGCTACTTGTGAGCTACCTTCATTTACACCTAAATTAAATTCATTGTTGATCGTATAGGCAAACCCATTAATTGGCAATAAAAAAAGAGCCGTTAACAGGCTCATCGCAGTAATAGTAATTTTCTTCTTCATTTTTTTCCTCCTATTTTTTCAAATTATAAGCCGACACACCAGTGATAACGCCTAAAAATGTTGTTACCGCATTAATCGTTAGAACAACGGTGTCTGTTTCTTGCCAACCATATGCCTTTCCAAGTGTCGCAACCAACACAGAAACAGCTGGCAATACCGTCAATACTGCCCATTTGATGATTTGATAGTATTTGTCTGGTAAAATCATTTTTTCGCTTCCTTTATAGTTTAGTTAGGAAATAGCCAATGATTGTAATGCCTAAGCCAATCATATAGCCCCAAGCCCATTTATTATTGTTCTTCATTTCCTTGATGTCTTCTGCATTGTTTAGTGCTACTGAATAGGCTTTATCTGCCAAATCTTTTGCACTATCAGCCTTTTCTCTAAGTGATTCGTAGTTGTCTAATTTTGTTTCAATTCTTACTAATCTCTCCACAACGTCTTGGAGCGCTTCTTCTTTCATGTTCCACCAACTTTCCAACAAAAAAACGCATCAATTAAGATGCGCTCTCTTCTTTGCTAATGATTTTATCTGCTTCTTCATCTGTAATGCATAGTGGAACGAATAGTCGAACTTGATCGTCAGTAAAACAGCCCCAATCATACATCATTTTCACATCGCTAAAACTAAACATACTACTCACCTCCCTTTGAAGCTGGATTTAGTTGCTCTTTAATTTCTGAAATGTCTTTGCTATTTTGTAACGAAGCAAGCATCATTTTTGAATTGATTTGTGCTAAACTATCCGCTTTTTCTTTCAATGCAGTATTTTCCTGTTTAATTGCTACATCATTTAGCATGAGTTTGGCATTGAACTGTTTTAGATTGCCGTTTTCATGTTCCAGAGCCTCGTACATCGCTTTGAGATTGTTTAAATCGTTGTGATCTAGTGCGTTTGCTAAAACAATCCATTGGTTCAATTTAGGATCAAACATCTGATCAGCGATCGTTAGCGGTTCGCCATCAGCACGAATCCCTTCAAGCGGTGGCTGATCCGTGTAAGGAACAGACACAAGCATGTCGTCCAATACTTTTCCTGCGTACTCTCCACCAGTACGTCCGTATTTCCAAATGTTTTTCATTTATTTCACTCCTCCACTTGACTATTTTCTGTTGGTGCTGGCGCAAAAACCAAAGCAAATCCTCGCACAGCTAATTTTTTAACTGGCGTGGTTGGTGAATCGATGAATCGCACAATCGGCTTACGTGCGTCATCAAAATTGTTTTCGACAGTTATGTGGTAAGAGCCAAATCCACCATCCGTATAGTCAGGCTGACATACTCCCCCTAGCCAAAGATACCCACCAAAAATATTCGGAACGTCGCTGTAAGTAAACGAGGCATTTCCATCTGCTCCCAACCGAATATAACTACCTTTTGCATATCCCTCTGTTTTCTGGAATGTTAAAGTTTCCCAAGCCAACCATGCGCAACCGCCCAAATAGATTGCCCCATGCTTGGTATATTTATCGGTGCCTATGGCTTTAGCATATTCAACTGCCACGTTGACTCCACTTGATTGTAAACCTTCTGCGAAGTTCTTAAGCCCTAAAATAGTCTCAGGTTCGGTTAAGCTCACAGAATCATTCAAACCTTTTTCAGTATATTCAGGTGTGACATCCCAGCTGTAATCATTGGGATTGTTGCTGTCTTTCAATCCTTCACCGAAGTATTTAAACTGACTAATATTCGGAGTTCGTGTGTCGCCTTCCTCTAGTTTTAACCACTTAATTGTACATTGTCCTACACTTGTGTTTGGTACTTGATAAATCTGTACTTGTGGGGTAGTAGGGTGTGAGTCATCTGCTGCTGTAAATGTTTTAGACCACACATTAGTTAAGCCTTCTACTGGTTGTAAGTCACCAACCTCCCATGCATCTCCTGTTGCTCGTGTGAAAAATGGTCTAAAAACCTGTGTTGCTGGCTTAGTTCCTTCAAGTGTGATGGTATACTTCTTACCTTTTACCATTGGTTTAATGTTATAGGTGTTAATAAGATAGTTACTATTAGTAACTGGTTGTTGTGATTCTGGTTTAATTAGATTCTCACCCAAAGCCACCTTACTCAAATAATACGGCGCATCGAGTAAATTTGGTTGATATGGTGTGGCTGTTGAGCCTTCTTCGAGTTTAGCGTGTCTCAAACGTAGTTTGCCGGATAGGCTGTTATTAGCGTCTTTATTTTGTAGCATTATAAGCCAGCTTTCAGCGTTATCACTCGCAGCAGTAATTTTAACGGTGCCAGTTAGTTTTTGCCATACACCCTTAGTAGCAGTTAATGTATTACGCGTATATAGCTCTGATACCCAGTTAGGCATTTTAATATATCTTAGGCCTATCTTGCTAGGGTCTCCAGTGAAATCACCTTCTAACATAATTTCTACACTCACGGTATATGTTTTGCCTGTTAATAGGGCTGGTTGACTTTTCGGTTTTAATACCTCTAATTTATGGTTTGGATCAAGCGTAATCACTACCTCGTCACCATCATCCACAACAGATAAAGCACCAGTACCTTGCGAGAAGCTGTCAGCGTTTATATTAGCCATTAAATTCGGATTCCCACTATAATCATAGTCCCCGAAGTCGATGCTGTTACTGTACATCTTTTTCAGCTTGCCGAGATCACCGATTTGCTGATTGGTTTGATTCATCTTGTCTTCAACTGCTTTAAGATTGTTTTGTGCCGATGTAACGTTTTGAGAAACGGTATCAATCTTAGTTTGAGTAGCTTGTAGTTGCTCTGTTACCTCATCAATAGTTTGATCAATTGCTTGTGTGGCTCCCTCTACAAATTCATTTATTTGTTGGTTTGCCTTTTCAATTGTAGAATCCACATTTGTTAATGCTGCGTTAACAGCATCTGTCGCCTCTTGCTTGATCCCATCAAGCAGTTGTTGAAAGTCCTTAAAATAATATTCTCCATTCAATTGAACATCGCCATCAATGATAGATTTCTCAATATTAAAGGTAAATGCCAAATTGTCGGTATGACTGCCATCTGGAAAATCGATGTAAACATTGGCATCGACTTTCCCTTCGTAAGAAAGCAACATATCAGGAATCGGGTATTTTACAATACCTTGCATATAGCTCTCAGTAATAATTTGGTTGTCAAAAATAGGAAATTCTTTTTTCTCTTCCCCTTGATAGATGTACATAAAAAGACGGACAGTCGCATCGATTAAATCGGTAGGACTTCCGTCTTGATTTTTAATTTGAAACTGTAATACACCAGCGCTCTTGTCGTAAGACTTAAACGTAAATCCAGTGATTTTTGTAGCTCGGCTGACTGGTTCTGTCGGTACTACAATTTCTCCCGTCTTTCTATTCATTTGCTCCCTCCTTAGTAACTGTACTCACGGCTTGATTCTCTCCCAAATCCAAGCATGGTCACCTTTCTATTCTCCGTGTCTACGCTAACTACAACAAAAGCATCTTCTTGGACCGTGCCGATTTTACTATCATCACGCACAAATGCACAATCAAGTACCGTTGAATAAAAACCACCCATTTGATCTGGTGTATAGAAGTATTCTGCATGTCTGTGTCCTGCAAAAAAACCAATAAAATTGCTTTCATTGCGATTTGAGAAATCAACTGACAAATTTACAGTATAGTCTTCTAATGCTGAAACTAGCGTTGTACTCGTTTTTGAAACGAACGCAGAAATGAGTTGTTTAAGTAAGTCGCCATTTTTGATTTCACCAGGTTCAATACCGTCTGGTTGTATAGGCACATGTGTCGCCATAATTACATGATAATCTTCTGGTAATGTTCCTAGTGCCTTTTCTGAAATCCACTTCAACTGCTGTTCGCGCAAACCGTGTATCCACTGATCTGTATACTTTAGTGTTCCATTTGTATTAGTTGCCATCGAATTATCTAATGTATCAATGATTACCAGACGAATCTTCTTCTCATGAAAATCTTTATAGTGGTACTGTCCTTCTGCGTCGTAAACTTTCCCATTTTGATCTAGATATTTTTTGAAAATAGCTAACTGCTCTGCTCCTGTTAAAATATCTTTTTCAAATACTTTATTTCCTTCATTAGTTGTATCCCAAATAAGAGTACCCGCATCGTGATTTCCTCTGACAATAAATTTATTTGAGTTGCTACCTTGTGAGAATCGCTCACAATAACGTTCTAAATTGCGAATATTGATTGATTTGTCTTTGTGTTCGCTATCCACGTTGTCGCCTAAAGCAGCGATAGCATCCAAATCATTCTGAATGTACAGAATATTATTCAAATTTTTTAATGAGCGGTAAGCCTGAGTCCGCCAAGTCCCCTCATCGAAATGTGAATCTGTTACAATCCCTAAATTAAAAGCACTAGGATTAATTTTTGCTTTGAGTTGTTCTAGTGCTTTCACGAAATACAGCCGAGGCAACGTCTCCCCGGCTTCATCTGGGAAATTCATCGGCTGTTGTCCATGAAGCAGTAATATTGTGATTATGACTATTATTCATTGCCACTTTAAGTTTTAATGTCCCCGAACTAGTTACACTTCCAAAAAAAACATCAAACATTGCAGGAACATAATGAGAAACTGCTACATCTGTCGTGGGACGAAATCCTTCAGGAAATGTTATAGGAGTGAAAATCTTATTATTACTAGCATCAGCATTATCTAACGTTAAAACAGAACCACTTAGGCTTACGGTATCCCCTATTCGTGTCAGATAAATGTCACCTGACTTAACTTCTGATAGATCACCTGTAGAAAAATGTTTTGTTACCATGTTCGAATCATAGAAAGCTTTGGTCGTTTCCGGAGTCATTAATTTTGTGTTATTAACTCCGAGCTTTGCTTCCTCATCAGTTGCTAATCTTGCATCTGTTTGCTGAGTTACTCGTTGTGGCGTCATAAATTTGTCGGCAGCCATTCCTTGTTCTGCTTCAGTTTTCGTAGCTGTTGCAAAATTATCTAATCGATTGGTACGTCCATCAATCTCCGCAATTTTATCAATCAAGTCGCTAAAATCTTTATTATCCACAATCCCTGCAATCAAAGTTTTGTACCTCTTGTAGTACTCGACTAACTCTTGTAAATCCCAAAAGTAATTTCCTTCCCAAATGTTTTTGCGTATACCAGGAAGCACACGATAATTGAAACGCATCGTACTAAATAAATCAGATTCCGGTTCTTCGCTGTCGGCAAAACTGAACCACGCTTCAAATTCTCCGACCTTTTGTAGAAATGGATCGATCAGTGTATAAGAAACGCGACTACTGTCATAATAAATAGTTTCTACTTTATCTCTTACTTTGTAAGGACCAATTTGCGCATTGAAAAAGACAACTTTACTATCAAAATTTAAAAGTTGTCCTTCTTCAACTATTTCAGCCTCGAAAATTTGGCTGTTTTTATCATCTTGAATGATACGAATAAGCGGAATATTATTATTTGGCTCTGTTGTACTTAAAATTATTTTATGTTTAGGCACTTTCTTACCTCCTTATCAAAAACTAATATAATCTCTTGCATTATGAAAATGCGCTGCAGATGATGGATAAAACTCATCCATAAATTGGAAATGAAGATGTTCTCCAGTGGATGGTCCTGTTGTCCCCATTAGTCCAATTTGCTGACCTGCAGTTACTTTTTGACCTTTTGAAACATCCACACGGCTTTGATGTGCATAGCCTGTATACATTCCATCAGCATGTTTGATCACTGTCCAATTTCCATACCAGTCAAAGTAATTTGCATCACCTGCAACGATAACTTCGCCATCTGCTGAAGCAAAGATAGGTGTATTAGGATTTCCATTTACAAGGTCAATACCGTTATGAAATTCTTGTGCGCCTGTAATTGGAGAAGTGCGCCAGCCAAATTCACTTGTCACCGTGATCGGATCCGCAATTGGTTTTATATACCCTTTTGATGCAGGAATTTCCAAATCTTTGAATTTGTCATACCATTCTTGTGCCCATGTCGTCCGTTCTGGATGTGGATCACGTGGACGTTCAAAGTTAGCCACGAATGCTTGTGCTGCTGTGTTGATATCGGTCAGATTCATGAATTGTGTCCATGTGTAAGGATAAGCGCTAGTTGCGATCCATTGACCATTCGGTGCATGCCACATCAACAATTTGAACTGCGCCGTGATCGTGTCTGGATCATCACTGATGCCAGCCTTTGTCATTAAATTGATCATGTAAACACGTCCGCTAGTTGCGCCAGAAGAATCAGTCCATTGCCATACACCATAACCGAACCCTGGTGCGCCATTGCCCTCATCGGCGGTTGGATTAGCATCTGATTCTCCTTGTGCATTTCCAAGTAAGGCTGCAGCAGCTTGTTTAGTAAAGCCAGCACCTATTGCCATTGCCCAAATCTGCCAATAACGTTTATCCCGATCAGTAGTTACTTCTGGTGGATATTGTCCATTCCAACCGTTATCGTTTCCTCCAGTATTGTCTCCACCATTATTGTCTCCACCGTTTGTATCGATTTTAACGCCGTTCACATATAATTCTTTGACATCTAGACGGCCATCTATGGTTATATTTCCTTCTGAAAATTTACCATCACCGTAAAGATTATATTTGCGCTTATCAGCAGTAACGTCTGCTGGAATTTGAAAAACAGGATTCCCTCGATCGCCGCCGTCCCCAGCGTTAATGGAAAAAATATAGTTTGGTTCTTTCCATACAGCAAACCCATTTATTTTTCCGCCTCCATAAGTTGCTACGATGGATCCAAGCGATTCTCCGTGAACATCGTCAAGCCCAGTTGAAATGACCTTTTTTTCAAAAGAAAGTTGTCCTCCTTCTGCCACTAATTGGAAATCTTTATCATCCAATGTCTTTAAAGCAACACCTTGTACAAGAATACCGGAAAGGATTCCTGCTTGAATAAAGCTAGCATTAAAAACACCGTCTAACGTCCATGCTGTCGTACTATCGCCATTATGAACATCTTGAATTGTTTGCCATTCCCCTTTTTTGCATTGCTTGAAAGATATACCTGAATTATTTTGGACCATGAAAAGCTGTGATTCTGGAATGCTCGGCCCGTCCATATAAACAGTTTCATAAATTTCTCGGCTATCACTGACACCAGCTTCGATTCCGTTTACCCAATAAATAGAACCACCATTATCTCCTGCGCCTCGCATGATATCATCTTGATATTTTCCGATTTCAGTTGATTCATAGAAAGTCATCTTGCTGGATTCTAGACTATTAATATTATTGATAATCGATGCTGTTTGCTTCCTAGCATCTTTTGTTAGGTTATCCCCTAACTCGATAGTAGTTTTTCCTGTCAGACGATCAAAAGTAGTTTTATAAATACGAGTCTTATAGTGATAGTCTTTATCGTGTCTGTGTATAGTAACGATATTGCCTATCACATCTCCTCCAACCACCTCAGCTTTAAACTGAACCAAAGGTCTAGCAGATTCCACTAATGTGGCATAAGTATTTTTAAGTAATTCTTCGGGATCTTCGATATCATCGAAAACGACAACAGTTTCCCTTTTCCTCATTGAGCCATCTTTTTGTGGGATACCATGCTTTTGTGTTGCATCAGGATCTTCAAGCCAATTTTGTCCTTTAGGTTTATCTAAGGGATCTCCGTTGGCTTTTTTCCATTCTATATCTGTAAATTCAATTCTTCGCCCATAGCCATCTCCTACCTCTTCTCCACGTCCTCTACCGATCATAGAAGTGGAAATTGAGCTACGGTCGATTTCTCTGACGACTGTTAAAGCTTTGCTTCCGTATACAAATCGTGTATTGGATTCCTCCCCAATTTGTTCATATACTTCAATCCATTTATCTTTGATACCGTCAGCATCTAAGGAACATCTAAATAGAATTTCCATTCCTAAAGTCTGCAATTGTTTCAATGCTTCTTTAACTGATATATAGTAAAAAGTTGCTGTCACTGCTGGCAACATCGCATCCACATGACCGACACGCCAGTTTCCCTCTGTAAAGCCAATCAAACGCTCAAGAACGCTTTTTATCGGTTCACCGCTAGGTCTAATATCTTTAATGATATAAGCATCTAATTCATTAGGTGCAAATCCTATCCCAGTAAACTCTAAAGTCTCGGCTGGATCACTAATCTTTGTTATCCGATACAAAGAAAAAGACGATTTGTTTTCACGAACCGCCATAAAACTTGCTTCTTCAATTTCTTTATCATACGTGGTTGTAACTTGTAGCGTGTCTTTCATTAAATCGCTTTTGTCAGAGGTGATTTCTTTTTCTTGGGAGACTTCAATTAAACTTCTTTTATTTTTTCTTTTGATAAGTTTTTGCAAGTGATCAAAGAAATAAACTGTCTCACTCAAATTGTCGCCCCCCTATAGAATATTTTAAGCTTCCCATTATTGCTAGTTATCTTCTGACCTTGCTTAAGATAAAAGTTCTCAAAATCACTTTCTAAATCAATCATAGAAGTACAATCTTCTCCGTTTACAGTTACCTGCTCATCGGAAAAATCAAAAACCAACACGTCTCCTGTTTTTATTGCCGCGTCAGTTATCGTGATATTTTGTTCTCCGTTTGTAATTTTGATTGAATTATTCATGGATAAAGTAACTTCAATTTTTCTTGGTGTTATAGGAAACTGTATTGGATTTCCAATATAGCCATCACTAACGCATTCTTTTGTATACTTTAGTGGATCCGCACAGAATACATTAAAACTCGAAATAATCGAGTTGGAGTCTCCTGGAACAGTATCAGTTGATGTATAGCGACCGTAGTAATAATAATCTAATTCATCATGAAACCTAATTTCCACGTCTTCATTCCGGTATAAATAATTCAACAGCTCTTTGAATTTAAACTGTAATTTTTCTGGATCTCTGTCTTCCAACTTGTATGTTATTTTTAGTGTTCTTGAAGGTATTTTCTGATTTGTAATGATTGAACCAATTTGTATATCTTGCTGTTCAACTTCTACAGAAAGCATTTCTCTACCTTCAACCGTAAGTGTTTGATACCCCTCAATCAAATCTTCTAAATACATTCCATCGTACATCATGGCAGACGTCGGAAGGAATAGTTTAGAACTAGTGAGATTAATGGTTGTATCTTTGAATGAGTACATTTTATTTTCTCGTTGATCCAAAATATTCCCTCCTAAAATTCCAGATTAATGTCTGCACCTTCGCCCATAGCTTGTGAAATATCGTCCACAAACAATCTAAATGATTGTCTTCCAAGATTGAATTTAAATACAGCTGGTTTAGTAGAGCCACCCATATTTACTTTATGTTCAACTTGTGCACCAATGTTTTTATTTGCATTTTTCAGATTTGCAGCTATATCTACATCAGGATTTGCATTGAAAAGTTCCGCGATAAAGTCTGCCATACTTCCAACAGTATTCTGTACGTCATTGAATCCTCCTGTCAGCCCTTTATTCAGACCGTTCATAATAGCCTGGCCAGCTGGAATCAATAGCTTTCTATCGTATTGGATAGGTCCTTTGTGTTCACGAATCCAATCACCAATACCTCCAACAAAATCTTGCACAGATTTCCATGCATTTTGTAACCCTTCTAGAAAACTATCCATGATGGCTTTTCCGGCTGCTAATAAGTCGATATTTTTCAAGTTATCAAACCAGCCAGTTACTCTATCCACCGTATCACTAACAGCATTTACTAAATTATCCCATGCCTCTTGAGCACCATTTACTAAGTTGTTAAAAGTATTAATAGTCCCTTGCTTTAGATTTTCCCATCCTTGAATTATATTATCTTTCGCCCCTGTAATTAAGTTGATGATCCACGACTTAAAGGAGTCCCAAATATTTTTTGCACCTTGAATCGTATTGTTGAATAAGTTGATTGTTCCTTGTTTTAAGTTGTTCCAGGCTTGTTTTACGTTATTAGAAATGCTATTCGATGTCTCCGATAACCAAGACGTAAACTTGTCCCAAACATTTCTTACCCATTCAACAGACGTGCTTACAATATTTTTAATTGAATCCCATAAATTAATCCAAAAATTACGAAATCCTTCACTTGTATTCCACAAGTAAATAAATGCACCCACTAACAAAATGATACCAGTTATTATTAATCCTATTGGATTGGCAGTCATAACAGCGTTCATCAATTTTTGTGCGGTTGTATATATTTTTACAGCTTTAGTTGCTATCCCCATAACAGTTTGATAAGTTACAACTGCTGCGGCTATTGCTGTAATCATTGGTAAAAAAGGTTCGATAATTTGATAAAGAGTAGATAAAAAACTAATAACAGATGGTAAAGCAGTAATGATTATATTGAAAGTGTTTGTAATTAGACCTTGTAGTTTGTTCAAGTTTTCAGCAATTGAACCAAGACCGGCATTTTGCATTCCTTCATCAATAGCTTTAAAGATATTTGCCAAACCTTTAACAACTGCTGTTTTTATATTTTGAAACGAGGTTTCAATTCCGGCTGAATTTTTCTTAGCTAGATCAGCAAAACCACCAACGCCATCGTTTAACTCAATTAATCGATTGTTAAAATCGTCAAAAGTGATTTTACCACTCTGTAATGCAGAATAAAGATCAGTGACAGAGTTAACACCTTGATCTTTGAATGACTTTGCTACTTTATCCATTGCAATCGGCATAGTTTCTTGTAATGTTCGCCACGACTGCATATCGACTGTACCTTTTGCTAACATTTGTTGATATTGTTGCATTCCTCGGCTTGCATCAGCTGTAGAAGCACCCGATGCTAAAAAAGCATTGTTTAAGGCTAGGGCTGTGTCTGTTCCTTTATTTAAGCTACCCGTTGAGATAGCTAATTGCTGTGTATTTGAAACAATTTCATCTAATGAAGTTGGCAACCCATCTATACCCTTAGTCAATTTTTGCATTGATCCATCAACTTCTTGCGAGGAATATCCTAGTGCCTTCATCACCGTAGGATATTTATTAAGCGTATCAAAACGATTAACCGCACCACCGACTGATTGTGTCACTGTTTGAACGGCTGCATCCAACACTTTGAAAATGCCCATACCCTTTGCAATATCCGTAATAGAAGTACCAAACTTTTTTGTATTGTCTTGCAAACCATCCGTTTCATTTTGAGCACTTTTCATTGTAGATGAAAAATTCTTATCAACTGCTGTAAGGATCGCTTGCACAGAATAGCTTTCCATACTCTACCTCCTTTCTTATTTATTTGCTTTTTTAATCAGATTGACCAGTTCGCTGTCTATTACCTCTTTTACTCCGATAATTTCTTGCTCTTTTTGTTTATAATCAAAGAAAGATTTGAAGGTTTGATAAATCGGAACTTGTTTTTTACCTTTTTTCTCTTGTGCTTGAACTTCGTAATTTTTCCAAGCGGCAAGATGAATCAAATATTCTTTGTCTAACATTTTTAACTGGTGAGCTTTTTGCCTTAGTCTGTATTCGCTTATTGTTAAGCGATCCATTTGATTAAAATCATTTATTCCCAAATAACGTAGACAATTCAATTGAAACTCTTCATAAATTTCATCAAAATCTATCTTTTTTGTAATTCTTCCAGAAGTTGGTTTGTCTTCAATTTTGTAAATTCCGACTTTTTTAACTCTTCTAAAACATCATCAAACAACTGCTCGCTACCATTTTCTTCAATGTAATCTGCAATTGCGATCTCACTTACTTTCGGTGTTTCTGTTGAATTAGCAACTTTCAACATCTCTACAAGAGTTTCTACATCTTTATTAAGAAAATTTGATAATATTGTTTCCATTCCCATTTTCATCGTTAACCCTTGTTCAGTCACGGAATATCGACGATTCATCTCTTTAATGAATCCATAACCAAAAATAAAATCATATTCTTTTTCCTTTATAACTAGCCTCATTGCTTTTCATCCTCCTTAAAATAAAAAGAGAGCGTCTAAGCTCTCCTATGCTCCTGGTGAAGTTGCTTTCACGGTATCTTTGAATGCATATTGAACAACATCGGCTTGATCTTCTGTCAAGGTTGCATAACCATCTTGACCAACACCATTTACTGCAAATGATAAACTTAATTCAACGTTATCCTCTGCAGTAGCCGATGGAGTAAATTCAGACACATATGCTTGGTAATAAGTAGCTTTGTACTTATTTGCATTATCATCTGTTCCCTGTTCTGCTTTGTTGATTTCCCAAATTTCAATGATATCGCCATTTAATAAGGCTTGTTTCATTTCATCTACATGAGAATCGCCTTTGGCAACTATTGAAGTAGCCGAAAAATCATATTCAACTGGGCTTAAACTTTGAACGTTTCCGTCTTTTGTCACTGTAGAGTCTGAATCTCTTGATAATCCATTTTCATGTTCTGTTTGAAATGCCATTTTCCAAGCAGCTTCCTGAGTTTCTTTTTTCAATAAGCGATAAAGCAAAATGACATCAATACCTTTTAATGCTTCCATGTTCTTCCTCCTATCTAATTCTAAATTCAAGTGTGACAACCGCTCGTTTTAGGGGCGTATTGGTTGTTGTATCATCCATCACTTGAATTCCACTTGCTTGATAATTCAAAGCCCAATAATAGCCTTCTGTGGCTTCTACTAATCTAGCTTCATTAAAAAGAGCAGATGCCATGTCGGACACCTGCTTTCGTTTCTTCTGTAATCCCCAAACGGAGAGCGTAAGAATGACGGAGCCTTTGATATCCGTCTTATTAGCCTTATGGACCGTCTGGCTGTCTTCTAGTTCCACAAACGGATAAGGCACATCATCCACCGGCTTATAGTCGTAAACTTTAAAGCCTAGCGCTCGGCACCGTTTAAACATCTCGTCAAAGAGTGATTGGTCTCGTGTTTTAATCATTTAACCACCTCGATAAACGGCATAATAAAAACGCCTTATCGAGAAATAAGACGTTGTAGCTCGTTCATTTTTAATTCTAAATTTTTAAAATCCTCCGGAAATATTTCTAACAAAAGACAATTGTTGTCACGGTATAATTTTAGTTTCCGTTCTCGTCCTTCTCTATATGTTTTCCAAGTCATTAATCCCCAAATTTCGACGTACACTTCTCCAATTTTAAAATCACATGCACACCTTTTGTTAAATGGTAACCGAACCTCATATTCGTGCTCTATCCCTAATTTGAAAAGATAATTATCAAACGCTTTTTCGTAGTGCGAACGCACCAGATGACCATCTTTGCAAAGAATTTTGGCATGTTTTTGGATTCCATCTGGTTTTATAGAAATGTCATATTTTTTTAAATAATCTAAAACTACTTTTTTAGACCGTTTAATAACTTGCCCCACTTCTCTTGAGGTTAAATCTTGCTCAACATAGAGTTCTTGAAGAATATCTTTCTCAATCGGAACGCTGAAGGCTTCCTTCATACACGTCTTAGAACAATACTTTCTCTTGTTTATTTTATTATTTCCGGTTAAGAACTCTTTCCCACATTGCGGGCACTTCTCAAAATTTTTTATTTGCATGCTTCTGTTGTGGCAATCTTTGGAACAGTATTTACCGTATCCATAAATTAAACTTGAAACTTTTGCGCTAAATTCTTTGCCACAATATTCACAATTGGTTTTTACTGACCGGCCATTGTACACTTCACTACAATGCCTACAGCAAAAATATATTCCATCCTTGCGCTTTCTTCTGATTATTTTTTTGCCACATTGAGCGCATCTTACTACAACGGATTTCGCACACTTTTGACTACAGTATTTTTGATTCCAACTTTTTGGTGAAAAGTCTTCGCCACAAAACAAACACTTGCTCATATTGATTACCTCCCAAGTAATCCCCTTTAAAATTGCAGGCAGGGAAGCGGGTACTTCCTTTTCGAGAGCTACTCTAGCCTACACCTAATTATACCATTTCAAGAGTAAATTTACTTAATTAATCGGTTCATATCCCGTTTAAATTGTTCTTTTTGCTGGTTATAACTAGGAGCCATAAACGCCTGTCTTGGAGAAAACCTAGTGCCGTATTCTACATAACTCGCGTATTCTGCGCCTGCCGTGGAAGTAGCAGTCAAACCGCCGTCAGCAATCGCGAACACAATGGACCGCCGTAGAAAGCCGGTGTCAACTGGCGCCAATCTGGAGGCTGTACGATTCATCTCAATCCCATTTGTGCGGACAACCGTTTTAACATCAGCCATCGTGGCGTTCTTCCGCAATTTCTTTTGGAGCTTGTCGATACCTTTAATCTGGATAGACCTAGCCACCTTTGACCACCTCTTCCACAATCAAACTGTTTCGGTCAAGTGGCTGTCTGGCAGTGGTTAGCTGATAGCTCTTGCCATCAATCTTGATAGCATCCCATTTTGGGATAATAAATAAAGGCTGCGTCCGGATGACAACAGCCCCTTGTTTGATACTCCCGAATAAAGCCACACTCCGATTTGTACCAAGGTCAGTCACGTTAGCTTCGGTAGCGGTGATGGTAGGTTCATCCTCAATCCACTCACCTAGGTCAGGGTCATAGTGGGAGCCTTCGCCGTTCTTGATAAACAATACTTTCGTGTCGTATCTCAATATAGCCGGAACCTCCCTCGTTTGACCTCGCCCTCGTCGTCCTCCTGTGCGTTTAGCCAATCATCAATCTCACCTTGATATTCGGCAAAGTCGGACTCTGGAAACGCCATAGAGAGGCCTTCTTGACTGTATGACTGCATCCCCTCATTACCAATTCGATTAAATCGTTTAACCGTTACTTCGTAGACAATTGTTTCAAAGCTAATAGGCACTTCTGACACGCCCAGAATTGACGCTAGACGGCTTTTTGTTCGCCGTTCGATAACTTCTAGCTTCTCGTCTTGTGTACCGCCTAACAGCTTCTTAACATCTTCTGCAATGGTAGCCATTTAACCACCTACTTTTTTCTTAGCTGGTTTCTTTCGTAGTTTCTTCACTTGCTTTGTCGTTTCTTTTTCCGCTTTATAAGCGGGCAAGTGACGACTTAACAGGCGACTCATTATGCACCAGCGCCCACGGTTACTTTCACAACTTTTGTTAAATCGTAAAGGTATGCTGCATAGTGTTCGTCCGCTGTAATGACAGTAGTTTTTGTTACGATGTCACGGTCAGTCTCAACTTGCACGCCACGTTTCATGACTAATTTAAGCGCCGGTTGGTTAGCCACGATTTTAAACATCAAAGCCTCACCTTGCGCCATTTTCTTAGAGCGGACAATTTGCGCACCCAAAACGTCGGCATAAGTTCCGTTAATCAACGCATTCGCACCGACTTCGGACCCGATTTTCTGAGCGTTGGCATCTGCTCGTAATGCACCAGCATCGATTGGATTCATGACATACACATAAGCTTGTGCATCCTCGTCGCTAAATACGTCCAAGACTGTTTGCACACCGGCAACAGTAGCGGGAGCTGTAACTGTTTGTGTCGTCGTCTTTGCAGCGGCAATCATGTCGTCGTCCACTTTGTTTGCAATAGACAAGGCTAATTGCCGGCTAGATTCGCCCACAGGGTCGCCGTAGCCAGATAAAACAGCTTCGTCAGTGATTTCCGTGCCTTTTGCAGCCTTTTTAACGGTCACTTGTTTAGTGGATGTGCCGATTTTATCCAATGGAATCGCAGCACCTTCTGCCACGTCTGTTGCATCACCGATATAAGTGTATGCCGGAAAAGTTAATGTATTTCCTGGTTGACCGGAAAGAGTTGTGTCTACCTGTGCCAAAGGTGTAAAGCGCAATGCTTTTTGTAGTTGATAAGATACGATTGGTGCTAATACTTCGGGATTTACTAAATCCGCTAACGTTGTTTTTGTGTTTGCCATATTAATAGCCTCCTGTTAATTTTTTAAATTGTTCTGGATCTTTTGTTGCTAACGCCGACTTTTGTGCAAACGACATAGCATCAAACTGTTCTTGCGTGATAGCTTGCTGGTTGCCTGGTGTGCGTTTTGGAGTGGAACCAGTGTTTCTTGCAATCTCCCATTTAGATCGTTGGTCTTGCGTGTAGTTGATTAGCGCTTTAACGTTTGCTAGAGTTTGTTGGTCGTCTTCGGCTACCACAATGCCTAGGATGTCTTTGCCGACTGTTAAACCAGCATCTTTTAAGACTTCATCAGCTTGCTGTGTGGCTTCAGCAATCTTGATTTGAGCCTTTAATTTAGCGATTTCAGCGTCTTTCTCCTGTTGCTCTTTAGCTGCCTTCTCTTCATCGGAGAGTTCTTTCACGCCTTTTTTGCCAGCATTTTCAAGCTCCTCAATTCGTGCTAATGCTTGTTCAAGTTGCGTCTTAGTTTCTTTTTCTGCAGCAGTCTTGCTCGCTAATCGTTTTTGCAACTTCTCGACGACTTTTTCAGAGTCCAGCTTTTCCTCAGTCTCGGTTTCTTCCGCGGTAGTTTCTTCAACGTTGGTTTCTGGTACTTCTACTTGGTCGTCTGCCTGTTCTGCAAAATATTGCAGATTCATCGGCATTAAAAATGTTTTTTTCATGGTGTAATTCCTTTCTTCTCGCATTTAACGTTTTGGGAAACGATTCTCGCATTTAGTTTTGATTGGTTTTGGGAAACCAATGGTAATCTGTGGGCAATCGGGAGGTTTCTTGATTGGTAACGCAAAAAGACCGACAATCTCACGTAGAGTCGTCGGTTGCCAACGGCTGTTTTGGTTTGTCATAGTAAAACCTCCTCGATTTAAATTTATCTGCTTACATGAGGCACCGTACTACACCGGCAATTCGGGTGCATTGGACTAGCATTCAGTCCCGATTCCATCTTCGCTACTTTAAACGTCTTACCGTCTAGTGGTTTGCAAGCATCGCAAGCGGATGGTTCGGCTACAAACTCGAACTCTTCCACATCATTCTCAAGATATGATTTCTTCTGGACTTCTATCTGCACTCTTGCAGTCTCCGTCCGCATCAACCGTTCTGCCTCGTACTTCGTGCTGTCAAACAGGTTTCTAAGCTCTCTCGCAAGCTCTCGCGGGTTTTTTCCTTGTGTGATACTTCTTATAAGGAGGCGGTCTAAATCGGCTTTAAGCGCCTGATTATTGCCCCAAATACGCTCGGAAAAAGTCGCACCATTAAAGCTTGCGAAAACTACCGACTCCACAAAGTTTTGATAGCCCGAAAATACTGTCTCACCTAAAATACCGGCTTGGCGTGTCGCCTCGGCTAGTCCTGTTTTGGTGAGCGTGTCGGCGGTGTACTTATCTATATCATCAGATAAAGCGACTAGCTCCAAGCCAATCTGTGACTTTAATAGTTCCAAACGATTCACTCGCATCGTAACGTTGTAAAGTCTTAATTCATCATTGGCTGTTTTGCTGAAGTCTTTGTCTTTAACGTACTGCTTCGCCTTTCTAGCAAAAGCTTTCACGTCCATCTCGTATGCCATTTTCTTAGCTTCAGAAAGTGTGACGCCTTCTTTGCCAGCGAACCGTTCCCAGTTAGCTGAGATTTCTTTTTCGATTTGGTCGAGCGCTCGTTGATATTTCTCGGCAATCACTTTGGACTGTTTCGCATCATCTTTAATCTGCTGCGCTATCCATTTCTCTTCACGTTTGCGCCAATAGTCTTGTGAGTTCATTATTTCTCACCGTCTTCCGGCTCTTTCTCGAAGTCGTAAGCAACTTTCGGTTTTTGTGCCTCAATCTTCTCCAACTCGGCTTTAGTGTCTGACACGACAGACAAGACGGACAACGCGGTTTCTTCTGAGGTGATACCCATCAACATTTGAGCTGTTTCCGCTTGACTCTTGATGTCCTTTGGCTCGTTGCGGGTAAATGTATATTCCAACTCTCGCCATGCGTTAGACAGGCTGGCAGGAACGTTAGTAGCAAGACTACTAAACAGCTTATACCGCTTGTTCAGAGCTGATTGATACTTGCGTTGGAAAGCTAACGCCAGATTGCTCATTGCCTCCAATTTGTAAGCTAAGGCTGTGCCAGATGCTTGCCCAAAAGATTCATCGCTGATGTTTGCCACCATAGATGTTTGGAAAATTAGCTTTTGCAGGCGGTCTAGCAAGTGTTCCGTCTGCTCGTCACTGTCTGGCTTATCTAAAAACTTAACATCCACACGAGTTGCCTCAGTGCCATAATAGTTGATGATTCGGTTCTCACGGATTTCTTTTAAATCTTCGCCATCTACTTCTGCACCTAAAAACGCAAGATATTGGTCACTAAAGTATTCCACGTCATTTGCTTTCTCGCTGATAGCTTTGTTAAACGCATTAAATAGTGAGATGACCGACTCAAAAATGCTCATGCGTTCCTCGTTAAAATAAAACTCGGTAACCGGCAACTCGCCATAATAATCGTCTAACTCCTCACCAAACTGCAAAGCAGACGCAGAGCCTGTTAGCTTGCGATTGCCACCAGGCCCATAATATTCACCTTGAAACACGTTATCATCATCTAGTCCGTATCTCACGGCAAACAACGGCTCTTGCTTAACTGAGTTGTCATACACCAAAAACATATCTTCTGGTGAGTTGTACACAACACAGGTTTCTGTGTTCTCGTTTTGATACATAAACTCATAGCACCGGCCGTAGACACACGCCATTTTAGCAAGTTCTGATTCCTCGTCCTCCATGTCGTTTAAGCCGTCAAATGCTCTGATTGCTTGATTGTAAGCATCGTCTGGATGGCTCTTTTTAACCGGGATGCCATTAAAATAGCCGGTAAATGTATCAGTAATGTATTTCGGGAAGTTGACTACTAGCCGATTGTCTGGCTTGTAGCTGTCTTTTTTAGCGTAGTCGTAAATCTCCATTTGCCCTTTGTAGCAATTCATCAAATACTGATAACGTGGTAATTCCATTTGATGAATACGCATGAATTTGGCAATGACTTCTGGCGTAATGTCCTCGTCTCGGTCAAACGTCATGATTTTTGGTGGCGTTAGTCTATCATTGTTTAATATCAAAATTACAGTCCTCCTTTGAATCCTTTGGCTCTCGCTTTAGGCTTGTGGTGTGTGTAGATTGCATAACGCAAAGCGTCCAACACATCATCAAACTCTTTGATAGGTTCACCCTTTTTCTTATCCCAAACGTACTGATAAATCTCGTCACGGAATTTCCGGGCCTTATCTTTGCAGATAAATAATTTGTCTGTCTTAAACAACTTTGCTACAGATTCAACACCCGACAGCCTTGCTTTATCGGCGTTAATCGCTTTTATTCCTTCTCTTTGGAAACGAGCTACATGTTCCGGCCTTGCTGAGTCACAATAAAAAGGCGTTCGCAAGCCATATCGCTGCTGAATGCCCTTTGCTACATCTACCCAATAATCAATCTCTTCAAATTGAGTAGCATGTTCTTCGATTAAATAAGCTGTTCCGTCATCCGTTTCACCTATAACTACGATTGAACCCCAGTGTTCATATCCCCAGTCAACACCACAATAAAAGTTGCTCAAAGGTGGTAAGTCTTTTGACTGGATGTAGTGCTTGCTAGCATCAAAATCACGATAAACGACACCTTCTGCAGAAACCCATAAACCTTTGATATCACGATCATAAAACATGCCGCTTGGTGTTGATTCTTTAATATTATTTCTATAGCGTTCAGATAAAAAAGTATTATCATCCAATTCAAAGTGGAACGATTGAACGTTTTTACTTGAATTGTCGATATACTCTTTCTTCAGCCAGTGTTCCGGGTTGTCAGGGTTTGTGTCAGCTAGGATTCTCGCTCCTGTTCCTGAACAACGTGAAACGATTTCAGCAAATACTTCTTGTCTAGCTAGTGATGCCTCATTGATATAAGCGCCATATGCTGTCATACCACGAATTGCACCAACACCGCCAATGTTTCCTGTATAAGCTTGTACGACCTTAACGCCAAATAACTTAAAGTTTCCATGTTTATCGAATTTAGGTTCTATGCTGTACATGTTGTATAGTTCCTGTAAGATGTTCTTTTGGATTGTTGCACTTGAAACTCCTGCTAGGATATACATTGGTTCCTTAATGTCTTCTTCATCGGCAATCTTTCGCACACGTCGCAATTCAAACAAGAACAAATCATTGTTTATTTTTGTTTTCCCAGAACGTTTTGCTCCATGTAATAAAGTAATGAACCAATCATTCTTAATGGTTTTTTTTAACACGTCGATTTGCTTTGGGTTATAAATATCAACTAGTGCCATCTAATTCACCACTAATCTTTTCTAACAACTCATCAAGTTTTTCTTCGGTAGATTTTTCAGAATCATTGCGTAACAAATCAGCTTTTAGTTTCAGCATATCAATTTCAACTTCAAGCTTATTCGCTTGGTTGTTGTATACTTTGTTTCTTGATTCCTCTGTAGCTAATGCATTAAGCTGCTTGATTGCCTTCGTTAATTGGTTGCTGATTCTAGTAAGCGCATCTTCAATAGACAAAATGTCATCTATTTTTCGATAAGTCTTTCTTGAGACCTGTACGTCTTGCATAACCTCACGCTTGATTTCTAGCTTTTTACCATCCTTTTCGATTGGCGTTTTAATCTTTCGCATTTGTTGCAGGCGATCAACCTCTTCATCGTTTAAACCTGACTCGGCTTCTTTTATCCGTTTCATCATTCGTAACTGGCGTATCTTTAACAACCGTATTTCCTCAGACAAAACAAAAGAAGGATCATCATCCAAACTTGAATAGATGTCCTTTTCGTCATCGCTTAACGTGTCAAAGAATATTGTTTCATATTCGCCTGTTTTCAAAGCATTCTTGTTTCTCTTAGGTGGTGATGCTCTGCTGTTCCCTTTGTTACCTTTAGCATTTTGATTACCAATAGGAGCGCCACCTTGATTAGTAACGTTACTTTTGCCATTGGTAACGTTACTTTTCAATTCAGCGCTCCATTTGTCTTGCGATTTCCATTTTCTAACCTGAGAATCTGAAACATTTAATTCGGATGCAATTTCCTTTAACTGCTTTTCTCCGTTGGATTCTAACCAAATCCTTTTGGCTTCATCACGCCTTGGATCACGTTGTCTTGCCATTCAATACACACCACCTCGCATTCTTTTTACGTTGAGTTTTGTTTTTCTATATTTGCGACTTCTCTACTTTTCGAAATGAGTCTGACGTAAAGTCGCATCTAGTACATTTTTTAAATTCAATACCATATTCATCAATCGATATTGCTCGAATTAATTTATTTTCTGAATCCCAACATTTTAGACAAAAAGCTTGATTCGTTCTATCGTTTATTTTATAAAGAAAATGTCCATCTACTACAAGTTCCGAATCTAAAATTTTTTGATTTTCTAAATCCTTAATTTTGTCCTTTAAATCCCTATTTTCTTCTTGCAAATCATAAACCGCGCCTTGAATATCCAGTAGCACTGATTTCAATTGTAAATCGTTCGCTCCAGTTGCAAGATTCTTTGCATCAGTAAATAACTCTTTAAGATCAGAATATCCCATTAATAATCACTCCTAAAAATTTATTATTAAATTTAGGATACTCTAATATCCATTAGTTCTCAATATCTTTCAACATCAATTCAGCCTCAATCAATATTTTTAAATCGGAAACTTTATTAATTCAATTTGCATTCTAATCCCTCAAATTCTTGTTAATATTATTTTGAATGTTTGGTTCATCAAAGAAACCATGACCGCAATAAATAAGTTTGCATTTATCAATTTCATTTGGCGTAGCTTCTCTGGTCATTTCAACAATGGAGTATTTCTTTTTAATCTGGACTGATTGGACAACTCTAATTGGATCATCTGCGTTTGGTTGCGGATATTTATTTGATAATGATACATACCAGTAGTTCCTCATTACGTATCACTCTTTCTGTTGGTTACTGGCAGAAAAGGTTCGCATCATAAATTCCATAGCCTGTCCTTCATTAAATCCTTGCAGAATAAGCTGATCGTAGAAATACTTAGATTGTTTTGCGATTAACGCTAAGCTTTTTTGAGTTTCGTAGAATGTCGCTTCCATTGTTTTGTTTGCTTCATTCGTTTTAAACAACTCTCTTAATTGGTTTTCGTTCATTTGTTTACTCCCCTTCCAAAATAAAAAGATCACTCAACGAGTGATCTAATATGTAATAGCAACCTACACACAGACAAGTCTAATACTTCCTGCGCCTACCCGCTTCCTCAATACCTCGGTTGCTAGCGGTTTTACTTTCGGGATCTTGTACCGCAAACCCAAAGTCACTGGAGTGGAATCGCACCACACACGAGAACTTACTAGGCTCTCACGAGGCTACTCGCCATTTACCGCTGCGTCTTCTACTTCCGCCACAGTGACCGAAGCTTGGTGGTGTACAGATAGCACACTTACTACATTGCCGTACGTAGCACCGTATAGCTTCTTAACGATCTTTTTTCGGTAGTCGTAACCGTCATAGGCATTTAATGTCACTGGCAAGGAATCGAACCTTGCATGGTCAAATCATAAAACGTTAAGGCTATCCCTCGACGTATTGACCTTATTTTTAAGCGTCTACCCTTTCCGACACAGTGACAAATTAATATTGTGAAAATAAATATTAAGCGTATAATTTTATTTATCAGCGAGTGGTCCGCTGAAATAGACGAAAGGAGCAATTCGTATGCCATATTACATTGCTAACCAAAATCAAGATGACAAAGGTCGCCACGAGGTGCACCGAAGTACATGTCATCGTCTCCCTGAGAAAAAGAACCAAGTAGAGTTCGGTTACTATTCTAACTGTACAGAAGCAATACGAGCAATCAAAACATTAAATCCTTCTTCAAAATTTGATGGCTGTTACTACTGTTGCCCTAATTGCCACAGAGGTTGAGTACCATGAGGAGCAGTATCATCTGCTTCTCTATTTTTTTAAATTTCGATATTTCTCTACTGAACGATACTCAATAGTTTCTTCCAAATGCTGCTTGTAAGCTTTGCCAACCGCAGCAAGTTCATTAATTTCCATTTTTTGCTGAGTGATTACACTGATCAATTGATCACGATCCATATTCTCATATGCTGCAACTAATCCATTTTCCATAATGTGCCTCCTCGAAATAATATTGATAGACAACAGTGTACGAACAATTCTGCAAGAGTTGAGTTCACATCCTTGTTAGTATTCACTGCTGTCTATCGAAGCTTAATTAAACGATGAGGGAGATTTCCTCCCTTACATTTTATTTTGTCTCAGACCTATCACTAATCTTTCGACACTATCATAATACAACATTGAATAGGTAAGTGATTGGTATAAAAAAGGTATAAAATGGAAACCAAATGGGTAATAAAAGGGTATAAAAAATGTAAAAACTGGCTACTTGAAAGCAACCAGTTCTAACGATGAAGCGAATTGGATGATAATTCTGTTTGATTCTACTTTAACCGATTCTTCGCTAGTATTATTCCTTTGAGCAGTTACATAAATGGGCAGACCATTGATATAACGATCATAGAATATCTTCTTGCGCCTTTCAGTCACATCAGGCTTATGCGGATGCTGTATCGCTGAATAGCCTCGAACAAACAATTTATGCAGATACTCAAATTCTTCTTGTGCTTCTTCTTTATCGATCAGCATTCTTTCTGCTTCAAATATATGATCAGCTGTAGAAGGTGGAACCAAGGAATAAGATGCTGTCACTTTTGGTTCTCGAGGTTGACCTATCCTACATCTAGCTGACAGATATGCTGAAAGAAAAACACCAACATTATGTTTTGTGCGATCCATATCCACATCTTTTGCCTCTGGTGTCTCATACTTCTTTACATCGAAAAGTACCATCCATTGATTCCTCCATTTATGATATAATAATTGTGTCAGAATTATTAATTAAGGTCGGAGGAATCCGGCTTTTTTTATACCCATGCTTATGCTAAGCTTTTCAAGTAGCGAGGTTGCACTCGTTACCCATATACATGTTGAGCTATCTGGCGGAAAACAGATGGCTCACTATTTCAATATTCTGCTAAGGACAGCCAGTGGTCGGCTGTCTTTTTTATATTTTAATGAGAAGCCTTACTTATTTTTTTATCTTTATTACGAAAAATGATATTATCTATTGATAATAAAGCGTATAGGAGATGGTTGAGTGACTATGTGGAGCATGCTGTTATTTTGGATTCCCGTTTGTATTGGTATCGTCGCATTTTGTTACTTTGTCAAACACTCTAGAACAAATAAGCTCCTCATGTTATCTTTTTTACCTATAGTATTTTTTATTGTACAAATTGTTAAATATACCTATATTGAATCGCAAGAAATATTCATTTTTTATGTGGTAGGTTTATTTATCTCTGTGGTCTTTTTCATAATGATACTTTCCTATTTTTATAAAAAATAAATTTTTCTCTTAGAAGTACATTTTTTCGCTGTTTATATAGCCTTCATATCCACTAATCGAACAACTGCAATATTCGCTTTGCTCTTCGCTAGCTCTTTGTCACAGTCCATCGTATTCTCAATACGAATAACTGCTGAATGATTGTAGACGTGTTCTACATATCCACGAAATGGATAGATGAATCCTTCTGCTTCGCAGCGAACCATGTCACCGACTTTGACTTTTGGTTTCTTACGTGTTTTAGGGTTCTTTGTCGGCATATCTAGCATTAAACCGCCGATACCATGACAAGCGGTTAGCGAAAAGCAAAGAGAATTTAGCAGTGGTGAGATTGGTGGATATGGAGATTATAAAAACAGAATTATAAGTTATATAAGGAGAAATCAATATGAATGACAAATTTATCAATAAAAATGACTTAGACTCATTGTTAGTTGGATATGTGCCTAAACGCTATCTGACTCAAAAAGAAGCAGTTCATTACACGGGGACATCTGCAGGAACGATCAATGAGTGGGTAAAAAAAGGATTGAAAGTAATCATATTCGGTGAAAACAGCCGTCCAAAATATGACATCAAAGATATCGATGAGTTTATTGCTAAATATAAAGTATGAAGAATTATTGAAGTAGCTAATAGAGAATTCCTTATCAGCATAATATTGTTAATAAACATAAACAGCAAGCCATTATTAGCTCGCTGCTCGTGACAAATATGATTTGCCCCTGCCAAGGTAAGTCTATTATATCACAGGAGGCAGCTATGGAGTTAAAGGTAATTGGATTAAGCGACATTGAAAAAATGCAAGGAGAACATTGTTTAATCATTATTTCAAACGGTCAAATGAAAAGTGTCGTGCTTCCTTCGTTTGGAACAACAGTTATAGAGTCTCATTGCAATAAAGTTAAGCAAGTTAAAGAAGAAGTAAAACAACTATTTTAAATATAATCCTACCAGAAAACTGGCGGATACAAGTTAACAAGAATTTTCTTGTTGATTTGTGTCCGTTTTTTTATTTGCGAAATTGAGGAGGCTATCTATATGAATGAGTTGATTCAAGAATACAAAACTGACTTGAATATATTGAAAAAACAGCATCAAAAAATTTTAAATAAACGATATCGCGTGCCTGTTAACGAAAATGGGAGAGTGATACATAAATTAATAGATGATCGCACACCTCAAGACATCGCAGATCAAAAAGTTATAGCAGAAGCTATATCAACAACAGAATATGCTTTATTTTGGCTAGAAACAGGGAGAGAAAAACCATTTGATGATGAACAAGCTAAGAAGATACCAAAACATAGGAGAGCCGTTAAAGTGGCAGATATCGATGTTATGAGTTATCAAGTTTACTTGCAAGAAATAGAAAAACCTGCTGAAGAGACGATTTCCCCAAAGAAAAGAGAAATGTTGCTCCAAGTGACGGAGATAGAATCTTTATTGTCTAATAAAGAACTGACATTATTCCATCTGATCAATAAAGATCTATGCACTTATGGAGAAGCTGCTGAAAAAATGGACTTAGCTGTTGGAACAGTCAAATCCATGTCTCAGAGGATAAAAAATAAAATCGATAATTATTTTGAATATGGACACCAAATCAACCTTTTTGAGATTAGCTAAAATTTGTAAACCATTCCCACCTATAAGTGAAGTCAATTATTAGATTAGACACTCACAAGTTAATTCATTCTTTTATTCCGAATAATTGTTCTTCAAAAATAAATCATGCATCGTTTTCGATGCTTCTTCTTTAACGATAGTCAGTGGCAACCAACATAAATAAAAAGGATGTGAACTCAACTCCTCCTAAAACGTTCTTATTATCTATTTGTTGTCACTGGCTATTTCATACATATTATAGGGAGGCAAGCTGATGAGGAACTACTGGTATGTGTCATTGATCAACGATTATCCAAGATGCAAAGATTGTCGTGATAAAAGAGTTGTTCAATCTGTTCAAATGAAAAGCAAATATTCTGTTATAGAGATGATCAGAGAAGCCGAACCGAATGAAATTGATGCATGCCGTTTAGTCTATTGCGGTCATGGTTTCTATTCAGATAAACACATA
>JACRYO010002110.1_pt1 | contig 38696 bp, 49 predicted proteins | sample 8023221 | NCBI WGS metagenome assembly JACRYO01 (sample SAMN15823180, study PRJNA655841) | gut metagenome | isolation source: fecal sample D85 from dog with diarrhoea from SPCA | host: Canis lupus familiaris | place: South Africa: Mmabatho, Mahikeng | collected 2019-09 | reverse complement strand
TCGTCGGCAGCGTCAGATGTGTATAAAGAGACAGTGTGTATATCTTGCGGTATTTAGGTATGCCTGTCGAACAGTTTTGTGATCTATATGGGTTCAATCAAGGAACTGTAGCTAGTTGGGTATCGAGGGAGCGTTCGGTAGAGACGTTACCTGCGTCGTTTATTTACGCCCTGTCCTTGGCTTCTAGTCGTAATATGGGGGAAATCTATGAGGAATTGTTAAAGCTACAGGAAGACTATTATCGCTATCGGGAACGTGTAGGATTTAAGAAGGGGAAGAAAATGAAAAAACGTTTAGATTGATTTTAGATAAATTTTATTATATTACAATTATTACAAACAGAATTATTTATTTTATCACAAATCGTCATTATAAATTTATTAGATAAAATCATAATCGTTGGTTTTGGTTTCAAAATCGTTAATGAAAGAGTTAAGTTTATATAAAAAGAACACTTGTTCCCTTGAAAGTAGTGTGTTATGCTGTTTTTGTAAAGATTTTTACGGTTTTTTTGGTTTTTAAACGAAAATAAATATGCAACACTTAGTTTGTCAATTGATCGAGCAGCTGTTCAAATTTATTCATGAGTAAATAATTTTGTGAGTAAAGGAGGATGAAAGTCTACTGTTATCGATTTTTTGGAAGTACAGAAAAATAAAATGATAAATTTATTTGCAGATTGTGAATGGATATGTTATCGTTTTTTTTAGAAATTTTCAAATTAGAATGAATTTAAAAGTAAATATACTTTTTTTGTTGCGATGTGTTGCTGTGCAATGTAGAGCCCAACAAAAAAAGGAGTGGTTTAGAAATCTCGCTTAGAAAGGCTCCTACCCCTTTCAAAGGTCATAGATTTCTACCCCGACCGTTAAGCTATCGATAACGGTGCTGCTCCTTTTTGCCACAGGAGCTTCCTGCAACGTGAACAATAATACCATAAATTTGTATTAATGAACAATCATGTATTTTATACTTGTATTAGTATTATACAATTTTTATGAAGTAGTGTATCTAATTTTATTAGGTACAGTGCGTATATTATTTTCGTGTTGTGAGAAAGGCTCTGATGGCATAAAGAGAGAGACTGTTATTATCTTCGAAGGTAGTAGCTAGTCTCTCTCTTTTTTGTTTGGTTCTGCATTGTTCGACAACAAGTTGAGCAATAAATTCATATTTTTAGAGGAGTTTAATACATGTCTGGAAGATTTTGTACGGTAGAGGATCTGAAGCGTCAAGCAATTACAATCAAGCTCTACAACAACAGCGTTTGGGCTAACCTAGGGGACGGACGGTTTATTAATCGTCAAACAAAGCAAATCCGACCAATTTCTTTGCTTTATCGTTCGACTCGAACGGTTGTAGGCGTGAATCATCAAGTGATTGCAAAACGTCAAAAGAAGCGAGAAGGACTCTTATTTTTGGAGAAACCCTACAAGATAAAACACATGTAAAACCGGAAAGATTTTTCTTGTTTGCAAGTAAATCGCTTTGCTTGTGAACGCCCTGATCCTTGAAAACTGAATAAAAAGAACACAGTTTAAGGGTGTAAGAAAACCGTCTGGTTTCTAAATGAGGAGGTGGAAAAGATTTAGAAGGAGATAAGAATGTTTTCTTACCAGTCGTAGATATTCTCGCTGTCTAATTTACGATCGTGTTCAAAGAAAGACAGTACCTGAAGGTGTAGTGATCCTTTAGGATGATTTTGTGAGGGCAAATTGCGGAGAAATAAGTAGCACAGGTAAGGGTTACCTCGGTAACTATCTGTTAGCAGAAGGATTTCTGATACTTGAAACATTTCGAGTAATTTGTGGTTCACAGGTTGAGCATTTACCTAATATGCCAGGTTGTCGTTTTACCTAACAACGAACACTAACTTTTATTTGATTTACTTGTAAACAAGAGGAATTTTTTACTAGGAGGAATCCAAATGACAGAAATTCAACGATTGATTTGTTTTTTAGAATCTGGAAAACGCAAGGAAATTTCAATGACTGAATATGTTTCTTTGCAAAAAAAGAAACATAAATGGTCAGAAAGGCGTTATCGCCAGTTGTTGGCTGAATTATCAAGAAGTCAGGCAATTCCTCCAAATTATGTCACTCAAAACGGACAGGTTGTACGAATATTGAAATTACGAACTGCTTAGATATTAGAAATAGAGGGGATACCTATTAATCGAGAAGGGGACACCTGATGGGAACAAAGAAAAAACGCATCAAGATTGCGGTCAGTGAAGAAACGATTCAAAAACTTCAGTGGATCGTAGAAGAAGACCAAAAGAAAAACAACAAGATATCCTTGTGACTCTTTAGAGCGAATAATCAATAACGAATATGTTATACGTCAAGCATTTCGAGACAAGTAATTAAGAGAAGGAGTGAATGCCTATGGTAAAGGTTATGGGGAAATATACCGGACGTGTGTATTATTCCTGTCCGAGCAAAAAAGAAGCCAATGAATGGATTCTTGCGAAAAAAATCTTTGAGCCATTAGTACTTCTTATTCTCCCTAGAAAAGAGGGGATTGCATGAGAACAAGTTATAATTATCGCCCTCTAGTCGATGGGTTTAGTCGGAGTTTTAATTTACAGGAAGAGGAAAAAATGATTCGACGTTTCGAGAAAGACATTTTAGCTGAGATCAAGAAAAGAAAAGATCGAAAGCTTCTAGTAAGTCAATATATTGCGAATTTTTCACCTAAAGAAAAACGTTGTTTTTTCGGTCTTTTGAAACGGTTTGAACGAGTGAAGGTCTATTACCAATTTGAAGAAGGTATGTCGCGTCAATATTTGATTATGGCGTAAGACAACTGTTATTGCTAGTCAATGAAATAGCAATTTTGGAGAACAATCGTAATGAACAAAAGAAGTGGGACTTATTGTAGGACTTTATCTTTGTATAGCAGTATCTGGGTTTATTATTTATGGGATAGCAAATCAGCTAAATAACGTGATTGTTTATCTAAGCGAGAGGTTTTATCTAGAAGATCTAAATGCAGGACTACAAATAATGAGTTGGACTTTATTCGCTATGATAGTTGTATTAGTCATATTAACTTGGGAAATCCTTTCAACAGCAAAAAAACAAATCATATCTAACCAGAATCAAGAGACTGTTGAATCGAGTTTAGAAGTGAATTCAGAAGAGGAAGTAACTGAACAAGTGATCGATGGAAAAACATGCCCTCAGGTGGAGAGTTAATCGTTGAGGATAGTGAGGGCTGGTCAGCCTATAAGAAGGACGAGATTGTAGCTATTACGATTTTATTTGAATAATTAAAAAAATATTTTATGGAGGAGTCAGCAAATGAAAAATTATGATCCGAATAGCCAATGGGGAACACATACGATTAAAGTTTCTTTTCAACGTTGGGATTACAAAGGATTTGTAATGTTTAGAAAAGGCGGCAATTGCAAAGGATTAAGTGTCTTATCGTTAGACGAAGAAGATTTGTATTATCAACCATTGACTGATAACCCAATCGGATTTGGATTACTTCCTGAAGATGATGAAGGTAATGAATGGTTTAAAATGACCCTGAAAAATGATGAAGGGGACGAATTGTTAGTGGAAGATGTATGGGAAGAGTTAGGTGATTACATTGTAGGTCTTGAAATTATTGCTTTTGTAGCAGATAAAGAAGAATAGAAAATGGAGAAAAAGACAATGAAATTTTTCAAAGTAAAAGCACCATGTTATTATGCGTTAATCGCAGCAAGCAATGAAGAAGAATGCGCAGACTTGTATGAACAAGTAGTGGCAGATATCGAAGATCGTGAGGAATTTTTTCGATGTTTACAAAGCTTAGATCAAAATGAAGCGATTGAAGAAAATGCAGAAACAATCAGTGAAAAAACGTTAGAACCAATCGGTATGGAAGAATCTACAAAAGAAATTTTTAGTATTATCGATGAACAAAAGTCTTATGTACTAAGTATTGACTCTGCACTTGTTTAAGGAGAAGACGATATGAAAATAAATACAGGTAGTACAGTTTCTCTAACTACTTTTCGGTTGAGAAAAGAGTATAAGAAAGAATTAAATGAAACTAAAATTCCAAGTTTTGTACAAGAAAGAATCGAATATTTTGCAGAGTATCTTTCAAAAGGCATGACATTTTCAGATTTGTATATGTTTGTTGTGGTTGAGTCAGATGAAGAAGAACTGGCAACAATGTTTGAAGAGATTTTTGCTAGTCCTTATCTTGAAATGAGTTATGAATTTTTGAAGTGGTATCGAGATCCAAACAATTGGAGACAACGACAAGTCGATTTAGCAAATGCAGTTATCTATATATATCAACAAAAAACAAGGAAAGAACGGATGATTATATGAATGGGTATTTTTTAATTTTTTTGGGACTAGTTGGTTTCTTGATATTTCTTTTGCAAGATAGACAAGAAGTATGTGAGAGAAATTCTGATAGAAAAAATCCATGAAAATGGAAAAAGAGATTTTACTGTTTTTGTGACGTATGACAAATCTAAAGGAAGGAAAATGAGTGTGAAATTCACTTAAACAGGAAAATAACTAACAAATTTCAGTTACTTTCTTACGGAAGTAATTGAGATTTGCTAGTTATTTACTAGTAAAAACAAATTTCATTTTTTACTCCTTTATTTCCATGTAGAATCTTACGAGGGAAGTTCCCTCGTAAGTATTATACGATTATGAGTTCAAAATGATCTTTTATGAATGAAAGCGTAACATTTTATAAAAAATTTGTTATAATAAGCAATGAAACTATGCTCATTTTTCTTTATACGCGAAATAGGTATTCTCTTTTTTTGCTAAGCCAAAAATATCACCTATTTTCAATGATTTAGGAGCATATTTCAATTCTGGAATTTCAAATAAATTTTTTTCTTTGTCAGTTACTTTAATTGGTAACTGGATTTCTTCTCCTGATTCAGGAGAAAGAACAGCAATATTTTTATCTTGGAAAAGTACGGTAGTAATTTGAGTCTTCCCCAAAACTTGTAAATTATTATCTATCGATTTTGTGCTTAGAAGCGCTTTTAACTCGTCTAGTGAGAGATAATTAGAATCACTAGTCACACTACTTGACGTAGTTGTGATTGTGGAACTACTTGTTTCTGTTTTTCTAAACAGAGAAAAAGCAATGATAAGTACAGATATCAGTACGATACTGAGTGATAAGATTATGATGGATTTTTTCTTCATAATAGTTATTCTCCTAAAATTGTTTTTTCAATAAAGAAGCAGAAACGACTTATTGTTGTTTCTGCTTTTTAGCTTGTAACTGTTTAGCGTAGGTTTCTATATCGCTTTTAAGATATAGGCGAACCATTCCAGGACCAGAACCTTCTCCAATTTCAACGAAGGGCTTAATTCGACCTTGTTTAATTGTTTGAGAAAATGCGGCAAAACTTTGCCCAGTAATTTCGGCGGCTTGTTTTCTAGTAATTAAATTAGATGTAACCCAGCTTTGATAGTGATTTAATTTGCTATTTTCCATAGAGCAACCTCCTATTTATTGGATTCTAAGATAAGTATACCAAAAATGATATTTTTTTCAAAATAGTTATTGACATAGGATTCTAAAGTTGGTATCCTATATTTGTAAATAAAACAAATAATAAAAAGAAAGAAGGAATATAAGATGAAATTATTACGAGTACTTGCAATTGGAGCAACTATTGGTGGGGTTGCGTTAGCAACTGCTCACGAGAAAGTAGATGCTGCAGAATGGACACCACGTACAGTGGAACAAATCAAAGCAGACATGAAAGGAAATGAATATACGATTGTTTGGGGAGATACACTAAGTGGAATCAGCCAAGCAACAAACATTACTGTACAAAAATTAGCAGATATGAACAAAATTGCGAATGTAGACTTGATTTATGCAGGCAATAAACTAGTTTTTGATGGGAATGTAGCAACTGTTCAGAATAACAAAGGAGAAACAGTTGCACAATCAGTGATCCAAAATGAAGATAAAGTTGTTGCAAACCAACCAGTTGGACAACCAGTGCAAGATACAACAAGCAATAATACAATTAATTCTAATAATTCAGCAACTCAAAATACAACAACACCTTCTACTGACAACACAGTAACAGGTAATACACAAACTGGTGGTCAAACAACTGGAAGTACTGGAACAACAACGCCAAGCACACCAGAAAATAACGGTGGCACAACTCAAACACCAACACAACCAAGTCAACCAGATAATAATGGTAATCAAAACGGTTCGACAGGTGGAAATACTGGCGGAGGACAAACAACACCATCAAATCCTGACAACAATGAAGGAAATCAAGGTGGATCAACTGGAGGAAATACAGGAGGTTCCACAACAGATTCAAGCCAACCAACTACTCCTGAAAAGCCAGTACAATATAAATATACTGTTTGGTACTATGCTTACGACGGAAAAGATCCTCAATATAATATTGAAAAAGGACAACATGTATTTGACACAGAAGCAGAAGCTACGGCATGGATTGACAATTACGCAGATAATTGTCCAGTAAGTGGAACATGGGGCGTAATGTCTTGGGAAGTAAAACAATAATTTATTAGTAAAGTAAAACTCACAAAAATCTTTTTGTGGGTTTTTTATTTTTTTTAGGAGGTAACGAGAATAATGATACTGAATTATTACGCTTTCTATGGGTATTATTCATCGTATTTGAGAGAGTTTGTATAAATCAATTTAATTTTGCTTTTAAGACGCTAAAAAATTTTTTTAGCGTCTTTTTTTTATCAAATTTTTAGGAGGGAATCATTCGGTGAAAAAAGTAAGTTTTTTGTTTAAGAAATTTATTCAATCTAAGCCTATAATGATGGCATTCTTTTTAGTATGTAGTATTGTAGGGATTGGTTTTGGAAGTGGAAATGTTCATGCGGCTGTTCCAAATGAATTTACTATGAAACCAGGAGAAACAGGAAGTGTTTATTATGATACTAGCAACGTCTATATGATGTACGGAACGCGTAATGGGCAACCTTGGAGTGATGCCACTGCACCAATGGCAGTAAAACCAGATGATGGTGGCATTGACATTATGACGTTTTGTGTTCAACCAGGTGTTCCTTTTATTTCTAGTGATAATCCTGGTTATCAAGCAGTTAGTGCAAATGATATTCCACACGATGCGCAAGTCGCTTCAGCAATCTGGAATAATCCAGTTTTAGGTATTTGTGGAGACACAAATGAAAGTGATCGTATCGTAACACAGTCAGTTATTTGGGAGTTGTTACCATTTGGTATACATGTAGATGATATTCCTCGTATTCCGAATTACGCACAACGAAAAGCATTATTATATCAAAAAATTGCTGAATACAATCAATCTCCAGAATTTGATGGAAAGACAATTGAATTGACTTATGGTCAATCAAAAACATTAACATCTTCTGTTAACTTAAATTCATTTGAAACACAAGTTTCTAATTCAGCAAAGGTTAATTGGTCTATTGCTCCAGATGGAAAATCTGTAACTGTTACACCAACAGATTTAAATGTCCAAAGTGGGAAAATTTCATATAAGCGTTCATATATGGAAGGAACTCCTATTGTGTTGGAGAAACAAGGATCTCAACGTGTTGTTCTTGCTTCAATTAAAGACCCTGGGAAATATGTAGTTAACTTTAAAATCAACACATTTGGAGAATTTCAAATAAAAAAAGTTGATAAAGAAACAGGAAAAACAGTACCAGGAACTCGTTTCCAATTAGAATATAGCAATATTCCAGTAGGTACGACTGTGCCTGCAGAAGTGACAACGGGCGAAAATGGTGTATCATCAAAAATCAAAGTGCCACATGGCACACATGTTAAAGCAACAGAAACTTTCGTTCCAGCTCCTTATGTTTTAGGATCTGCGATTGGCGATTCTGACGTAGTGGAAGGCGATATTGTCGCAGGACAGACGATTACTCTGACACAACGTAATAAAAAGGCAAAAGGACAAATCATTGTTGAAAAATCAGGTGTAGAATCTGGCAAAGATATGTGGAATGGTAACTATTCTTTAGCAGGGAATGTCTTTGAAGTTAGAAAAGATAGTCCAACGGGAGAAGTTATTCGTACGATTACAACAGAAGAAACTGGTCATGCAGAGACAGCTAAAGATTTAGAATTAGGTACTTATTGGGTAGTTGAAAAGACAGCTTCTAACGGTTTTGCAAATACATTTAAACCAGTAGAGGTAAAAATCGAATATGCAGATCAAACAACTGCTGTAATTGTAAAAGGAACTGAAGGCACAAACCAAGAAGTTGTTGGATCAACTGTATTAACCAAGGAAGACGCTGAAACTGGTTCAGAAACACAAGGACGTGCAACGTTTGATGGTGCGCAATATGGATTATTCCATGAAGACGGTACTCCTGTGAAATGGTCTGATAATTTTAAACCAACTACTTCTAAAGGCAATAAATTAGACGGAGACGAGGTCAAATTTGAGTTATCTGATGAAGAACAACAAGCAAGTGTTGAACATTTGGCACTAGGTAAATATTATTGGCAAGGTGCGACACGTTTCCCTATAAGTGCTTAGTACGAAATGGGAGAACTAATTTTAAAACATTAGTGACAACTAATTATTCGACAACTGGAATGAAAGTCGTCATGTTGACTGAAACAGTTGGTCTAATACTCCTACATGCGTTTATGTATAACAGTACATAAGGGTGTGAAGCTAGGTGAAGACGGCAGAACAATACCTAAGTGAAATAACTCATTCATATGGTAAAGGATATGCTGGGACGCTAAAAACTATCTATGGTGAGAATGTTCGAATTGAACTGACGAACTCGCGAATGTACGGGTCTAAAAATAGACGTGCTTGAAAAGGCAGAATGTTGCGGTCGCAGCGAGTGTCACCGAAGAGTAAGATTCTTGTCCTATGAAATTCGGGATAGAAAACAATGATTCTATAGTAACACTCAGGCTTATAGTGAGCACCTAAGGATAGATGTACAGCTAGAATAATTGGAACGTGGAAAGCGAGAACTATTTATCAACGACTGTTATCGGAATAGTGGATATAAGGTAAACAACTGAAATTCCTTTATTCTCGTGAGAGTAGGGGCATAGTACTGAAGAAACCTCTAATAAAGGTGGAGGGATAGCCCTAAGTCTTTCAATAATAAAACACACCTCGTTTGATCGAGGTGCTTCTATTCTAAGAATCTGCTATAAAGGCAAAAATTAAAATGCCTATTACAAGGGTTGCTAGGATAAAATTGATATAGGTACAGAGTGTAATCATTCCAATAATCCCACTCAGTAATCCAATACCACTTCCTGCAATCGACCAACTAGACATATAATTAGCCATTCTAGGAATACAATTTTTTAGAAGTAGGAAAGCGATAAAAAGCAAAATGATACTAATGATCAATGCTTTCGATCCAGCTATTCCTTTTTCAAAAATATTCATAGAAGCAAATTCACTAGGTGTAGGAAGCATTATTTTCACCTCCTTACATCAAGATATTTTTATTATAAAATATCTAGAAATAGAAGACAAAAATTGAAAGATAGAGCGCCGTATGAAGCGAAAGTTTCACGTACGGTGTGGAGCAGGGGAAAAGTTGGAGAGTGAACGATGATTGTTCAATCAAAGACTTACCTATTGCTATAAACAAAAGCGCCAGAAGGTTATCAACTTGATAATACAAAACGTGAATTTGAAATCACATATAAAGATCAAGATACACAAGTGATTGCAACAGAATCCATTTCTAAAGAGAATGTGATCAAGTTTACTCTTGATGGATTCAAATATGTAAAATCTCAGAGTGGTTCAACTCAAAGTGGTTACAATGATATTGAGTTGAAACTAACACCAATTGAACCAACAAAAGGGGAAGCACGTACTGTTAAAACAGAAACAGATGCTAATGGTTATGATGGTTACTGGAAATTTGAAGGAGTACCATATGGTGATTATGACTTAGAAGAAGTAAAAGCACCAGAGGGGTATGAACTAATTACACCATTGACTATCCGTTCTTCTTTCGATGAAGAAAAGCGTGAGTATACATTTACTATTACGGAAAAAGGCTCTAAAGAACCTTTAAAAGTTGTTAAAAAAACGGAACAAGACATTAATGAAGGCTCAAATGTTATTCATTTAAGTAAATTGTTCTTAGTGGACGAACATGCTCGTGTTCCTGAACCTCCGGAAATAACTACTTTATTTACAACATTAGAAGGTGAACAAACTTTTAATCCAACAGTGGATCAGAAGTTGATTGATAAAGTTAAAAATAAATTTGATAAATTAGATATAGGAAAAACATTCTACTATGTGACACAATTCCATAAGATTGATAAAGATGGAAAAGATACTGTAATTGATACAGTAGAATCTAAACACAGAGTAGAAAAAGAAGTATTTAGTTTTAATGTAGAACATGACTACAAAGCAAATACATTGAAACATGGTGAAAAATTAGTTGCGACACACATTGTTTATTCTGATAAGGAACATACCGACGAATATGCTCGTCATTTTGACTTAAGCAATGAAAAACAAACGTTAGAAGCAGTAACACCTGGTATGCCAACAATCGAAACGCTATTTGTTACAAAAGATGGTGGTAAAACATTCGATCCAACGGTTGATAATGAATTGATCGATGAAGTCAAAGCCACTGTTCCTAAAGAAGACGTTGGTAAAACATTCTATTATGTCACTCAATTCCATAAAATCGATAAGAATGGCAAAGCTACAGTCGTAGGTACGGACGAATCAGAACACAAAGCAGACGAAATGTCATATGAGTTCAAAGCGGTTTATAACTACAAAGCAAACACATTGAAAGACGGCGAAAAATTAGTTGCGACGCATATTGCTTATACTGATAAAGAACACAAAAATGAGTATGCAAAACATTTTGATTTGAACAACTCAAAACAAACATTAACTGCGAAAACACCTACTAAGTCAGTGGTTTCGAAAGCAAATATTACCCCAAAACAACTCTTACCTAAAACTGGAGAAATTTTGAATAATAAGCTTGTATTATTAGGATTGATCTTTCTGGTTTCTGCTGGTACTGTGGTTGTTATACGTCGTAAAGCACAAAAATAATTAAAAAAATAGAGGTAGTCAAAATGACTATCTCTATTTTCATTTAAGGAGAGTGAGAAAAATGCTTTTTAAATTTTTGAACAAATATAATAAGAAAAAACAAAATAGAAATGAACTTAAAAATATTTATGGAGATTTTTATTTGAATGCTAACAAATTGAATGAGAATTCCCTAAAACATGTTAGCCAATCAAAGAAAATGAAAAGAAGTGATTGTTTTATACAAGAAGACGCTTCAAACTTTCTTATTATACCTGAATCAAGAAATCCTAAATGTGGAATAATGCGCTATTATTCTGAAAATGATTGAATTCTTTTTTTGTTGAAAAAAACTTTATTTTTCCTGGTTTATAAGGATTTGAAATAAAAAAATGAATGTCTGCTAAAAAGAAAAATATATCTCTACAGAATTCATCTAAAAAAACTTCAGGATGTGCTAAAAAAAATGCTTCAGATAATAAATAGCAAGGCACTTTATCTATATTTTTTTCCTTAGCGAAGTGAACTCTATTGTTTCCATCTATTACAGAAGGTCCAAAACTAAAAGAGTTTGGATAGAAAATCAATACAGGCATATCTAGGAATTTTGAAGATTTATGTGTTGGCTGATATAAAATTTTAGAAGTAGGTTCTAAGTTATGTTTAGATAAATGCTCTGAGGCCAGTATAAATAAGTTAATATTAGCTATTTGAGGAGAAACTTGGTCTTTGTAAATAATTTTTTCAATTAAATCAATATTTACACAAGTCCAAGCTAAGAAAGTTGAATAAAAAGTTAATCTTATAGGAAAATGTTCTATTGTTAAATCTAATGTATAAAAATGTTTTTCTGCTTCTTTTTCGCTTTTAATTAATCTTTTTTTCCAAACGTTCAAAAATTCATCTTGAATAGAATTATTACTGAATATTGTGAATTGGTTGATAAATTCAAAGTATTTATCCCAGTTAATATAAAAAGTGTCATAAGCTTGTTTTGCGTAGTTTATTGGCATAAGTATCAACTTCTTTCTATATTTTTTCACTTTTTATATATAACAAGATAAATAATGTTTCTCAAAGATTCAATGATTTTTTAAGAGATAATTTTAAAAAAATATGAAGGTTCTTTATTGTTGAAATATTTTGGTTAAAATGAAGGAGGATAACGATAAGTGAATAACAATTGTGATAATCAGGTTTCTCCTGACTTAAAAGAAGGCGTTTGGCAAGTAGAAGATCATACGTTGTGTGAAGAATGTTCAGAAGAACTATTTTTCAAAATGAAGGATAACTATCATGAATTTTCTTTAAGTATATCCGTCGTTTTGAATTGTTTGTTCATTGCAGAAAAAGAAGGATATGTTCCTAGATTACCAGATTCTTGGTGGGTTCAAATCCGACAAAAGATTCCTGCAGAAACTATATTGAATACAGGAAAGGAAGAAGAATTGTAGATCCTGCTACAAAAAAGAAAGTAGAGTTCTATAAAGATATAGAACACATATTTCAATATCAAAAAATGTAAATGTTATAGGAAGATTCTATGTAAATCATAAAAAATTTTTGAAAAAAATATGAAGGTTCTTTATTGTTGAGAGATTTTGACTAAAATGTAAGAAGAAAATATGAAAGGTAAAGCTAGAACTTACAAGATAGGTTGTTTATATGGTTTTACGTATAATCCACTTATCCAGCAACCATATTGGTTTGATTTACTTTCTGTAAATTTTATTGAAAGATCAACAGAGTACTTGATTCTATGTTTTCCAACTAAAAATGGTTTCGTAATTGGTGAGTTCATAGACAATCAAGACGGAGAATTATTATCTGATAAAATAAACGAATTATATTTAAATACATTTTCTTATGACGTAATGTTTCCATTAAGAAATGATTACTCTATGGCTTACAATTTTCAAATAACATTTGACAAAGATAAGATAAAAAAGTTTTTTTATAATCTATCAATTTCATGTGATATGTGGACATATACAAAAAACTTTTTATAATCTTTTAGATAGATATAAAAAATGAAAGAAAGGAAGAAGAATTGTAGATGAAAAAAACGAGTAAATTATTGTCTGCTTTATTGTTATTAGGTCAAGTTGTTGGCTATACTCCATCCGTTTTAGCAGACGAAGAACAACCAACTGTTTCGACAGAGCAATCAGCGACAGTGAATGCTGACAATTTTACAACAGCTAGTACAGATACAACTAAGGAAGAAACCACAACTGATTCTTCCATTGAACAACCTGAGCAAAAACCAAGTGAATCAACCGATCAAACGACAGACTCTACGACAGATAGTTCACAAACAACAGAATCTAAACCAGAAACAACTACTCCTGGTACGACAGACTCTAGTCAACCAGAAAATAATACGCAAGAACCTACTAAGCCTTCAGAAACGAAGCCTGTGGAACAGCCAACCACAAAACCAAGTGAATCAGTGAATCAAGAAGTGACACAACCAACAAAACCTGCGGAAGTCACTTCTTCACAATCAGTTGCGACACAGCCTTCAACCACTGAACAAAATACGCAACCAAAAGCAGAAACAAAGGCACAAGTCCAACCAACTGTGCAAGAAGAGTCAAAAGCTTACCATCAAGCACCAACTGCGCCCATTCAAGAATTAGTCCCTTCTAGCAAACAGGATAATGAAGGAAACATTCATTTTGAAAAAGACGAGTCTGTCGAAAGTTTTATTCGCAAAATTGGCGAATCTGCTCGTAAAATTGGACAAGAAAATGATTTGTATGCTTCCGTCATGATTGCCCAGGCGATTTTAGAATCAGCTAGTGGTCAAAGTCAGTTAGCTCAAGCACCAAATTATAACTTGTTTGGAATCAAAGGCACACATAATGGAAAAGGTGTCTCTTTTGCGACACAAGAAGATTTAGGGGACGGAACACTCTACACTACCCAAGCAACTTTTAGACAGTATGAGAACTACGAAGATAGCTTAAATGACTATGCTCAACTATTAAAAGAGGGCTTAACAGGAAATAGTCATTTCTACGAGGGTGTTTGGAAGTCAAATGCAAAAACATATCAAGAAGCAACGAAGTTTCTAACAGGTCGTTACGCAACGGACAGCAGCTATGATAAAAAATTAAATGGGTTAATCGAAACCTATGACTTAACCACGTATGACAAAGAAGTAGCGGGTCCACAATTAAATAAAAAAGGATATGTCGTTCCATTAAAGAATTACACGATTTCTAGTTCATTTGGTACTCGTGGTGGAGAATTTCATCGAGGAATCGATTTAGCAGCGCCCCAAGGCGAGCCAATCTATGCCAGCAAGGCAGGAACGGTCGTTAAAGCAGAGTTTCACCCTTCTTGGGGAAATTATGTAGCTATCGAGCATGAAGACGGTACAACGTCTTTATATGCGCACCAACAAGAATATCAAGTCAAAGTTGGTGATAAAGTGGAACAAGGTCAGATCATTGGTTATGTTGGTTCGACAGGAAATAGCACAGGTAGCCATTTACATTTTGAATTATGTTTAGATCACAGTTTAAATCAATCACAATTGGTTGATCCAGAAACAGTCTTATTCTGATGAATAAGACTGTTTTTTAGGCTCTATATCATTTAATTGATATTTAAGAAAATAAATAATTTGAAGTGAGAAAGCGGTGATACCTATACCCACACATTTAAGTAACCATGATCTTCTTTCTTCTAATTGTATTAGAAGGCTTGTGTTATCAAAAGATAACATATCAGTAAATTGTAGAAGTAATGTGAAGTACAGTATTACATGAGTAAAAAAGTCTTTTGAAATATCAAGTATCTTATAGATTGAAATAATATTTATATTACTTAAATGTACTAAAGTGAGTCCGATAGCATGAGTAGTCATAGATAACAATAAGCTAAGAATAATTATTGTAGTGATTATTAGCGATTCAGATTTTATAGGGAGTATAAGTGTAATGTGAATGCTTGATAGTATACTTAGCAATGAAAAAATGTAACTTATACAAAGAAAAAGGATAATACTGGCATAGACTAATAGATATTGTTTAGAAAATATATTAGAAAGTTGTGACCACATATGTTTAAACACGTAATAAAGAAAATATATTATTTTTTTTACTCTGAGAAGAAAAGTTTTTTTCATTTTATAACTCCTTTATTTGTAATATACGGTATATGGTTTAGTTGGATACTTATCGTATTCAATCAGTACTATTTTAGAGTAGGAATAAACCATTGGCAATTTGAGCTATTCCAATGCTCAAGCTTACTGTTTGTTCTTTTTTCTATACCATTTCTTATCTTTACTAATATAGATAAACTTAATTTAAAGCTTTTCCTTTGGAAAATGTTTCTGGTATTTTTAGCTTTTCGTTTTGCGGATATTTCTATTGGTTTTCTAATATCAGAGTGTGTAAATTTTGAGGAAAAAACAACACAACAGTTTATTTTGATTTGTAATTTTTTTTTTTTTTTTTAGTTGTTCAAAAGATTGCTTGTAAATATATCATAAGGCAGTTATCTTTTGATCGTAAAAAGGAGGATTTTGAATGATTTATATGTGGCTAATTTTGGGATCATTTATAGGAAGTGTGTTATCAATCATTATTTTTTCAAGTTGTCTTATGCCAAAAAAGAAAGAATAAATAAAAATAAGTCGTTAAAAAGCAGCCTAAAATATAAAAAATGAGGCTGTTTTTATATTGCCATGAAAGAAGGGATTTATATGCTATTTTGTGCAGGTTTATTTGTGGGTGCTATGTTTGGAATAGGAATAATGTCACTATTAATTGCCGGAAAACAAGAAGACCAACAATTTGGAAGATAATAAGAAACAGATTTTTCTAATTTTTAGGAGGAAGTTTTATTTTGAACAACCAAGAATCGAATTTATATCCTGTGAGGGATCTTGTATTAAAAGAAAAGGACTTAACTTTTACTGTCTATAAGAAAGACATTATCAAATCTCGTGTTTCAAGAAAAATGAGAAAAGGAAAGAGCGGTATAATCGAATCTGAATATTGTTATTGTTTGCCAGAAAAAATAATCAAAAAAAAACGATTTTACCAAAACCAATTGCCAAATGCTCGATACATTAAGAAATTATGTATTTTAAATAATGAGAGAAGGATTGTTCAAGAAATTCCTATATTGAGGGTTCTTCAGTCAAGAAGTGGGGCATTAAATTTTGGCATTGATCGACAAGCTTTTACGGAAAATCTAACGAGACAATCTACAAAAAAATAAAAATCATATCATATTATGTAACTTTTTAGGAGGTGATCATGTTGTTATTAGAACATGTATTGAAACAAGTTATTCAAGAGACCTATCCAGATAAGAAAATCTATCAGGATTTTACAATCAGGATTGTTCCTAAAGAACTAAAATCAAAACATGGACAATACATTCAAAATGATCGAAAAATCGAAATATATAATTTGAGTCGTGCTCCTGGCGCAAATTTTTTAACCGCTTTGCATGAAGTAGCTCATCATATAGAAGCTATGGATCTCGGCGAAACAACGCATAAAGAAACGTTCTATGTTCGTTTATATCCTTTAGTCCGTACAGCGTTAAATAAAGGATATATAAATCAAGAAGATCTTTTGTTAGATAGCCAAGATTCTTCTGACTACAAAAAGCTTTGTCATTATTATGGCAGTTCATTTGCCCAAGACTATACTGAAGCAAAACAAAGAAATACAGTAATGGTTTCTAATGCTTATAATGCACGTGTATTACTAAAACGACGTGATTTTTCTTACTTGTCTGGTCAATATATATGGTTAAGAAAATTTGAGAACGAGGAGCAAGCTATTAAAGAACAAAAAATTCTAGAAAGTTTTAACCAAAATTTAGATGTGAGAGTTGTTCCAGTCTTAGATTCAATATTTATTCAAACTTATTATGTAGCTGTTCCTGGTGCTTAGCAATATCGTGAAGTTTTAAGAAAAGAAGGATTTATATGGAACGGGTATGGTTTTAAAAGTGCATGGGTGAAGAAGTTACCAAGTACCGATTACTTAAAAGTTTGTTCCTTTTTAAAAGAACATCGGTTAACAGGTAAAAAAGTTATCCCTAAAATGTTGAGTAATAATTAAATTAAGTGTTTTCAGTAGAAGATATCATATCTTCTATTTTTTTATAAAAAAAAAGGAGAAATGAATATGGCATTATCCGCAGAACAGCGAAAAACAAAAGAGGTCGCAATGGCAATTTTAGAAGCCAACGGCCAAGATTATGATACGGCATTAAATCAGTTCCACCAGAAAATTATTTCCGAAAATCAAGAACTGATTTTAAAAAGCTTGAAAAGACAAGCAAATAACAATCAATTTCAGAAAGGACAATACAATGGAAAATAATCAAATGAATCTTTTAGAAAAAGGAAAAAAATATTGGAATTCTTCATGGGTGAAATTTAGTTTAAGTGCATTAGCAATTATTTTGCTATTTCAACTATTATTTCCCATCGATGCTTTTGCAGACATTCAAAGCTCGGTAAATAAAGCCGGAAATGAAGCGACAAAGTTAGTACGAAATGTAACTGCTGCAATCGGAACAGCGATTATTGCAGGAGGCTTTTTAGCAAACATGATGCCCATTATGGAGATTAGTCAAAAAGCGAAGATGATTATTGTTCGTGCTGGAGTCTCTATTCTAGGGATTTCATTCGCGGCACAGTTAGTCGATTGGATTATGTCTATTAAATAGATTGAAATGAAAGTTGGTGAGAATGTTGATTGAAGTTAAGATTGAGGAATCTAATGCCGTACGAATTAGAAAAGAATGCTATTCGTATGTGGAATTTGAACAACTTTCAGAAGAATTACGTCCAGAAAATTCAGTGACTTATCTTTTGGTACAAGATAAAAAAATCTTATATCAAGGGAAATATCAATGTGTTTCAGGGTTATCTTTTCATGAATCAATCCATTATAGTATTGAGCAAATGATTCAATCAGGCACATTAAAACAGCGTAAAGGACAGAAATTGTTGGAGTTGTTAGATCAAGAATTAGCTTTTTCTGGTGGAACTCAACCTTCGTCTACTTCAGTTTCTTTCACACCCTCTTCTGAAAAGAAGAACAAAAAATACTATTCTCTCAACCTTGTTTCTTTGCAATCTTTTTTTAAGATTCATTGGAAAAAAATAGGTATAGGAGGAAGTATTTTTTTTCTTCTTTTTATTGGTATTTTGTGGAGTTCAACTCAAAAAATTAAGACAAACCAAATCGATTCTTATCAAACATTAGTTGATAAGAAAGAATATACTGTAGCGTTGAAAGAATACCCACAAAAAGAAGAAGTGTTAGTAAAGCAACTTTATAAAGAAAAAAACAAGGAAGAGCTGTCTACATTAGCAAAAGAAGGAGAATCACACCTTGCTTTATTTTATTTGCTCTTTTTAGAACACCAGTGGGAAAAAATCACAGAAATGACTGATTTACCTGTGAATGAAGAAACACAAGGTATGCTCGGATTTGCTTATTTAAAACAAGGAAAAATCGAAGAAGCAGAACTAATCAATCAGGAAATTAAAAGTGAGGTATTAGAAGAGCAGATTCAGTTTGCGAAGAAAGAAGAAGCTTATCAAGCTATTCATGAGAAAGATATAAAAAAAGCAGAAAGAATCAATCAAGAAATTCATGACGAAGAATTAACTGAAGATATTTCTGTGGCTAAAAGTATTGTGAATTTGTTAGAAAAATACAAAAAAGACAAAGAAGATACAAAACTTTCCGAATCTGAACGTAAGGAAGCAGAAGAAAACTATAAACTTTGGGAAGAAAAATTAAAACAATTAGGAGGAGTTTCAAATGACGAATCAAACAACGAACAATAAGGGTAACGGGTTTCAATCGATTCCGAAAAAATGGTGGCTGATCGGATTATGTTCTTTTTCTATTTTGGGAGGTCTAGTGACATATGGTTATCAGTCTGCGAATCAACCAGAAAAATCTGTTGCAAAATCAGAAACTGTTTCTTCTCGTCCTAAGAAATCTTCATTATGGGAAGAACAGATTAAAGAAGAAGGTAAAAAAGAAAAGTCATCTGAAAATAATGAAAAAAGTACGGTAGATAAAATTTTAGGTGTACTTACAGGAGACAAAGAAGATTCTCAAACGATTTTTGGAATTAAAGTAGCAGACAATAACAAGAAAGATCGAACGAATTTAATTGGTGAATTAGCTAAAGCATTAGATGTACAAGAAGCTAAGGAACAAAAACGAGAATCTATACCAAATGGTGAGAATAAGAACGAATCTTTATTCTTACTAACAGATAAACAACAATCATCCAAAGAAGAAATAATTGATTTATCAAAACCTATTTTGCCAGATAAAAAACCAGAAGTCATTTTACCTGAAAAACCTGAAAATTCTGGGACAGATGAAGAAAAACCAGTCAATCCAGATATACCTGTTTTACCAGATGATCCGAATGTACCAGTAATACCAGATAATCCCAATGTACCAGTAGACCCTACTCCAGATCCAACACCTGATGAACCAAAGCCACCAGTTACACCAGAAGAACCAGATCATACACTAGACCAACTTATTGCTACGAATAAACTGGCGTTAACCACTGTTAAAAATAAAGCAGATCATTTAAATCAATCATTGAAACAAGTGAAAAAAGAATTAGACCATTTGACAACAATTGAAGAAGAAACTACACAAAATGCTGAAAAAGCAACAAACGAATGGCAAAAAGTTTCTGATTTAGTCAATGAATACAATCGTTTATCGCAGGAAATTAAGAAATTAATTGAAGTCGATGGTAAAGTGTTGCCAATCAATTATGACTTATATCGTGAAACGTATGAACAATTGAATCAAAAAGTGATTGAAATTAAAGAAGCACAGAAACAAGCTAATCAAACGACCACACAAATGAGCGAATCAGTTCAACAAGCACAAGAAACAGCCAATCGGTTACCAGAAATGAATCAACAATATCAAGATTTACAAACACAAGTTTCTACAACTAAAAATGAGATCCAAACAACAGTATCTAATGCGCAGTCGAATGAACAAGTAAGCAATGCAGTACAGAATGAAATCAACCAAGCGACACAAGCTTCAGAAGCATTAGATACAACTAATCAAGTGGTAGGTAGCCAAATAGAAGAGAGTCAACAAACGGATTATCAACCTGCTTTGGAACAAGCCAATCAGGCTGTCGAAACGGTAGCCAATGAGGCTAACAAACAAAATAGCGCTGTAGATTCCGTTCTAAGTGATTTTCAATCATTGCCTACTGTAGAAGAAGTGGAAGCTCCTTCTACGCCTGAAACAGCTCCAGAAACGCCAGAAATGATCAATCCATCGTTAAATGAACAAAAACAATCAGAACCTTCAATGAACACAGATACAGGTGATCAATCTTCCATTTTGCCAGAAGTATCTTCTTCAGATAGAGGCACGCAAATAGGAAATGGAGAAATCGTATAATATGAGTAAAAACGATTATTATTCTTTAATTATTCGTCGGAGTATGCAAGGACTTTTAGTTCTTGCATGCTTTTACATGTCCATTCCTGTTATTCTTTCTGGCTATAACTATTTAGAAGGTTATCAGATTCGTTTTAGAGAAATGCACTATGGAAATTTGAGTAATTTATTTTTGATCATCGGTTTTTATTATGGGCTATTTTTAGCGATAAAAATCTTAATAAAGATGATTTTTAATAAGCCAAGAATAAATGAAACCATTTTTTCTTATATTTATCTACAGACAAGAAAATTGTGGCTATTTTATTTGATTACTGGAGGAGTTGCTTATATTGATGGTGTTGATATGGGGGATATTTCAATTTCTGCATTTCGCTCGTTCTTGATTTTGTTAGTTTTTACATTTTTAGGCAGTCGTTTGAATCAAGTATATGATCAATTAATTATTACGAATTATGATTTGAATAGGCAACAGAGATCATTGAAATATCTAACTTATATAGGTTTTGAAAAAGTGGTAGAAGATTTGATTATGACACCTCATGGAAATATACCTATTGAAAAGATTTTTTATTATTATCATATCGATCGTACGTCTTTTACTGTGACTGTTTCAAGGGGTTCATATAAATTGGCTTCATTTTATCGATGTATATTGAATCTAACACTTAGTTTTCTAATTTTCTATCTAAGTATAAATGGAATGATTGAAGAACAAAACATTTTACGGTATTTAGGTCTTGTCCTATTGTGTTCATTGCTAATTATCGTTGAAGCACCAACTTTATATGCAATGTTTAAGAAAGCGAAAAAACTATTTTTGAATTATCAAAAGAAAGGAAAAGGATGAATGGTTTTAAGTAAACAGAAAATTAAAGAAGAACTTCATAAAATAGATTTACGTGAAATTTATCGTCGTTATTGTGGTGAAACCGAACTAACGAAAAAAGAGTTTTATATGATTAAAAATTACGATGAGACGCATACTTTAGAAGAAGCGATTCAACTTCGCATTGAAAGTCTAAAGGAATATCAACAGATTTGCCAAGAAAAATGTAAAGAAATGGAAATTAAACAGTTGGTTGATTTAATCGGTCATGAAGAGTTGGGACAAGAGTATTTAGCAACAGAATATGAACAGATGGAACAATATATAGATAATAATGAAATGGATGAAACAGTTTCATTTCAACCGTATGCTTTTGATTTATTTTATCAAAACGAAAGAGAACGTACATGAAACATTCAAAATTTTGGAGAAGAGATTTAGTTGGTACTCGATTTTGGCGTGACCCTACACGCACACCCTACAAGCATATTGAACGTTATCTTGGACAGAAACGTGTATTGTATCCTTTATTTGTTAGTTTGTTCATTTTTCTATTTTTATTTTCCAACTACATTGTATCTTTACCAAGTATTCTTACTGAAGTCTTTCCAAATGGACTTTTTGGAGAATGCGACTGGAAAAATGCGTTTCAGTTAAAGTTTTTCTTTCAGTTACCTAAAACCAGTACAGGGTGGCTATTGTTCTTTTTGATTTCCTCATTTTGTACATTTCTATTTGGGTACAAATTATACAGAGTTCGTAAAAGCTTTATGCCATTAGAAGATGTTATGACTGCAGCGACGTCTCGTTGGGCAGATGGAAAGAGTGAATTAGATTATCAGTATCCAGTCATGCCTACAGATGATATGGACGCTTATGATGGGCCATCAGGTATGGTTGTAGGAACTTCACCTCGAACAAGTGAAGATCAGGAGTTAAATAGAGTTCGAGAATATATCTCTAGTGAACCAACTAATGTAGCCATTGTTGGGGAAACTCGTGTTGGTAAAGGGGTCTTTGGTGTTGAGAAAGCGATTGATGGATTTAGTCGAACAACAAATATGAAGGAAAAACGTTCAATGAACATTCATGATCCTTCTGGAGAACTTTATTTAAAATGGAAAAAATTATTAGAAAAAAGAAATTACAAAGTTAGATTGTTGAATTTAAATGATACAGCTGTTTCAGACACAACGAACCCTTTAGCTCTGGTTGTTCATTACTATAAACAATATTTATTTGGAGATACAACAATTGCGAGAGATCGAGGACTCGATCAAGCTCAAGCAGAATTAGCTACTTTATGTTATACCTATTTTCATGATTCAAATGCGAAAGAACCTTTTTGGCAAAATGCTGCCACTGCTTTATTTACTGCTGGATCATTGGCATTAATTGAAGAATCTTTATTGATTCAACGAGAAGAACTTTCCAATATGTATACAATTGTTAATATGATTGCAGAAATGAACAGTGATCAAATTACTACCGAATCTCATCCTATGATCCAAAAACATACAGATGATTTAAGAAAAAGAAAACAATTATTCAGTAAGTATAAGGGAAAGTCAGTATTAGACTTCTATTTCCAAGAATTACCTTTAGATCACCCTGCTCATTTGGCTTATTTAGATATTTTAGCTTCTGCACCTGCAAAATCAACCATTGGTAATGTTGTTACACATATGTTGACGAATTTAAAAGCATTTCGTAGAACAGGAAATGCTAAGTTAATGGCTCAAAACTCAATCAATTACATGGATTTAGGGTTTGGAGAACAACCAATGGCTGTTTTTGTGGTTGTTTCTGACCAAGATAAATCGAATCACGAGATTGCGGCTAATTATTTCGATCAAAGCTTTAAAGAATTAACGAAAGCGGGATTGAAACAACCGAGTCGTAAATTACCAAGACAAGTAGTTTTTCTTTATGAAGAAGCAGGAAATATGGTTAAAATTCCTGAATTAGCAACCAAAATGACCGATGGATTAAAAGTAGGACTTAGTCATGTGATTGTATTACAAAACTATGAACAATTAGATAAGTATGGTGACGACGCGAATACGATTATTGCAAACTGCGGAAATACAATTGTAGTTAAAACAAAATCAAAGAAAACAAGAGAAATGATTGTTGAAGACTTAGGGAATCGAGCGAACCTTTCACTTTCACGTCAAGGAAAGATTGCAGATAGTGAGAAAACACTCACTGATTCTATGGAACGTATTCCTATGTTAACCAAAGATGAATTATCTCGTTTACCTTTTGGACAAACTGTTGTGATTCGAAGTATGAAAACTCACGATTTAGCAGGGAATGTTATTGAAAATATGTATCCTATTTACAATCGTGGGGAAACAAAAATGCTAGAAGCATGGAAATATCTTCCGTATGAAGAAAGTACCTGGGACGAAATTGAGGAAGAATATCGCAATGCGCCTCATACACAAATTCAATTAAGTAGTTTACTTTATTTGGTTGATCCTTTAATGATTCAGGAAAAAGAAGAAAGAAGACAAGCGATTATTGAAGGGAGAGATTTTGAAGCAGAGAAAGCTTCAGCAATTGAAGCAGAAAATCAGTCAATCGAAGAGGGTTCTGTACGTGTTTCGCAAGGAAAACATGTCGAACCAAAAGTTGAAAATTCACGTTTGAAAGAACTAGATACAATTTTTGACGTGTATTTTACGGAAGACGTTCAACAACAACGAATACAAGAATTAGATTTAGCAAGTCCATTAAGTTATTTCTTTAAACAGAAATTGAAAAAAGATGTACGAGTTTTTTGTGAGTCACAAGAAAATCCACAACGAATGGAGGAGGAGTATGAACAATTGCTTCAAGAAGGAACGATTAAAGATATAAAAAAATGGTTAGCCAATGTTGGTAGAGAACCTCTTTATGAACGTATGATTCAAAGCGTCGAAAATAATGGTTTTACTCAAATAGGAGGGGAGGAAAAATAAATGCCGTTTATTCTAGCCAATGTTGTGACTAATTTTCTCTCTGGAAATGGTGCAACAGTGATGTCTAATGAACAACTGTTAAAGTTATTAAATGATTACTCTGGTTATCTAACACAAGGAAATCCAATTTGGGATGCTTTACGACCAATAGGCATGAAGATTGCGGAAGGTGGAGCCTGGGTCTTAGATGGATTATATGGCGTGATGGGTAACCTTTTAAATTTGTTAAATATTTTCGATAATCCAGCTTTCACTGAGCTAATGCACAAAATTGATCCATTAAAAGGATTTCTTTTGTTGATGGCAGTAGTGGGCTTTTTTATTTTATTAATGTTTAACAAAGTAAACGGAGCGACACAAGCACCTTTAAATTTATTACTGATTTTGTGTTTAACATTGATGGCTCCAGCATTGTGGTCAACGGCTTCAAGCATGACACAGGGCGTATTTAAAGCCATTAATAAGGTAGACCAGAGTCCAGGTGAGTCGATTATTTTAGAAAATACAACAGATTTAGTAGCTGTTGCAGAAGAAGGTTGGAAGTTAAAAGATGGAGAAAATTTGAATCATTACAAGCATGCTAAACAAATTGATATGCAAGAAAAAATTGAGAAACCTGATGATGTTAAAAATGGAGAAGTTTTTAAGAAAGAAATCGAGACAGATTCTAAGGGAAAGGACTCATTAGTAGATATTGAGCAACCAAGTGGTTTTGCGGCTTGGTTGATGTCTAAGTTCTTTTCACCAAATTATTATCGAAATAAAGTCCATTTCTTTAATATTTATTTGACTGAGCTTGTTTCGATTGTAGCATTAGCGATTACTTCCTTCAAATTCGCGATAATCATCGTCAAAATGTATGGCGATTATGTTTTGTTAGTCAAAGGTGGATTAGCAGATTTCATGGGTATGCAACGAGTGAAAGCTGTTTTTTCTGAGTTAGTTGGTAGTTTTGCTTTGTTAGTCTACGTGCCAATTCTTTTTCAAATCTATATTGTTGCGACAGTTTATATTAAGTCGATGAATTTTGATTTCTTCACTTACATTATTGCGATGGCAGGCGCTGCATGGGCATTGATCGATGGACCAAATGGATTTCAACGTGTGACAGGAATCGATGCAGGTTTGAAAGGAACGGCTGGTGTGATGATGGCGGCCTTCAGTGGATCAAAACTTGCAAGAGGTGTGAAAGATTTTGGTTTAAGTGCGGCAAAATCTGCTGGTGGTGCATTAGCTGATGTTGGTGCTTTTGGTTTAGGAATGTCATTAGCTACTGCTGGTGCAGGAAATAATGGCAATGGAAAAGGATTGAAGGGGATTAATGACATGATGAATGGTGGTGATTCGGATTCAGAAAATAAGGAAGAAGATGATTCTAAATCTAATAAAGGCTTTAATGAGCAAGAAAGAGAGAAAGACCAATCAAAAGATTCGAATGATTTACAAAATCAAGAATCCTCTGAAAATGAAGAATCGTCTACAGAATCAGATGGTGTGGGAGAAAACACACAAGAAACACAAGAAACTTCTGAATCTTCCCCTGAATCTTCAGATTTTGATAGTTTGGAATCGCTAGAACCAACTGAAGCAGATATTAATTCTGATTCTCCACTAGGATTCAATGAAATGGCACGTCAAGAGGCTGAAGAATCAGAAGAAACGACCAATTCAGATGATTTAAATTCTTATTCATCTGGAAATGAAGAAGCTCATTTATCAGCTAATAATGAAAAAGAGACTGGTTTCAATCAAGAGTCTGACGATCCAAAATCTCCTAAAACTGAAGAAAAGCCAAAACGAACATTTTCTGCGAAGGCTGACCGATTAAATCAAGAATTGTCTCAACATAAGAAAAATAATCCATTAAAACAAGCAACTAAAAATAAAGTATTTGGCTATGGAAAAGAAGATCCTAGACGTTATCATTCTTCGTCCTTTATGAGTAAACGTCGAGATGCTTATGATCTCGGAAAAGATTATGGGCAGTATCGCCAACAAAAGCGAAGAATAAAAAGCGAACTTAAAGAATCTAAAAAAGACGCAAAGAAAGAAGAATAAGTGATTATATTGGTATTTGATGAAGAACTCTATTTCTCAATAGGGTTCTTCAATTTTTACTGATAAATGAAAGGAATGAACAAACATGTTTACTCGACCTAACCGAATTACGGATACGATGCGTGTCGGAGGTGTTTACACTTTAATGGATGCCGCTGTATTTTTTGGTGTATTACTTTATGGTTGGAATTATATTGCAGCTTTAGTTTATCCACCTTTACGCTTGTGGTTTCGCCTATTTCTTGTACTGGTAACTATTTTTTGGATGTTGCCGTCACCAATGAAACCAAGTCAAAAGAATATTACAACGCTTGTTGACCTTTTAAAGAAGGATTTAACGATTTATTATCCTGATACAATTTATTCTACACAAGAAGAAGCATTTGAAGAAAATAAACAAATATTGGAGGCAGAAAAATGATCATTGATGACTCCTTAAAAAAGGAAACAGGAAAGAAAAAAAAGAAACTTAAACCAAATTATAAGTTATCAAATAGTGTTTTAAAACTGATGAATCATGTATCTATCATTGAAGAGGATTGCATTGTCACAAGAAATGGATTTACAGACTATTTACTACTAGAAAACTACTCAATACGGAAAGAACCAACGGAGATTCAACGTCAAGGGATTCAAAGCTATGTGGATTTTTTCCGAAGTACTACATCAGATATTAAGTTAATTTTTATGGGATATGCGGCGGATACAACCCAACAAATTGATTACTTATATGAGCGTTTCCCTAAAGAAAGTAGCGAGTATATTAGAGAACAACGTGAACATAAGGTATGGGAACTTGAACAATCACAGTCGCTTTTGGAAGATATTGTTTATATTCAAATTTTTGGTGAAACACGAGAAGCTTTAGAAAATGCTCGGTCAGTAGTGTTACACAGTGTGAATAAATATATTCATATTCATCCGATTTCAGTGGCGCAAAAGAAAGGATTACTTTATCAATTATACAATTTAGGAGATCGTCCTCCACAATTCGATGATACTTTGTCAGATCCTGATTATTGTAATAAGGCGAAAGAAGATTGGAAGTTTATGAGTGAGATCATGCCACAAACAGGAATCACTTTTAAGGGGAATTGGTTTAGTCAAACAGGCAGAAATTATATAGGTGTTTCTCATTTGTATAAGTACGCAAAGAAAGAATTTTTTTATTGGGGAGAACAAATTTTTCGTCAACCTGGAGTGATTACAACAGTTGATATTTCTCACTTGGGTTTATCCAAAATAAAAAAAGAGTTGAATAAATCCATTGGAGAGAGTCGTGACAATGCGAGAAAGGGATTCTCAGAAGATATTCGACAAGAAGCAGGTATTGAGTATCAATTGTTAAAAGAATTGATGGAAGACATGATTACAGGTAATGAGAGCGTGAAAGAAGTGACGACACGTTACTATATTTCAGGAAAAACGAAAGATGAAGTTCAACAACAAGCAGATAAAATCAATCAACAACTTGCTCTTAGGGGATATAAATCTTCATTCTTTTTAGGAGAGGAAGACACAGAGTTACTAGCACTTTATCGATCACATAAAGAACAAAAGCAAGCGAAAAATCGTCAAGGAAAAGAGTTGACGACGAATGATTTAGGTGCAAGTTATCCATTGAATTATAGCCAATTAATTGATCCGAGAGGACTTTACTTTGGTCGAACAAATACGGGTGGATTGGTTATTTTAGATATGTGGCATAAGGACTATATGCGTCTTTCTTATAATTTTGTTTTACTAGGTATTCCTGGTTCTGGTAAAAGTTCAACATTGAAAAAGATTGGTAGTCACAATCACTTGTTAGGCAACTATACGTATTATTTTATGGCTAATGCTGAGAATAATCGTTTTATGAAAGCTTATGATGGTCTATCACTAGACGCTTCTGGTCGTGATGGAACAGTCAATCCTTTCCAAATTTTTGCGACAGTTATTAATGAATTGACTGGTGAAGTAGATGAACAAGAAAGTTACAACGTTAGTAAGAATAAATTAAAAATTATCTTCGCAAATATGCATGGAGAAAATGATCCTGAGTTAAATACGTCATTGGATATGTATATTGATTTGTTCTACGAAAAGTGGTTTTCTGATCACCAAATGGTATTGGAAAATGCCACTCAATATGAAGCGATTCAATATCCTTTGTTGGAAGATTTTTCTCGATTTATTCATGATGAATTATATGAAGAAGAGAAGAAAATTCGTTCGTCACTATCAGAATTTGAAGCCAAAAGGTTAGATAAAATTCATTCTGTTAGTCAAGCAATGTTACGATCAGATGGAAAAATTTTTAATCGTCATACTACTTTAAATTTTGAAGATTATTACTCCGTTTCATTTGATTTAAGTAGTTTATTGAATAAGGGAAAAGCAGTATTTAATGCTCAATTTTATAATCTTCTTTTCTTAGTATGGAATCTTGCAATGACACGAGGTATGAGAGAAAAATATTTTGTAGATAATCATTTGAAACGTCCAGAAGAAGCGATACGAACCTTGCTAGTGATTGATGAATTTCATAATATTACACGACAAGAAAACATGGATGCCATTGATTTACTTGATAGATATGAGCGAGAAGCACGTAAAGCTTTTGGAGGCTTAGGATTAGCTACTCATGATATTTCAGACTTATTTTCTAAAGGTGCGTCTGATAATTTTAAGGAGAAAGTTCGTAAACTTTTGAAGCTGTCTACTTATACTTTTATCATGAAACAAGACCCAAGTTCGATTGATGAACTAAAAGATTCTTTCAAAGAAACACTACGTGAGAGCGAGTTAGAAAGTATTCCTAATCTCAATCAAGGGCAAGCAATTTTAGCAATCAAAGGGAAAGGAAATTTCCATTTGAATATTGATTTATCGAAAGAAGAAATCGAGATTTTTGCTGGCGGTCATTAATTTAGAAGTTTATTTTTTTGAGAGGAAGGTGGAAACTTATCGTTACTTTTATTCAACAAAAATGGAAAAAAACGAAACGATTTTTTGTCGAGCATGCGGATCAATTTTATCGTATGGCTCTTTTTTTTACGTTAGGAATGGTCTTATTTTTTTCAGTACCTTCCATTCTTTTAGGGACAGAAAAAGATTTAGCGGACACGCCTATCGGTGTAAATCATAGTCTTTCTTTGAATGATTTAACCCTCACACAATTGGAACGAGGCTATAACGAAAAGACGCATTATGCTGAAATACTATTGAAAGCAGATGGAACAATGCCAGAAGGTGGAAAGCTAGAAATGATTGCTTCTGAATCAAAAACAGAACAAGAAATTCCTCATCATTTAATTCGCCTAACTGAAAATTATTATTTAATTCAGCTTTCTCATATTCCAGAAAATTGGAAATCAATTGTCATTGATATTGGAATTGTTTCTCCAACAAATCCTGATTTCGATCCAAAAAGTATTCAAGATTTATTTGAAAACTATGGTCGAAAAGAAGTCGATCCAGATGAAGAAACAGTCCAAGGTGCTTTGTTTATGAATCGAAAAAAAGTACCAGAAGATTCGCAGGCAAAACCACAAAATGAGGATAAATATTTGGCGAAATGTTTAGAGTTACAAATCGAAGAATCAGAAAAATTAATCAAAACAAACAAAGATTTAATTCGTCAAAGTCAAAAATTTATTGAAGGCATTGAGGGTGAAATTAAGGAGTTAGAAAACGAAAAGAAATACGAAACAAAAACAGAAATTGAGGAAACAGATCAAGAAATTCAAACGAAGCAATCACAAATTAGTGAGTATGAAACAAAAATTACTGAAGCAGAATCTAACAATGAGGAATTGCAGGAGAAGATCCAAAAGCTTCATGAACAAATTCAAGATTATCGTAAAAAAGAGGATTGAGTTTTGTCGATTTATCTCAAAGTATAGCTCACAAATAATGTTAAACTGCTCACAAAAATTGTTTTTTGGTTAACAAAAATTGTGTAACCCTCACAAAAATTGTGAAAACGGCTATTTTTGTGACACACGCAAAAAGCCCGACACTGTCGGGTTGGGGACGATTTTGTCCCCCTTTTTGTCTTATGCTCTTGCACTAGTAATTGCAAATTACATTTTAGAACGAAAGAGAGGAAGATAATTGATTCGATTTGTGCTGTGTTTGTTTGTACTTGTTGTTTTAATGAGTTGTATTTTTTATGGAATCTATTATTTTTTATCGAACAAAGGGAAGAATTTGAAACAATTAATTTCCATTTTGAAAAATAAACGGAGGTAAGAAAGTGACAGAAGTTCGATTGAGAAATGTAGACGATTTAGAGTGGGAACAATTTAAAATCTATTGTAAAAAAAATAAAAAAAATCCTTCCGAGCAACTAAAAAAATATATTCGAGAGGCTGGACGATTTGAAGCAGTAATCGAAACAGAATTACGAATGAAGGCGATGGTGGATGATGTGATTGCTCACTTAGACTTAAACACACAAGCGTATTTATTAAATGTTCAACAAGGACTAATCCCTTTAGTCCAAGAACCAATAAGGGAGGAGAATAATCAATGACATTTTCAATTAATCCTAACCATCGTACAGAAGATTTATTAAATGAGATGTTGGGAAAATTTGGTGGAACGAAAACTGGTGTGGTGAATATTTTAGCGGATCGTTACTTAGCACAAGAAAAAATGATCGAACAACTCCAAGAAGAATTAGATGAAGAACGTCGCTTGCGAAAAAGTTTGTTGCGAAATTTAGAACACAAAATGAATGTGGTTTATGAAATTGAAAATACACGACTTCATTATGAAGCTTTACCCAAACTGAAACCGTCTGACCAAGAACCAAATAATATTTTGAGTGAAGCAGAAAATCATTTAGAGATGAAACGTAATCAGGAGATTTTTCGTCACTTTGAAAAGCGAGTGAATGATTGATGAGTTCGTCTCCTGGGATTATCATGACTGGAAAATTTGCGCGACCAGGTTCGTCTGCTTTTCAGTCTTATATTGATTATATGGATCGAGAAGAAGCTGTTCGTAATGAATCCTACGATAGGTATTCCGCTTTTACGAATAGAGAAGGGACGGGTGCTGCATATGAAGGAGATGAAGACGAAACATTAGAAGGCTATATTCATTATATGGCGAATCCTGTCAAAACGTCTCGTTTATTTTCTGCAGATAAACATCAATTGAATGAAAGTGATTTAAAAAGGATGAAAGAACAATTTACCGCCGCTGCTAAAAATGGAAGTGTCATGTGGCAAGATGTTTTTTCATTTGACAACCAATGGTTGGTTCAACATGGATACTTAGATGAGCAAACCAATCAATTAAAAGAAGAAAAAATTCATGAAGCGATTCGCTTAGCTATGGCAACAATGTTAACAGAAGAAAAGATGTTAGATTCAGCGGTTTGGACAGCTTCTATTCATTACAATACAGATAACATTCATGTTCATGTGGCGACTGTCGAACCTTATCCGACCAGAGAGAAAAAAGTATTTGTCGATCAAGAAACAGGTGAGTTAGTTACTGAAGTTAAAGGATATCGCTCACGTAAGACTATGCGGAAAATGAAATCAGTTTTTGCCAATCAATTATTAGGTTTACAAAAAGAACGTGCGAAAATTGATGTGTTACGCAAAGTAATGATTGAGGGAATACGTTCTGATCAAGGGCAAGAGCAATTGCACGACATGCTTATTGATTTACAATGTATTGCTGAAAAACTACCGGAACAAAAAGGTTACCAAAAATATGGTTATGCAGAAAAATATGGATTTAAAAAAGAATTAGACAAAGTGATCAAGTCTTTTATCGACCAAAATTTCCCTGAGTTGTATCAAGAAATGATGGATCGACAAGCATATATTCAATCAGAAGAAGAGTCTGCATTTGGAGAAGGGCGAAATAGTTCTGAAAATAAAATGCACACTTTATACACACGTCTAGGAAATCATATTTTAAAAGAAATTCAAGCGATGGATCTCGTTCCTAAAAAAAGACAAGTAAATGGGTCATTAGGAGATGGAATGATAGATAATCAATCCACTAATCGTGACAAAACCATAGAGGATAATCAAATAAAATCGACTGAAGCTTTTCAACTTGCACTTGAACGAATTGTAAATAATCCTGCACGACACCGAGCCAACGAGCCTCCAGTTTTGGAAAGCTTGTTGGCTTATATTCGTACGGAAGAAGAAAAAATTAATGTAATCGAGGAAGAATCCGATGAACGTGAACAATACAAACAAGAATTAAAAAATGAATGGAAACTACGAACAAGTAATAACCAAATAATGACCATTCAAGAAGTGGAAGAAAGCAAATTCCCCCCTAAGTTGAAAAAAATGCTTCTTTCAAATTCCATACAAGAACTGATTCCAGAAAAAGTATTAGATGAGCAAATTGAAAACTTTATTGAGAGTTATTTACCAAAAGGTCCTGAAGTATCAGAATATCAAAAAGAATTTGTAAAAAGTTTGAAGGAGTCAGTTGAGAAAATTGAAAATAATCCTTTTCAACATAAAGAAAATGAACCACCAACAGCGGAAGAATGGCACCGTTACTTTCAATCATTGGAACAATCCATACCAACAGAAGATTCTTATGACCATTTATTCCAAGATCAAGCTGAAGAGGTGCGCTCCATGTATCAACGTACAAAAAAATTATCTGAAAAACAATCCAAATTAACGAAGAAACGGCGTTTTCCATTATCTAAAAAAGAACGTGCCATGTTACAAAAACAATGGCAGAAAGAAATAGCCAAACGAAAACAAGTGTATCAATTGCAACGTGTATTGCGAGAGAATACAGAACAATGGCGGAACGAACGCTTTTATGAACGAAACATTTTAGATATATCAGTTTGACGAGTGAACAACTTTTATTGAAGTTGTTCTTTTTTTATTACTAAAGGAGGATGTTAGATGAGTTATTATTCACCAAATCAAATTAAGGAAGCACGTAATTCAGATATTTTAGAATATATGATTTCAAAAGGAGAAACTTTTCAACGTCAAGGTAACTATTATCGTCATAAGGAACATTCTAGTTGGGTATATGATAGTCGTCGAAAAGTAATGTTTTTCAATAAAGAAATTGATCAACCTGCAGTAAATAACTGTATCATATTAGCGATGAAGCTTTATGATTTTTCTTTTGAAGAAGCTATTGGTGATATTTTAGGAAGTGAAGTCAAAGTATTGTCTGAAGCTGATTATCAAGTAAAAGAGAATGAACCTATAAATTATCAACGAGATATTAAGGAACAACCCCACTTTTCTGAAGTATTTTCCTATTTGACAAAAGAACGAGAAATTGACCCAACAATTGTGACATTGTTTAATCAAGCTAATTTAATTGGTGAGGATCGTTATCAGAATATTATTTTTAAATTTTTTGATCGAACACAACCAACGAATCCAGAAGTGGTAGGGGTGGAATTACGAGGAACGCGTTTTTTACCGGAAGAAAAACGAATGATTAAGGAGCGGCCCTATTTTCTTTTCCAACACCCAGGTAATCAAAAAGATGCGATGTTTTTTGCTAGTTTAAATTCAAAACTTCCTACTGGAGAGTTAAAAGTATTTGAAGCGCCAATTGAAGTGATGAGTTATCTTTCTTTGTATAAAGAAAATTATTTTGGTGCAAAAAAAGTATTCGTAAATACTGAATTTTGTGCTATGTCAGGATTGAAACACCAAGTAGTGGAAGCCTATTTTAGAAAGGTATTAGAATCCAATCGAAAGTTGGCAGAAGGGAAGAAAACAATTGTCCCACGTATTTCGTTGTGTGTGAATAATGACGAAGCAGGACGTGAATTTGTTGATCGGTTTAAAAAATATTTGGCACAAAAGGGATATTCGGAAACTTTTATCAACTATAATGTTCGTCAAGAATTACCAGTATCACAATTGGGGAAGTCTGAAACCTTTGATTACAATGATTTATTAAAAGAGACCAATCATTTGAAAACTGTAGACCAATCCATGATGGTTCAAGAAGAATACGTAATGGAACAAGCCTAGAGGTGTATGAATGAAATTAAAGTTAATGGTTTTAGGTTCAGGTGTTCTTCTATTACTTTTTCCTTTCTTTATTATGCTAAATATGATTACACAAATGATCGGATCAGTGGGGGCAACAGAAGAAACGAGTTCTTATTCAGAAGGGATGTTTACCGGAGAGTATACGGAAGATTTACCTATTTTTGAGGAAATTAAAGGTAGAGGCCCCATTACAGATGAACACGCGAGATATGCTGTAGGAGCAGCAGTCAAATACAAATTATTACCTTCAGTCATTCTTTCGCAATTAGGCTGGGAAAGTGCTTATGGACAATCTTATTCTGGAAAAAATGATAATAATTATTTTGGGATAACCTGGTATGCAGGTTGTCCTTACCCTAAAGGGAGTGCAAGAGGTGTCGGAGGAAGTGAGGGAGGAAATTACATGAAATTTCCCGATGCAAAAGCATGTTATGCATATTATGGGTATATGGTGGCTACTCAATCCAATTTCAATGCGTGTGTGGGAAATAAAGACCCTGGACAATGCCTTTTAATTCTAGGAAGAGGTGGGTATGCAGCGGCAGGAATTACCGAAGGAAGTGCCTATTATCAAGGAGCTATGGGGATCATTAAATCTTATCATCTAACAGAATACGATGAATTTGCGATCAAAAAATGGGGAAGCATTAGCTCAACTTCTAGTGGTGGAAGTACTGGTAGCTTAGGTGGCGGATGGTATAATCCATTTCCTGGTTCAAGTTTAGAACGAAGTTCATTCTTGGGAGGACAACTTTTTGGAAAAAATCCTGGTGGAGAATTTCGTGTGAATGGTTTTCACAATGGATTAGATTTTGGATCGGTTGATCACCCTGGAAATGAGATCCATGCGGTTCATGCAGGAACTGTCGTATTTGCTGGTAATCCAAGTATTGCGGCACTGGGTTCATGTGTCATTGTGATAAAGGATGGTGATTTAAGCATGGTGTATCAGGAATTTGGTTCTTCTCCTTCAAATGCACGTGTGAAAGTGGGAGATAAAGTCAAAGCAGGACAAGTAATAGGAATAAGAGATACGGCACATTTACACTTAGGATTTACTAAGAGCGATTGGTATGCCGCACAAGCTTCAGCATTTAAAAATGACGGTGTTTGGTTAGATCCATTACCTTATTTACAACAAAGTGGAAAGTAGGAGAGAAGATTGAAAAAAGTGATATTACTCAGTTTACTAGCGGTTCTTTTTCTTTCGGGCTGTCATAAAAAAGAGGAAACGAAAGTAACAGAAACAACTACCAGTCAGTCAGCGATGGTTTTGGAAGATAAAACGACTGAAGTAAGTAAAGAGCCCGAAAATCCACGTCCGATGTTAGTAGCATTTGGCAATAAATTTTTAAATTTCAATTCATTAAAAGAGCGGAATCAATCCGTAAAAGAATATATGACAGAAAAATGTCAAGAAGAAAATGGCATTAATGTGGATTTAGATGCTAAATTTCGTAGTGTAGGAAAAATTGTCAAAGTGTTTCAAGATACTGATAATGAAAAGCAATATGCATTATTGGGTGAAGAAGATAGTCGTGGTGTAAAAAACGAAGTTCTATTTGTTGTTCAATTGGTTGAAGAAGATGGTCAATATAAAATTGACAATTTCCGCTATGAACAACTTCATGTACACTAAATACAATGAATCAATCAGCTAATTGGGATATTTTTAAAAGAGAAATCTAATTGTTTTTGAGCTTTGTGCATTAAAAAAATACGAGAGAAAGAGAGCAACAAAATTAAGGATTCAGTCTTTAAACATAGACGAATTTATTTACAATACGTGTTACACGTGTTATAATTTTCTCGTCAGGAGGTATAGTGCACATGCCAATGACACAAAATGAAATGGTAAAGCTCCTACTGGAACACGGTGGCGTTAAAGTCAAAGGTGGGAAAGGATCTCATGTAAAAGTGAAAATTCCTGGAGTGAGCCGACCGATTATTGTTCCCAAGAAGTTACCTAAGGGAACAGAACACGGTATTTTGAAGCAAGCAGGGTTAAAGTAACTCTGCTTTGCTTTAGTAAAGAAAGGAGAATGAATGATGCTTGTTTCTTATCCTGCTTTATTTTACTTCGAAAATAGTGAGAACTATGAACCTGTTTTTTCTGTTTTTTTTCCGGATTTTCCAAATACAGGTGGAACGAGTGGTTCTACGATTCCTGAAGCTTTGGAAATGGCGTCTGATTATTTAGGCATTTTGTTAGCTGATGATATTGAAGAAGAACGTGAGTTACCAACTCCTTCTCTAATTAGTTCATTATCTTTGGAAGGTAATGATCCATTTAAAGAAGATGAAGATTTTACTTTAGAGTATGATTCTGAAAAATCGTTTATTTCTATGGTAAGTGTTGATTTATCAGAGTATCTCAGTAACAACGATCCTGTAAAAAAAACGTTAACTATTCCTAAGTGGGCAGATAAGCTTGGAAAAGATTTACAGTTGAACTTTTCAAAGACTTTAACAGAAGCGATTATGGAAAAAAAACTAAACGTATAAACGATGAATAATTCTAAAAATTCCTTTTGTGATTTTAATGATAGTTGTGATAGAATCATATTTAAGTATACTTTGTAAAACTTAATTATACATGGTAAAATAAATATGTAAAGGAGGAATGTAGAATGATCAATGTAACGGCAAGAAAAGTTGGTAATTCGATCTCTATTTCAATTCCTAAACAATATCAAGTTAAAGCGGGAACAGAGTATGTCACCTATAAGTCTAAAAATGGCGGATTGATTTTTACACCAAAAATTAAAAATCCATTTTTATCAGATGAATCTTTTCAAAAGGCTGAAGATGAGGAATGGCAATTTTTAGCTCAGGAGGAGATAGAAAAGGATGTATGAACCGCAACAAGGTGATCTCATATGGTTGAATTTTACACCTTCTTTTGGAAGAGAAATGAGGGGGAAACATCCAGCACTCGTTGTTTCTTCCAATGCGTATAATCGAAAAACGAATTATATTATTGTGTGTCCAATTACTTCAGGAGGAAACGATTTTTCTGGTTATATTCCATTACATGGATATAAGATACATGGAAGAATAAATGCGACACAAATTCATAGCTTCGATACTGAGCGAATTGTAAGCAAAGAATTTATTGATCGATTAAGAGGAGAAGACTTTTTATTAGTGAAACAAATCCTAGATTATTCACTAGAAATTGATTTTTGATGATTGTTAAAAAACTAAGGAGGGGCGTATCCGCGTCTCCTTCTTTTATCTTTATGGGAGGATTATGACTGTTAGCTAAGATAGATAAATAATTTATTTTCTATAACAAAAATATTTACGAACGCAAAAGCGTACGTTATAATCAGGGATGAATAAACAAAAAAGGATGTGAACATAATGGAAGTCACTACACCGACAAATGCTCGTAATAATATTTATGGGTTGATTAGGCACGTTGTTTCTGATAATCAACCTGTAGAAATTATCAATACAAAAAATGAGAATGAGAGTGTCGTTATGATCAGTAAATCTGATTGGAATGCGATTCAAGAAACATTATATTTACAAAATATAGGGGTTCTTGATCAAATTAAACGTCACGAAAATGAAGGCACAGAAGAGCTAGGTGAAATTGATTGGGATTCACTATAGAGATTAAGAAAAATGCCAAAAAGGATTTACCAAAATTGAAATCAGCTGGATTGCATAAAAAATTTGATGAACTGATTCAAGTGATTCGAGAAAATCCTTTTCAAACTCCACCACCATATGAAAAATTAGTTGGTGTTCCATATTATTCAAGAAGAATTAATATACAGCACCGATTAGTTTATAGCGTAGATGTAAAAGAAAATGTGGTAGTTATCCTTTCTGTTTGGTCACATTATGAACGTGGATTGAATTAGAAAGATATATTAACAACATAGAACTTAAAGAAAGAGGAAAAGGAGGAAAAACGACAAGAACAATTCATTGCAAAAGAAAAAGTACAGGAACACGATTTAGAGTTATAAAAAATTGAATAGAAAAGGGTACGCCTTTTCTAAGGAGGGGCGTATCCGCTCCTCCTTCTTTTATCTTTGTGGGAGGGAAACTATGAATTATCAAAAGTACAAAGAATTAGGAAACTTATTCAAGGAGACATTCCAAACGGTTGTTTCTGATAAGAACAATTTATTTGATTTTTTTAATCAGGTTCAGATGTTGTAAATGGCCAAGTTAAAATGTAGAAAAATGGCCAAATAAAAATGTAGGTTTATGCGTCATTTGGTACGCTTTCCTTGTGTTATTTTATTCAAGGAGGAAAGCGTATTGAGAAAAGATATTTATGAAGGAGTGTTACCT